>Ga0209267_1001806_pt1 | contig 14300 bp, 16 predicted proteins | sample GraSoiAngelo_137_FD_185894 | JGI IMG/M metagenome (GOLD analysis project Ga0209267, IMG submission 185894) | Grasslands soil microbial communities from the Angelo Coastal Reserve, California, USA - 14_0929_09_30cm (SPAdes) (version 2) | ecosystem: Environmental > Terrestrial > Soil > Grasslands ... | reverse complement strand
TCCAGCTTGTCAAATCGTTTCTGTTCGAGACCCAGCCCAATGATCCGGGAACCCTGGCGCTGGCCGGTGTCGTCCTCCTAAGCGCCGCAATTCTCGCTGGCTATGCGCCGGCAAGGCGAGCGTCCCGAATTGATCCGCTGACGGCTCTGCGGCACGAGTAAGACATGGTCCTTCGTACCGCAGGATGAAAATGCTCCGCGCCCGCGTACGTTGCTGGTCGTTTCCGAACTGACTCTTTCGTTGATGCTTTTAATCGGAGCCGGACTGTTGATTCGCAGCTTCGTGCGATTGCAAAGCGTGCCGCCGGGGTTCACCACCGATCATGTGCTGACGATGGAGGTGGCTGCAGCGGGCCGGAAATACCAGAACGATAAAAACGATAAACCAATCATCAATTTCTACAGGGAAATCGAGAGCCGTGTCGCCCACCTGCCAGGCGTGGTCACGGAAGGAGTGGTTTCGGCACTGCCGCTGACGGGCGAGGTAGGTTGGGGAGGCATCAGCGTGGAAGGTTACACTCCGCCCCCAGGGCAGGAGTTGCAAGTGGATATTCGCGTCGCAGGCACGGATTATTTTCGGACGATGGAAATTCCTCTGCGCAAGGGCCGCTTTCTCACCGAGGACGATAACGCGGATAAGCCGCAAGTGGTGATCATCCCTCAGAACTCCGGATCGACATTGCCTGGAACCCGCTGGATGTTCTCTAATCTCTGATGTATGATGATTGATGTGAGATGTTCCAAGGAGGTAGGCGTCATGCGGACGACTCTTGCGATCGACGATGATGTGCTGGCGGCTGCAAAGGAACTGGCCGCCACACAGCGAAAAAGCGTTGGAGAGGTGATCTCTGCGCTTGCTCGACATGCGCTGCGCCCAGCCGAGCCAAGCAGGAAGACCCGAAACGGTGTGCCGCTGCTCCCCGTGACTCCGCGTACCCCGCGGGTAACGTCAGAGTTGGTGCGTCAGCTCAGCGAGGAGCTGCCGTGACCCGGTTTCTTCTCGATGTCAACGTGCTGATCGCGCTCATTGATCCGGCGCACGTGCAACATGACCGCGCGCACGAGTGGTTTGCCAAATCCGCGACGAGAGCGTGGGCGACATGCCCTCTGACAGAAAATGGCGTGCTCAGGATCGTCGGAAGTGCGCGGTATCCGAATTCGTCCGGAACTCCGGCAGCGGTGGCAGAATTAATGACTGGCTTCTTAGCTCTTGCCAGCCATGAATTCTGGCCGGATGACTTAACATTGTTTGACAGTCGGCGCGTTCGCACAGACCGCCTCTTAAATTCCGCACAAGTGACGGACAGCTATCTCTTGGCTCTGGCTGGAGCCCACAGCGGGAAACTGGCCACGTTCGACCAAAATCTCGTGACGGATGCGGTGGTCAATGGATCACAATATCTGCAGCTGATCGCTTAGGCCTCGTTCAATTGTTTAATTGGCGACTCATTCAGTTCCGAAAAACCGGTTAAGTCGTTTGGAATCTGGTGGACGAGAGGGGATTCGAACCCCCGGCCTCCTCGTTGCGAACGATGGGGAAAATAAGCTAAGGCAAGGCGCCACAATCACTTAGCTATTTTCACGAGGCCCTTAATTGGCAAACCTGGCAAACCGGTTTTCTCATTGTCTTTCCAGTGCAGTTCGACAGTGAGAAGCCGGATAAAATCACGCGCGGTGCCTGTGCCTGTAACGATGTCAAAGTCTTTTTCGAGAACACTCTGATCTACTCCGCAGGCGTGTTTCGTGTTCCAGGCATGAATTAGGACTCAAGGGTATGGGACGGTAGGTGCCCCGCTCCGGGTGGGCTGAGCAAAAAACTTCACGCGAAAGCTGCTGCGGAAAAAGAGCAATCCATCACACTTGTCAACCAGAGTTTCGATGAGCGAAAAATTGTAGTTTTGCGCTCAGACGCCTCGGACAATTTTGTAGTGAGCTACAGCTATGAACTGCCGTTCGATAAGCTTTGGCACGGCAACCGGCTCACTCAAGGCTGGATCGTCTCAGGCACAACCCGTTTCAGCACAGGATTGCCCGTCACCATCATGGAAAACGACGACCACGGTTTGATCGGGGACACGAGCACAGGCCCCAACGGCAACACGGTCGACGAGCCCGTGTTTACTCCCGGCAAGTTGCTGCAGGAGACCGATCCGCGAAAGGGTGGACTGTATTTCAACAAGTCGCTCTTCAGCCCTGAACCCATCGGGCAAATCGGAAATTCGCCGCGCCGCTTTTTCCATGGCCCAGGAATTAACAACTGGGATATGGCCTTGCTCAAAGATCTCCGACTTACAGAATCCAAGAGCCTGCAATTCCGAGGCGAATTTTTCAATGCCTTCAACCACGCTCAGTTCAACACACCGAATGGCAATTTCTTGAATACGGCCTTTGGCACGGTGACAAGCGCTGGCGCGCCTCGCATCGGACAAGTTGCGCTCAAGTTTATCTTTTAACTTGCATCGAGCGGCCGGGTGACGCGCAAGCTATGCAGGCCTGGCTCTGCTTGACATTTCGAGGCTTGCGCATACACTTTTGCCGCTACTACCAGCCGACATAGACCAGCTTTGATGAAGCGCTTCCAAACCGGCGAAGTCTTAAGCGTTGAAACCTCAGGAACGTAAAGTGTCAACTCTCCCAGTGTCCGTATCGCGCAGACGTGTTTGGCTTCTTGCGACTTCGCTGCTGGCGGTTATCGTGGCGTTCGCCGGTCTCCTCCTGCGTTCTCGCCGGTCGACCGGTCCGCCCTACAGCCCTGAGCAAGCTCTCCGGACGATCACCGTTCACAGCGGCTTCCACCTGGAGTCTTTTGCCTCTGAACCTCTGATCGCTAGCCCTGTGGCAATGGATTGGGATGAAAATGGGCGCATCTATGTGGCCGAGGACACTGGGTATCCACTCGACACGAGACCAACAGGCCGAATCGTTTTGCTGGAAGACACCAACGCCGACGGAATCCCGGATCGACGTACCGTATTTGCGGACCACATTGTCATGCCGAATAGCGTGATGTGCTGGAAAGGCGGCGTATTGGTGACCGCTGCTCCGGACGTGTGGTTTTTCAAAGACACGACGGGAAACGGCAAGGCCGACGTCCGCGAAAAAGTTCTTACGGGTTTCGCATTTACAAATCCGCAACACATGGTCAATGGTCCGCTCTACGGCCCGGATAATTGGATCTACCTGAACCACCAAGGGCCCATTCACACCGTGGTATTCCAGGACCCTTTCGGAGATCGCGGCAGCGACATTCGCTTTGCCGACGGTCAAGGACCGAAACTAAAGATGGCGCCACGTAGCGTGCGCTTCCGGCCGGATACGCATCAGCTCGAATTCTTATCCGGTTGGTCGCAATATGGGCAGGCTTTTGACGAATGGGGACGCCAGTTCACGATCACCAACGACAGGTCGGCCTTCTCTTCCAGACGCCGCGCGCTGTACGTCGCACCCGCATCCGACCAGACATCGCAGTGCACCATATTGTGCGCAGATTCCGCCAGGCACGCGACACGGTCAAACGACTGGATGGCTGCGGACACCTATCGCGCCGGGTACCTTTATAACGGCCAAGACCGCGGTCGAATCTACCGAATTGTTCCGGATACGGGGTTGCCTCTGTCGCTGCCAAAAAATATTCGCCTCGGCCGCGCCTCAGACGTCGAGCTTATCGAACAATTAGCGAGTCCGAACATCTGGTGGCGCCGAACAGCTCAGCGCCTTTTGGTAGAACGCCGTCATCCCGACGCCGTTGCGCCTCTAGTCCGATTTCTTGAACAGACCAAGTCTCCGCTTGGACGCGTGCACGCTTTGTGGACACTCGACGGTCTGGGAAAACTTGACTCGAGTCTTGTAGCAAAAGCGCTCGATGATCCCGTGGCGGGCGTTCGTGAAAACGCAATTCGTCTGGCTGAGCCGTACTTGACGAAGGCTCCCGAACTTGCGCAGAAGCTCACACAGATGGCCGGCGAGACTGACCCCAAGGTTCGCTTCCAGCTTCTTTGTACACTTGGTTTCGTTGACTCTGCCGAATCCGTAGCCGCGCAGAAAAAACTCCTGGCGGATGGCATTGAAGATCCCTGGATGCAGGTCGCTGCACTAAGTGCGCCTGCCAGCCGAGCGCTACCGTATTTTGAGATGGCCGTTTCCCGGTTCGTGGACAGTGAGACGAAAGGGCATCGCGACTTTTTTCATCGAGTGGGCGCTGTGATCGGCATGAAAGCGGATGGTAAGGAAATGCGGCGCCTTGTCACAACTGTGGCGAGGAGCTCTCGCCTCAATTCGGACTGGTGGGGCGGCGCAACGCTCGACGGGATGGCCGAGGGCGTGCGCGCAAACGGTGCCAACGCGAAGGCAGCCCTCAAGCAAGACCGTGATCTGTTTCTTCAAATGTTCGTGCGCCGGCCGGGATCCGTGGGACATGCGGCGGTTCATCTGCTGGCTGTGCTCGGCCTTCCGAACGACTCGGCTGCCGCAGAGGCGCTGGAGCGTGCCGAGTCGATAGCCGCGGATCGCAAGGCTGACGCCGCCGAGCGAGCCGACGCATTGGATCTGCTCGCACTCGCAAATTCTGACCGGGAGGCGCACCTACTGGAAAAGCTGCTTGATCCGGCGGAGCCAGACAGCGTCCAAATCGCAGCCGTTAGGGCGCTTAACTCGGCCAGAGGCCCCAAAGTCGGCCCGTTGCTGCTCGCGAAGTGGAATGGCATGAGTGCTCCCGTAAGAGCGCAGGCGACAAATACGTTGCTGAGCGGAGGTTCCGATCGAGTGCTCCTGCTCCTTGAGGCCGTCAAGAAGGGCGATGTCCAGACTTGGCAGCTCGATCCCTACAAGCCACGTCTTTTCATGGATCCTGATCCTGCGGTTCGCCAGTTAGCAAGAGCGCTCTTCGAGCAAAGTTCCGCTCAGCGCGAGCAAGCTCTCAAACAATACCAAGCAGCTTTGAACATGTCTGGCGATGTGAAGCGCGGCAAAGACACTTTCACGCGCGTCTGCTCGAGATGTCATGAGCTCGACGGCGTGGGTGTAGCCGTCGGTCCTAACCTGGGGACCGTCCGAAATCATCCCGCATCGGCGCTTTTGGTTGACATCATCATGCCCAGCAAATCGATCGAACAAGGTTATGAAACGTATGTCGTCGAGCTGACTTCCGGTGACATCGTCGATGGAATCATGAGCGCCCAGACTCCCGCAACGATCACGCTCAGGCAGGAGCAAGGAAGGGAGACTGTCATCGCTCGCCAGGACATCAAAACCATGCGCGTCAGCAAGGTTTCGATGATGCCGGAAGGCTTGGAGAGACAGATCAGCGTTGACCAGATGGCGGATCTGCTGACATTTCTAAAGGCAGTCCGCTGAGATTGCCCAGTGATTCCAGCCGTCCACACGGTTTCACTCCCGGTAACCGGCAAACATTAACCTGAAATCGATAACTTCAGGATTGCTCCCCAAGGTTGCAGTCTTCAGATATCATGGCCTCCCGTGACCTTGACGAGGGAATCCGCCCCGAGTTCGCGCCGCCGCGCGGTGCGCGACATCCTGCTCTACGGCGTGGCCGGCGGCCTGCTCATCGCCGTCCTGAAGCTGACGGAGTACCGCTTCCTGGTCGTCGAGCATTCTGTGGAGATTTACGGCGCCCTGGTCGCCGCCCTGTTTGCCGGACTGGGCATCTGGCTCGGGCAGACACTCACGAGAAAGAAGCCGGCACTGATCATCAAGGAAGTCCCGGCGCGGGCCCCGGTCCAGCCCATGGGTCCGTTCGTCGCCGACGAGACGCGCGTGAGCCAGCTCGGGATTACACCGCGCGAGATGGAGATTCTTGGGCTCATCGCCACGGGGTTGAGCAACCGGGAGATTGCCGGGCGGCTATTCGTCAGCGAAAACACGGTGAAGACGCATTCGAGCCGGCTGTTTGACAAGCTCGGCGCAAAGCGGCGCACCCAGGCGGTGCAGATCGGCAAGACCGCCCGGCTGATCCCGTGACGCGTGCCGCCCCACCCGAAAGGATGATTTTTTGCACCGCGATGCAGAATCACCCAAAAGGGTGACGACAACGTTTACGTCCCCCGCCACACTTCGGGCCCGTGAAATCAGGTAAAGGAGGCTCATGAAGCGCGTAACCGGCATTGGTGGAATTTTCTTCAAATCAGAGAGCCCGCCGCAGCTCTATGACTGGTATGAGAAGCATCTCGGCATCCAGCGCGAATCGCACGGCCAGGGAGCATCGTTTCACTGGCGCGAACCGCAGGCAGCAGACGGCACCGAGCCCGGTCCCAAAGCCTTGACTGCGTGGTGCATCTTCCCCCAGACGACGAAATATTTCGCCGCGAGCAAAGCCAGCTTCATGGTCAACTACCGCGTCGACAATCTCGACGCGCTGCTCGAAGACCTAAAGAAATCAGGAATCGAAATCGATCCCCACCGCGAAGACTACGACTACGGCCGGTTCGCCTGGATCACCGACCCAGACGGCAACCGCATTGAGTTATGGGAACCGCCAAAGCCAAAGGAAGACTGACCGTGGGGCCGGCGAACCCCACTACATTTCGGGCGCGTTAAACCAGGTTTCACGGAATTGAGGGAAAAGGAGACTTAAATCGATGAAAAAGACGGTGCTGACTTTCGGGCTGATTTCGGGCGCTCTTTCCTCGTTGATGATGGTGGCCACAGTGCCGTTCGCGCACAGGATAGGCTTTAACAAGGCCTTGATCGTCGGTTACACCACCATCGTGCTCTCGTTCTTGCTGGTGTTCTTCGGCATCCGCTCGTACCGCGACAACGCTAGCAACGGCCAGATCACGTTCACCAAGGCGTTTGCCGTGGGGATCTCCATTACCCTGATTTCGTGCATCTTCTACGTCGTGACGTGGGAAATTCTCTACTTCAACTTCATGCACGACTTCATGGACAACTACGGCGCTCATACGATCGAGAAGCTCAAGGCCTCGGGCGCGAGTCCTGCAGCCGTCCAGGTGCAAGTTCAGCAACTGAAGAAATTCAAGGAGCAGTACGAAAACCCGCTCTTCAACTCACTGATAACTTTCATCGAGCCCTTCCCGATTGGGCTTGCCATCACGCTGATTTCCGCGGCGGTCCTGAGGAAAAAGGCGCAATCGCAACCGGCACCATCACCCTTGCCGGCATCCTAATTGAACCCGTTCCCGCGAATGTGCTCCTTGCTTCTCCTAGCGTCGTCGTTGAGGTTCATGAGTAAGGCGCGGATGACGGGCTACTCTTACCTTATCGGATTGGGGAAGAGTATGCCGACCAAACGTCCCCTATGCGAGACTTGGGCGCGAATGTCGCACCCCGACCCGAACGGCCCGCTGGATCGCAGACCCATAAAAGTCGGCGAGGTCTGGGAGAATTCCGTTACAGGGGAACGCTTGGTGATCCTGGAGCGTCCCTGGGACAACCCTGCTAGCCGCGTGACCGGCGAGCTGACAGCACTCGTTGGCGCGCGTGTGATGGGGGAACACCGCCATCCTGCTCTTGAGGAGCAATTCACCGTGCTGGAGGAGGCCTTAAGCATTTTGAGATTTGGTGGACGAGATGGGATTCGAACCCACGACCTCCTCATTGCGAACAGTGGGGAAAATAAGCTAAGGCAAGGCGCCACAATCACTTAGCTATTTTCACGGGGCCCTCAATTGGCAAACCTGGCAAACCGGTTTTCTCTTTGTCTTTTCAATGCAGTTCGACGGTGAGAAGCCGGATAAAATCACGCGCGGTGCCCGTGCCTGTAACGACGACAAAGTCATTTTCGAGAACCCTCTGAATTGGACAACCCGGAGTTTTATTTTCGCGAAGCAGAGGGAGTACGAAAATGGGCCTCCCACTCCGGAGCCCAGTGGCGAAATATGGGTAGAATGAGAATCTGCTTGACCTTAGAACTGATTCCAAGCTTTAGGCTAATCCTGTGAGTTCTAAAGTCTCTACAACTCGACCTGTGTATTGCGGTGAACTGGCTCGTCTTTCCGGCGTAAGCGCGGACACTGTTCGTTTCTACGAGCGGCGGAATCTTTTGCTCCCAGCCGCCCGAACTTCCGCTGGCTACCGGGTTTTTTCGCCAGACAGTCTCGCTCGAATGCGAATGATTCGGGCCGGGCTATCTATCGGATTCTCGGTGACTGAATTGGCAGACATTTTCAGTGAACGGAACAGCGGAGGCGCACCTTGTCATCGCGTTCGGAAGCTGGCGGCTGAAAAGCTTGCCGTCCTCGAAGAGAGGCTTCGAGAGTTGCAATCGTGGCGACGCGAATTGCGCTCCACACTTGCAGCGTGGGACCGGATCCTTGCCAAGACTCCTGGCGGCAAACAGGCTCGACTGCTGGAAAACTTCAAGACTCACCCGAAGACCCCTGCACGACATTTGGGCCGCGGCATTCAAAAACGGGGAGAGCTATGAAGCTGATTCTTCTAATCGCACTCACACTGGGAGTTTTTGGTCAACCAAGCCAGAAGCCGGAATCGCAGAAAGAGTGTCCTATGCACGCAACGCATACTCAGATGAATGAGCGCGGCGAAAAAGGCATGGGCTTTTCGCAAACTGCCACGACCCACCACTTCCTATTGAACTCAAATGGGGGAGTGATTCAGGTTGAGGCTAAAGACTCTGCCGATTCTACCAATCGAAACCAAATAAGGATGCACCTAGGACACATCGCAAAAGCTTTTCAAAGCGGAGACTTTGACATTCCGATGTTCGTTCACGACACTGTTCCGCCCGGAGTGCCAGAAATGAAGCGCTTGCGGAAAGATATTCAATACTCGTTCGCGGAAACGCTGTAAGGGCAGCAAAGAAACGCAACGGCCACCGTGCGCCATTGCAGGGAATAGCGTTCAATCTTCAGTACTGATTTTCTTCATGACACCGTAGATAGTATTGGTGTCTGCCAGGCTCAGGAAGAAGATTTCTTTGCCTCCGTCAACGACCACAGCGTGGCCAAAAACGCTCCCGTCCGGATTGAGAAATCTTGCGGCACAGTTGGGATCTACTTCATATATACCCGGACCCGCCGGAGTGGTGAAGAGATCGGAAGTAGTTACTCCATTCCGGCGTATGGTCTGGCGCCCGGTGCTCGATCCGTTCCCGTCAAATGTAGAGATGCCGACGCCGACGAGGGGACCAAAGGGCGTAGTCCCTATTCGGTAGAACCCGTAAGCTCCATGTAAGGTAGCCACTGAGCAGCCCCCCCTGGGCATGCACCTTGGCGACGATCCCTGAACGGCCTCCGCGAAAGACCGGCAAGCCGAGCAATAGGCTGGCGACAATTCCCCCGAGAACCGTTGAAATAATCATTCGCTTCATGGTCTCCCCCCTTCTCCTCTTGTTGAGCAGAAACCGACTTCCCTCCGTCCGCGGTCTGACTGCTGACTTCCGGCAAAAATGCTCCGCTTAAGGTTCGGGAGTATCATGTGGCAAGCTCGCGCCAATCAATAGACGCGGCCTGAACTGTTCCTGAACTATTTCTGACTGCCGGGACGTTATCGGCGTGGACTATTGGGGACCGAAGCTTCAGAATCAGCCATGGAAACTTTCCACGGTCGCGATAAGGGTAAACGAGTCCGATTTGGGGCGTTCGAGGTTGATTTCCAAGGTCGCGAGCTCACGTATCAGGGCGAGAAGGTCAAGCTTCAAGACAAGCCATTTCAAATCCTTATGGTGTTGCTGGCCGAGCCGAGAAGGCTTGTGACCCGCGACGAGCTGCGAAAGAGCCTGTGGCCAGCCGATACATTCGTGGATTTCGAAGCGGAACTCAACACAGCCATTCGCAAGCTGCGCGATGCTTTACAAGACGAAGCGAGGGCACCGCGGTTCGTCGAAACTGTGCAAAGGTATGGGTATCGTTTCATTGCGCCTATTGAGAAGATCCTGCCGGGGGATTTAAAGCCCGAAGGAGACTCCACAATCTCGGCGGCGATAGCGCCGAACCAAAGCCAAAAAGATGGCAAGCCGAACAAGGGAGTCCGAGCGTCCCGTGTGTTGATGATGGCCGGCCTGGCAATCGCAGCAGTGGTTGTGCTGTTGATGAGTCTGAATGTAGCTGATGTGCGCACTCACCTATTCGGAAGGCCCGTTGCGGGACGTATTCGCTCTTTAGCCGTTCTACCGCTCGACAACCTTTCTGGCGATCCCTCGCAGGAATATTTTGTCGATGGCATGACCGATGCGCTGATTACGAATCTGTCCAAGATCAGTGCATTGCGGGTTATTTCCCACACGTCTGTAAATCATTTTAAGGGGACGAAAAAGCCGCTGCACGAGATCGCGGCAGAATTGCAGGTCGACGCCGTGATCGAAGGAAGCGTAGAGCGTGAAGTAGACCGAGTACGGATCACCGCGAACCTGGTTCAGGCCTTTCCCGAAAAGCATCTGTGGGCGGAAAGCTATGACCGCGATCTGCGGAGCATTCTCGACTTAGAGAGTGAAGTTGCGCGAACCATCGCGGACCAAATCAAGATCACCGTCACTCCGGAAGAAAGACGACGCATGGCAGTATCGCAAACCGTGGACCCTGAAGCGCACGAACTCTATTTGAAAGGGGCCTTCTACAATAATAAGTGGACCAAAGAAGGCTTCGAGAGGGGGATCGAGTATTTAAATCGAGCGCTGGAAAAGGACCCTCGCAATGCCCAGGCATATGCTGAGCTTGCGGTCGCATATGGAGGGCTGGGGATTTACGGCGACGTCAAAGGCTACCCGAAGCAGAAGGCCGCGTCGCTAAAGGCGCTAGAAATCGACGATACGTTGGGGGACGCACACACGACGCTTGCGTGGGCGAAGTTTACTTTCGACTGGGACATTACGGGGGCGGAGAAAGAATTTCGCCGCGCTGTCGAACTCAACCCTAGCGATGCGAGAGCGCACGCATGGTATGGAACCTTCTTGGCGTTGCAAGGCCGCGTTGAGGATTCTTTGCGACAGGTGAAGAGCGCGAGAGAGCTCGATCCTCTTTCGCTCGCAAATACCTCGACCGCGGCCTTCTTTGCTTATTACGATGCGCGGGACTACGACAAGGCCCTCCAAGTTTGTCGCGACGCACTTGATCTGGACCCGAGCTTCCTTCCCGCGTATGAGTGGCTTGAACAGGTCTATGAACAGACAGGCGAGCTCGACAAGGCCATCGAAGAGCGGCAGCGCTCCGCCGGTCTCGCTGGAGGAGAATCGCGAGTGGCCCGGGATGTCGACTTGCTGCGCAAAGCCTACGCGGAAAAGGGTGTCCGGGGTTATTGGGTCCAGAAGCTGGAATTATTGAGAGCGGATGCGTACCCAAAGAACTTGATCCAGATCGCCACAGTTTATACACGACTGGGAAACAAGGATGAAGCTTTTCGTTGGCTGGATACGGCGTTTAAGGATCACGTCCCTTATTTGGTCTGGAACCTGCCCGCGAACCCGGCCCTGGATGGCCTTCGCTCGGAGCCACACTATACGGACCTGCTGCGGCGTCTAGGACCCGGTTCGGATAGCCCACGCGTTCATGCTAAGTAGGGAACCCCCAATGATTCCGTCGAACGACTGAGAATCAATCGAGTATCAGCAACTAGTCCCGTTGCGGGGGATTGTCTACCCGGAAGTAATCCAGATTGCGACATGGGGATCGGTACCGACAAGTCCTAGTGTTGTAAGTCGGCATCTCGTCAGAAAATCAAGCACTGACGAGATGCGCGTTCTTTAGGTCCGTGCTTGCGCATGTCGCCGGTCTCAGCGAACATGAGCATCAGCTTTAACTTCACAGAGCACCGATGAATGATGGTTTGAGCTAGGTTGATACAAGCCGGTCGGCCTGCGCTGCAATGTCTATTGGGTTGAATGCGGTCGCGATGAGCAAGAAGCTGAGAACAACAAGTTTTTGTAACTGGGTTCCGATGGGCCAGCACACCCTGCGCGATACGAGCACGCCGCATAGTCCATCTTCGACTCCAGCACCGGGCAACTTAGCGGGGCGGTTCCGGCCCTTCGATGGTAGCAACGCGCGTGGTGTGGCGGTGAACCAACTGCCAACCGCCATTCCGTTTCACCCAGACGTGGGTGTATCGGACACGGATATGTCTCCGTTCGCCCTTTAAAACATCAATGATTTCCGCAAGACCGGTCACTAAGCCAACATTGCCGTAAATTCGGATGTTTACATCGGTAGGGTTCCAAGACTCAACCTTGCGCGCGTCAGGCTGGTTCAGGGCCAATTCGTCGGCCTTTGTGGTGACTCTCCCGCCGGTCAGATTAAAGATGGCGGTATACTCGGGCGCCATCAGCCAGTCGAGTGATTTGATGTCATTGCGAAGGATGGCCTGACGACGTTCCTCCTCAACTTTTCTGACCTGTTGCTCAGCCCCGGCGTTACCATCTGTCTGGGCCCAACTATTGGCCAGCGTCGATAGCAGACAAGCTGCGCTAGCGGTTACGACGACTGCGAGCTTCGACTTGATGTTCATATCCTGCCCTCGTTTTGCAAAATAGGCGTCACTTTTGCGTGAGCCCAAGGACCCGGATGAGTTCTCCGTTTTCCTTATAGGCCTGCCGAAGTTCGCGAGCGAGCGCCTCCGGCCCCTCATAGTCAATCGTGCTTCCGGTGTTGTCGGCGAACGATATGAACGAGGGCTCGGCCACGACCCTCCTGATGGCCTCATTAAGCGTCGTCACAATGTACGCCGGTGTGCCCCGGGGCGCGACGATCGCGCCAATGCTTCCGAATGTGATTGCAAACCCCAACTCCTTAAACGTGGGCACATTGGGTGCAAGCGCCGAACGGCGCTCGTCGAATACGCCAAGGAGGATAGCTTTGTGTTGCTTGATCTGTGAGACGACGGCAGCGGGGGCAGCGACCGCGGCATCGACCTGCCCGCCTACAGCTCCTGCTACCTGCAGCGGTGCGTCGAAGGACACCACCTTGAAATGGACCTTCGCAAGGATTTGGAGTTGCTCGACGTTCAAGTGAGCGATCGTAGCGAAGCCCGGCACTCCGACGCTCAACGTGCCGGGATGTGCCCGGGCATCTTCGAGGAACTGCTGCGCGGTAGTCCATCGCGCATCCGTCCTCACGATGAGGACGTTGTGCTCTGTCACGAGTTTGGCGACCGGCACATAGGTGTCCGGACCGCCGTGCGGCAGGTGGATCCGATGCGGCTGCACGGTGAGAGTGGCCACAGTGCCCAAAGCGAGCGTGTATCCGTCCGGCGTCGATGCCAGGGCATCTGCAATGGCGCGTGTGCCCGAGGCCTCAGGTCGGTTCACCACAACGATCGGTTGGTACAAGTGTTTCTTCGCAGCCTCGGCAAAGGCGCGGGCGAGTTGGTCACTTGCACCGCCGACACCGTACGGGATAAGGAGCGTGATCGGCTTCTCCGGGTATGATTTTTGTTGAGCGATGCAACTGCCTGGCAACAGCGTGAATCCCAGCATCATTGCAGATAGTCTAAAGATGCCGAACCGTTTCACTGCGTTCGTGTCCTTGATGTAGATAAGCCAGAATCACCTTCTCGACCTGGTCTGGTTGCTCGGCCCTGCGTGAGGAATCTCCACAACCCTCACGCGGTCGGGAAATTCAGCAGCGAGTCTCCTAGCATTCTCGGGCAGCGCGACCTCATCCTCCGTCCCCTGCACAACCAGCATGGGGGCCGAGCCACCAGCCCACCATTCCTTTAGAGACGTTCTCGCATCGCTCGCTCGCTGCGCTCTCGCCACGTCGAAGTGCCAACCCTCTTCCCATGTCCGAGGTACGTCGTTGCCCGCCGCAAAGAATATCTGACGTATCGCAGCGAGCCGATCCCCTCGGGAGAGGACGCTTTCCCAGAAGTGTGTGGTTAGCTTTTCCATCTCGGGCGATCTCGGTACCATGCCTCCCGCAGATAGGAGGATGAGTTGCTTTACCAAACGGGGATAATCAGATGCCAATGTCCTCGCGACCCGGTTACCAAAATCGTGGCCGATAATGGTTGCCGGACGGCCGACAAGGGACTCGATCGTTGCTGCAACATCGGATGCCAAATCGTGATAGGTGATATCTCTGAGCGGACCGGTGCTGCCGCCAATCCCCCGTGGCTCTGGCAAAATCACTTGATAGCCCGCTTGCGCCAGCCGACGGCTTAAGGCATCGAAATCTTCAACGGCCCGGCCTCGTGAAGGAATGAAGACGATGGGCTCACCTTTGCCGCGAATCGTCACCTGAAGGATCGCTGGACCCGCGCGGACGACTTCGCGCTGTGTCAACTCGGATTGTGCCACCGCTGCATCAGGCACGTCGCAGATCAAAGCGGCGAATATTACGAGCGCCCTTTTCACACCTGTTTTTGCGTTCACGTCGT
>Ga0209267_1001804_pt1 | contig 14304 bp, 8 predicted proteins | sample GraSoiAngelo_137_FD_185894 | JGI IMG/M metagenome (GOLD analysis project Ga0209267, IMG submission 185894) | Grasslands soil microbial communities from the Angelo Coastal Reserve, California, USA - 14_0929_09_30cm (SPAdes) (version 2) | ecosystem: Environmental > Terrestrial > Soil > Grasslands ... | reverse complement strand
GAACTACTCCCATCTCAATTGAAAGTTATCGACTTTGAGCCTGCATAGGGACACGACCGCAGAACGTCTTTCCATATCACTCCGGAAGACAGGCAAGCGCCTCCACGCCATCTGCAAGCCCGGGCTCGATCAGTATCGCGGTCGATCGCCTCGTCGCGAAGGGACTGGTCAGCCGGGTCGAGAGCGCCGAAGACCGACGCGTCCGGACCGTTGCCCTCACTCCACGCGGCAAGGAGCTCATTGTTTCAGCTTTTCGAAAGCATTCCGGGCAGATGAAGAGAGTGTTCTCCAAATTAAGCCCGGAGGAGCTTCGTGGTCTTGAAGTGAAGCTCAAGAAGGTCGGCAAGCGCGCTGCCGCGCTGATGGAGGAGAGCTGAGCGGCTCCATGTCAGGCCGCGTTTTATGCTGGAGCGCTTCGATTGTCCATTTGGAGGCGCAATAGAAGCCGATGAGCGGCACCGCCACAATCCCCACGCCACTTGAGACGCCGATGATGTGCCCGCTGCCCTGTTGCCGCAGCAAGGGCAGCACAGCCTGAATGACCCGAGGGCTTGCCCAATGACCTTGCGTACTTGTTCGCGATCGGTTACGTCGAGCCCCAGAGGAAGAACCGCGTCGCCGAAAAGCTTCGTGAGCTCCGCAACATCGGCTAATTGTCGGACGGTAGCAGCAACCTTATCGCCGCGCCTGAGTGCGGCTTCAGCCCAGATGCGGCCAAAACTGCGCGAGGCGCCCGTGGATGAACCATGTCTTCTTCATGTGGATCCCTCATGTTTGTAACGTCAAGTGAACTAAGTAATTCGCCTTTCCGTTAATGGTCAAGCCACTGACGCCACACGGGCCGCGAAGTAGTGTGGCTGGTCGAGATCGGCGAGAAGGCCGGGCTCCTTCGGTTGCCAGTTGAGCCGTTTCTGAGTCCACTCGCTAGAAGCCGGTCCGTCCATCGCAAAGAACTGCCCGATCCAGCCAAAATGGTCGGCCATGTCTTCCCGCGACTTCGAAACCACCGGCACATTCAGTCTTCGGCCGATGACCTCAGCGAACTGTCGCGCCGGCACACCCTCGTCGGCAACCCCGTGATACCGCGCTCCCTCCGAACCCTTCTCGAGCGCGAGCCTGTACAGACGCGCGGCATCCAGTCGGTGTACTCCGGGCCAGCGATTAAGCCCGTCCCCTACATACGCTGAAACGCCCTTCTCCCGAGCGAGAGCGATCAGGCGGGGAACGAAGCCGTGATCTCCCTTCCCATGAACCGACGGAGCAAGCCGCACTACCGACGCCCGCACGCCACGCGACGCCATCGCTAGCGCTGCATCTTCCGACTTGCGTGGAAAGTTGGGGCTGGCGGCATCGTCTTCGGTTGCAATCCGGCCCGGCGCGACCACCAAGCTTCCAGAAGTGACGATCAACGGGCGGTCAGAGCCCGCAAGCGCAGCGCCGAGTGCCTCGATGGCCCGCCTATCTGCTTCTGCTGCCGGCCCATAGTTCGAGAAGTCGTGGTTGAACGCCGTATGGATCACGCCATCCGCAGCGGCTGCTCCGGTGCGCAGACTCTCCAGATCTTCGAGCGAGCCGTGATGCACCTCGGCCCCTGCTGCCGCGAGAGTCTTGGCACCGACATCCGAGCGAGCAAGTCCAAGAACCTGATGTCCAGCATCGATCAGTTCTCGGACCACCGCGGAACCTACAAAACCCGTTGCGCCAGTGACGAATACTCGCATATCAAAACTCCTTTCCTTGTGTACCGATTGAGTTGAGATTCGTAAGCACTTCAGCCGGGATGCGGAGCTGTGAAGCCTGAAAATTCTCTCGAAGATGCAGTAGAGAAGATGTCCCTGGGATCAGAAGAACGTTAAGCGACCGTTGCAGAAGCCAGGCCAGCGCAAGCTGCATTGCCGTCACTCCGATTGACGCTGCGGCTGTGTCGAGCTCCGACGACTGTAACGGAGTGAAACCACCGAGCGGGAAGAATGGAACATAAGCGATCCCTTGCGAGGCAAGGTCGTCGATGAAAGCATCGTCCTTCCTGTGTGCCACGTTGTAAAAGTTCTGTACGCAGACAATCTCCGTATTGGTCTGCGCCTCCGTTAATTGTTTGGGAGTGACATTGCTCAGGCCGATATGGCGGATGAGGCCTTCGCGTTTGAGTTCAGCGAGCACGGTCAATGGCTCCTCGATCGATCCCTCCGACGGTTCCGTAAATCCGCCGACCCGAAGATTGACCACATCCAGAGCATCGAGGCCGAGGTTCTTCAGGTTGTCGTGAGTGCTGTCGATGAGCTCCTGTCGCGAGAGAGCAGGAATCCAGGAGGCGTCTGCACCCCGTCGTGCGCCGAGCTTGGTAACGATCACCAGACCCTTCGGATAGGGATGAAGCGCCTGCTTGATGATCTGATTGGTGACGTGCGGACCGTAGTAGTCGCTGGTGTCGATGTGGTTCACGCCGGACTCGACCGCCTCTCGCAAAACAGCAATGGCGCCTTCCACATCACGGGGCGGTCCAAAGACGCCCGGGCCGGCAAGTTGCATTGCACCATACCCCATGCGGTTCACGGTCATTGACGTGCCCGAGAGTGTGAAGCGGCTGGCAAGATCAGTTTGTTCAATCATTCAACGCCTCCTACCTTCCTATGCATCTAAAACATTGGATGAAGGATTCTTCAGGTTTGGAGTTCGCTTATGGCGGCTGACACCGCAGTTGCATTTGAGCCAAGAAAGACGCCCGTTCAAGCGAGGGCGACGGTCACGGTGGGGGCAATTTGTGAGGCGACTATTCAGGTTTTGCTTAGCCACGGAGCAGACCGATTAACGACCACACGCGTCGCAGATCGGGCCGGCGTCTCCGTCGGAACCCTGTACCAGTACTATCCAAACAAGCGGTCACTACTGTTTGCGGTGTTCGAGGATCATATGGATAAGGTCTCGCAAGCAGTAGAGGTCGCATGTGCGGACGCATGCCACAAGCCGATGCCCGAAATGATCAGGCGGGTAGTGGAAGCATTCGTCGACGTCAAGATGCAGCGGGCGGATATTTCCATAGCCCTCTACAAAGTAGCGCCGGATGTAGGTGGTCCCGCATTGGTGAAGCGGACCGGACAACGGTTGCGGAAGGCGATTGAGGCGATGCTTCTGACTGCTCCGGATCTGAAACTGTCGCCCGACAGATTCGCCATAGACATGATGCTCTCAGCAATGTCGGGCGCGATGCGATCGGCCCTAGAGGCGGGAGCCTCGCCGGCAATGTTTCGCAAAGTGCGAGAACACCTAGTTCTGCTGTGCCAATCCTACATGGCGGCGGCGACAACGGGGGATGACTAGGCTTTTCCGGAGTCACGATCTGACTCCCGCCTACGCGACGACAAGGACGGGTCGCCTGACCCGAGTTACTTTCCGTTTTTTTTGAAGCACGACGTTCCTGGGTTTCTCAATCCATTGCCGACGCGTAGGCGAACATCGGCGCTGGTCACAGAGTGGTCACAATAAATCGGCCACTTTGAGAAGTTAAGTTGTTGATTAAAAACGCAGTTAGGCCTAAAGAGCCTGAAAAGGCTGGCGTCGGCGGTTCAACTCCGTCCCTGGCCACCATTTAATCTGTCCTTTGTGTCCTTCGCGTTATCTGTAACTTACACATTCCACGTGCGCCGGAAACGTTCAACTCCGTCCCTGGCCACCATCATTCCAAAGCAGTTAGCTCCTTTTTGACAAAACTTCTCAGTCCGCTCTCAGTCCGCTATTTTTCGGCGAGATCCGTCCGCTTCCTGGCCACGATGATGGTCAAGGACTTAAACTCGAATTGCCTCTAGCTCAGTCCGCTTTCAGTCCGCTTCCGTCTGCGGCATGGCTGAAAATCGCAACTAGGATTGCCCCGCGCAGCCACGCGAATCGGGTGACGGGGGTAAGCTGAAACCTTTTCCCGCCTGTTGCGTCTTACTGTCAGTGGTAGATAGACTGGTGATGTTGAAACTGTTGATCAAGCTCGGTGTTTCCGCTCTGGCGCTGATGCTGGCTGCGCTGCCGGTCGCGGCGTGCGTATTGCCGGGTACATCAATGACATCGGCCGAGCGCGAGTGTTGCAAGAAGATGGCTGAGCAGTGCGGAGACATGGGGATGGCGAAATCCCATGCTTGCTGTAAGGTAACCGCCACGCCAGCGGATTTTCACGCTCTGAAGACCGCCTCTTCGCAACTGGATCATGTCAGTTTGGTTCTGTTTCACGCGCTTCCCCTTACCGCCCAGACCGACGTGTACTTCTCGCTCGCACAATGGTCGTCGCGTGTTTCGTGCACGCATAGTCCGCCAGGACTAGAGTCTCTAACCACAACCGTCCTAAGAATCTGATCGTCTTTCCTCTGAGCTGCTAACGCACTCGTGCGTCTGCACGTTCGTGCGCCTACAAACTGGTGTTTGTTTGCGGAGGAAAGAATGCAATCCACTTATTTGTCCCGAAGTCTCTTCGGGTGCACTCGTATTTCGCTAATTAGTGTGGCTGTGCTCGTCGGAACAATGGTGCTTCCGGCCAAGGGAACAGCTCAACAAACAGGAATTTCGCAACAGTCAGCCTCGATTCCTGAGTCCCCCGGCATGGCCGAGCACGCGGGGATGCCCACGTCTCTGCGTGAGCTAATCCAAGAGGCAGAGGAGAAGAATCCACAGATTGCGGCCTCGTTCCACACGTGGCAGGCTTCTCGAAATGTTCCCAAGCAGGCCTCTGCGCTACCCGAGACGCAATTCTCGGTGCAGCAGTTCAGTGTGGGCAGCCCGCGACCCTTCGCGGGCTACAGCAACAGCGATTTCGCCTACATCGGGTTTGGCGCTTCGCAGGACATCCCCTATCCAGGCAAACGGCGGTTGCGCGCCCGTGTCGCCGAACACGAAGCGGACTCCATGGAAGCGCAGACCGATTCAATGCGCCGAACGGTCGTGGCAAACCTCAAGATGCTTTATTTCCACCTGGCCTATATTCAGCAAACCCTCGGAGTTCTGCAGAGAAGTGATGCGCTACTGACTCAGGTGCAGGAGGCGGCCGAGGCACGCTACCGCGTGGGGCAAGGCAATCAACAGGATGTGCTGAAAGCTCAGTTGCAGCATACGAAGATTCTTCAAGAGATCGCACACCACCATCAGGAAGAAGGACTCCTCGAAGCCCAGATCAAGCAGGTCCTGGGACGTTCGCAGGAGTCCGCAGACATCGTTGCCGAGAGTCTCACGGTGCGATCTCTTCCATACGCCGCAGCCGAACTCTTGCAGCGGGCTCGGGAGCAGAATCCGGATGTGCACTCAAAGCAGGCCTCTATTCGGCAGCAGGACACCCAAGTCGAGCTGGCGCACAAAGAGTTTCGCCCGGACTTCAATGTGGGTTACACATACGAGCACACCGCGAGTCAATTCAAGGACTACTACATGGCGAGCTTTAGTGTGCGCTTGCCGAACCGGGGCCGCCAGCGCGCGGCATTAGCCGAAGCGGAACAGAATCGAGAGCGAGCACGGCAAGAGCTGGACGCTGAATCGCAGCGCGTGCTTTCGGAAGTGCAGCAGCAGTATGTGCGCGCCAAGACTTCGGAAGAGCGGTTGAAGATCTACAGTGATGGTCTCGTCCCGCAATCGGAAGCTACCTTTCAATCGGCCCTGTCTGCCTATCAATCGAACCGCCAAGACTTCGAGAGCCTGCTTTCCGGGTTCCTCGATGTTCTGAACCTCGATTTGGAATACCGCAATGAGCTGGTGGAGCACGAGTCGGCGCTGGCTGAACTAGAGCGGCTTACCGGGGTGGATCTGCCATGAACGAGCGCAACTTCAAAACGAATGCAAACGAGGGATCAGACATGCTCCGTACAGAAAATAACAAATATCGCCGGGCGTTTTGGATTGCACTCACTACAACTCTTGTGCTCGCGATTGTGACGTTGCTCTTGTGGTGGCGTTTAAGCCATGCCGGAACTGCTTCGCAGCCTGGCGCCACCTCCGCAAGCGAGTCCATGGACTCGATGGCGCAAACTTCATCGGCCAACGCCTCGCGTTCGGAGCCAGCAGCGGGAGGCGACCCTCAGACCGGCAATATGCAAGAGACGCCGGTTGCCCCGTTCCAGCTGACGCCCCAGCGGATGCAGAGCATCGGTATGGTGCTTGGGAAGGTTGAATACAAGCCGGTCGACACGGAGCTTCGCTTCTACGGCAATGTGCAGGTTGATGAGCGGCGACAGGCCTACGTGCAAACCCGCTTCGCCGGATGGATTCGCAAAGTCTATGCCGACGCTACGGGCAATTTTATTGGCAAGGGTCAGCCCTTGTTCACGATCTACAGTCCTGACCTTGTCTCGACCGAGCACGAATACTTGCTGGCAAAGAAGAACTCCGAGGCTTTGCAGCAGAGCAAAGTGAGCGGGGTGGCTTCGGGTGCGTCTTCTCTCTTCAGTGCTGCCAAAGAGAGACTGCTGCAATGGGAAGTGTCTCCGGCCGAAATCGAGAAGCTCGATCAAGGCGGGAAGGCGATTACCGATCTGACAGTGAATTCTCCCGTGTCGGGTTACATCACACAGAAAAACGCACTGCCCAATATGTACGTCCAGCCTGAAACCATGCTGTACACCGTGGCTGACCTTTCTGACGTTTGGGTACTCGCCCAGGTATTCCAAAGCGATGCAGGCAAGATCAAGCCAGGTGATCCCGCAGAGGTCACGGTCGATGCGTATCCCGGTCGAGTCTTCAGTGGACGCGTGGATTACATCCTCCCGCAACTGGACATGAACACGCGCACGCTGCCGGTGCGGTTGGTCTTTGCGAATCCTGGCCTGAAGTTGAGGCCTGGAATGTACGTCAATGTTCGTGCCAAGCTCCCGATGGGTCGCCAGCTGGTCGTCCCGTCTAGTGCGGCGTTTCACTCAGGGACCAAGAACCTGCTGTTCGTCTACAGCGGCGAAGGCAACGTCGAACCGCGCGAAGTGGAATTGGGGCCTCAAGTCGGCGATGAACTGGTGGTCACCAAGGGCGTAAAGGCACAGGAACAAATTGTTACTTCGGCGAACTTCCTGATTGATTCCGAAGCCCAATTGCAGGCGGCCGCGGGCGCATTTGTTCCTCCGCCTCCCGGCGCTGGTCAGGCGGCTTCGATGAATGCTCCAGCAGAACAACAAGCGAATGTGGAATTGACAACTGATCCCGATCCTCCGCACAAGGGCAGCAACATCGTTCGCGTGAAGCTCACAGGCCAAGATGGGAAACCGATCACGGGAGCAAACGTAACCGTGACCTTCTTCATGGCGGCAATGCCGGCGATGGGAATGGCGGCAATGAAAACCGTCATCAATGCCAGCGACAAAGGCGGCGGCATGTATGAAGGCAAAGGCGATCTGGGTTCCGGTGGCACTTGGCAAGTCACCATCAGGGCACAACAAAATGGGCAGACGATTGCTAACAAGCAGCTCACGCTCAATGCCACGGGAGGTATGTAATCGTGATCTCCCGAATCATCGAGTGGTGCGCACACAATCGATTCCTGGTCTTCACCGGAGTACTTCTGCTTACACTGGCTGGAATCTGGTCCATGGGCCACGTTCCGCTGGACGCCCTGCCGGATATTTCAGACGTGCAGGTGATCATTCACACCAACTGGGAAGGTGAACCGCCCAACATCATCGAAGATCAAGTCACCTACCCCATTGTTACTGCGCTGCTGGCTGCGCCGCGGGTGAAAGCGGTACGAGCGCAGACCATGTTCAATGACTCCTATGTCTTTGTGGTTTTCGAAGACGGGACCGATATCTACTGGGCCCGTTCTCGGGTTGTGGAGTACTTGCAGACGATTGCGGGTCGGCTTCCCGCAAACGTTCATCCTGCGATTGGTCCCGATGCGACCGGTGCGGGCTGGGTCTATGAATATGTGCTGGTCGATCACAGTCACAAGCAGAGCCTCGCCGATCTTCGAAGCATTCAGGACTGGCACCTGCGCTATCAGCTGGCAACCGTTCCCGGCGTTGCCGAAGTGGCGAGCATCGGTGGGTTCGTGCGCCAGTACCAGGTGAATGTCGATCCCAACAAGTTGCTCGCGTATGGCATTCCGCTGTCCACGGTCATTGATCGGGTGATGTCGAGCACGAATGAAGTCGGAGGCCGCGTGCTCGAACTGAGCGGTACGCGATACATGATTCGTGGTCTGGGCTATCTGAAGTCACTCGACGATCTGGCGAACGTGCCCGTGATGGCGAAGAGTGGGACGCCCGTACTCATCAAGGATCTGGGCACGGTTTCCTTCGGCCCGGACATGCGGGAAGGTGTAGCGGAGTGGAATGGCGAAGGCGAGACCGTGGGCGGCATTGTGGTCATGCGGTATGGGCTGAATGCTCTCAAAGTGATTGATGGCGTCAAGAAGAAGCTTGCGGAGATCAAAGGATCGCTGCCTCCGGGAGTCGAGGTCGTGTCCGGCTATGACCGCGGGGGACTGATCAGCGAATCGATCAACACTTTGAAACATAGCCTGATTGAGGAAGCGATCATTGTCTCCCTCGTCATTATTGTGTTCTTGTTCCACTTCCGCTCGGCGCTGATCCCGATTCTCACCTTACCGATCGCGCTCGCGATCTCTTTCATTCCCATGTACTACCTGAATGTCAGCTCCAACATCATGTCGCTGGGTGGGTTGGCATTGGCGATTGGGGTGTTGGTGGACGCCGCCATCGTCATGGTGGAAAACGGATATCGGCATCTTTCCGAACGCTCGGCATCCGGTGGAGAAGCACTCGGGGAGATGAATTCCTCGAATGGACCACTCCTCCCCAAAGAGACAGACGCGAGCGCGGGTAAATACACGAAGAAAGCCGTTGAACGAGAGCGGGTACGCATTCTCATCGACTCCGCCAAGCAGGTGGGGCCCGCGCTGTTCTTTTCTCTCCTTATTATCGTGGTCTCGTTCCTCCCAGTGTTCCTGCTGGAAGCACAGGAAGGACGCATGTTCCGTCCGCTGGCATGGACGAAAACGCTGGCTGTCGGCTTCTCGTCCTTGCTGGCCATCACGCTGGTTCCCATCCTGATGGTCATTTTCATTCGAGGGAATCTGCGGCCCGAATCGGAAAATCCGATCTCAAGGGTGACACAGGCACTCTACTTGCCGGTTTTACGACTCTGCCTGAAATACCGCAAGACCACGTTGTTGCTCAATTTGGCATTCCTGGTGGTGACGTTTCCCTTGATGTTCAAGATGGGCAGTCAGTTCATGCCGCCCTTGTTTGAAGGCTCATCGCTCTACATGCCTACGGCGCTTCCCGGTATTTCGATCACGCAGGCTTCGCAGCTCTTGCAGGAACAAGACCGGATTCTCCGCTCTTTTCCGGAAGTTGAGACCGTGTTCGGCGTGGTCGGCCGATCCGACAGTGCCACGGACAACGCTCCCCTCGATATGTATGACACGACCGTGATGCTCAAGCCGCGCGAAAAGTGGCGGCCGGGTATGACCTACGAAAAGCTCATTCGCGCGATGGACGAGAAGCTCCAGTTTCCGGGCCTGACAAATACCTGGACAATGCCAGTGCAAAACCGCCTCGACATGGCTCTTACTGGGATCAAGACACCCGTGGGAATGAAACTCCAAGGGACGAATCTGGAGCAAATCCAGCAACTCGGGGCAAAGGTACAGCAGATTCTCTCGGGGTTACCTCAGGTGCGTTCCGTTTTTGCCGAGCGAGTCTCCCAAGGTTTTTACATCAACGTGGAGGTCAATCGTCCGGAGGCGGCGAAGTATGGCTTGACCATTGGCGACGTGCAACAGGCGATGGAATCTGGCATTGGTGGCATGAACGTTGCCGAAAACGTCGAAGGCCGCAGCCGCTATCCGATCAATGTCCGTTACCAGCGTGATTTCCGCGACAACGTCGAAGAGCTGAGTCGCGTGTTGATTGCGACACCTTCGGGCGCGCAGATACCGATTTCCGAAGTAGCCAAGATTTCATTCTCGCGCGGCCCGGCAATGATTCGCGATGAAGATGGCCAGCTCACAGGATATATCTACATTGATCTCAACACCACCGACTACGGTGGCTTCGTAGACCAGGCCAGCAAGGTGCTTCGCGAAAAGCTGCAACTGCCTGCGGGATACACCTATCATTGGTCGGGCGAGTATGAATTCCAGCTTCGAGCGAAGGAACGGATGAAGATCATCTTGCCAGTGGTGTTCTTCGTGATCTTCCTGCTCCTGTACCTGGTCTTCCACAACCTAACAGAGGCCATGGTCCTTATCTTTCCCACATTCTATGCGATGACCGGAGGGCTGATCTTGCAGTGGCTGCTGGGCTACAACTTCAGCGTAGCCGTGTGGGTCGGGTATATCGCGCTGTTTGGCATCGCGGTGGAGACCGGCGTCGTGATGGTCGTGTATCTGCACGAATCGCTCGGTAAGCGCATCGCGTCAGGTCGCCCGCTCACAGACGCTGATATTCACGAGGCCGCCATTGAGGGTGCTGTGCATCGGCTCCGGCCAAAGCTGATGACGGTCTCCGCCGTTCTCGCCAGTCTGATTCCCATTCTGTGGGCGAGTGGTATTGGCTCCGACGTGATGAAGCCGATTGCCGCCCCCATGGTCGGCGGAATGATTACGTCCACGATTCATGTACTAATTCTGGTTCCGGTGTTCTTCGTGTTGATGAAGGAACGAGCGCTACGTCGGGGGACATTGCAAGAGAAAGAACCACATTCGGCCGCAGAGTGAGCCAGTAGATCGCACGTAGTGCGATGCCACCGATGATCCCTTGGTATGCTCCAAGTATGAATGAGTTGACGATTGCACGCCAGGCGATTGCCCATCGCGGAAAGCGGCTTGAGTATTTCACGATTGTGTGGAATTTCCTCGAAGGCTTAGTCGCTATCGCGGCAGGGGCTGTTTCGGGGAGCATCTCCCTTGTTGGTTTCGGAATAGATAGTTTCATCGAGGTTACGTCTGGTGCCACATTGCTGTGGAGAATGTCGGTCGACTCTGACGTTGAGAGGCGAGAAAGAAATGAAAGAGTGAGCCTCAGGATTGTAGGGGTCTGCTTCCTCGCCCTTGCCGCCTACATCACATATGAGTCTGTATCGGACCTCGCAAGGAAAACAACCCCCGAACACAGTATTCCTGGAATCGCCTTGGCCTGTGTCTCCCTTGTCGTTATGCCAATTCTGTCGCGCGCCAAAAGGAAGGTAGGCAATGCGCTGAGCAGTGCAGCCATGAACGCGGATGCGCGGCAAACTGATTTTTGTGTCTATCTCTCGGCGATTTTGCTGGCTGGTCTCGTACTCAATGCGGGGTTGGGATGGTGGTGGGCAGACCCGATTGCCGCATTGACTATGGTTCCAATCATCGCGAAGGAAGGATTCGATGGGCTGAAAGCAAGAACTTGCTGCCTGTAGCCATTCCCATCTCGCGGTTCCTTGATCCGGGCGCTCATCTCGGTGGGTGCCGCACTACGTTACGCTACGGTGCTGCCCCCGCTACCGAGGATTTCCAACGACTTTAGAGGTCGTCGGCCTCTTCTCGGGCAAAGGATGAGGCGGTTTTGTGATCACTGCCAGATACTGGATAATTTCAACATTCAGTCCATAGCGCGAGGAAAGCTGACAACTCAGCCCAAGATCCCAGCCATGCAGAGTGAAGTCCAAGTAAAGCTGCACCGGGTTCACTCCGGTGAGTCCATTGGTCAAAGTTCTAGGCTGATAGAAGACTCCACCCGCGTCCGTGTTATCCATTTCCGGTGGCATCATCAGGAGGGCGTTCGCCCCTTTCCCGACTTCCTCCAGTTGCAGATCATCGCGCAAACGTTCTGGAGATACGCTGATATAGGCCGCCATCAGTTGCTCGCGGACATTCCGCTCATTGGACTCGAGACCGCTCGCCAACGTGAATGCGTGACGGATGTCTCGCTGTTTACATAACTGGCTTAAAGAATGAGCGAGCGAGAGCAGTTCCTTTTCCGAAAAACCGCTGAATACGATTCGGTTCTGGAGATAGTCTCCCTTCAACTCTTGGGCAAAGGACCGAAGGAGTTTGCGAGGTTGGTTGAGGAAGCATCCTTCCGAATTACGTACTACGAGGCCGTTATCCTGAAGACGACAAGCACCTGTGAGACCTGGCCTACGCTAAGTTTGGTATCCGACGCGAGTTGTTCGAGACGATAGGGCTGATAAGGATGGACCAGGAGGGCGCGGAGGATTCGCCGCGATCTGCCGGAAAAGATGTTCTTGATCCCTTGGGGATTCTTGAAAGCGGTGGCGGGACGAACCACATCGATATACACATCCCTATGAATGAGAGCGAAGGTACCGTTGAGATCGATGTAGCCAACCCCCAGTTCTTTACATCGGGCCTGCACTGATTCAGAAATGTAGGGAGCAGCCACCATGGGGTAAAGATCCTGATAGGCGCCCGAACGGTGAAGCTCATTCCGATACCGTAGGACTTGGTGGACTGCTCCCTCAAGCCCCATAGGCTGTAATCGTGATTTCAGTTCGATGACGGCGGTGATCGATGCCGAACCAGGGCGATTCACTGTGAATTCGACAATCGCATCGGGCTGAATGTTTTGCCCCGAGACCTGTAAGGGGCGATCCGCGACAAGCGTCTTCGCACGGATACCTGGAGGGAGGAGGTTCCCAGATTCAAGCCGGCACTGGATATTGCGAAAGTTAAGGACCCTGGGTGGGTTAGCCACTGGGTAGCGTCGCAAATCGCTGAGGGCACACTTTGGGGCGAACACTGGGCTAGCTACGTCACAGCAATTTCCCCGGAACTCCGTGAACGCTTGCTGACTCCTCTAGCTACGGAGGATCTCAAGCACGCGCATATTGGGGGAAGTGTATCCGTATTGGGAGCATCGGTAGATCCTGCGCTGGTCGAACGCGTTTTTGCAAGGCTTTGCGAACTGCACAAGACAATCTCCGCCGAGCCGGGGCAACGGCTTGAGCTTGAACACGCAATAACCAGGCAACTGGAGGCGCTCTTTCACTCTTTTAGGCCGAATCTGGCGATTGAGGCTCTGTTGCCGCAATTGTCAGGTGAAGTCGATGAGACAGCCCTGGTCGTAGTAAGTCACTTGTTTGGGAGGTCGGGCGAAAAAACTGAGACGGCCACGGTGGGGCCGAGTCAAGTTGCCAAAAGCTGTCAGGCACTAGTTGTACAGTGCCAGCGCAAAGTGTCGTCCCCTTCGGATCTCATAAGAGAGGCTGAATGGCTTTGGTCGGCAGAGGACAACAAAGTTCCGTCCCTCTGTCTCCAGTCACCAAAGCAAAGCAGTCGCCATTACACCGTTCTTGTGTTTGCGCGCTTGGAAGCTAAATCGAGCGCGGTGTGTGGAACATGAAATTCCCCAGTGAGAAAATTAGGCGGTGCGATCTCGCCTTCTATCAGTCTTCGAAACTTCTTGCGCCGCCCTTCATGCGGTTCTTGACCAGATTCGTCCAGACGAACCTGATCACCCGCGCGTCGTTGTAGCAGTACGCTAAATTATGATTCAGCGTAGAAAAACAATGCTGTTGGCAGGTTTTCTTCATACCGGCGAGTTGGCCGCCATCGAACTTGTGCTCATCGATGTTTCCCCAATCGTAGGTGGACGCGTACATCGGAAAACAGGGAGCGACGGTCCCATCGGTTCGGATGATGACGTTGTTCTGACCGGCTCGACAGTTCCATTCAGCGAAGTGCAACTCGCCGTTTGCATCTTGGACGATTCCGGCAGTTTCCACCAACCGCTTGGCAATGTTTCCATTTCCGCCGCTGCCGTCACCGTTCCAGCCCAAGCGCTTCAAATCGGCACCGCTGGCCATTCGGATGAAAGCCTTGATTTCCTGCAGGCGCTGCACCGAATTGACCATCTGGTAGCCGGCCTTGTTTTTCTCGATCAGCCAATCCACCAGCAAATCGATCTCCGGCCAGTCCTCAGGACGAATATAGGTTGGATTGTCGCTCAGATGTTTGAAGTGCTCGTCCTGCTCGAGCATGGGAGTTTCATTGATGTGATAGTCGGTTGCAATGCGGCGGTCGTGCGCATACTCGGTAAGTTGTCGAATATCCTGCGTATTGTTCCGACAGATGTTCATGTTGAAAAAAACCATGTAGCCGTACACGTACTGCTTCTTCAGCAGGTGCTCCAGGTGCTTGCGCACGGGTACGACGGCTTTCGGCAGGCTTGGCTTCTCGTCCCACGAATCGACGGCGAAGTTAAAGACAGACGCGCCTGCATCTCCCAAACGGTCAGCCACATCGGGGCGTAACAGCCGCCCGTTGGTTCCGATGTAGATCCAGAATCCTTTCTTGGCTGCGTAATAAACCACTTTGTGAGCAAATTGAGG
>Ga0209267_1001796_pt1 | contig 14336 bp, 15 predicted proteins | sample GraSoiAngelo_137_FD_185894 | JGI IMG/M metagenome (GOLD analysis project Ga0209267, IMG submission 185894) | Grasslands soil microbial communities from the Angelo Coastal Reserve, California, USA - 14_0929_09_30cm (SPAdes) (version 2) | ecosystem: Environmental > Terrestrial > Soil > Grasslands ... | reverse complement strand
CGAGCACATCAACACCGCGTTTCCCGCCAACGTGTGCTTGGTGGCTACCGTGCTTCCCAATGGCTTCGCGCAGGTGACCCCGCGCGGGAGCACGATGGTCTACGACGACGATCATCTGGCGCTCTGGGAGCGCGGCAAGGGCTCGACCAACGCCAACCTGCGTGACAAGACCAAGGTGACGGTCTTCCTGCGCAAGCCCCAGCTTCGCGAGGCCGGCGTGCTGCCCAAGGGCGGCATCGCGCGCTTCTACGGCACCGCCGAGATCCACAAGTCGGGCGCCGCGTACGAGGAGGTCTGGCGGCGCCTGGTTCAGCCCGAGAAGGAGCGCGACCCGGACAAGAAGGGCTTCGCCGTCCTCATCAAGATCGAGCGCGCCGAGGATCTCGACGGCCAGCCGCTGGCGCTGGCATGAGCGGCGCTGACACGCGCGAGCTCGCCGGCGTCCTGACGGGAGTTCGCGTTCTCGACTTCGGGCGCTACATCGCCGGGCCGTATTGCGCGGCGCTCCTGGCCGACCTGGGCGCCGACGTGATCCGCGTCGAGCGCGCCGGCGGCGGCGAGGATCGATGGGTGGCGCCGGTCGCCGACGACGGCGTGGGCGCGCTCTACCTGGTGATGAACCGCAACAAGCGCGCGATGACGCTCGATCCCTCGTGCCCCGAGGGCCGCGAGATCGTGAAGAAGCTCGTTGCCACCGCCGACGTCGTCGTCGCGAACCTGCCCCCCGAGGTGCTGCGCTCGCTGTCGCTCGACCTGGAGAGCCTGCGCACGGTGAAACCGGACATCATCCTGACGACGGTGACGGCCTACGGCGCCGGCGGACCGTGGAGCGCCAAGCACGGCTTCGACGGCATCGGGCAGGTGATGTGCGGCTCGTCATACCTCACGGGCACCCCGGAGCAACCGCTGCGCGCGGCCGTCGCCTGGGTCGACTGCGGTACGGCGTCGCTCGCGGCCTTCGGAACCCTCGCGGCGCTCATGTCGCGCCGGCAGACCGAGCGGGGGCAGAAGGTGGAGGGCGCGCTCCTCCGGACCGCGATCGCCTTCAACAACCCGACCCTGGTCGAGCAGCAGGCGGTCCAGCCGAATCGAATCGCGACCGTGAATCGCGGTCAGACGTCCGCGCCGTCGGATCTGTTCCGCACCAGGGACGGCTGGATCCTCGCCCGCGCGATCGGTGAACCGATGTTCCGCAGATGGGCCAAGCTGATGGGCGAGGACCACTGGCTGACCGACCCACGCTTCAAGGACGACCTGGCCCGCGGCGACAACGGCGAGATCATCTCCAAGCGGATGGCGGCGTGGGCGGCCGAGCGAACCAACGCTCAAGCGCTCACGGAGCTCGAGGCCGCCAAGATCCCGTCAGCGCCGCTCTATTCGCCGCAGCAGACGCTCGAGGACGAGCACGTGCGCAAGGCCGGCCTGCTCAAAGACACTGACTACCCGGGGGTGCCGCGTCGGGTGCCGCTCGCGCCGACGCCGGTCGATTTGTCCGAGACGCCCGGTCGCTTCCGCCACCGCGCGCCCACCCTGGGCCAGCACACGGACGAGATCCTGGCCGAGCTCGGATATCGCCCGGCCGAGGTCGCCGAGCTCCGGACCCGGAAGGTGATCTGAGGACCGGCCGCTGAGCGCGCTCGCCGTCCGCGGTCTCGACAAATCGTTCGGCGGGCTGCGCGTCACCTCGGGCGTCAATCTGGTCGTCGAGCCGGGCGAGCGCCGGCTCATCATCGGCCCCAACGGGGCCGGCAAGACCACGCTCTTCAACCTGATCAGCGTGATCACGCTCTTCGATCGCGACATCACGCGCGTGCCGAGTCGACGCCGCTTCCATCTGGGGATCGCGCGCACCTATCAGATCATCACGCTCTTCCAGGGCGAGACCCTGCTCAGAAATGTGACCCTGGCGCTCCTGGGCCTGTCGCGCCGCCGCTGGAACCCGTTCGTGCGGCTCGATCGGCAGGCGTCGCTGATCGCGCGGGCGCGCGAGACCCTGGCACGGGTCGCCCTCGATCATCTCGCGGACCGACCGCTCGCCCAGACCTCGTACGGCGAACGCCGCCGCGTCGAGGTCGCGATGGCCCTCGCCCAGAATCCAAGAGTGCTGCTCCTCGACGAGCCCTTCGCGGGACTCTCGATCGACGAGCGGCGCGACGTGCTTCGCCTGGTGACCAGCATCCCGCGCGAGGTGACGATCGTGATGATCGAGCACGACATGGACGTCGCGCTCGATTTCGCCGAGCGGATCACCGTGCTGCACTTCGGCGAGGTCGTGGTCGAGGGCACGCGCGGCGAGGTCGTCGCGCACCCGCGCACGCGCGAGATCTATCTCGGCGAGTGACGCGCGGCCGCATGCGTGTCGGCCTGCCTGAGCAGCCACTCCACGTGTTGCTTCAGGTCGTAGAGCTCGCCCATGAGGCCGGGCGGGGGCGGCGGGATCCGCGCGAGTTTCGCCTGCACCTCTCGGAGCCGCTCGGCCGCCGCCTTCGCTTCTTCCGGCGTGCCCGTCGCCAGCACGTGATCGATCTCGTTCACCTCGCGGTACCACCGGGTGACCCGCTTGCGCATCTGCGAGTTGTAGAGCGCGGGCAGGATACGGATCAGCGGTAGAAGGATCCCGATAACCGGTAGCAGCAGCAGCGCCCACCGCTCGGCGGTGACGGCGATCCAGAAGGGGAGATAGCGTTCGAGGAACGGCGGACCCTTCCGGAGGTAACGCCCGGCAACCTCGTGCAGCGGCAGCTCGACGAGGGTGTCGGAGGGAAACACATTCGGCCCTTCGAACAAGCCCGGCCGGCTGTGCACGATCTCCGCGGTCTTCAGGAGAAGCCTCACGATCACGGGGTGGACGTCCTCGCGCACCACGAGGTTGGCGGTTGCCGCGAGCAGGAGGATGTCGTGATCGGGTACGTCCGCGACGAGGTCGACGACGCCCTCCCCGAGCGTGATGGTCGACAGGAACCGATAGTGGGTCGTGTAGGCGATCGTGCGGCGGACGCTCCAGAGACTGACGGCGGGGCTGGTCAGGAGGCGCCGCACCAGGGGAACGCTCGGCGCCATGATGAAGAAGGCGGCGTCGATCCGACCGGCCTCCAGTGCCGCCGCCGCGCCCTCGCTCGTGAGGGCTAGCAAGGTCGAGTTCTGCGCCGTGACGCCGCTGTCGCGCAGCAACTTCACCGCGAGCGGCCGAATGCCGCTGCCCTCCTCGCCGACCTGGATCCGCAGACCACGAAGATCGTTGAGACCGCGCAGCAGCCTGGTCTTTCGGTGGAACAGCCAGACCGGCTCGTAATAGAGGCTCCCGAGCGAGCGCAATCCCTCGCTCGGCACGGCTTCGGCGGTGCCGCCCTGGACGAAGCCCGCCATCGCCTGGCCGGCCATGAGCCGCTTGAGCGTCTCGACCGATCCGGCGCCGGTCTGGATCTCGACGCTGAAGCCGTCCTTGGCGGCCAGCCGCGCGTACTCCTTCGCGAACATGTAGTAGGCGCCGCCCTCGCGACCGGTGCTGATCGTGATCCGGCGCGGCGGCAGCGGCTCGACCAGGCGGTTCAGGAACAGGAGGGCGATCACCATGAGGGCCAGGGCCGGTGCCGCCACCCAGGCGAGCTTTTTCCAATCCATCGGGCTCAGTCTAAGCGGCCACCGTGTCGTCCCCGGAGGATTTTGCGCTTGCCGTCGCCATCGCCTGATGGTTGGATTACGCACCATCCATGGGTACGGTTCGAGCGACCGGTCTCGTCAAAACCTTCGGCGCCGTCGCGGCGGTGAACGACCTCAGCTTCGAAGCGAAAGCCGGGGAGTTCCTGACCTTGCTCGGGCCGAGCGGCTGCGGTAAGACCACCACCTTGCGGCTCGTCGCCGGACTCGAGCGGCCCGATCGAGGCGAAGTCCACGTAGGTGATCGGCTGCTTTCTTCCGCGGCTTCCGGGCTCTTCGTGCCACCGGAGCGGCGCGGGATGGGGATGGTCTTCCAGAGCTACGCGATCTGGCCCCACATGACCGTCTTCGAGAACGTGGCGTTCCCGCTGCAGGAGCTTCGCGTGCCCCGCGGACAAATCCGCGAGCGCGTGATGACGATCCTCGGCACCGTCGGGCTCGGCGAGCTGCACGCGCGCCCGGCCCCGATGCTGTCTGGCGGCCAGCAGCAGCGAGTCGCTCTCGCCCGCGCCCTGGTGTCCAACCCTGAAGTGTTGCTGCTCGACGAGCCGCTTTCGAACCTGGACGCGCGCCTTCGCGAAGAGATGCGGTTCGAGCTGCGCGAGATGCAGGCGAAGCTCGGGATCACGAGCGTCTTCGTGACGCACGATCAGGCCGAGGCGATGACGCTCTCCGACCGCATCGTCGTGATGAACGCCGGGCGCATCGAGCAGGAAGGCAGCCCGGAAGAGGTCTACCAGCGGCCGCGCACGCGATTCGTGATGGACTTCCTGGGCCGCGCCAACCATCTACCGGCGCGCATCCGGAAGGATGACGACGGGAGCCTGGTGGCGGAGGTCGAGGAAAGCGGCTTCTGTTTACCGGTCGGCGGGCTCGAGACCTGGCAGCATGGCCAGGAGGTGCTCCTGGCATTTCGTCCGGAGGCCGTGGAGGCTCAGTCGGCCGACTGTGACGGCGCCTGGGTCGGGGTCGTGCGGTCGTCGGTCTACGTGAGCGGTCACGTCGAGTACGTCGTGGAGATCGGAAAATTCACCGTGAGAGCGACCGGCCCGGAGGACGCACGCCTCCCGCACGACGCGCGCGCGAAGCTCTGCGTGTCGCCGCGAGCGGTCCGCGTGTGGCCGAGGGCCGCGGGCGCGAACGGAGGGAACGCGCGATGACGATCCACCGGTGGGTCGTGAGGGTCTCGGGGGTGCTCCTGTCGGTCGTCGTCGCCGGCGGCCTCGTGCCGGCCACGTTGCGAGCCCAGAGCAAGCCGCCGGCCGCGGCGCCGGCTGATACCACGGCGTCCGCGGCGAAGTACCAGACCGCCATGGCGGAGTGGAAGTCGAAGATCGTCCCGGCCGCGAAGAAAGAGGGCGAGGTCATCTGGTACAGCTGCGCCCAGGCGACCGAGGCCGAGGGGACGATCAAGGCCTTCAACAACGCCTATCCCGACATCCAGGTGAGTCAGGTCCTGGGCCCGGGCTATCAGATGGTCGAGAAGATCAGCACCGAGGCCGCCGCCGGCCGCGTGCAGGCCGACGTCTACCAGTGCGGCGGGCAGAGCGGCCGGACGATCGCCTGGCGGGGCCTCGGCGAAGAGTTCATCCCGCCGACGGCCCTCGATCCCAGCGTGAAATGGCGCTGGCCCATCATGAACAAGGAGACGCATCTGGCCGGCGTCTTCGCGAGCGTCAGCGGCCTGAACATCAACACCAAGCTCGTGCCGCCGGAGAAATACCCGAAGAGCTACTGGGACCTCGTGCGCGATCCCTACTGGGTCGATCTGATCAAGCGCAAGCGCGTGGCGTTCACCGATCCGCGCATCGCGAACATCGGCATCTACCACGTCTACGGTCTGAAGGAAGTGAACGCAAAGGAGTACGGCGAGGGATTCATTCGCGAGTTCGCCGGTCTCAAGCCCAAGCTCTTCGGCTTCAACGAGTCGGGCGAGGTGGCGCGGGGCGAGCTCCACGCGATGCTCGGCGGCCCGTGGCGGGTGGAATACAGCCTCGGCACCGTGCCAATCACCAAGCTCTGCCTCGAGCCGGGCTGCGTGAGCACGCAATCACCGCTGTTCGCGGTCGTGAAGAACGCGCCGCACCCAAATGCCGCGAAGGTCTTCGTCGACTTCGTACTGAGCCGCGAGTACGCCGAGTGGCGGGTGCTGGCGCTCGGCAACACGCCCGCGCGGGCCGACGTGGCGCCGCGCCCGCTCGACGACCCGGCCAAGCACAAGCTCCAGTACGCCGGAGACGACAAGGCCGAGCGCCAGATCACCGAAGTCCTCAAGTGGGTCATCGCCTCCAAGCTTTTTGATTATTGAGATGGGGGGCCCCGACTTGACCCCTGACTCGTTCAACCCTCTGACCCGCTCGCCGCTGACCATCGCCTTCACCGGCTGCGTCGGGAGGAAGACCGCGTAACCCGCCCACCTCCACGCGTTCCGCGTTCGAGGGCTTGAGATCCTCGATGTCGCGCTCGGCCATCGCGGCGACGGCTGCTTCGTTGGCGAGCTGCTGCTTGTTGAACACGTGGAGTCACTCGTCCGCATGGACGTCGCCGCGTGGCAACTCGAAGAAGCCGGCCAACGTGATCGTCCGGCTGCCCAGTGGGTTGGCCACGATCCGGCAGTGCTCGCCAACGCGCTCAAGCGGCTTCGAAGTCAGATGGGCGACGTCTCGCGGGCGATGCGGATGCACGAGCGCTACGTCCCGCCGGGCGAGCGGAGGAGGCTGAAGAGCGCGCGGGCTCTGACCCTCGGCCGTGCTCGTGCGGCGTCGTGCTGGTGCGCGTCGTGGCGTTCGGCTAGACTCCCAACGTGGCAGGTCACGACGCCAACGTGAGACGGCGGACTAGCGCGGTGACCGTCGTCCTTAGCCCAATCGGAGAAGCCGGCCGATGGACGGTCGGCTCAATGGCGAGCCGTCAAGGGGGGCGGCGATCCATATCGTGAATCCCGGCCCAGGAGAAGGGGAGATTCAGGATGAGAACTCGGTACGCCGTCGCAGTGGCCGTCGTGATTGGCTTCGGACTCGGCGCCGTCGCCGTCCAGGTTCTTCATGCTCAAGCCAAGCCGCCCGTTTACTACATCGCGGAGATCGACGTGACGAACCTGGACGCCTACACTAAGGAATACGCCCCGAAAGCTCAGGCGTTGATCAAAGCATCGGGCGGTCGCCTCCTTGCCGCAGGACAGAATGTAACTTCGATCGAGGGAGCGCCGCCGAAGCCGCGCGTTGCGGTGCAGGTCTGGGACAGCATGGAAAAGATTCAAGCCTGGCGCAATTCAGCAGAATTCAAGGAGATCCGGAAGATCGGCGAGAAGTACGCTAAGTTCCGTTCCTTCACGATCGAGGGCCTTCCGCAGTAGCCCACGCGGAGTGTCCGACGAGGCACGAGCAAGGCCGCCATCTGCGGCGGCCTTGTGTGACGCGTGCGCGCGGCCTCGATGTTTCTCTCGCGACAACACGTGGACGCCGGGGGCCTCATGAGTTATGGCCCGAAGTTCGCCGAGCTATATCGACGCGCCGCCCGCTACGTGGACGAGGTTCTCAAAGGCGCCAAGCCCGCCGACTTGCCCATCGAGCAGCCGACGAAGTTCGAGCTGGTCATCAACCTCAAGACAGCCAAGACCCTCGGCATCACCGTCCCCCACTCGCTGCTGCCGCGGGCCGACCACGTGATCCAATAGCCGTGCTAGACCAACGCGGCCGACTCCTCAAGGCAGCGCTCGGCTTCGCCGGGTGCGGGACGCCGTCGTACGACCGCGCGCTCCACGCGCTGCGCACCTGGCTCGACTCGTGGTCCGGCATTGGACACGTCACCGTCGGCATGGCGCGGCAGGGTTTCGATCTCCAGCTCACGCGGTACGACGAGAAGGGATGGCGCGCGACCTTCTACACGACGGGGATGGAGCACTCGCCGACGAGCGCGACCGGCACCGGATGGGAGCGCGCCCCGTGGCATGCGGTCCAGAGCGCAGCACGGCACGCGCTGACGCAGGGTAGCCGTGATGCTTAGGCAGCGCCTCAAACGCGACCCCGCGACACCACGCATTAGCCCAACGCACCGGGTCCTGGCGATGCAGCTCCAGATCGGGGACCAGTACTCTGACGAGACCGGGGACTGGGAAGTGATCGGACGACCGCACACATTTACTCAGTGGGATCCGTCCGAATCTTTTCAGGTCTTGGCAGAAACAAGGCGAATCCGATCATGAAGAAGTGGGACGAGAATCCGAAACGAACACAGGGGATAACAGGTCCGCTGCCTACCCGACACCGTGGACCCGCGCGGGCCGAAGGGGAAATGACGATGATTTTCGGACTGGGCATTTTCGCTATCACGTTGGTCACAATCGCGGCTATCCCAAACAGCAGCGTTGCCCAAGGGGCGTCACTCAAGGATCAACTCGTCGGAACGTGGATTTATGTTTCGAGCACGGCCAAGCGTGATGATGGCAGCAACGTGCCACGGCCGAGCTTGCAGGGCGCGGTGACCTACACCGCTGACGGTCGATTCCATTTCATAACGACGCGCACTGATGCGCCGAAGTATGCATCGGGCGACATTACTCGCCCTTCCGCGGATGAGGCTATGGCCATCGCCTCGGGAGGATCGATCGCCTACACGGGCACGTATACGGTGGACGAAGGCACAAAGACGATCCACGTGAATATCGAGACGAGCACGTTTCCAAATCTTGTCGGAGCTCCCAATCAGCGGCGGATCGTTACGTCCATCACCGCTGACGAAATGAAGTTCACGAATCCCCGCACGCTTGCCGGCCTGACGTTGGAGATCGTGTGGAAGCGGGCGAAGTGACCTTCCGGCCCGCATTCTCCATTTCACGTTTCGGGATCGATCAGCGCGGCTGCGCGAAGGCCGCTGGTTCGTAATGCGCTTGTCTTATGCGCGCCGCCGTTGAGCTGAAGGACTTCGTTCGGCAGACACTGCTGGACATCGCCGCCGGTCTTCACGAGGCGAATGAAACCTACAAGGCATTCCAGATAAGCGCCTGTGGAACCCCTGGCTCCGCATCAACCGCGTCCTGCGCGTGATGCTCCGCACGCGACGGAGCGCCGAGGCGTGGTCCGTCGTCCGTGTCGAGTTCAGGCGTGCGCTCGCGCTGCGGAGCGAGATCCGGCGCGCGGGGTGGTTTCACCAACTATTTCCCCGTTTCTCAGCGTGAAGACGGATCGGATCGCCAAGAAGCTCCATTGCTCCGCCGAGACGGTGCGCGATCTGATGGCCACCGCGGAGTTTCAAACGCTCTACGCCGAATATGAACGTCAGCAAATGAAGGCGGTCGATCAGTGGATGCCGCGTCTCCTCCATGCCGCGTCTCCTCCTTGCGTCCATCGAGCCGCTGGCCAAGATGCTCAAGCATTCAGACTGGCGAGCCCTGCGCGAGGGTGACAACCAGGAGCGCGTCGCCGTTCTGCGGGCCGAGGCGTGACGTCGATTTGCTGAGCTGTTCGGGCTGCCCTCAGCGATCATGGAAGATCAGGAGGGTTGAAAGAATGGCCTTCGAGATTAGCTGCCCAACCTGTACATCGCTCGGCACCGAACGCACGATTGCGGGCGCGATGAAGCTCGCCCTCGCCCACGCGCCCCAGCATTCGCCGGTGTACATAGTCGGCGACGGGGCGAGGTTCACCATCCGCCACGACGGCAAACCGGCCATCGAGGTGCGGTTCGACGATGCTCTGCCCGACCTGCACCATCTGGCGCGACAGTGGGACGAATCCTGAGCCGGTGCCGCCGCCGATGCCGGCGCGCGCGGGCCATCGAGTCCGCCCACCCACGGTGATTCGCCCGTACACTCCGATGGCCCCGACAGATGGTCTTGAGGCGTGGGCGCAGATGATCGAGCGCGGCTACGAGGGCTTGGTCGCGAAGGGCGAGGCCAGCACGTACGAGGGCGGACGCACGATGCAGTGGCTGAAGGTGAAGCAGAAGGACTGGACCGTCGAGGAGGACGGCTGGCGGCGGCGGATCAGCGCGGCGTCGTCGCCGAAGACGAAATGAACGACGACATCGGTACTGCCCATGCCCATCCGCACGAATGAGTTCCAGCGGGTCATTGCTGTAATCCAGTCCCATCTGGACCCTGGTTCAACTGTGACCGAGTCGGCGATGCTGACCGACGCGGTGACAGGCAATCAGCGGGAGGTCGACGTAGTTGTCTCTGGCCGAGTCGGCGGACAAGCAGTCACTGTGTCGATGGAATGTCGTGACAGAAGTCGGGGACCGGATGTGACGTGGGTCGACGAGATGCAAACGAAGCACTCGCGGCTACCAACAAACGTCTTAGTTCTCGTGTCGCATAGAGCCTTCACGCCCGAGGCACTTCGAGTTGCTCGCGTCTATGACATTCGATGTCACGTTCTCGATAACGTCGACCCAACGACCCCGGACAGGTTGTTTCCTGACGTCCGGTCGCTCTGGGGCAAAGGATGGCAAGTCACCATTGACAGGGTGGACGTTTCGGTTGGTACCCTGGGTGAACTGCCACCTGAGCACTTTCGGGCGAAGCCCGACACCAAGCTCTTTCTGGACGACAGCACAGAATTTGGCTCTGCTGCACAGTTTGCGAACGCACTCTTTCGCTCGCCGCTGGTTATCGACACGATGAACACAGACGCGCGGCCCGAGCACGGCTTTGTTGAGCTTGTCCTGGATCATCCCGTGGCCCAAGAGCGACCAATTTGCATGCAGAAGATCGAACCCCTTGTTCTTCGTCCCATCGAGCGGTTTCGTGTGGTCGCGAGGTGCACTGTCACTGTCGATGAGTTCCCCTTGAGGCACGGTGTGCTGGAAGGAGTGCGGGTCGCGTGGGGGACCGGCACCATCCTGGGCAGACCCGCAATGCTGGTCGCGACTCGTGCCTCGGCAGAGGAGGCAAGAGTCACGCTGCGGTTCCTCCCAGGCGCCGCGACGGCAGAGGACCACGGAGAAGATCGTGACGCGTCCGGCCCCGTCGCTGATGAACGAGGCCGGGCGCAAAGAGGGTGAACTACTCTCGGCCCGTGCCGCGTGCTCGCCGCTGGACGCTGCCGTAGAATGCCGTCGTGAGTGGATCGAGGCGATGGGAGCCTGACGTACGGGGCCTCGACATGGCCCCCCATACCCCCCAGCGCCCGGAAGCGCCCCGGCGTAGCCGTGGCGCTCCTCGGGTGCGTGGCCGCGGTGGTCGGGTGGCTGGGTGCGGTGGGGACACGTTCACATGGCTGTCGCGACAGGCCTGAGGCGAGTACGCGCGCTTTCGTGGCCCCGGGTGGGCGCGGGGGCGTGGCTGCCGACGTCGCTGCTGATCACGGTGGCAGTCCTCACCGTGACCCCGGTGGCGACAGCGCTGCTGGCCGGCTTCCGCGATGCGCCCCCAGGGCGTCCGGGGGCGATCACCGCGGAGTCGATCCGCGCCTCGTTCGCGGTGATGGCCCAGCCCGACGTGTGGCAGATCCTCTGGACCACGGTCTGGCTCTCGACGGTGCGAGCGGTGCTGGCGCTGGCACTCGCCGTGGTCCTCGCGTGGATCATCGCCCGCACGGATTGCCCCTTCCGCAACCGGCTCGAGTTCCTGCTGATCCTCTCGTTCTTCTTCCCGCTGCTCGGTAAGGTGCTGGGCTGGGCGCTTCTGCTGAGCCCCCAGAAGGGCTACCTGAACCAGCTCCTGCGCCTCCTTCCGTTCTTCCCGGGAGACACGGGGCCGCTCGACATCTTTTCGTACGGCGGCTTGATCTTCGTCAGCGTCACCGGCTGGGCGACCTTGCTGGCGATCTTCCTGATCCCGGCGTTTCGCAACATGGACGCGACGCTCGAAGAATCGGCGCGGATGTGCGGCGCCTCGCCGTGGCGGACGATCACGCGGATCCTGGTGCCGCTGCTGCGGCCAGCGATCCTGGCGGCGTTCATCCTGTCGCTCACCCGATTGTTGTCCTCGTTCGAGACCGAGGTGTTCCTGGGCACGAGCTCGGGCATCTACGTGCTGACGAACAAGATCTACGAGCGCATGGTGCAGATCTTCCCGCCCGACTTCCGGACGGGCATGACGATGGCAGTCATGCTGCTCGTGATCACCTTCGGCCTCGTGCTGATCAACTGGAAGTTCCTGGGCAAGCGCGACTACACGACCGTCACCGGCCGCGGCTACTCGGCGCGCCCGATGCAGCTGGGCAAGCTGCGCTGGGTCGCCTTCGGCTTCGTCGTGCTCTTCTTCTTCGTGTCCGTGGTGCTGCCGGCGGTCATGCTGATCCAGGTGAGCTTCATCCGGTTCATCGGGCTCAACGTGTTCGATCTCGACAGCTACACGCTGGACAACTGGCGCCGGATGCTCACCTTGCGGGTGAACCGGCTGGCGCTCACCAACAGCCTCGTTATGAGCATCGTCGCCACCACGGTGGGGATGATCATCTACTCGCTCGTGTCGTACGTCGTCACGCGCAGCCGCTACAAGGGCCGCCGCCTTCTGGACCTCGCCGCCTGGGTGCCCTGGGCCGTTCCGTCCTTGATCCTCGGCCTCGGGATCCTCTGGGCCGTCCTGCTCTCGCCCCTGGCGATCCTCTATGGCACGCTCACCGTGATGATCCTGGCCCACATCGTGCGGGGCTTTCCGTTCGGAACGCAGATCATGGGCTCGAGCATGATCCAGATCAGCCGCGAGCTCGAGGAGGCCGCCCGCATCCACAAGGCATCCTGGGCCTCCACATTCAGGCGGATCTGGCTGCCGCTGGTGAAGAACGGGTTTCTCGCCGGCTGGGTGATCCAGTTCACGGTCTCGTTCAGCGACCTCGCCACCGTCGCGTTCCTCTACGGCGCCCGATCGACGGTGCTGCCGACGCTCTTTCTGAGCCAGTGGTCGAACGGGCGCCTCGAAGAGGCGGCGGTGGCGGCCCTCATGATGACGGTCGTCGTCCTGGCGGTGGTGGTCCTGGTACGCCGGCTCGTGCAGGGGAGCGTGCGCACGACGACCGTGGCATAGTAGGCGGCATAGCGAAAGGGGGACCCAGATGCTTTCCAGAGAGGACAACGAGCTGCTCTGCAAGGTCGGTCCCGGCACACCGACAGGCGCCCTGCTCCGTCAGTATTGGATCCCCGCGCTCATGACGAGCGAGCTCCCGGAACGAGACGGCGCACCCGTCCGCGTGCGGCTCCTCGGCGAGAACCTCATCGCCTTCCGCGTGACGTCCGGCAAGATCGGGCTCATCCAGAACCACTGCCCGCACCGCGGCGCGTCCCTCTTCTTCGGCCGCAACGAGGAGGAAGGCCTGCGCTGCGTATACCACGGCTGGAAGTACAGCTGCGAGGGCCACTGCGTCGACATGCCCAGCGAGCCGGAAGAGAGCGACTTCAAGTCGAAGATCCGCGCCACGGCCTATCCGTGCGTGGAGCGGAACGACATCATCTGGGCCTACATGGGCCCACGCCAGACGCCGCCGCCTCTGCCCGACATCGAGCCGAACATGTTGCCGCAGGGCGAATACGCGGTACAGAAGGTGCTGCGCGAGTGCAACTGGTTCCAGGGGCTCGAGGGCGACATCGACACGAGCCATCTCGGCTTCCTCCACCTGGGCGCCGTGAAGCCCGAGCAGACCAAGCCGGGGACGTTCGACTACTACAACGTCACCGACCGCGCCCCGAAGTACGAGGTGGTCGATACGGAATTCGGGACGTCGTACGGCGCCTATCGCCCCGCCGAGTCGGACACGTACTACTGGCGCATCGCCCACTTCCTGTTCCCGTTCTTCACGATGATCCCGACGGGCATTTTGGGCATGCAGGTGCTCGTGCGCGCCTGGGTGCCGGTTGACGACAACCACATCATGTTCTGGAGCATCGCGGCGCCCCGCTCGCGCGTGGGCAACGGCGCGGCCGGTGGCGCGTCCGGGCTCAACGCCGGCGGACGGCCGGTCGCGGCGGCCGGCGCGCGGCCGGGGGGCTTCGAGTTCCTGCCGGACACCTCGGACTGGACCGGCAAGTTCCGCCTGACCCAGAACAAGGACAACGACTATCTGATTGACCGCGCGGCGCAGCGCACCGAGAGCTTCACGGGCATCGCCGGCATCCACCAGCAAGACCAGGCTGTCACCGAGAGCATGGGGCCGATCTACGACCGGACGCAGGAGCACCTCGGAACCTCGGACGCGATGGTGATCCGGACCCGTCGCCGCGTGATCAACGCTGCGCGGGCGCTCCGCGACAACGCCACGGTGCCGCCCGGAGTCGACGATCCGACTGTCTACCGTCACCGCTCGGGCGGCGTCATCCTGCCGCGCGACGCCGACTGGCTCGAGGCCACCAAGGGGTTGCGGCGCGCGTTCGCCGAGGCGCCGTCGGAGAAGATCGCGCGATGACGACGGCGACCGAGACGACCGTCCTCAAGACCGCGGTCGCGACCTACGCCCACACGAAGGCGCTGAAGGACGGCAGCGTGACCGCCCCGGGCGTGCGGCTCGAGCACGTCGAGGTGAGCCCCATCGTCGCCGCATTTCGGCGGATGGTCCGCACGCTCGAGTTCGACTTGTCCGAGATGGCGATCACGACCTACCTGACGGCGAAGGCCCACGGCAAGGCGTTCACGGCCCTGCCGGTGTTCGTCATGCGCCAGTTCCACCACTCGCCGATCGTCTACAACGTGAAGTCGGGCGTGAAGTCGCCCAAGGACCTCGAAGGCAAGAAGCTGGGAGTCCGCG
>Ga0209267_1001795_pt1 | contig 14338 bp, 14 predicted proteins | sample GraSoiAngelo_137_FD_185894 | JGI IMG/M metagenome (GOLD analysis project Ga0209267, IMG submission 185894) | Grasslands soil microbial communities from the Angelo Coastal Reserve, California, USA - 14_0929_09_30cm (SPAdes) (version 2) | ecosystem: Environmental > Terrestrial > Soil > Grasslands ... | reverse complement strand
TGGCTCAATCGCGAGGGAACCGGCGCTTATTCCCTTACGATCACCGATGTATCGTCGGTCGCGTTTTCAAAAAAGTGCCGCGCCATTCGCGCAGGCAGGCGGATGCAGCCGTGCGATGCGCGAAACCTCGGAACATAGCCGGCGTGCATGCCGTAGCCCCCGTTGAATCGCATGAAGTAAGGCATGCGGGCGCCATCGAAATGAGTGCCGTCGGGTTGTGCGTCCTTACGCACATCGATGTTGGATTTCACCACTTCGCCTCGCCCGTTGACGTAGTCGCCGAATTCACTCGAGACATGGTTCCTGTCCTTCTCGATGACGTGATAACGACCTGGCGGCGTATCGAAACCTCGCTTTCCAGTTGAAACCGTGCTTTCCCCAATCAGCCTGCGACTCTTGTAAAAGTAGGCGCGTTGTTCGCGCACATGGACGACGATCTTGGCCTGGCCGGGAAAATGATCGCCACGCCAGAAGCCTTCGGACGTAGTGGCGCCGGGAAAAAAATCGGGCAGCCTTTCCGCGCGGGCAGTAAGTTCTTGCCGAAGATCTGCGCAGCCGCCGAAGATAATTACGGAGCCAATCGCGGCAAAGATTGGGATGATTTTAGGGACCTTCATTCGGCGGCGGACGCTAGTCGTATCATAAGAGAGTGCAACGGGCAGCGGCATTGGTGAAATTACGGGAAATCGGCGGATGCAAACGCAGCAATCTCAATGCCGTTGCCGAGCCTGTTAGGAAGACGACTGCTTTGTCGCATGCATGGGCAATTCTTCCGGGTTTGACGCTGCCCGCGGGTGGAATACGCTCGGTTGATGGCCACAGTGACTGAGCCGGTAACATCATCGTCTGTTAGCAAGAACGCGCCCACGGTCCAGCCGTCGATCAACCTCGAGCGGTGGATCGAGCAGAACCGTGAAAAGTTTAAGCCGCCAGTGAGTAATCGTTACCTCTACGATGGGCGCGATTTTTTTGTGATGGTGATCAAGGGTCCGAACGCCCGGAACGATTTTCACCTAGTCGATTCGGAGGAGTATTTTTACCAGCTCAAGGGGGACATCAAAGTGCGTATTCGCGAAGGCGATTGTATTATCGATCATCTCGTGCGTGAGGGGGAGACGTTTTTTATTCCGCCTAACGTCCCGCATGCCCCGGTGCGGCCGCCGGACACCTTGGGGGTGGTAGTCGAGCGTCGCCGGCCGCCGGGTGAGCACGAGCACGTCATTTTTTACTGCGACAATTGCGGGGCATTAGTGGAGGACATCGATTTCGACTGCGGTGACATCGTTGAACACTTCAGTCAGGCAATGCTCGATTTTTGGAACGATGATGCGCGGCGCACCTGCAAAAAGTGCGGCAAAAAAGTCCCGCAGCCCGAACCGGTAAAGCCGTTCTAGAGAAATAATTGTAGGGCGTTTCTGTGAAGCGCCGGTCTAAAGTAAATGGCGTCGGCCGTGGCGGACCGCCCCACAAATGAAGATCGACCTCCACACCCATATTCTCCCACGGGATTGGCCCGATCTTGACGCCAAATACGGCTATGCCGGATTCGTCCGGCTCGATCACTACAAACCGTGCTGTGCGCGGATGATGATCGGCGACCGCGTCTTTCGCGAAATCATAGACAACGTTTGGGATCCAAAACGGCGGATCGAAGAAATGGATCGCGAGAAAATTTCCATACAAGTGCTCTCGACCGTTCCGGTGATGTTCAGTTATTGGGCGAAGCCACACGACGCGCTCGATCTTTCACGGCGCTTGAACGATCACATCGCGGATGTAGTCCGCGACCATCCGAAACGATTCGCTGGGTTAGCAACTATCCCGCTTCAGGATGCGGATCTGGCGGCTCAAGAGTTGGAACGTTGCGTCCGCAAGCTGGGATTGCGCGGCGCACAAATCGGCACGCACGTGGACGCAAATCCGCACTCCGGACGCATCGATACTTTGAATCTCGATAATGCGTCGCTTCAGCCGGTTTGGACCACGGCAGAACAACTCGACGCTGCCATCTTCGTTCATCCCTGGGATATGCTCGGCAGGGAACGCATGCCAAAATATTGGTTGCCCTGGCTCGTCGGGATGCCGGCTGAGACTTCACTCGCAATTTGTTCGATGATTTTCGGCGGTGTCTTCGAGCGCTTTCCAAAGCTGCGCGTCGCTTTCGCACACGGTGGTGGCGCGTTTCCATTCACCATCGGACGAATCGAACACGCCTTTCACGTGCGCCCCGACTTATGTGCGACCGATAACACCGCAACTCCCCGCAGCTATCTCGCGCATGGCAACGTCCCGGCGCGATTCTACGTCGATTCACTCGTCCACGATAAGGAAGCATTGAAGCTTTTGCTTAAGCTATTCGGCGCAAAGCGCGTTGCACTCGGCTCCGACTACCCATTCCCGTTAGGCGAAACTCACCCTGGCAAACTCATCGAATCGTTGAAACTCTCCGCCAAAGACAAAGTGCAACTCTTTTCCGGCAGCGCGCGAGAATTTCTGGGCCTCAATCCTTGATCGGAACTGGGCTCGCGAAGCTGATTTGTGTGCCCGCGCGAATATTCGTCTTCGGAAGAACAGATGGCTATTTGTCGGTCGGATTCAGGAACTTGAAAGTCAGTCCGGCAAGGAGGCCACCCGCAAGCTCGGCCACAATGTGAATCCAAATGTCCGAGAGATTGACGATTTTCATGACCGCCGCACCGATGGCGACCGCCGGATTGAACGCGCCGCCAGAAATCGCTCCGACTGCGAATATGCCGGCCAGGACCGTGAAACCGATCGCCAGGCCGTAAAAACTGTTGTCCAGAGTGCCTTTCGCGGTCGCGCAATTCACAACGACGTATGCGAGCGCGAAAGTAAAGAGAAACTCAGCGACGAACGCGGCGGGGACGTTCGTAATTTCCATCGGCGTCCCACTTTTTCCGACGAGAAAGATGGCGACGAGCGCTGCGGCAATGCCGGCGGCGATTTGAGCCACCCAGTATGGAACAACGTCTTTCACCAGCAATTTTCCACGGATGAAAACGGCGAATGTGACTGCCGGATTGAAATGCCCGCCCGAAATGTGACCGCCGGCGAAGATCATAACCATAAGCACTGCGCCAATGGCGAGCGCAGGGATGACGCCTGCCGCGGCAGGGATCACAGTGCAGCCGACGGTAAGGACGAGGAAGAAGGTGCCGATAAATTCCGCAATATATTTTCTCATTTTAGTTTCCTGGATAATGAAAGAATGCGTTCAGATTGAGTGAGCGAAATTCTGTATCGCAACCGAGCGGAGCGGGGAAGCTATTTTTCCCGTTGGCAGAATTTTGGGCTTAATTCGGCGTTCGACATTCGGGCTTCGTCATTCCGTGGCGCGCTAGCGACCACGGTCACATCTTGTGCCTGATGGCCCAGAGATCGTGAAAAATCGGTTTGAACAACGACTCTTTCAGAAACGGCACGCCAGGCGATCCGCCGGTCCCATGCTTCGCGCCGATCGTGCGCTCGACAAGCTTGATGTGTCGATAACGCCATTCCTGCAATCCTTCATCGAAATCGGTCATCAATTCGAAAAGGATGGTGAGTTCGGGTGAGCCTTGGTAAAGCCGAAGAATTTCTTTCTGCACTTGCTCGACAGGGCCGTTCGGCTGTGAGAAATCGCGATTTTTGAGCTCCGCTGGGATCTGGGCGCCGCGAGCCGCGAGGAAATCGTAGAAATGATCGATTATCGTCCGCTCGCCGAGTCGTTGCTGTAAACGGTCGTAACCAGGAAAATCTGGCCGAACGTAATTAAGCGTCGAGGCTCGTTTGTATCCGAGGACAAATTCAATTTCTCGAAACTGGATCGACTGAAATCCCGAGGCGGTTTCGAGTCGGTCACGAAAGCTGGAGAAGGACGCCGGGGTCATCGTCTCAAGAATGTCCACCTGTGCAACCAGCGTCTTCATGATGGTCCGAGTGCGCTTGAAGGAATGAATCGCGCCGAAGAGGTCGCCTGCGGAAAAATCTTTCTTAATTTTTTCAAACTCATGCAACAGCTGCTTAAACCAGAGTTCGTAGGTTTGGTGAATGATGATGAACAACATTTCATCATGCTCCGCTGGCGTTGAGCGCGGCTTCTGGAGAGCCAATAGTTTCTCCAAGTCCAAATAGTTGGCGTACGTGAGCGGAGGCATGGGTTCTGAATGCTGGATATTAGATGCTAGATGCTGGATGACAAAACCCGATCACGGCCGATAGGTCGATCCATTTGCAGCAAATATTCGCGATTTCACGCCGGCAAAAGAGTTCGCGTGCAGTGCTTCTCCCGCCCCTCCCTCGGGGAGAGGATTGAGGTGAGGGTTTTTTGAGAATTCAATTGAGCACCTGCCTTCGCTAAAGCTCCGGGGTGGCAGGCGAGCACGAGAGTGCTAATGCAGCATGCTAAGATAATACCTGTCCCACGCCGCAGGAATACTTTCGCGCGAACTATACGGCCCTGGCTCATACGCACGTGACGCAATTCCTTGCTGGCTCAATTCGCACACGTGCCAATCCTGTTTGTTGGTCATGTCCCAGAACTCGATCGCGTCATTCGGTTTGAAATCGGGTCGATTGAACGCGTCCGGATGAAAGAACCAATCGCACACGATCAGGGTCCGATCCGGCGACTTCGGCCAGAGCTGATGTACCATTACGTATTCCGGATGCAACGAGAGCAGCATGTTCGGAAAGATCGAGTAGTAGAACACCAGTCCATCATCTTCCGCTTCCTCTACCTTTCCTCTCTTAATCCCAGCTACTGGCAACGCGCACGCTTTCCCGCTCATCGTCAGTCCCGCCCCTTTGTTAATCTTCATAAACCCGCCGAGAAACGGCCCTTCGCTCAGATCGTTCTGCGCCGAATCATAGGGCGAGACTTTCGCCAGCATCGGGTGCACGCCCGGGCAGTGATAGCACTCCGAATAATTCTCGAACATCAACTTCCAATTGGCCCGCACGTCGTACTCGATCCGTTTCGCCGGGCGCAAGATCGACATGTTCCAATGCGAAAACTTCGCATTCAACGGCGCGAACCATTCCTCCAATGGCATCGCGTTCTCATCGAGGTTGATGAAGATGAATCCTTCCCAAAGCGCGAGATTCACCGGACGCAACGAATAATCAGCCTTATCGAACCCCGGCACTTCATCCATGTGCGGCGCGCCGATCAATCTTCCGTCAAGCCTGTACGTCCAAGCATGATACGGACACTGGATGGTCGATGCGTGACCGAACGCATCTTCCTTCAATCGGGTTCCGCGATGACGACAAACATTGTAGAACCCGTGAATCACTCCACTCTTATCGCGAATAACGATTAACGATTCCTTTATCGCGCCGTCATCGGATGAAGGCGGAACCGATACCAAGAAATAGTCGCCAGCATCCGCGATCTGACTTTGATGCCCCACCAATAGCCATTGCCTCGCAAAAATCTTGTCCTGCTCCTGGTTAAAGACTTCCGCTGAGACGAAGTATTTTTGAGGCAATGTTCTCGCTCCGGAGCTAAACGTCTCGGTCGTTTTACGGAAAAGCGATACGGTGTTGGATTGCATCCTGATAACGAGAGCGCCCGCAACTCTCGGCAATCGACGTTCAACTCTCAACTACGAAGTGATCGCTACTGGTATCGCAATGCAAACATGGGATCGACCCGAGTTGCGCGTAGGGCAGGAATGTAACTGGCCAGAACCGCCACGCTCACCAGCACGAACGAGATCGTGACGAATGTCATCGGATCAGTCGCGCTGACTCCGAACAACAGGCTCGACATCAGCCGGGTCATGATGACAGCGGCCGCCAAACCGAACGCTACGCCGGTGACGACCAATTTTAGTCCCTGGCCGATGGTCAACTTCAACACGTCTGCTCGCTGCGCGCCTAGTGCCATGCGGATGCCAATTTCACGAGTGCGTTGCGCGACCGAATAGCTCATCACGCCGTAGATGCCAACGGCGGCCAGCACCAGGGCCAGGCCTGCGAAGATGCCTAATAAAAGCATGCTGAAGCGTTGCCGTGCGACCGATTCCGAGACGATGTTTTCCATTGAAGCAATGTCGGAGACGGGCTGGTCTTTATCGATTTCCCAAACCGTCTTCCGCACCGTCGCGGCCAAACTAAGCGGCTCTAAGTTTGTTTTAACGACGAGCGCGCGCGGCTCAAAGAAATTGGCCTGTGTAAACGGCAGATACATCTGCGGCTTTGGCTCAACCACCAGCTCGAATTGCCGGACATCCTTTACTACGCCCACCACCGTTAGCCAACGGTTGGGAGAATTGGTCGGGCCGATCTTGATGTGCTTTCCGAGCGCATCTTCACCCGGCCAGAATTTGCGAGCGGTCGTCTCGCTCAGAACGACCACGGCCGGCGATTCCGCTTTGTCTTCCTCAGCGAAGGCGCGCCCTTTTAACAAGGGAATTCCCATCGTCTCGAAATAGCGCGGGCTGATGATTCTCGTTATCACGATAGGCACCCGGTCCGGAGCGGGATCGGCCCGGCCCTCAATACTTACTCCGACCGAATTGCCGGTTTCGGTTAAGGGAAGATTGGTCGCGACCGCGGCAGAGATGACACCGGGCAGAGTTTCGACGCGGCGGATGAGTTCACGGTAGAAAATGCCGCGTTGCTCTTTGTCAGCATAACGCGTTTCGGGGAGTACGATCTTCATGGTCAACGCCCTCTCCGCGCGAAAGCCCGGATCGACATTACGCAGATGCAGGAAGCTGTTGATCAGCAGCCCGGCGCCAATCAAAAGAATAAACGAGACCGCGACTTCGCTGATGACCAACAGTCCACGAATGCGATTACCACGGCTTCCAGCGGCGGAGTCGCGGCCGCTCTCTTTCAACGTGTCGTTTAAGTTGAAATTTGCTGCCTGCGTCGCGGGTGCGAGGCCGAAGATCAATCCAGTCACGAGCGACACAAGAACGGTAAAGATGAGCACCTTAGCGTCGATTGCGATTGCGTGGGCCTGCGAGATATTCGGTGGAATGAAACGCTTCAGGACATTCAGTCCCACTACGGCTAACAACAAGCCGACCCCCCCGCCCAAAGCCGCGAGCAGAACGCTCTCCGTCAGAAATTGGCGGATCAAACGGGCGCGGCCGGCGCCGAGAGCAAGCCGCAATGCGATTTCCTTTTGCCGAACGGCGGCGCGGGCCAAAAGAAGGTTGGCGACGTTTGCGCAAGCGATGAGTAGGACAAACGCGACCGCGCCGAGCAGAACTAGCAGCGCCGGTTTGATGTCGCCGACGACGTGCTCATGCAGCGGAGTCACGACGGCGCCGATGCTGGTGTTGGTCTCGGGATACTGCTGTTGCAGGCGGGTGGCGATGGTTGTCATCTCGGCTTGCGCCTGTTGCAATCTCACGCCCGGTTTCATCCGCGCGATCACCTCCAGGTAATGATTGCCGCGCTCCCCGGCTTCCTTGGCATTGAATGCAATCGGCACCCAGAGTTGATCCCTCCGCGTCGGAAACTGAAAGGTTCGTGGCATTACGCCTACGACGGTGAAGCTTTCGCCGTTCAGATTGATCGGCTTCCCAACAATGCCGGGATCGGAACCAAACCGCCGTTGCCACAATCCATGGCTGATGATGACGACGTGATTGCCGCCCGGTTGATCTTCTTCGGCGCGAAAAGCGCGGCCTAACTGCGGCTCTACCCCGAGCAGTGAAAACAAGCTCGCTGACACGCGCTGTCCGTCGATTCTCTCCGGATCGCCGGCGCCGGTGAGATTAAAGCTGATTTCGACGAGCGCGGCCGCACTTTCGAAGACGTGATTCTGATCGCGCCAATCCATGAAGTTCGCGGGCGACGGAGTGTCGCGCGGAAAACCTTGTTTCGAGTTGTCCTCCCACACCATGACCAGCCGCTCCGGATTTTTATAGGGCAACGGGCGGAGCAACACAGTGTTAACCACGCTGAAGATCGCGCTGTTGGCGCCGATGCCGAGGGCCAGAGCAATGACGGCGACAGCCGTGAATCCGGGATTCTTCAGCAGCATGCGCAAGCCGTAACGCAGATCCTGCCAAAGATCGCCTAACAGATGCGATTTGCGGTCGGCGCCCATACCGAGAGGTTCGTGGTGAACGCGACGCTCGATCCGTCTTAACTCCGGTTCCAACAAATCGCTCTGGTTCAAGTCCAGCAACGCCGTTTGATAGGCTTCGTCCTCAGTCGCCCCGCGTGTAATCAACTGCTCATACTGATCTTCCAAATGCTGCGACAACTCCTCGATAATTTCGTTCTCGCGCGCCGGCGACAGCTTCAGGTCAGCGAGCCGGGCTCTGATTTTGTCTTTGAAATCAGGCATGTGCGACTCCTGTTACTCGAGTGATCGCCTGGACGAAGTCGCGCCAGTTATTCCGTTGCGCGGCCAGCACCTTTTCGCCGGCGGCGGTGAGACGATAGTAACGACGCCGGCGCTGGCCCGGTTTCTCGACCCAACGACCGCGAATCCAGCCACGGTTCTCCAACCGGTAAAGCAATGGATAAAGCGAGCCGACATTGAAATGAAGCACGCCGCGAGAGCGCAGCTCAATGAGCTGTCCGATCTCATAACCGTGCCGTGGACGATCTTCGACCAGCGAAAGAATGAGCAGCTCAGCGCTTCCCTTTTTCAACTCGCGATCGAGAATGTGTGAACCAATATACGACATAGACATATATTATTGAGCAGCATAACCGTTCGTCAAATCCGAAAAGTGACCTGTCAACGCCTCGTGATTTAAGCGGAGCGATGAAACAGCGAGTTAGAATGCGTACGGAAAATCAAGTCCTTAGCGCGCGGACGGGATCGATATGCGTGGCGCGCCGGGCCGGAAGAAAACAGGCCAGCAACGCGACTCCGAGTAACACCAGCAAAGCGGAACCGTAGGCAATTGGGTCACGCGGACTCACTTTGTAAAGCAGATTGCCCATCAAACGCGTGAATACGAGGGCTGCGATTGCACCGACCACGATTCCGGCTGTCGTCAGTCGTAGACCGCGCGAAATGACCAGTCGCAACAGATCGCCCGCGCCGGCGCCGAGCGCCATTCGTAAACCGAGCTCGCGTGTGCCTTGTGAAACAGAATAGGACATCACCGCGTAGAGTCCGATGGCCGCGAGAAACAGCGCCATCGCTCCGAAGATCGACACCAGTGTCACAGCCAATCGCTGGCTGTAACTCATTTCATCGATTTGCTCCTGTAACGGAGACGCAGGCCACGGCGCCAGATTCGGATTAAGTGCGTGAACCTCGCGGGCGAGCGCATTCATGATCGCACCGGGTTTTTCGCGTGTGCGAATAAGCAGACTATTCTGGACACCAAAATTCTGCCGGAGCGGCACATAAAAAAAGGGTCCGGGAGGCTCGAGCTTCGTGCGATAGTTTGCATTTTTTGCAATGCCGACAATTTCCATCCAACGATCCTTGACTTTGAGGTGTTGACCGAGCGGATTTTTGCCGGGCCAATATTTCGCGCCCATCGTTTCGTTAATAATCGCGACCGGCGGAGATCTTTCGTCGTCAGTGCGAGCGAACTCACGGCCGGAAACGATCGGGATCCCAATCGTTGCGAAATAATCTTCCGCGACTTCATTGTACTCGGACGTTGGTTGCTCGTTAGGCGCGGGCTGGTAGCCGTCAATCTCGAGCGGTGCGGAAGAATAAACTTTGTAGCTGAACGGGTTGACGCGGTTTAATGTGGCCGATTCGACACCGGGAAGTGTGCGCACTCGATCGAGTAACTGGGTGTGGAAATTTTTTGCGCGCTCGAGATTGTATCCGGCCGAAAACAAATCCGTTACCGACACAATGACGTCGGTGGAAAAACCCGGACTGGCGTTGCGCATTTTCGCCAGGCTTTGCAAAAGCAAGCCGGTGCCGGCGAGTAAAACGAAACTCAATGAGACCTGAACCAGAACCAGGGCCGAGCGCAAACGTGATCGGCCCGTCCCGCCGAGAACACCACTGCCTTCGGTCTTAAGCGCGCCGGAAAGATCGACATGACTCGCGTGAATCGCTGGGACGAGTGCGAAGACCAGAGTTGCGACAATACAAATCCCGGCGCTGACAACGAGAACGCGCCAATCAATCTGGCCGGGATAATCGACCACCAGTCCCGGTACAGAAGAGGGAAATGCGAGCACAAGCGCGTTACGGCACCAGTAAGCCACCGCAATTCCACCGGCCGCAGCGATCAACGAAAGCAAAAGTCCTTCGGTAATAAGTTGCTTCAGCAGCCGTCCTCGCCCCGCGCCCAGCGCCAAACGCATGGTCATCTCATGCCGACGCAACAATGAGCGCGCCAGCAGCAGATTACTGACGTTAGCGCACGCGATAAGCAGCACCAAAAACACCACGGCCATCGTAATTCCGAGCGTCTGCGACATGTTGCCCGCACCATTGAAAGGCGTTTTCCATAACGGTATGAGCTCGACTCCGTGGCCGCGATTCGTTTCCGGGAAATCGTTTTCCAAACGCTGCGCGATCGAGTTCAGCTCGGCTTGCGCTTGCTGCCGAGTTACGCCGGGCTTGAGAAACGCATAGCCTTCTATCCAACGCGCGCCGCGATCTTCCATTTTGTATCCGGTCGAATCGAACGCCTCCTGCATCGACGTCGGCACCCAAAAGTTGAACGAATAGCCGATGAATGTGCCGTGAAATTTTTCCGGCGCGACGCCAATGATCGTGTGTTGAACGCCGTTAAGGTATTGCATCTTGCCGACAATTTCCGGATCATTTTTGTAACGATCCTTCCAGGTCAGGTAACTGATTACCGTGACCGGGTGCGCGTTGCGGCCGGTCCCTTCTTCCGGTCTGAAGCCGCGGCCAAGTATCGGGTGCACGCCAAGGGCATCGAAATAGTTCGCGGAAACAAGTCCACCGGACGCCCGTTCCGCCCGATCCCCGACACTCAACGTTGTGCCCACAATCCGATCAATGATGAACGACTCGAAGAGCGTGCAATTTTTTTCGAGATCGACAAAGTCGGGATCGGAAAGTCCGCCCCTTTCCGCGCCGCGGGTCGTGCCAGCCAGCGCGAACATTCGCCCCTGATGTGCGACCAGCGGATAAGGACGAATCAGAATTCCTTCGATCCAACTGAAGACGGCGGCGTTCGTGCCGATGCCCAACGTCAGGCAAAGAATCGCGAGCAGTGAAAACCGTCGCCCCACATCCAGGCGCGCTGCTCGCGCGCGACTTCCTTGATCTGCTCCACGCCGCCGAATTCTCGAAGGGCCGCATTACGTGCCTCTTTCAGCGACATGCCGGTAGCGATGTTACGATCGGTTAACGCATCGAGGTGCTGCTGTATCTCCGCATTCATTTCCGTCTCGCGACGTTGTTTTCGCACCAGCCCGAGCAGACGACAAAACCAGGCGCGGAATCGCGGCATAATCTATGAGGCGGCCAGAACGCGGTTGATTCCTGCGGTAATCCGCGACCAATGTTCTTTTTCCGCGGCGAGCTGTTTCCGTCCCGCCGCCGTCAATCGGTAGTAGCGCGCCTTGCGATTGTTGTCGGAAACGCCCCACTCGGCCTTGATCCAGCCTTGCGCTTCCAACCGATAGAGCGCCGGGTAAAGCGAACCTTGCTCGACCCGCAAAACGTCCTGCGAAATCTGTTGGATGCGATCGGCAATGGCCAGACCGTGTCTCGGTTCGTGTTGAAGCGCTTTTAAGATCAGCATGTCGAGCGTGCCGTAAACCAGGTCCGGTTTTTCCCTTGCCATAATGATTTGATTGCCCTAGACAGTCTTGGTGAGACAATCGTTCAATCTTTTGCCTAGACTGTCAAGAGAAGATTATAGTGGCAGACGTGTCGCCTGTGCTGGAGGCAAGCGCCCGGGCTTGAAACGATTTACGTTTTAACGATTCAACGCCTTAACGCCGACAAAGCCTATTGCAAAACGGCTTTGTGGAACTCGTACCAATCATCGAGATTATTCAGGTTCACCGCGTCCTTCGGAGCGGAAGAGTCATCCGCCATCCTGCAATTGCCCAGGATCTCCTTCCGCGTCTCGTCGTCATGATTATGGCCGCGCACGGCTGCGTTGTGTTTCTCGATCGCCTGCGGGGTGAGTGACTTCGCATTTGCGTTCACCCACGCTTCGAACTGAGGATAGGTCGGCTTGTTCTTCTTGATGTAATCCTTCTCGGTCTGTTCCTCCAGTCCAAGGGAGGCGCAGGTCATTGCGTCGAAACCTCGGCCGATGCCGGGATAGCCGGACGCAAGTTTGCCGGCTGCTTCCAGAGAAACTTTCTGCCACATACGTGGCAAATGCAGAACGCCAAGTGGTCCGGCGACGCCGGAGCTGATCAATGGGACATAGGTACCGCTCATAATAGGGTTAATGGTTGATGGTTGATTGTTGATGTTTTTTACACCTGCATGAGATGTAAAGACAATCCTCTGTCGCTGATTTTTGCACCTATTTCGCCTGCCTCGATTTCGTGGCCAAAGAGCGCTGAATCGCGAGGGCGTTAAGAATTTCCGGATTGCCCTGCGCCCAGGCATTATCAATCGTCACCCGCTTGAAGCGCCATTTCTGGCCATCGCGAACCAGTTCGCAATCGTAACGGTTCATCAGCAGCGCATTCTCTGATCCGCGGCGGCAACCTTCCCGCGGCATGAAATGTTGAGACATCACGTAGGCATACAATGTGGCCGAATCGTCACTGATCTCGATTTGCAGATTGCTGACGGTGTGACTGGTGTCGAGCGGGCCGAGAAATGGAATAAGAGCATTCACGATCGCTTCGCGGCCGCTAAGTTTCGGAAAATCGATCCCAAGTTTTCTCCCCGCGGGCCTAAAATCGAAAATGCAATCTTCCGTAAAGGCCGGTGCCAATGAATCAGCGTCGCCGTGGTCGAGGCCGAAAGCGTACCGGTGCAGCGTGTCGGCAATCTCGTACCGGTCGCAGGCCAGTTGCGCTAGATCTGTGCTCATGGCTGCAATTAAGCCGTCAATGTCGCGATCGTAAAGCCGCCGACCGCGAACGCAGTCGCGTGTGTGTGTTATGTCAACGCGAACCTGATGAAACTGAAATGTTTGCCACAACGGTTGCCGAACAAACTCGACGGCTTAAAGCCGTCGAGTTTTGGTTTCTCGAGAGAACAGATGCCAATTCATGGCCTGATCGGTCGCTAGCGGCCGTGCTTTCCGTTGGCTTTGCCTTCTTGTAGGCATCGGCGTCGGCGACGCAAGTTCGAATGGTTTGCGCGCGGAAGGCTTTCGCTCAGTTGAACGATGCCGAGCAGTTGAGGATACAACGGGTGATCGCGGTTCGCGCGGTAGAAGCGGTGGTAGCCGTTCGACCAACCGACGACGAGACCAATAGCACCGAGCTTACGAAGCTCATCCTGAGCAGTGTGAAGGGCCAGCCCGCTCATTATTCGCCAGCTCGCGCACGTAGCGCTGGTTCCCGGTTGACGTGAAAAGCAATGGTAGGAGCTTCGCTCTTACCTCTGGAAATGAAACATCCAAAACCGCGCGTTCAGATTTCGACATAATCTCAAATCTAAACTCGACGGCTTTAAGCCGTCGAGTTTAATATCACCGAAAGTTTTTCCAAGACGAGGGGTTGTCCGAGGCACGAGATTTGTAGCAACGCTGATTGGTCGAGTGTGCAAAGCGGCTGGATGGCTTCACCGCCTGCCACGGCTTGAATTCGCGGTTGTGCAGTTGACACGTTTCCCGCAACACGGGGCGATCTCAGACTAGCGCGATGAGCAATAGGACGCAGATTAGGCTGACCGCGAGTAACAAGCTTACGTAGACGATCCGATCCTGCAGCTCTGCGCGTTTCGCCGCCTCCGCGTACGGCATCCGCGAGAAAGTAACCATCGCGTAAAGAGGAAGATAAATGCCCGGTAGCAAGCCTTCGAGCAGGTGATCGAGCTTCTTTTTTCCCCGAAATGCCTTCGACGCGGTTTTGTCGCGCATCTCGATGAAATTCTGCACCGCGAGATTGGCGAGGGCATCGGCGTTTTTTTTTCCCCGCGCGAAATATTCCGCGAAGGCGCGTTGTCGGTCTTCGGGGAATTTGGCCAAGCATTCATCGAGGACGACGCAATCTTCGAATGCGGCGTTCATGCCTTGGCCGTAGAACGGCACAACGGCATGGGCGGCATCGCCGACGAGCGCGACCTTATCCTGGTAAAACCAGGGCGCGCAACGAATGGTCACGAGCGAACCGGTTGGATTTGTTTTGAAATCGTCGAGCAATGACGGCATCAGCGGCACCGCATCGGGGAATTCTTCCTCGAAAAAGCGGCGGATTTCATCGTCGGTTTTGGTAGTGGCGAAGCTGCGCGGCCCTTCGAATTCCCAAAAGAGCGTGCAGG
>Ga0209267_1001790_pt1 | contig 14352 bp, 17 predicted proteins | sample GraSoiAngelo_137_FD_185894 | JGI IMG/M metagenome (GOLD analysis project Ga0209267, IMG submission 185894) | Grasslands soil microbial communities from the Angelo Coastal Reserve, California, USA - 14_0929_09_30cm (SPAdes) (version 2) | ecosystem: Environmental > Terrestrial > Soil > Grasslands ... | reverse complement strand
GTTCGCCGCAAGTTTTTAAAGACTGGAAAGCATCGTTTGTCGACGGAGCCGGTGGACAGAGCGTGTTCCCGCGAATGTGGGAACGAATGAAACCGCTGGTGGACGATTACATCGTCGTCACTTTGGAAGAAACCAAGAAAGCGATGCGAATGATGGCTGAAAAAGCGCGAATCATTTCGGAAGGCGCCGGCGCTTTGCCATTGGCCGCGGCGTTGACAGGAAAAGCGGGTAAAGGTCCGATCGTCGCCATCGTTTCCGGCGGCAACATCGACCTGAAGAAGTTCTTCGAGCTGATCGCTTGATCAGCTCAATCCGAGTGGATCATTTCGCGGCATCCAGCGACATTGCCGACGAGCAAGACAACCAAGGACACCGTAGAGAATTACTGTTCGCATCTCCGTCTTTGAGCAGAAGTAAAAATAGCCATGGACGAGATAAACGGCGTAGCAGCCAATCATCACGCTCCAGCCCCGTCGTTGGCAGTGTGACGATCGATGACGGCGACAAAACCAAGGGGAAACCTCCACGCTAGTGCCCACAGGCCTGGCGCAGTTACAAGCAGCGCGAGAATCCAGATTGCAGCGTAGGCGATAATTTTATAGAGCAGCCCGCAGCGAATTGCCCTTTGCTTCGCCAGCGTCGACTCCGCTCATTATTCGTCTTTCACCGTCATCGGGGTGCCCACGGGCGCATTATTATAGAAATGTTCTGCCATCCCTTGCGGTAATCGAATGCAACCGTGCGATGCTGCGAACGGCGGAACATAGCCCTGGTGCATCGCGTAACCGCCATTGAAGTGCATGCAATACGGCATCTTCGCCGGATCGAAATGCGTGCCGCGCGGTTGGCGGTCTTTGCGGACGTCGATGTTTTGCACTACAACATTGCCTTCGCTATCGATGTAATCCCCGAACTCACTTGAGAAATGGTTCTTGTCTTTCGAGACGATGGAATAGTGGCCGGGCGGCGTCGAAAAACCTTTTTTCCCTGTGGAAACGGTCGATTCGCCGACCAAATGTTTTCCTTTATAAAAGTAAGCTTTTTGCTCGGCCAGATGAACAACGATGCGCGGCTCGCCGTGGGCGCCTTCGTCATTCCACCAACCGGGCGCTGGGGTTGGCATTATGGCCGCGAGTGGCTTTTGTAATTGCTGTGGCATTTCCTCGCAGCTGCAAAACAAAACCGCGATCGCTCCCACGAGCGCGAATTGAATGAACCAGCTCAGTCTCATAAAGCGACGGATATTAACGCGCAGTTGGTTAGGCGGTGCAATGCGAAACATTGAAATACTGGTCAGAGTTACCGCTCGTCCGGCTCGGACCTGGTTTGACCATCCACATCGATGGAAATACGCTCGTTTCATGGCCACGCTCACCAAGACCGCATCCTCATCTCCCAAAGAACGCACCACGCGCGCCGTTCGGCCGCCGATTAATCTGGAAAATTGGATCCAAGAGAATCGCGAAAAATTCAAACCGCCGGTCAGTAATCGTTATCTTTACGACGGACGCGATTTTTTCGTGATGGTGATCAAAGGCCCAAATGCGCGGAACGATTTTCATCTGGTCGACTCCGAAGAATATTTTTATCAGCTCAAAGGCGACATTAAAGTGCGCATCCGGGAAGGCGACTCCATCGTCGATCATCTCGTGCGCGAAGGCGAAACGTTCTTCATTCCGCCCAATGTTCCGCACGCGCCGGTCCGTCCGCCCGACACCATCGGGGTTGTAGTCGAGCGACGTCGTCCGCCGGGAGAACACGAACACGTGATCTTTTACTGTGAGAAGTGCGGAGCGCTCGTTGAAGACATCGATTTCGATTGCGCCGACATCGTCGAGCATTTCAGCAAGGCGATGCTCGATTTCTGGAACGACGATGCGCGCCGAACCTGCAAGAAATGCGGCACAAAGGTTCCGCAGCCGCAGCCGGTCAGACCTTTCTAGCGGCGTTTGTTAATCGCCGGTCCGGCTCGGACAATGAAGATCGACATTCATACCCACATTCTGCCGCGCAATTGGCCCGACCTCGACGCGAAGTACGGTTATAGCGGATTCGTTAGGCTCGACCATTACAAACCTTGCTGCGCCAGGATGATGATCGGCGACCGCGTCTTTCGCGAGATCACCGACAACGTTTGGGACCCCAAGCGCCGCATCGAAGAATGCGACCGCGAGAAAGTTTCGATGCAGGTGCTTTCGACTGTGCCGGTGATGTTTAGCTATTGGGCGAAGCCGGTCGATGCGCTCGATCTTTCGCGGCGGTTGAACGATCACATTGCCGAAGTAATTCGTGCTCATCCCAAAAGATTCGCCGGGCTGGCGACGATTCCGTTGCAAGATCCCGATCTGGCCGCGACCGAACTCGAACGATGTATCCGTGAATTGGGATTGCGCGGCGCGCAGATTGGCACGCACGTGGACGCGAACCCTCACACCGGTCGCATCGACACCTTGAATTTGGACAATGCGTCGTTGCAGCCTGTCTGGAGTGTGGCCGAGCAACTTGGCGGGGCGATCTTCGTTCACCCCTGGGACATGCTCGGCAGAGAGCGCATGCCGAATTACTGGTTGCCGTGGCTCGTCGGAATGCCAGCCGAAACGTCGCTCGCGATCTGCTCGATGATTTTTGGCGGCGTCTTCGAGCGATTTCCGAAACTTCGCGTCGCCTTCGCCCATGGCGGCGGCGCGTTTCCACTCACAATCGGACGAATCGAACATGCATTTCATGTGCGCCCGGATTTGGTTGCGATCGATAACACGAAAAACCCAAAAAGCTATCTTGCCCGTGGCAATGTTCCGGCGCGTTTTTTTGTCGATTCCCTTGTTCACGATCCCCACGCGCTGAGGCTGCTGCTCAAATTGTTTGGACCGCAGCGCGTTGCCTTCGGTTCCGATTATCCGTTTCCGCTTGGGGAAGCACACCCGGGCAAACTCATCGAATCCTTGAAGCTTTCCGTAAAAGAAAAGGCGCAAGTTCTCTCCGGCACCGCCCGCGAATTCCTCGGGCTCTGATTACCGCCAGTCCGGCTTGGACTACATTTCGTGTCGGATCGCCCAGAGATCGTGGAAAATCGGCTTAAATAATGACTCTTTTAGGAATGGCACACCCGGCGATCCGCCGGTGCCTTTCTTCGCGCCGATCGTGCGCTCGACCAGTTTGATGTGGCGGTAACGCCATTCCTGCAGTCCCTCATCGAAATCGGTCATGAGCTCGAACAAGATCGAGACTTCAGGTAAACTTTTGTAGAGCCGCAAAATTTCTTTCTGGACCAGCTCGTTCGGTCCGTTCGGTTGCGAAAGGTCCCGGTTTTTCAATTCGGCGGGAATTTTCGCGCCGCGCTTTTCCAGAAAATCGTAGAAATGATCGATCACCGTTCGTTCGCGCAGCCGTTGTTGCAGCCGATCCGCTCCCGGAAAATCCGGCTTCACGTATTTCAAGGTCGATTCGCGCTTGTAACCGAGCACGAACTCGATTTCACGAAATTGCACAGATTGAAACCCGGACGCCGTCTCGAGCCGGTCGCGAAAACTCGAGAACGACGACGGCGTCATTGTTTCGAGGATGTCGATCTGCGCCACCAGCACTTTCATGATGGTCCGGACGCGCTTGAACGAGTGAATCGCGCCGAACAGATCCCCTGCGGAAAAATCCTTTTTTATTTTCTCAAACTCATGGAGCAACTGTTTAAACCAAAGTTCATACGTTTGATGAATAATGATGAACAACATCTCGTCGTGTTCCGGCGGCGTTGACCGCGGCTTCTGCAGCGTGAGCAACTTCTCCAGATCCAAGTAATTGGCATAGGTTAAGGGAGGCATATTGCGTTCTCTCAACTCTCAACCAGCTGTCGCGCCGTAGCTTTGCGCGAAGGCGGATCAACTCTCAACTTCTTTCGAGTCAGCGGCGGCATTTCTCAATGCTCTACGCCGCATGCGCGCACGTCAACACGCGCGACAGCCTAAGCTCAGCAGTTGAGGTTACGTCCGGAGCGCGCGGACGGGATCGATCCGCGTGGCGCGACGAGCGGGAAGAAAACAGGCCAGCAACGCGACTCCAACAAGCACGACTAACGCTGAGCCGTAGGAGACCGGATCGCGTGGACTGACTTTGTAGAGCAGATTGCTCATCAAACGGGTCAGCAGGAGCGCGGCGATTGCACCGATTACGATTCCGGCAGTCGTTAATCGGAGACCGCGCGAAATAACCAGTCGCAACAGATCGCCCGTGCCGGCGCCGAGCGCCATTCGTAAACCGAGCTCGCGTGTGCCTTGCGAAACAGAATATGACATCACCGCGTAGAGTCCGATCGCCGCGAGAAACAGCGCCATCGCTCCGAAGATCGACACCAGTGTCACAGCCAATCGCTGGCTGTAACTCTTTTCATCGATTTGCTCCTGTAGCGGAGACGCGGGCCACGGCGCCAAATTCGGATCAAGTGCGTGAACCTCGCGGGCGAGCGCATTCATGATCGCACCGGGTTTTTCGCGTGTGCGAAGAAGCAGACTATTCTGGACACCGAAATTCTGCCGCAGCGGCACATAGAAAAATGGTCCGGGAGGCTCGAGCTTGGTTCGGTAGTTTGCATTTTTTGCAATGCCGACGATTTCCATCCAACGATCCTTGACTTTGAGACGTTGACCGAGCGGATTTTTACCGGGCCAATATTTCGCCGCCATCCTTTCGTTAATAATCGCGACCGGCGGAGATCTTTCGTCGTCAGTACGAGCGAACTCACGACCGGAAACAATCGGGATTCCAATCGTCGCGAAATAATTTTCGCCGACTTCATTGTATTCGGAGGTTGCTTGCTCGTTAGGCGCGGGCTGGTAGCCGTCGATCTCGAGCGGTGCGGAAGAATAAACTTTGTAGCTGAACGGGGTCACGCGGTTTAACGTGGCCGATTCGACACCGGGAAGTGTGCGCACTCGATCGAGTAACTGGGTGTGGAAAAGTTTTGCGCGCTCGAGATTGTATCCCGCCGAAAACAAATCCGTCACCGACACAATGACATCGGTGGAAAATCCCGGATTGGCGTTGCGCATTTTCGCCAGGCTTTGCAAAAGTAAGCCGGTGCCGGCGAGTAAAACGAAGCTAAGTGACACCTGAACCAGAACCAAAGCGGAGCGCAGGCGTGATCGGCCCGTTCCGCCGAGCACACCGCTGCCTTCGGTTTTGAGCGCGCCGGAGAGATCGACATGACTCGCGTGAATCGCTGGGACGAGTGCGAAGACCAGAGTTGCGAGAATACAAATCCCGGCGCTGACGACGAGCACGCGCCAATCAATCTGGCCGGGGTAATCGACCACGATTCCCGGTAAGGGCGAGGGAAATGCAAGCACAAGCGCGTTACGGCACCAATAAGCCACCGCAATTCCACCGGCCGCAGCGATCAACGAAAGCAAAAGTCCTTCGGTAACAAGTTGCTTCAGCAGCCGTCCTCGCCCCGCGCCCAGCGCCAAACGCATGGTCATCTCATGCCGACGCAACAATGAACGCGCCAGCAGCAGATTACTGACGTTAGCGCACGCAATGAGCAGTACCAAAAACACCACGGCCATCGTAACTCCGAGCGTCGGTGACATGTTGCCCGCACCGTTAAACGGTGTTTTCCATAACGGTATGAGCTCGACTCCGTGGCCCCGATTCGTTTCCGGGAAATCGTTTTCCAAACGCTGCGCGATCGAGTTCAGTTCGGCTTGCGCTTGCGGCCGAGTCACCCCCGGTTTGAGAAACGCGTAGCCTTCTGTCCAACGCGCGCCGCGATCCTCCATTTTGTATCCCGTCGAATCGAACGCCTCCTGCATAGACGTCGGCACCCAAAAGTTGAACGAATAGCCAATGAATGTGCCGTGAAATTTTTCCGGCGCGACGCCAATGATCGTGTGTTGAACGCCGTTCATGTATTGCGTCTTGCCGACGATTTCCGGATCATTTTTGTAACGATCCTTCCAGGTCAGGTAACTGATTACCGTGACCGGGTACGCGTTGCGGCCGGTCCCTTCTTCCGGTCTGAAGCCGCGGCCAAGCATCGGCTGCACGCCAAGCGCATCGAAGTAGTTCGCGGAAACAAGTCCACCGGACGCGCGTTCCGCCCGATCACCGACACTCAGCGTTGTGCCCACGATCCGATCAATGATGAACGACTCGAAAAGTGTGGAATTTTTTTGAAGATCGACAAAATCGGGATAGGAAAGTCCGCCCCTTTCCGCGCCGCGGGTCGTGCCAGCCAGCGCAAACATTCGCCCCTGATGCGCGACGAGCGGGTAGGGGCGAATCAAAATTCCCTCGATCCAACTGAACACGGCGGCATTGGTGCCGATGCCTAACGTCAGGCAAAGGATCGCGAGCAGTGAGAAGCCTGGATTGCGAAAAAGCATTCGCGCGCCGAAGCGCACGTCCTGAACAAACTCATCCGCCCATCGCCAGACTCGCTGTTCACGCGCCGCTTCTTTGATCTGTTCGACGCCGCCAAATTGTCGAAGCGCTGCGTTGCGCGCTTCGTGCGGCAACATCCCAGCCGCGATGTTGCGCTCGGTCAGAAGATCGACATGCGCCTGTATTTCTTCCGCCATCTCGGCGTTGCGGCGACTTTTGCGAAATAATCCGAGCAATCGAGAAAACCAGGCGCGAAGTCGCGGCATATTTGTTACCCTCCGGCGAGGACGAGATCGATTCCTTTGGTAATCCGCAGCCAATGTTCCTTTTCGGCCTCGAGTTGTTTTCGTCCGGCCGCGGTCAGTTTGTAGTAGCGGGCTTTGCGATTGTTATCCGAAACGCCCCATTCGGCTTTGATCCAGCCCTGGGCTTCAAGTCGGTAAAGCGCCGGGTAAAGCGAACCTTGCTCGACGTGCAAAATATCTTTCGACATCTGCTGGATCCGGTCCGCGATCCCAAGACCGTGTCGCGGATCGTGCTGAAGCGCTTTCAAGATCAACATGTCGAGCGTGCCGTAAACGAGGTCCGGTTTCTCTTTCGCCATAAAATCTTTTAAGCCTAGACAGTCTTGGTAAAGGATTGTTCAATCTTTCGCCTAGACTGTCAACATGAAACTTTCCCGGCTTTAGTGGCAATTGTCCGATAACTTCATCCTAACTTGACGATCTCGGATATTACGATATCGTAACAGTTATTATGAAGCACATCCTCGCGCTATTAATCTGCGCAGTAATCATGATTCTAACCTCGGCAGCTGAATCTGGCACCGCGCTCGAGCAAAAAACGCAGTCCTTCACCATCGCCTTGAAAGGGTCGGTCGCGGCCGTCACGCCGCTCTTTGGACCGGTCCGGGAGGCGGAATGGGCGCCAGGCTCGGCGCCGCGTTTCATTCATCCAGCGGAAGGAGGATAGCGCGAGGGTGTGATGTTCACGACGACCACCTCGGACGGCAAGGAGCGACTTTGGCTGCTGACCGCCTACGACGTAAAAGAAGGTCGGGTGGAGTATGTTTGGATAGCGCCAGGTTTTACGGCTAACGAAATTAAAATCCGAGTGCTTCCTGATGACGGTGGACACTGCCAGGCAACCATAACCTATCGACATTCTGCGCTTGCTCCGGAAGGGAACGCTGAGGTCGCGAAACTCGATGCAAACTGGGCAGCGCAACAACGTGTTCACTGGGAAACGGCCATCAGCGAGGCGCTGTCCAAAGAAGGTGCGCATGACTGATATCGAATTGACGCGCGCGCTCGAACGAGGCGAGATCGCGAGTCAAAACTTCCATCATGCTTCACACTTGCATGTGGCGTGGGTTTATCTCTCTGAATCGTCCTCGGTCAAGCAAGCTGCCGACAAGATGCGGAACACCTTGCGAGCATTTGCCTCCGCGGCTGGAAAATTGGAGAAATACCACGAGACGATTACGCTTTTTTGGGTGCACCTGCTCTCTGCAGCGCGTGCCCGAGCGGGTCGCCGCAGCTTGGAGGAAATCGTTCATGCCAATCCGCGCTTGCTGGAAAAGAATTTTCCACTCACTTATTATTCGCGAGAGCGGCTTTTCAGCGAGACCGCGCGGACTTCATGGGTGGAGCCGGATTTGAAGCCACTTTCCATCGATGCCATTACGTTTTGTTCATCCAGTTCACCGGGCGACACATCGGATCGGGCTTTATCTCGATAATTTGCGCGAACCCGGATTGACGCAGGGCGAAGCGCACATTCTGGCACTCCTTGCGCATCGCTCGCCGGCGAAAGTGGCCGACCTCCATCGCGGACTGGCGCACAAAAGATCGACGTTAACCAGTATTCTCGACCGGCTCGCGAGCCGTCGGTTGGTCACGCGTGCGGTCGGCAAGACCGATCGCCGCACTTTTCTGGTGACGTTGACAGCGAAAGGGCGAAAGCTAGCCCGGCGCATTAGTCGCCACTTGTCCGACCTGGAACGATCGGTCATCGCACGCGTAACAGCGGCCGACATCAAAGGATTCAACAATGTCGTGATAGCGTTGGAACACGAAGCGCATCACCGGACGCGAGCGCGACGCCTCTAAATCTTATTCGTAGTGATGACTGCTTAAAGCGGTCAATCTTCCAAGCGCGATCAACGTACTACGATAAAGATGAGTAGCACGATCAGCGCGATTAACGTGACCAAGCCGGAATACATGATGATGCGATCTTGTAGTTGCGCGCGGCGCGCTGCCTCCGCGTACGGGATCCGGGTGAACGTGACCATCGTGTAAAGGGGCAGATAAATCCCGGGCAGCGCTGCTTCGAGGAAGTGGTCGAGCTTTTTCTTCGCGCGGAATGCGCGCGACGCGGTTTTGTCTCGCATCTCGATAAAATTTTCTAAGGCGAGGTCGGCGAGCGCGTCGGCGTTTACTTTTCGGCGCTCGAAATATTCCGCGAACGCGCGATGTCGATCGTGCGGAAACTTTTCCAGGCATTCGTCGAGCACGACGCAATCCTCGAATGCCGCGTTCATGCCCTGGCCGTAGAACGGCACGACCGCGTGAGCGGCGTCGCCGACCAGCGCAACCCCGTCTTTGTAGAACCACGGCGCGCAACGAATCGTGACCAGCGAGCCGGTTGGATTGTTTCTAAAATCGTCGAGCAGATTTGGCATCAGCGGCACAGCGTCCGGAAATTCTTCTTCAAAGAAGCGACGGATATCGTCGTCGGTTTTGGTCGTCGCGAAGCTGCGCGGTCCTTCAAATTCCCAAAACAACGTGCAGGTGAACGAGCCATCGGGGTTCGGAAGCGCAATCATCATGAAACTTTTGCGCGGCCAGATGTGGAGCGCGTTCTTTTCCATTTGCCACGAACCATTCGGTCCGGGCGGAATCGTCAACTCTTTGTAGCCGTGGGCGAGATAACTCTCGTCGTACTGGAAATTGCCGATCTTAAGTTGCATCGATTGGCGCACGGCGGAGAAGGCGCCATCGACCCCGATGATGCTGTCGGCTGACGCCGACAGCGGTTGATTGGTTGAGGTGTTGAAAAGGTGGGCGGTTGCCGAGTCAATGTCGACGCCGATGCACTTGTGATTGAAGTGGACGCGCACGTTTGGATAACCCTGCGCGGCTTCGATCACGGTCGTGTTCAGCGCCGCGCGCCCGATCGAATTGATGTGCTTGTTTGGATCGATATCGTAGGGCGCGAAAATAATGCGGTCTCCCGCCCTTGCGGGATGAATCATCCGGCCGCGCATCGGGATCGCGTGCTTGAGTACTTTGCCGGCGATTCCGATTTGTTCGAGCGCCTGAATTCCGCGGGTTGAAAGCGCGAGATTGATCGAGCGTCCGCCGACCATGTTGCCTTCGCGCGGATCGGCCCGGCGCTCGTAAAGATCGACATCGTACCCGCGCCGTCCCAAGTAAGCCGCGAGTAATCCGCCGGCGAGACCGGAACCGATCAGGACGAATTTCGTCGTGGACATGCGTCACTTTCGTTGCGCATGGCATACTTGCACAGCAAACGTCCAACGCTCAACGTCCAACGCCCAATATTGAATTCAGAAGGGGTAGGAATACGCTGGATGGTCCGATTAGATTTCCGGAAACTCACAACTGAGGTCGAATAGAGACTCATGAAAATTTTGTCGCTGAATGTTGGATTGCCGAGGGAAGTGGCCTGGCAAGGCAAGGTCGTCACGACAGGAATTTTCAAGGAGCCGGTCGAAGGGCGAACCATGATGCGCAAATTGAATCTCGATGGCGATCGACAAGCCGATCTCACCGTTCACGGCGGCGTGAGCAAAGCGGTTTATGCTTATCCGTCCGAGCACTACGACTATTGGCGAACGGAGTTGCCCGGAGTCGATCTGCCTTGGGGCATGTTCGGAGAAAATCTCACGACCGAGGGATTGCTTGAGGACGCCGTTTACATCGGAGACAGATTTCGAGTCGGCGAAGCGGAAGTCATGGCCACGGAACCGCGAATGCCCTGTTACAAGTTAGGCATCAAGTTTGGCCGCGCCGATATTATCAAACGCTTTCTGGCCAGCCGTCGCTCCGGTTTCTATTTTGCCATCGTCCAGGAAGGAATGGTTATTGCCGGAGATTCGATCGAATTAATCGGGAATGAGCAAAAAGAGATCAGCGTCGCCGACATCACTCGTCTTTATGCTTTTGAGAAAGACGATGTGAAAGCGCTGCGACGCGCCGTTGAAGTCGAGGCGCTTCCGGAAAATTGGAAAGGGTATTTCCAGCATCAAATCGAAAAACAGGCCGGTCGCTGACTCTGGCCTTGGCACCGAGCCTGCTTAAACAGGGCTCGCCTCTGATGAGAAAGTTCGAACCGCTCCCGGAAGAGCTTCAGCCTCTCGTCCACAGCCTGGAGCTGAAAGCGGTTCTCGTGGTGGACGATGATCAGCAACTTGCCTCCGCTTTACAGTGGATCTTGGCGGATGAAAATTTTCTGGTCGACGTCGCTTTTGACGGCGAACAAGCGATGATGAAGGTCAAGGCGCACGATTACGACGCGGTGATTTGCGATCTGAAGATGCCGAAGCTCCGCGGCGACGAATTTTATCTAAAGGCGAAAGATCTGCGGCCGTCTCTGGCCGATCGGTTCATATTCATCACCGGTTTCGCGGCCGACCCGTCCATCGCGCTCTTCTTCAACAAGCACGAAGTGAAATATTTGGTGAAACCGTTTCCCATCGGGGTGCTGATTGATTGCGTCAAACAACTGCTCTGCTGAGTCCGAGCCGCACTGACATCTAACAAAAACACGTTTACCGATGCTTCGAAAGAGTCTCCGCAAAGCGCCAGACTTCGTGAAACGTATTGTAAAGCGGCGTCGGCGCGACCCGGATGACGTCCGGTTCGCGGAAGTCGCATTTTACGCCGGCGGCTTGGAGTTCCTGGAAGAGTTCTTTTGGATGTTCTTGCGCCAGGATCGACAACTGGCACCCGCGCGCGTCTGCGTCGCGCGGTGTGATCACCGCGAATTTTTTCGACCCGATCTCGTTCAATAGAAACTCCAGATAGCCGGTTAGTGTAACCGATTTTGCGCGTAACGGTTCCATACCGCCGGCTTCATCGAAGATCGACAAGGATGCGCGCAGCGGCGCCATCGAAAAAATCGGCGGATTGCTGATCTGCCAACCATCGGCTGACGGAACCGGAATGAATTCCGGTTCGAGGTGCAATCGAAAGCGCGTGTTCGGATCGTTTCCAAACCAGCCGGCGAGTCGCGGCAATTTCGTGTTCGTCACATGACGTTCGTGCACGTAAGCGCCGGCGACCGCGCCGGGCCCGGCGTTAAGATACTTGTAAGAACACCAGACGGCGAAATCGACGTTCCAATCGTGTAACGACAACGGCACATTGCCGATCGCGTGAGCAACATCGACACCGACGACGATGCCGTGCTTCTGCGCCGCTTTCGTGATCGTCGGAATGTCGAACAGCTGGCCGGTGAAGAAATTCACACCGGCAATTATGATTACTGCGAGCTGGTCTCCGTTTTTCTCAATAAGATCGACAATGTCGTCGGTCCGGACAGTGAATTGGCCTTTGCGCGGACTGGCAAGAATGAGCGCATCCTTCGGATCAAGTCCGTGATGCACGATCTGCGTTTTGATCGCGTAGGTGTCGGAAGGAAACGCCGGATCCTCCATTAAAATTTTGAAGCGAGATTTCGTAGGGCGATAAAACGTTGCCATCATCAGGTGCAGGTTGACCGTCAGGCTGTTCATGCAGATCACTTCGACCGGTTTGGAGCCGACCATGCGCGCCGTCGGTTCGCGCAACGTTTCGTGATAGGTGTACCACGGCGTTTTTGCTTCAAGGTGCGCGTCCACGCCGAGCTTCGCCCAATCGTCCAGTTCCTGACCGACAACTTGCCGCGCCGCTTTAGGCATTAGGCCTAAGGAGTTTCCGGCGAAGTAGATCAACGGTTTTCCGTCTTTCCCGAGCGGGAGATGAAACTTTTCCCGAAAACCGCGCACCGGATCCTCGGTATCCAGTTGCTTGGCGAAATCTTCGTCCGCAGAAAAAGTTATCGACATTGGACACTGAGTTTCGCCACAGATGAACACCGATCAAACGCAGATAAAAATGACTTTTCCATCAATCTGCGACAATCCGTGTCAATCCGTGGCTTTCTTAGGGGGCTGCTGCATCAACTCGATGGTTGTGCCGTCGGGATCGCGAACGTAGATAACGCGCTTGCCTGCGTTCGGCCCCGTCTTGAGCGTTTGCGGTTTGCCCGCAGCTTTCCAGCTGGACGCAGCGATCTTTTCCAAGAGCGGATCGAGATTTTCGACTGTTAAGGCGACATGCACATGCCCAACGTCGCACGGCCGAAGACCGGCATGTTGTTTTCGATCGGGCGGCGCGAGATACTCGAGCAATTCTATTTTGTGACCGCCCGGCGCTTTCACTACCGCAAGTTTTAGTTCGGCTCCTTTCACGCCGGTAATTTGTTCCACCATTTCGCCGGATTGGTGCGCGCGGTGCGAAAATCCGAACCCAAGAACATTCTGCCAGAATTCGAGTGCGCGTTCGAGATTCGACACAGTGATGCCGGTGTGGTCTGCGGCCGTGATGCGAAATTTGCTCATGCTTTAAAACGTGGAACGCGCAGTCCCTTGCGCGTTGCTAAACTCTACTCGGCTTTGCCGATATTAATTAACATCGGACAAGGGACTGTCCGATCCACCTATTTCAGCGCGGCGATGACTTTCAGCTCGATCGCGATCGGCGTGGGCAGCGCGGTCACTTCAACGGTCGTGCGCGTCGGATTCGGTTTGCCGTCGCCGGCGAAATATTCGGCGTAGAGTTTGTTGTAGATCGGGAAGTCTTTCTTCATGTCAGTCAGGAAAACCGTTACATCGACGATGTTATTCCAACTGGCGCCCGCGTCCTCGAGCACGAGGCGGACGTTTTCAAACACAGCGCGGCATTGCTTCTCGATGTCGTAAGTCGCGATGTTGCCGCCCTTATCGAGGCTGACGCCGGGAATTTCTTTCGTCCCGCGGACCCGCGGTCCGATCCCGGAAAGAAAAAGTAAATTGCCCACGCGTTTGGCGTGCGGAAATGCACCCACCGGTTCCGGTGCCCGCCTGCTTTTGAATGATTCGCTCATTATTGAGGCGCGTATTGCTCGAACTTCGGCAATTTTGGATCCATCTGGTCCCACGGTTGCGCGTCGGACGTCCAGATTTCTTGCTGCGGTTTATACAAGGTCGGATCGTCCAGAGTCCCGGCAGTGATGCCTTGCCCGAAGTCGGTCTTGCCGCCGAACAGTCGCGAACCGCATTCCGGACAAAAGCCGCGGATGTTGTCGCCCATCATCTCACTCTTCGTTTGGTAATATTTCGGCGTCCCCTTCGTGATCTTAAACGCGTTCGCCGGCGCGTAGAAGACGGGCGTGTACCCGCCGCCGGTCGTTTTCTGACAATCCCGGCAGTGACAGTTGAACGTCACAATCGGGTCCGCGGTAACTTCGTAACGAATCGCGCCGCACGCGCATCCACCGGTGATTTTCGTAGGCATGGCCTACTCTCAACAACCTTCATGCCGAAGCAAGCAAAGGCGGATCAACTCCTTGTCGCGCCGTAGCAAGGCGAAGGAGGATCAACCATCAACTAATGTTATCCTCCGGCGATGGCGCCCATGATGAAAAACGGCTCCGCACCTTTGACGATCGCGTCGGGCAGGGGAGCATCGAGAGGTTCGTGTGAAATGTCTTCGCCGCAGGCGAAGAAGCGGACGAGTGGTCGACGCTTGAGAGTCCCGTGCTCGCGAATTGTGCCGCGCAACATCGGGTATTTCGCTTCGATCGCGTCGAGAATCGATTTCACAGTCGCCGATCCATCAAGATTGAGATGTACCTCATCGCCAACCTTCGCGAGCGTTCGCAGATGATGCGGAAGAACGACCCGAATCATATAGGCAACTCAACCAC
>Ga0209267_1001785_pt1 | contig 14392 bp, 11 predicted proteins | sample GraSoiAngelo_137_FD_185894 | JGI IMG/M metagenome (GOLD analysis project Ga0209267, IMG submission 185894) | Grasslands soil microbial communities from the Angelo Coastal Reserve, California, USA - 14_0929_09_30cm (SPAdes) (version 2) | ecosystem: Environmental > Terrestrial > Soil > Grasslands ... | reverse complement strand
CACTTGGAATGCTCGGTGGTTGCTTGTTCGTGGAGGGCTTGCCCTGTTCCTCCCAGCCGCTCTCGTCGTCTTTCTGACCAATTACCATAGGTCTACTCGGGGGAGTGGCTCGTGGTTGGACGTATTCGGGAGTGCTCTCCCGCATTGGACTAAAGGTAGACCCGGTAGCTGTCGGGATGTCTTGGAGTAGCGATTGTAGGATTCTCGATAGAGAGGTTTCTTCCGAAGGGAATGACGCGTCGAGGGGAAGTTGTCTCGGCGTGGGTCCCTGCGCGGGTCCCGGGGTCATTTGTCTCATCGCTGGTGCCGGGGGCGGCGGAATTGGTTGGCTCATTACAGAACTCTGAGTTGGCCAGGTCGTAGGTTGATTCTGAGTGGTTATTGGGACAGGAGCCTGCGCTTGTACCGACCCGGGTGGCGTCGATCGTGTTTGAGAAGCTGCTTGACTAGCGTCTGTCCCAGTGTCTATCTGAACACTGGGGTCGTCCTTCTTTTTCTTGCCGAATATGGTTAGCATGTGATCAATCCGTTTCCTATTTGTGACCTTTCCACTTACAAGCGTCCTGAATGGTAATCTTGAGCCGAGAGGAAGCAGAGCGCAATCTTGGATATGGATGCTGTTACTAACATGAACCTTCAGTGGAAACAATTGCACAACACGAAGCCGTCGGATGGCTGTGCGGCCTGCGATGAGGCAGTAGGGTGCTACTGCTTGACTTTCAATATGTCAGACTTTGTGAGTATCCCTATGGTGCTCTCTCCCTTGGTTACGAGGACTCCGTAGTTTCCTTGCAAGAGACCTAGAACCATCTCCAACGGCGTATCGTCATTGACAATTGGGAGAGGAGAGTCCATGATGTCCCGGACCCGGTTGTTGAGCAGTGATTCGAGCGGTTCTCCACGCGCGGCACGGTCTAGGATCGTCTTTTCGGAGATGCTTCCAACGCATCGGGTCCCATCGAACACTGGGAGTTGCGAGTAGCCTCGCTTTCTCATCAGATCCACAGCGTCTCGGACGAATTGAGTCTTGGAGACGGAGATGACGGGTTTGCTCATAATCTCGCTGACTCTGGGTCGCGAGGTCTGGATGCTCTCTTTCTCAAGCGCTTCAACTAGTCGCTTTGCTATCGAGTATGAGGGGTCAACTGTTCCGGATTCGATCTTCGCGATTATGGACTGGCTGACTCCTGCTAACTGCGCGAGTTTGGTCTGGGTTAGTCCCAGCGTCTTGCGTTTCTTCGGAATCTCGTCGAGGGGAGGCAGCATGATTGCCCAGATAGTAGCAGCGACTATCTGATATTCCCTTCGGAATAGATTCCCGAACGAATATGTAATTCCTATAGGAATATTGGTACAACAGAACTTATATAATTGGAATAATTGAAACTACAAGAATACGTCATGTCCCCCAAAGCCCAGCTAGGCGGAATCTATCCCCGCTCGGAACAACTCATAGAACTAACACGATCCTACGACAGAGCAAAAACCGATCTCGATACCGTAAAGAAACAAGTCGAACAGGACACGCTAGAGCTAATCGAGCTCCAAGACGACTCAGGATTCGAAACATTCTCCGATGGAGCCTTCGCCTGGCAAGATCAGCTGAGACCAATTGTCGAATCTCTAGACGGAGTTACAACCGGAACCCGTTACGATCGATGGTTCGACACCAACACATTTTACAAGAAACCAATCGTTGGAGGAAAAATAGGCGTCCACCCGTTTGAACCCAAGAATTTCATACGCGCCGATCTCCTACCAAGGACTAAAGGCTGGAAAGTAACCCTCCCCGGACCATACACCTTCTCCGAACTTTCAGAGAATCTCTACTACCCGAATCAATCCAACCTTCTCTCTGCCGTAGCGGCAGCCGAACATGAAATAATCAAGAGATTGAAAGATGCCGGTGTTTCGCGATTCCAGCTCTCAGAACCCTGCCTCGTCTACCGACCCTACAGAGAACAGGCATTGGGCAAATCAGAGCTCGACAACGCGTTGATAGCTCTCCGGAAGACAGTGGACGGCATCCAGGCAAAGTTCTCAGTTCACACTTACTTCGGCGACGCAACGACTATCTTGCCTGAACTTCTCAAACTTCCCGTCGACACAGTAGGGTTTGACCTGTTCGAAACGGACTATTCCAAGTTGAAGATTGAGACGACTAAGAAGCTCGCCCTGGGCATTATAGATGGCCGAGAGTCAAACGCGGAGAACCCAAAATGGATCACTGAGACCGCGACACGAGTATCGAAACATGTCATCGGTGGAGATATTGTCCTGATTCCAAACTCTGACCTGAAATTCGTTCCGCGAAAAGTCGCGGACATCAAAGCGCGAGCGCTTGCCGAGGCTACTAGGCTGTTTGAGGAGGCTCGGTAGATGTCGAAGTTGTATCCTGTTCAGGAAATCGGGAGCTTAGCGAAGCCGAGATGGCGGACGAAGGGGCTGACCCAGCCGCTCTCGAGTAAGGACCTAGTGGAGGCTGAGGAATGGGCGCAGCGACTTGGCATTCCGGACTTTCAAGACCGTTCCAAACAACTTCTGGCCGCACAGGGGCTGAATGATCGCGTCAGAGAGCTTCTAGAGCTTTCCACAATCTATGGATTGAGGCTTTTCGAGCACACCGGTCTCGACAATGTCGGGGTTGGAGGAGAACAGCAACGGGTCGAGATGTACGAGCATGTGATCCGGGGCGTCGAGGGAATGAGGGTCCTCGGTCATGTCCAATCGTTCGATTACAAATACTTCAACAAGGCTGTCGCAGAGTCCAAGATCCACCGTAAGCATCCGATCTATCTCCAAGAATTCCTCGACGTCAAAAAGAACGCGAAGGGACAGCTGAAGGTCCCGATCACTGGACCCTACACGCTAGTCGACTGGTCCTTCAGCGGTCACTACTCCGGCGGACGAACCAGCCTGAGTCTCAAGAAGCAGAAGCAGGAGGCGAAGAGAGAGTTCCTCCTAGACTTCGTCCAGCAGGTGATCCGACCAGAGATTCGCGACCTAGTCGATGCTGGGGCTGAATGGATCCAGATCGATGAGCCTGCGATCACTACACACCCGGAGCCCGCGGACATGGATCTGTTTGTCGAGGGCTGGAATGAGACGGTTCGAGGATTCAACTGCAAATTCAGCGACCATACATGCTATCCCTCCGAGATAGGATACAAAGTACTCGCACAATACGCTCCGAAACTCGACAAGTGTACCCACCTTGCGCTAGAATTTGCCAACAGAGACAGTACAAGTCTAGGGGTTGACGCTAAGCATCGGGAAGGATACCGGGACCTAGAGTACTTCATCCGGAACGGTTACGACGGCGAGTTTGGCGTCGGAGTAGTCCACGTTCACGACTTTTCCGGACACGTCCCGCCCGGTTCAGGAAAGGAAGCTGGACGGAATATCCTGGAATCGCCCGAACTCGTACGCGATCGACTGCTCTACGCTGCAAAGGTCGTAGGTGATCCGGCGAAGATCTGGGCCAACCCAGACTGCGGACTGAGGACTAGGACCTGGGATGTGACTTTCGCGAAACTCATCAGCACTGTCAAGGGTGCAGAGCTCGCACGGGAGGCTTCACGCTGAGACTCTCGGATGCAGCGAATAATCACCCCATTGTGACGGTTGAGCTAATCCCGGACCGCGTCATCCCGGCGCACCTGCCCATACTACAGGGCCGCGTTGACGCTATCACTATTCCCGCTTTAAGGAATGGCGAAGGTGATCCCAGCTATCCCGCAGGATTCAGAGTTACGCCTCAGACGAGGAGTCTCGCTTCTGCAGTCATAGTCAGGAAGACTGGTGCTGAGGCTGTTCCCTCGCTGACGTGCAGAGATTTTCGTCGATCAGACCTAGGCCTGGTTCCTTCACTCTTCAAGAAGGGTCTGGATAATTTCCTGGTCGTCTTTGGGGATCCATATCCTGGACACCGGATCGAAGATTACGATTTTAGAAAAACAGAGGATCTGATTCGAGGGGTCCTCTCAGTCTTTGACGGTCAGCGGCCCTGCATTGGGGCTGTAACCAACCAGTATGCTAAGGATCAGGAACGAGAGACTTCTCGGACGCTACGCAAGGTAGATGCTGGAGCGGACTATGTTGTAACGAATACCGCGTTTGACGATCGTCTCGTGCTCGACCACGTCGATAAGCTTCGATCCCAAGGTCTGAAAGCGCCCATCTTCGTACAGGTATCTATTCCGTCAGGATTAAAGAATCTGCAATTCGTTAGTCGAAAGTTCGATATCCCAGTCCCCGAAAAAGTGATTCAGACTCTCACTCGTAACCCATTTGGAGGAGGAATCCACATCGCGGCTCAAGCATATACAGCCCTTCGCGGCGAAGTCAGCGGGATCCACTTTTCGTACCTTCATAGAAGTCACAACCCGATTCCGGCCTACGTTCACCTGCTGGATGCTATTGAGACTGATGGGCAGCTGACAGTCTCTATCCAAGCAGCCTTGAGACACTGAGAATTCTCTTATTCCAGTTCACGAATCAGATTCTAGACCTACTGCTCGGACCAATGAGGCGACTGTTATTGTTTGCGTCAGTGTCAGCTTTTGACCGGTTTCAGCGGTCCACCGCAGACTATGCAGCTCATGGATTGGCGATAGGTAAGCACGAGCTGTCCGCATTTGTCGCAGACCTTTGCCTGAATCTCTAGGCCTGCCTTCTTTGTAGGTAGCCGCGTGAGACAGCCCTTCGACAAAGAACGATTTGCGATTACCCGAACTTAGACCTTCAAGGCTCAACGAGAGCAAATCGTGGTTACAGAAAAGAACGGGTGAACGGGAGCAATCCGCGTATAGAATTCTATATTCTTACTGACGCTAGGGGATTGTGAACGTGAAATAACGATGCAAGGTTACGATCTCCACCGTATAGTACATTCCCGCATGGAATGTGAACGCTGTTCCGTCTATGACAATGTTGATGGAGATAGCTGCGCCCGGAGCTATGCTTGGTCCCGACCAATTGCCATTTGCATACTGGTCGCCTGAAGAGTCCTTGACGTGGTACGCAATGAGTGCGACTGCAACGCTACCAGGATTCATTAGGTTCAGTGTAACGTTAGTTGGGTTGTTGATCTGGTAAGAGTTCATCGTCAATGTCTGGAAGGGGGTAGGGATTCTGCAAGCGTGGTTACCAAGGATTTGGACTTCAAGAACTGTTGCACGGGCAGGCGGTTGGTTGCTCAGAGAATACGAGCGCGGTTCCGAACGCAGCTACTCCTGCGAGAAAAACTGACAAGGGACCAAGCGTATTCTTGTTCATCAACCCTTACAAGAATAAACGCGAGACAGCTGGAATTTTAGACAAGTTCAACTCAGCTAGCACAGGTTCAGTCACATGATACATGTCGTGTCAGGGCGTCTGTCGTACGACCTTTCCGAACGATTTATTGTCTCGCGACTTTCTCTCGAACAAACATGAGTTCAGAAAAGATAGGGTTCGCGCTCAGACCCGGAGTATTCTCGGCCCTAGAGATCAAAGATACGGCTGTTGCATTGGAGTTGAGTGATAAGGTTTCACGCATCTTTGTTCCCGACATGCGGATCGGCTATGAATCCTTAGAAATTGCGTCGTCAATTCTCGCTCTCACGAAAAGGGTCCGCTCGGGAAGCGGGGTCATACGATTGCTGGAACATGATCTACAGCTATTGACCCGTAGGGTCCAGACACTCCAAACTCTTTCGTCAAGCCGCCTCATCCTAGGGGTGGGAACTGGGCCTCCAGGCCCTCAGCCTGGCAAGACAGTGAGCGCCATGCTTGAAAGGCTCGACGAACTCAAGAAGGGGCTAGCGAGTTTTCCTCAAGGAGTCAAGTCTCCAGAAATCTACGTTGCGGCTCTCAAACTAGGAATCGCCAAACGCGCCGCCAGCAAGGCGGACGGTTTACTCCTGAATTTTTGTTCTCCCCAGCATGCTTCCAAACTGGTGGAGGCGGCGAGTATCGAGAGAGGCGAGGGAATTGACTTTGCGTGCTATCTGAAGATCTTCTATTCCTCGCGGGATGATGAAACGGCCCAGAGGCTGATGCTGCAGGAGTTTCTGAGCTACGACTCTGCTCCTCAGTACCACGAAATGTTCGTCCAAGACGGGATCGCGAAAGCGATTTCGACATTCAAGGAGAACGAAGGATGGAAGAATGGTCCGGTCAACGTGCCCAAAGAGCTACTGAGAGTAAGCCTGGCCAATCCTGAGAGCGACGAACTAGTTCAATACGTGAAGGCTTTCAGGCAAGCTAGAGTAACGCTTCCAGTAGTCTACCCATACTTTCCGAGCGGTGAAGATGCAAGGTTCAAACTTGAGACAGTGAATCGAATAGTGAAGTCATTGTGAAGGACTGGAGGCTAGAGGATCCTCTTCAGGTCAAATACGATCCGATAGATGTCGGCTTCACGAAGGTTGAGTTTTGAAATGCGGTTGACCGGTTTTTGAAATCAAATATAGCTCGGAACCGGGACCCCAACAAAACTGTAGCTTGGAGAGATTGCCTTCTTGGTAGAGATTAGCCAGAACGAGGCCAGAGTTCTGAAGACCCTCATCGATTCTGGTGGAAAAGCCCCTATCGAAGACCTAGCGAAGAAAGCTGGTCTGGCGGATTCCGCGGTCGCGCGCGCTGTTCTGAATCTCTCCCAGAGCCAGCTCGTCAAGGAGAAGGTTGAGAAGAAAACCGAGCTGAGTCTAACGGATGAAGGACGAACATTCGCCAGAGGGGGACTCCCAGAGCGAATAATCCTTCTGGAAGTCAAGAATCGTGGTGGACGGTTGAGCCTGAGGGAAGCTCTTCAGCATGCAAAGTTGGCCGAGAAGTATGGCTCGATAGCTACTGGATGGATTAGCCGGAAGAAGTGGGGAACCATCGAAAAGTCAGGACCAGACCTTGTGATTGTGGTCCGGAGCGACGCGCCGATCGACGATGACGAGGAGATCCTTGCCCGCTTGAAGAATGACGATCTGATTCTTGAGGAACTGCCGTCAAGTTTGAAGGAAGCGGCCTTACGGCTGACAAAGAGGAATCTCCTGGAGTCTAGAGTCAGGAATGATCGTGAAGTTGAGATCACAGACGCGGGACGGAATATGGGGGTGGGCGCTCCATCCCAGCCAGAGGTGAGTTCCCTAACCGGGGATATGATCGTCTCGGGTGAGTGGGAGAAGGTCAAGCTTCGAAGCTACAATGTCTCGTCAGCTGTTCCGCAATCCTTTCCCGGCAAGTATCATCCCTACTTGCGATTCTTGCGAATGGTGAAGAGGAAGCTTGTGGCTCTCGGTTTCCGAGAAGCAATCGGCCCGCTCGTCGAAACCGCGTTCATCAACTGTGACTGCCTCTATATGCCTCAAGATCATCCAGCACGCGAGATTCATGATCTTTACTATCTCAAGGACCCGTCAAGGGCCAGTCTGGAAGAATATGGGAGCTTAGTCGATAGAGTAGCGCAGACCCATGAGAACGGCTGGAAGACAGGATCGACTGGATGGCGCTACAAGTTTTCGAGAGACGAAGCGTCTAAGCTGATCCTCCGAAGCCATGGAACAGCGCTCAGCGTCCGAACTATGTTGTCGAAGGACCTTCAGATCCCGGGAAAATACTTCGCCATCGCAAGATGCTTCCGCCCAGACATGCTGGACAAAACCCACCTTACAGAATTTAACCAGGCCGAGGGCATCGTTCTGGACCCCAGTCTGAACCTGCGGAATCTCCTAGGTATCCTAGAGATGTTTGCGAAGGAGGTGGCGGGAGCGGACAAGGTTCGGTTCAAGCCTGATTATTTTCCGTTCACGGAGCCGAGTGTGGAGTTGCAGGCGTACCGGGAAGGCTTTGGCTGGATGGAGTTTGGCGGAAGCGGAATCTTCCGGCCGGAAGTCACAGAGCCGCTGGGCGTGAAGGTTCCTGTGCTGGCATGGGGTCTCGGGATAGACCGGCTGTACATGATGAGCCGAAGAATCCAGGATATTCGTCAATTGTTCACTTCGGACCTGGAGTGGATTAGAGAGCAGATGGTGAGCTAGAGACGCCAAGCGTACAGTTCTCGCTCACCGATCTTGAGGGTCTCCTTGGTAAGACTGTGCCCAGGGACAAAGAGGACCTCAACGAGATCTTCGCTTTCGTCAAAGGAGATGTGGAATCTCTTGAAGGGAACGCCGTTTCCATCGAAGTCAAGGATAGCAACCGTCCAGACATTTGGGCTGTCGAAGGAATGGCCAGGGCTCTTCGAGGCTACTTGGGAGTCGGCCGAACGAAAGAGATACGACTCGCAGGGAGGTCGAATCTGAAAGTTGTCATCGACAAGCGCGTTAAGCCGATTCGTCCCTTCATCTCGACCGCAATCGTCAAGGGTCTACAGCCAACCGATGAGGCGTTGAAGAGCTGGATCAATCTTCAGGAAAAACTCGACCAGACCTATGGGAGGAAGAGAAGGAGGGCTTCAATAGGATTCTATCAAGCCGACCTGATACAATCTCCACTCTCGTACACGGTCGCCAATCCCGACATAATCACCTTCGCTCCCTTAGGATCGGAGAATAAACAGAGTCTCCGAGACATAGTCGAGAACCATCCGAAGGGAGCAGAATATGGAGAAATCATTTCCCAATTTGAAACATGGCCCATACTCGTCGATGGCGCTGACAATGTCCTCTCGCTCCCCCCGGTGATCAATTCTAACGATCTCGGGAGGATTACTACGGAGACGAAAAACATTCTCATTGAAGTTACGGGTACGAACGCTGAGACTGTTCATAATACTCTGAAAATTGTGGTTTCAACTCTTGCAGAGAGAGGAGGAAAAATCTACAGCTGCCTCGAAATCTACCCTTACGGCTCCCCACGAAGATTCGTTAGTCCGGACCTGAGCCCAACACGGGCACAGCTTCGCCTGTCCTACATCAACACGCTTCTGGGAACGTCGCTTACATTGAAGGAGGCTTCGCGATTAGCTGAAAGAGCAGGATACAGGGTCCGAATAGCCACAGGGGATACTATTCAATTGGAGATTTCTTGCTATCGAACTGACATTATGCACTCTGTGGACATCATTGAAGACATCGCAATTGCTATGGACATTAACAAGTTGAAGCCTGTGTGGCCCAAGATCTGGACTGTGGGCAACTTTGCGAAAGAGACAGACGAGACCGAGAGTGTCGGCGAGACCATGATCGGACTGGGTTTCCAGGAGGTTCTGACTTACGCATTGACATCGCCAGCAGTAGTTTCAAACAACGTGCAGTCGATTGACGGAAAGTTGGTTGAGCTCTTGAATCCAAGAATGACTACCCACACCGTAGTGAGAAGCTGGCTTCTGCCTAGCCTTCTAGAGATTCTCTCTCACAATACACATGTTGACTATCCTCAGAGAATCTTCGAAATTGGACCGTATATCAGTCGCGGAGAAAACCTGATCCACCCAATCCAAGAAAGCCGGAAACTAGCCGCGGTAACAATCCACGCAAACGCTGGATTCACCGAAATTCGTTCTTCATTTGATGCGCTGGCACAGAACAAGGGTCGATCATTCCAGATCAAAGAGACAGAGCATCCCAGTTTCCTATCAGGAAGGTGTGGAGCGATAACATCAGATGGAACAGAGGTTGGAGTCATCGGAGAGCTGAATCCACGAGTCATCAAATCCTGGGGGCTGAATCTTCCAGCTGCAGCATTCGAAATGGAAATGTCCGCCCTATCTTTGACATAGCCCCATCTCAGAGATGTGTGAATTATGGTTGACAGGAAATTCGTCGTAACTCCATGGGAAGTCACTGGCGAAGTCGACTATGAACGGCTGATTCGCGACTTTGGAACCCAGCCTATAGTGGGTCCTCTCGCAAAACGACTCGAAGGAATCCTAAGCGACGCCGCATATCTCGTGCGTCGTCAGGTCTTCTTCTCCCATCGGGATCTGAACGTTGTTCTTGATGACCATGACAAAGGTAAGGGGTTCTTCCTCTACACTGGTCGTGGCCCTAGTGGTCCGATGCACATCGGCCATATTCTCAGCTTCTACTTCACCAAGTGGCTCCAAGACAAGTTCCACGTCAACGTCTACATTCAGATGACCGATGATGAGAAATTCCTCGAGGAGAAGAGGAGCCTCACCTACGAAGATACGCAGAAATGGGGCCAAGACAATATCCTCGAAGTTGCAGCCGTCGGCTTCGACCCCGACGAGACGTTCATCTTTCAAGACACAGAGTTCGTTGGCCACGCCTACCCTATGATCCTGAAGATCGCTCGGAGAATAAATTACAGCACCGCGAAGTCAGTTTTCGGCTTCACCGGCGAGACCAACATCGGAATGAGCTTCTACCCCGCAATACAGATCCTTCCAAGCCTGTTCGAGAAGAAACGCTGCCTCATACCCTCAGCCATCGACCAAGACCCGTACTGGAGAATACAACGAGACATCGCAGAACCGCTCGGATACCACAAAGCAGCCGCTATCCACAGCAAATTCCTCCCACCACTGACTGGGATACAGGATAAAATGAGCTCGTCCAAACCCGAAACCGCCATCTATCTCAACGATGACGACAAGACCGTACGGAACAAGATCTACCGACACGCCTTCTCAGGAGGACAAGCATCCATCGAAGAACACCGCAAACTCGGCGGCAACCCTGACATTGACGTTCCCTTCCAGTGGCTCTACATGTTCTTCGAACCCGACGACAAACGCATTGAAGAAATCCGGTCAGAATACAAGGGCGGACGAATGCTAACAGGAGACCTGAAAGATATCCTGGTCGAGAAAGTGACCAAGTTCTTGCGGGAGCATAGAGAACGGAGAGAGAAGGCGAGGGCTCAGGTACATATATTCAAGAAAGATGGTGCCCTCGCACGAGAGATGTGGAAGCACGACTTCAGCAAATCGTAGCAACCAGGATCCTTCGACCCGTGTTTCCCAGTCCTCTAACCGGCCGTCCTCCTTTCCGACCAGCGCGGTTTAAATCAGAACAGGCCTACTTAGGGACACGCATACCCGGTGACAAAATCCGCAACTCGCCTACGAGTCTCGGTCAGAAAGAGGACTAATGTACGACTGAGAGTCGTCGGGTTGGCTGTTGTGGTAATAGTTATGGCTGGAGCACTAACGTATCTCCTGATTCCGCCGTTGACAATTGACGTCTCGGGCGTTGTAAGTATTCAATCAGCGTATCAAGTAAATTTTGACAGTCTTTCACAATTTCCTTATTCCGTTAGAATCGACGCTAGTGGAAGGTATTCAATTAGCATTCCAAACCAACAGTCCTACGCGGTCTTCTTGTACTTGGAAAGTAGTTCAGGCAACGGTCTTGCAGCCCTGCTAAGATGCGGAACCATAGATCTGTACCAGACCACGAAACTCGGATCAGCCTACAACTATAACATAGTCCCGGGACAATGCTCGTGAGTCAGATAGTGAATCCTACTAACTCCCACGAGATAAGTGAAATGAGCAAAATCTCTAAACCGTCAGGCAGTTAACATAGCCCTTGTTCGACTCTCAAGCCCTTGACTCGTTCAAGAAATCAGGCGACATCGTAGCTAGGCTGCGTAAGGAAGTCCCTGGTCTAGTCAAGTATGGCAAGCCTGCCATCCAAATCTGTGAAGGACTAGAACAGAAAATCAGGGACTTTGGCGGAAAACCCGCTTTTCCCGTCAACGTTGGAATAAATGACGTTGCAGCACACTACACTTCGCCTCCCGGTGACACCCTAACAATACCCGCCGCTTCCCTGGTGAAAGTGGATTTTGGGGTCCATGTCGAGGGTTATGTCACGGATACTTCAGTCACTATCTGCCTAGACCCGAGGTTCGAACCCTTAGCTCAAGCAGCGGATGAGGCTCTCCAGAATGCGATACGTGCGTTCAAGCCCGGTGTCAAGCTCTCTGAGATAGGACGAATAGTCCAGACCACCATCACCCGGGTAGGCCTACGGCCCATTAGCAATTTGACCGGCCACAAGATCGAACGATACACGATACACGCAGGAAAATCCGTCCCCAGCGTCTCGGCGATGGGAATGAACGGGACAAAGATCGAAGAGGGCGAGGTCTTCGCCATCGAACCCTTCGTGACCCTAGCAAAGGCCCAGGGAGCAGTCACTAACGGTTCAAGTGCCTACATCTACAGGTTCGTAAAACCAAAAGGCGCAACCTCAGAAGACTCCAAAAAAGTACTTGCCTTCATACAAGCCAATTTCTCGACCCTCCCCTTCGCGTCGAGATGGCTAGAGAAAGCATTCCCAAGAGAAGTCGGCAAAAAGGCGCTTCAGGACCTAATCCGGAACAAGTGCATAAGCGCCTACCCAGTTCTGATAGAGGCAAGCAACAACCCAGTAGCTCAATCAGAACACACTGTCCTAGTAAATCACGACAGCTGTACCATACTTACCGGACAGTAATTAACAGTCAACAACATGTCCGCAAGGAGACAGCCCCAGAGATTCAGCATCAATCCATATCCCATAATCGCAGATAAGCGCGGCGGATGGTCGTCCCCTGAAAACCGCCTAGGAATCGCCATAGAATCAGAAAACCGACCATCATCGCGCTAGTCTTGCCAGATCGGTGAAGACGAGCCCGCCGACCACTCTAACATTTCCCGGTCAAATTTCAACAGGCTCATAAATCTAGAATATTTTCGAAAACGACTGAACCTTGCGACGCGGATCCAACGAAGTCTTGAGCCATGCAAGACAGCTGTCTCTTTTCTTATCTTTCTTTTTCTACTAACTATTTCTCGACCCCCCAGGGGGTATGTCCAAACAAAAAAGTCCTTCACACTTTCAGTGCAAGACTGCCACCAATGCTACACGGAAGAAGCCGGTATAGGCCGGAGAACCTTATCCTGTGCTAGGAACGGGCTAGCGGCGTGTGGGTCCGTCGTAGTAAATGCCCGTTATCGAGAGGCTCGCGACCCCGCACTGGGTGCACATGCCCAGCTTCTTGAAGACAAAATCGCCGACTGCGAAATTCTTGATCTGCTTGAAGCTGCACTGTGGACATTTCACTATCGACATGACCTTGAGCGGAGCCGGGTTGGCTAACGCGTAGCCCCGTCTGACTCTGAAGACTGAAAGAACAACAAACCCGAACGATAGCACCGCGACCGTGAAGTACAATGTCGCCAGAGTAACGTCTGAACTGAATGTCGACAGTGCGAGGTTGAGTGTGTAGAAGGCGATTATGATTAGGACTATGGAGATCAGCATTACTCCTATTGAGGGACCGCTCCGCGGTCTCGGCTGAGACACTTTAACAGTCTACTGTCCTATGCCTATCGTGTTGCCTATTCCGGCGATTATAACCGTGTCGCCGGGCTTGCTCCGTTCCACGATGAGGTTCTTAATCCTCTCGATAACCTTGTCTCCCGCCTCAAGTATCTCTTTCTTCATAGGAGTAATCGCCTCCAGAATACTCTCTTTGACAATGACCGCGTAGACCGGTATCTTCTGCTTAGTAGCTTCCTGCTCGATCTTGAAACGCTCCGTCCCAATTCCGCCAATCGCGGCCCCAATGCCCTCACTGATCTCACCCGTCGTCTCGCCCTCGAACTTCAACGCGGCATCCACCATCACGATCATCGAAACCTTTCCATCATTCTCTTGAAGGAGGGATTGTATGGCGTCCCCCGGTTTTCCAACATTCCCCCCCGGACCCTCGGCCTTGAGAGCGATTATTCTCCGATCCTCCATCGTCGTCTCAGCAACCATGATATCCTTCTCGACCTTACGCTGAGCCTTATCCTTCATCAACTTGGACGCAACAAGCGGCCCAAGCCCATCCCCTATCGGCTGCCCCTCAGCAAAAGCTCGCCCCGCACCCAGGTAGGCTTCAGCCTCCTGCATAATCATAGGAAGTAGAGCCTGAAGCTGAATGATGATGAATATACTATTCGTCTTCTTACCCAGAAGATAGAAGTGGCGTATTATCCGGAAAATAGTGTTCAAGGCCCAAGAAGCCTCGACAAGGTTCTCAAGGTTGTTGACCTGAGCGGAGTCGGCACCGGGCGCCATCTTCTGAACATCCTCCTTGAACTTCACATCACGAACATCCAAGAGATGGTCGAACTTGCTCACAATGCCCGACGGGTCCATGTCCACCGGAGTAATCAAGAATGATTCCATCAGCACATTTAGTTGAGGCAATGGGTCCATGGTCGGCTTGCCGATCTCCTTGATAGTCTTCAACGCCAGATCCTTCGCCTGGGTCCGAATGAGGTCGAGGCGTCGTAATCCCCTGTCAATATCCCACATGTACTGACGCATCTGGAGCTTCTGCCCAAATCCGAAGAAGAGAAGGACAAACAGGAGTGTGAAGATTAACTGAGTGACAGTGCCTAGATTGTTGAAAATGCTGCTTAGAGGGCTTAGAGGGCTGAAAATATCGAGCAATGCAACAGATAGCA
>Ga0209267_1001784_pt1 | contig 14395 bp, 13 predicted proteins | sample GraSoiAngelo_137_FD_185894 | JGI IMG/M metagenome (GOLD analysis project Ga0209267, IMG submission 185894) | Grasslands soil microbial communities from the Angelo Coastal Reserve, California, USA - 14_0929_09_30cm (SPAdes) (version 2) | ecosystem: Environmental > Terrestrial > Soil > Grasslands ... | reverse complement strand
CTCAAGAGCGCGCAGCATGCCGGCGCCGGCGCCGGGGAGGAGGACGAATGATCACCCCTCCCCTCCTGGCCGACCCGGCCGTCGTCTCGGCGGGCGACACCGCTTGGGTGCTGACCTCCACCGCGTTGGTGATGGTGATGACCGTGGGGCTCGCGTTCTTTTACGGCGGGCTGGTACGGCCGAAGAACGCACTCAACACCATGATGATGAGTATCGTCGCGCTGGGACTGATCAGCGTACAATGGGTGCTGCTGGGCTATTCCATCGGCTTCGGACACGGGACGCCGTGGTGGGGTGGACTCGCGTGGGCGGGATTCAGGGGCGTGGGGCTCGACCCGGATCCAGCCTACGCGGCGACGATCCCGCTCCAGGCGCACGCGATGTTCCAGGCGATGTTCGCGATCATCACCCCCGCTTTGATCTCGGGCGCGATCGTGGAGCGGATGCATTTCCGCGCCTACGTCGTGTTCATCCTGCTGTGGGCTACCTTCGTCTACGACCCGCTGGCGCATTGGGTATGGGGGGCCGGCGGGTGGCTGCAGAAGCTCGGGGCGCTCGACTTCGCGGGCGGCACGGTGGTGCACATCAGCGCCGGCGTCTCCGCCCTGGTGGCCGCGCGCATGCTCGGGCCGCGCAAAGACTTCAAACGCGCCCCGATCGTGCCGCACAACGTGCCGCTGGTGCTCTTGGGCGCGGGACTCCTGTGGTTCGGCTGGTTCGGCTTCAATGCCGGCTCCGCGCTCGCCGCGAACGGCCTGGCGGCGCTGGCGTTCACGAACACCAACACGGCCGCCGCCGCGGCGCTCATCACCTGGGTGTGCCTCGACCTGGCGCGCACGGGCAAGGCCACGGCCGTCGGTGCGGCGACCGGGCTCGTGGTAGGCCTGGTCGGGATCACGCCCGCCGCGGGCTACATCACGGTGCCGGCGTCTATCGCGGTCGGCGTGCTGGCGGTGATCGTGAGCTACACCGCGATCCAGATCCGCGCCACCACCCGGCTCGACGATTCCCTCGACGTCTTCTCCTGCCACGGTCTGGCAGGCATGGCCGGGGCGCTCCTGACGGGCGTGTTCGCCACGAAAGCGGCGAACCCGGCCGGTGGCGACGGCTGGCTCGCCGGTAACTTCGCCCAGATGGGCGTGCAGCTCGTGGCGGTGCTCGCGGCCATCGCGATCGCCGCGGCGGGCACGGCGCTGATCATGGTGTTCGTGAACGCCACCCTCGGTGCCAAGGCGGGGGTAAAGGAGCAGCTCAGCGGGCTCGACTTGAGCGAGCACGGCGAGGAAGCGTACTTCGGAGAGCAGGGTGCCACGCCCGCCCCAGGTCTGTCGCTCGGCGCCGGCGTGATCGTCTCGTCGGCGGTACCGGCGAGCGTCGAGGCCGCCTGAAGTCTCAACTGACCCCGGGCGCAAGCCCGGGGTTAAGGGGAGGCGTGGCCGTCAGCTTCTGCGGCTCACCAGCGTATTCTCGAGGAACAGGAACTCGATCCCCGTGCCGAGGAACGTGTCGAGCGCCTCGCGCGGCGTGTTGACGATCGGCTGTCCCTTGACGTTGAAGCTCGTGTTCAGGACCATCTCCCGCCCGGTGGTCTTTCCGACGGCGCGCAGCAGCTCGTGAAACTCCGGGTTGTCGCGCGCCGCCACCGTTTGCACGCGAGCGGAGCCGTTCACGTGCGTGATGGCCGGCAGGGCGGCGCGATGCTCCGGGCGCACGTCCACGGTCATGATCATGAAGGGTAGCTCGGTCCCAGGCGCCACCTCGAACCAGCGATCCACTTCCTCGATCGAGACGGCGGGGGCGAAGGGCCGGAACGCCTCGCGCATCTTCACCATGGCATTGATGCGATCCCGCATCTCGGGGTGGCCCGGGTCGGCGAGGATGCTGCGGTGCCCGAGGGCGCGCGGCCCGAACTCCATGCGGCCGCGGTACCATGCGACCACCCGTGCCGCGGCAATGAGACGCGCCGCCTCCGCGCACGCCTCGGCCAGGGTCGCGAAACGCGCCACCGCGACGCGATCGCGGTACGCGGCGAGCGCCGCGTCGATCGCCTCGGCGCCATAGCCCGGCCCGAGGAACGGTACCGGGAACCGCTCGTTCTTCGCCTCGCCCAGCTCCGCGGCCCGCCACAGTGCGGCGCCCAGCGCGCTGCCGTCGTCGCCCGCCGCGGGCTGCACGTAGATGTCGTCGAACGTCCCCGAGCAGAGCAGCTTGCCGTTCGCGGTGCAATTGAGCGCCACACCCCCCGCCAGTGCCAACCGGCGCAGGCCCGTCGTCTCCGCGAACCGACCGCACAGGTGCAGCATGGCCCGGTCCAGACACGCCTGCAGCCCGGCGGCCACGTCCCGATGCACGTCGCCGATCTCGGCGTCGGGGTGGCGCGGCGGCACCAGACACTCGGTGAGACGGGCGCGCGTCGCGAGATAATGCTCGTGCTCCTCCCGCGTCCGGTTGACCCGAAGCAGGGGGATCCGGATGCCCCCGTCGGGCTCGAGCTCCACCGCCTCTTCGAAGAACCGGCAGAACCGCTCCGCATCCCCGTAGGGCGCGAGCCCCATGATCTTGTACTCGTCGGCGTTGAAGTCGAATCCCAGGTGTAACGTGACGACGGAGTACAGGATGCCGATCGAGTCGGGCGCGCCGATCTGAAAGATCCGGTCCAGGTTGCCGTCACGCGCGTGATACACGCTGGCGCTCTGGGCTTCGCCCATGCCGTCGATCACGATGACGAGGCACTCGTCCCATCCCGACGTGTAGTACGCGCTAGCCGCGTGCGCCGCGTGGTGCGCGACGTGACGCACCCGCTCGGGGGGGAAACCCGGAAAATCACGCGCCACGAGCGCCAGCAGCGCCTCGCGCGAGTACACGTCGCGATACAGATCGTGCGACACCGGGTCCAGCGCATACACACCGCGGTACGGGGCATAGTCGAAGCCGTGCACTAGCTCGTCGACGTCCTCGATGGCGAGACCGGCCTCCTCGAGGCAGTAGGCGATCGCGCCCTTGGGAAAGTCCCCCGTGTGCTTGCGGCGGCTGATCCGCTCTTCGGCCACGGCCGCGACCACGGTCCCGTCCACGATCAGCGCCGCCGCCGAGTCGTGCCCCTGGGAGATGCGGTACTCACGCTCGTCCAGGTCGTGCCAGCGGGCCCGCTTGAAGGGAATGGAGCCTTCGAACCCGCTGATGCCGAGGATGTTCAACTGAGGGTCCTTCGGTGAGCGTTCGAGTGAGAGACGGAGGGGGAGCCGCAAGAACCGTACGCGATGCCTTGGTAGGGCTCGCGCCCTGCGCTCCGTGGCGCCCACGCCACATGCCAGGTACAGCCCGCCGGGGCGGAAAAACAGCCCGCTTCTTGCACAGGGTGCGGGCGACCGTCGCACGCTTTCCACGTCAGACTGATGAGGTGGCATGACCGCTCGACTCATCGAGTCCGGATTGAAGGTGTTCGCGACCTGCCCGCCGTCGTACACGGCCTCCCCGTTGGTCTACCGGCGCGAGGTGCTGGACATCGCCCGCTGGAGCGACGCCGCCGGGTGCGAGGGGATCCTCGTGTACACGGACAACGGGCTGGTCGACCCGTGGCTCATCGCCCAGGACATCATCACGCATACGCACCGGCTCTGCCCCCTGGTGGCGGTCCAGCCGGTGTACATGCACCCCTACAGCGTGGCCAAGATGGTCGCGACCCTCGGGTTCCTGCACGGGCGCCGCATCTATCTCAACATGGTGGCGGGCGGCTTCAAGAACGATCTCGAGGCGCTGGACGATCGGACGCCGCACGACGAGCGCTACACCCGGCTGGTCGAGTACACCGGACTCATCATGCAGCTGCTCGGCAGCGCCAAGCCGGTGACGCTGGACGGGCGCTACTACCGCGTCACCAACGTGAAGATGACGCCGCCGCTCGATCCCGCCCTCAAGCCGGGCGTGTTCGTCTCGGGATCGTCGGAGGCAGGGTTGGCGGCGGCCCGAGAGCTCGGCGCCCTCGCGGTGCGCTACCCCAAGCCGGTCTCCGAGTACGAGGCGGGCCCTGCGATCGACGCCGCCGCGCTGGGTATCCGCATCGGGATCATCGCGCGCGAGGACGCGGGCGACGCGTGGGCGGTGGCGCGGGCCCGCTTCCCGGAGGACCGCAAGGGCCAGCTCACCCACCAGCTGGCGATGAAGGTGTCCGATTCGGAATGGCACAAGCAGCTGTCGAAGATCGGCGAGGCCGCCAGCCGTGATGGTCCGGAGCAACCGTACTGGATGCTGCCGTTCGAGAACTACAAGACGTTCTGCCCGTACCTGGTGGGGAGCTACGAGCGCGTGGCCGACGAGGTGGCGCGCTATGTCGGCGTGGGCTACCGCACGATCATCCTGGACGTGCCGGCCAGCCCGGAGGAGTTGGAGCACATCGGCGTGGTGTGCGAGCGTGCCGCGGCTCGCGTGATGCCGTGAGTCACCTGCTGCAGCACTGGGTGACCGAGCAGGCGACTCGACGCCCCGACGCCGGGGCGCTCGTGTTCCAGGAGCGGCGCGTCAGCTACGGCGAGCTCGAGGCCCGCAGCAACCGGCTGGCGCGCCTCCTCAAGGACGCCGGGTGCGCGCGGGGCGACCGGGTGTGCCTGCTGAGCCCCAAGTCTCCCGAGACGATCGTCGCCATCCTCGCGGCGCTCAAGGCCGATGCGATGTACGTGCCCCTCGACCCGGGGAGTCCCGCGGCCCGCGCCGAGAAGATGATCACGGCGTGCGACAACCGCTGGATCCTGGCGGGCGGACCCGTCGGCCCGACGCTCGAGCGGCTGTTTGCCTCGCCGGAGTTCGCGCGGACGCACGCGGTCGGGTGGCTCGACGCCACGCCGCCCCCGCGCGGCGTGGAGCCGCAGTTTTCCGCGGGCGACCTGGCGGGCTACTCGGCCGAGCCCCTGGCCTACCAGAACAGCGCGCGAGACGGCGCGCACATCCTCTTTACGTCGGGATCGACCGGCACGCCCAAAGGCGTGATGATCACGCACGCCAACGTGCGGGCGTTCATCGAATGGGCGGTGCCCTACTTCGGCACGACGGCGACGGACCGCGTCTCCGCTCATCCGCCGCTGCACTTCGACCTGTCCACGTTCGACATGTTTGGGACGTTCGCGGCGGGCGCCGAGCTGCACCTCGTGCCGCCCGAGCTGAACCTGCTGCCCCACAAGCTCGCGGAGCTGATTCGCCGGGCGCAGCTGACGCAGTGGTTCTCGGTTCCGTCGGCGTTGAACTACATGGCGAAGTTCGCCGTGGTGAAGCAGGGCGACTTCCCGTCGCTGAAGCGCGTCCTGTGGTGCGGCGAGGTGTTCCCCACGCCGGCGCTGATCTACTGGATGCAGCGCGTGCCGCACGCGTCGTTCACGAACCTGTACGGCCCCACCGAAGCGACGATCGCCAGCAGCTATTACACAGTACCAGCGTGCCCCGCGAACGAGGACGAGACGATCCCCATCGGGCGCGCGTGCGGTGGCGAGGAGCTGCTGGTGCTGGACGAGAAGCTCCGGCCGGTGCCGCCGGGCGAGGTGGGAGACCTCTATATCCGCGGCGCGGGACTTTCTCCCGGGTATTGGCGCGACCCTGAGAAGACGCGCGCGGCGTTCCTGGCGTATCCGGCGGGCGCGACGCCGGGCGACCGGATCTACCGCACCGGCGACCTCGCGACCATCGGAGCGGATGGCCTGGTGCGCTTTCTCGGCCGGGCCGATTCGCAGATCAAGACGCGCGGCTACCGGGTGGAGCTGGGAGAGATCGAGACGGCCCTGCACGCGCTCGGAACGCTGCGCGAGTGCGCCGTCGTGGGCGTCGCCACGCAGGACTTCGATGGTGTCGCCATCTGCTGCGCGTACGTGCCGCTCGCCGGCACGGCGGTCAAGCCGGCCTCGCTGCGCGAGGCGGTGGCGCAGACGCTGCCGTCCTACATGCTGCCGTCGCGCTGGCTCGCGTTCGACGAGCTGCCCAAGACCAGCAACGGCAAGATCGATCGTCGCAGGCTCAAGGAGCTGTTCGCACCGGAGGCGGTGAACACGCCATGACCCTTGTGACCGATTCCCTGCAGGCCGAGCTGACCACGCTGTTTACCAAGCGGCTCGGTGTCGAAGTGCCGTCGCCCGACACCGACCTGCTCGCGACCGGACGACTCGACTCGGTGGGGTTCGTCGAGCTGCTGGTGCAGCTCGAGAAGCGATTCGGGCTCCGGGTCGAGCTGGACGACGTGGAAGTCGAGCACTTCCGTTCCCTCGCGGCGATCGCCGCGTTCATCGCCGACCGGCAGGCCGCCCGGCACAGCTGAGCCGGGCCTTTTCCTGCCTCGCCTCGCTGCATTGTGGTTCACGGCGCCGACACAGGTTGGTGCGTCGGACGTGTTGCCGCTCCGCCACAATTACCGCTTCGCGCAAGCGCGTGGCGCACTTACAACGTGTGGCGCAAACGGGCAGCATGGCCCGAAGCCTGCGAAGAGGTACGCGGTATGAAGCTGTTGCCGCTCGACAATCCCGAGCTGATCGAGCTCGTCGCGAGCTGGCTCGGGCGGGAGGAGAATTACAAGTGGTTGGACTTCGGGAACGGCATCCTCGCCCCCACGGCGGTGTCGCTCAAGGTCATGACGCAGCGGGATCTGCATGTGCTGCGGGTGTTCACGCCGGACGACAGCGACCTGCCGATCGGCGTGGTGGGCCTGTCGAACGTGGATCGCCGTTTCAAAACGGGCGGCTCGCTGTGGGCCGTGCTGGGACGCAAGCGCCATGGCGGCTTCGCCCGGCGCGCCGCGTCCCGCATCCTGACGTACGGGTTCCAGGAGCTGGGGCTCGAAGTGGTCGGCGCGTGGACCGTGGAGATCAACGTGCCGTCGCGTCGCGCGCTCGAGCAGCTCCACTTTCGCTACATCGGGCGCCAGCGGCACTGCCATTGGATCGACGGCAAGCCGTACGACCGACTGCTGTACGACCTGCTGGCGACGGAGCACGTACCCGATGACTGAGGCGCGAGAGCTCGAGACCAGGATCACGCGGCTGTTCGTGGAGCGGCTCGAGGTCGAGGTGCCGTCGCCGGACCTCGACCTGTTTCAGGCCGGCGTGGTCGACTCGCTGCTGTTCGTCAAGCTGCTCGCGATCCTGGAGGAGGAGTTCGGCTTCCGGCTCGCGTTCGAGGAGCTCGAGATCGACGACTTTCGCACCGTGCGTCGCATCGCCCGGTTCGTGGCCGCGAAGCGCCTAATGCTTGCCTGAGTGGCCGCCTCCCGCCACGACGGCGTTGCTGCTCCCGACCAGCGAGAATGCGAGCGTCCTGAACACCAGGCCGCCTGCGCCCGCACCCGCGAGCAGGACCGTGCGGCCCTTCGCCAGGCGCCTCACATCGACCGCTGCGACCGCGTCGCGTGGGAGCACAATCGTCTCACCCGCCCACGACACCTCGGTGCCGCGCTTGAGCTCCACCGACGACACGGACACGAGGAGCCCAGCGTCGCCCATGCCGAGAAAGCGCCCCCGCACCACGAACACCTCCGGCCCGAGGTAGCGCGCCAGATCGACCGAGCCTGCCTCCGTAAGGGTGGCCGCCACGTAGCTGCTCGGTTTGGTCCCGAGGCTCGTGTACCACGTCACCTGTGTGGCGAGCAGCAGTCCCCAGGCGCTCCAGATCGCCAGGACGAACCACCAGCGCGGATACGACGCGGTGGTGGAGGAGGCGTGCGCTGCCATCGGTGGAGTATACGGCGGACCCGGGGCGCCCGGCCAAGGGGCTGGGGCACGCTGCGACGAAATGCCGCCCGCGAGCGACGAAACGCCGCCCCCGCGCGACGAACGGGTCAGGAAGACGGGGCGGTCCGGTCCTTGAGCAGGGTCCTGATCAGCTCCAGCAGCTCGGCGGCTTCGAACGGCTTCGTGATGAAGTGATCCGCGCCGAGCGAGGTGGCGTGTCCGGCGACGTCGAGCGCTCCGGCGCTCTTGGTGCCGGACATCGCGAGAATTCGCACGCCCGGCCATTCGCGCCGCAGCCGGCCGATCGTCTGTAACCCGCCCTGCCCCGGCATGAAGATGTCGACGATCACGAGGTCGGCGGCGTGCCGCTCGAAGGCCCGGACGCCGGCGTTGCCGTCGGCGGCCTGGCGCACCTCGTGGCCGGCGTGCTCCAGATGCTTGGTGAGCGCCTGGCGCAGGGTGACGTCGTCGTCGATGATCAGGACTCGGGCCATGTTGTATCCACGCGTCACGCGAATCTTACGGGATGCGTCCGTGTTGCGACAGCGGTGACACAGGTGTTGCCGCGCGGCCGCACACGCCGAAGGCGTTTTCAGGGTTCGAGGCCGGTGCGGCGATTGCAGTCGTAACGGCGCGTCGATGAAGAGCATCCCCGTTCTGGCGCTAGTGGCCGTGGTTGCGAGCTGCCGCCTCGACACGTTCTTCCGCGGGTCGGGGGGTGGAGCTCCGCCCGTCGCCGGCCCGCCCGCCGGCCTGCGATTCACGGATCAGCCGCAGACCACGCACGCCCGCAAGACTCTCCCGCCGGTGCGGGTGGCGGTGCACGACGATCAGGGCAATGTCGTCGCCGGCTTCGGTGGTGTCGTTGGGCTCACGATCGACTCGGACACCGGCGGGGTCTCGCTCGGCGACACGACGACCGTAGCCGCGGCCAACGGCATCGCGACGTTCCGTCATCTGCGGATCGACAAGGCGGGGGCGGGCTACCGCCTGGTCGCATCCGCGCCCGGGACGGCCCTCGGTCCAGTGAAAAGCCAGGCGTTCGCTATCCTCCCACCGTTGACGGGGAACATCACGGTGACGACCACGACCGCGGGCAGCAATCTCCCGAGCGGCTACACCGTCACCGTGGATGACAGCATCTCGCAGGCGATCGGGATCAACGCGGTCGTGACATTCGTCGGCCTCGCCGCGGGCAACCACGTGGTGGCGCTCGGCGGCGTCACGCCGAGCTGCACCATCGGCGGAGCGAACCCGGACAGCGTGAGCGTGTCCGGTGGGGAGACAGCGCAGGCGAGCTTCGCAATCAGCTGCGCGGCGCCGCCCCCCCCGCCCCCCCCGCCCCCGGCCACCGGCAGCCTGACCGTTACGACGACGACGACCGGGTCGAGCGTCCCCGCCGGTTACACACTGACTCTGGACACCGGGCAATCCGGCACCATCGGCGCCAACGCCAGCGTCACGGCGGCCGGGATCCCCGCCGGCGACCGCACGCTGACGCTCTCTGGCGTGCCCAGCAATTGCACCCTCGCGAGCCCCAACCCCCAGATCGTCGCCATCACGGCCGGAGCGACGACCCGGGCAAGCTTTGCGATCAGCTGCGCGGCAGCGGGACCATAGTGTGACACCGCGACTCGCGCGCCTCGGCCCGCTGGCCCTGCTTGCCTTGCTCACGCTCGCGCTGCCGCGCGCCGCCTCCGGCCAGGTCGGCGCCACGACCGACATCATCGTCGGAACGGTGACGGGGCCGGACAGCCAGCCCCTCGCCGGCGCCGTCGTCGAAGTGACGTCGCGCGAGACAGGAGGGTCGCGCCAGGTCACGACCGACGCACGCGGGCGCTTCACCCTGCTGTTTCCGGACGGCGGGGGACGCTACGAACTGGTGGTGCGCTACATCGGGATGGCGCCTACGCACGTAAGCGCCGCCCGCCAGGGAGACGAAGATCGCATCGTCGCGAACGTACAGTTGGGCGCCGCCGCCATCGCCCTCGAGGCCGTCACGGTGACGGCACGACGCAGCGGGCGGGCCGCAAGCGTGGGGAGGGGCGCCACCGGCCAGGCCTTGAGCGGGGACGAGGTCGCGCGGCTCCCGACCGACGCGTCGGACCTGAACACCGTAGCCACGCTCGCCCCGGGCGTGCTCGCGATCGCGGGCGGCGATACCGGCACCGCCAGTTTCTCCGTCGCGGGCCAGCGGCCCACGGCCAACAACGTCACGCTCGACGGCATGTCGCTCGGCGCGGGCGAAGTCCCCCAGGACGCCGTCCGCGCGATCCGTGTGGTGACGAACAACTACGACGTTGCCCGCGGCCAGTTTTCCGGCGGCCTCGTCGCGTCCACCACGCGCAGCGGCACCAACACTCCGCAGGGGTCGTTCACCGCGACGCTGCGGGACCGCACCGCCGCCTGGGGCGACGCCACCTCCACGCCGTTCGGTGAAGGGATGAGCCAGACCCAGGTCGGTGGCGGGATGGGCGGGCCGATCGTCCGGAACCGGGTGTTCGTGTTCGCCGCCCTGCAGGGACGCTGGCGCACGCAGGGTCTGCCCTCGCTCACCAGCGCCGACGCCGCGACCCTCGATCGCCTGGGCGTGAGTCCCGATTCGGCGTCACGCTTCCGCGCGCTCGCCGGCGCCACCGGCATGCCCGCCGTGCTGCCCGGCTCCGACGACCGCGCCGGCTACAATACGCTCGGGCTGCTGCGCCTCGACTGGCAGCTGTCGCCCGTGCACACCGTCACGCTGCGCCTCGACGGGCACTGGATCTCGCAGGAGCCCACCCACGTGAGCACGCTCGCCCTGCCCGCCACCGGCGCCCGGCGCACGGAGCGGACCGGCGGTGTCATGGCGTCGCTCACGTCGTACCTCGGCGGCAACTTCGTCAACGAGGCCCGCGGATACGTGTCGGCCCTTCACAAAGACGTGAGCCCGCTGCTCGCGCTGCCCACGGCGAAGGTCGACGTCGCGTCTCCGCTGGGGGACGGCAGCCAGGACGTTGCGACCCTCACCTTCGGCGGTAACAACGCCGCGCCGCAGCGCACCGACGACCGGACCATCGAGCTCACCGACGAGCTCTCCTGGCTGTCGGGCGACACGAAGCACCGGGTCAAGCTCGGCAGCTACCTGAACCGTATCCGGGGGCACGACGACCAGATCCCGAACCAGCTCGGCACATTCACCTTCCCCTCGCTCGCGGCGCTCGCCGCCGACAGCCCATCCACGTTCAGCCGTACCCTTGCCCCCCAGGATGTTGACGGGACGGCCTGGAACGCCGCGTTGTACGCCGGCGACGCCTGGCATGCGGCTCCGGGTCTCCACGTCATGTACGGTGTCCGGATCGAGACCGCCGGATTCGACGGCGCGCCGCTCGCGAACCCGGCGGTCGAGTCCCTGTTCGGCGTGCGGGTCGATCGGCTGCCACGCGACCGGCACTTCTCGCCGCGCATCGGCTTCACGTGGGGATTGGGGAGCGGGGAGGGAGAGGCCCGGCACACGACGTACGTACGCGGCGGTGTCGGCGACTTCCGCAGCCCCGCCCCCGAGGGCCTCTACAGCACGGCGCTCAAGGCGCCCGGAACGATCACCGCGGAGACGCAGCTCGCGTGCGTGGGTGGCGGCGTCCCGACGCCCGACTGGGCGGCCTACGAAGCGAGCCCGACCGCCATCCCGGCGAGCTGCGCCGACTCGACGAATGGTGCCTCCGCCGCCGCCCGGCCCGACGTTACCACGTTCGATCCCCGGTTTACGGCGCCCCACGCCTGGCGGGCGTCGCTCGGCGTGATGCGGCGGGTCGGCGACTTCTCGGTGACGGTGGACGCGAGCTATGCCCGCGGCAAGAGCCAATACGGATTCCGCGACCTGAACCTGGTGGGGGCGCCGGGCTTCACGCTCTCGAACGAAGCTGATCGTCCCGTCTACGTCCCCGCGGACTCGATCGTTCCGTCCACCGGAGCGGTGAGCCTCACGGCGTCACGCGCGCATCCGGAATTCGGGCGCGTCATGTTGATTCGCTCCGACTTGGAGTCCGACACCAAGCAGCTGACCGTAGCGCTCGCGGGCACCACGAAGCGGGGGGCAACGGTGCGCGTGTCGTACACGCTCACGCGCTCCATGGATCAGTCGTCGTTCGCGTGCTGCTCCGCGGCGCAGGGGTTCGCGGCCCCCACGACCGCCGCCGATCCCAACGTGCCCGAGTGGGCGACGAGCGACCTGGAGCGGCGGCATGCCGTGCTCACGACCCTGACCTATCCGCTGAGCGACGCGCTCGAGATCGGGGCCATCGGTCGGCTGCTCTCGGGAGCGCCCTTCACCCCGCTCGTCGGGTCGGACATGAACGGCGACGGCGCGCGCAACGACCGTGCGTTCCTGTTCGATCCGGTGACGGCGAGCGATACGGCGGTGGCGAGCGGCATGCGGGCCCTGCTCGCGAGCGCGTCGTCGGGGGTGCGGGGCTGCCTCGAGCGCCAGCTGGGCCACGTGGCCGCGCGCAACTCGTGCACGGGCCCGTGGCAGCCGTCGCTCGATCTCCAGATCAACTGGCATCCCGCCTGGTTCGGCGATGATCGCCCGCTGACGGTCTCGCTCCTGACCGTCAACCTGCTCGGCGGCCTGGACGAATGGTGGCACGGCGCGGCGCATCGTTTGGGGTGGGGATACGCGACGGTCCCGGACCCGGTGCTCTTGTACGTGCGGGGCTTCGACCCGGCGACCCGAGCGTTCCGTTACACCGTGAACGGCCGGTTCGGCTCGGTCGCGAGCGCGGGCGGCGGGGTGATCGTGCCGTTCCAGATTGCCCTGCAGGGGCGGCTCGCGCTGGGGCCGGGCTCCCCGAGCGAGCGGCCGCAGAGGGCAAGCGGTCCGCCCGACGACTGAGCGGTACGGTCCGAGGCACATTCGCACGCGTCGCAGCGTTACATACGATGCACACCGTGCCGTTGTCGACGTTGCAGGTGAAGGGAGAGCATATGTTGTTACCACTGCTGTTGTTGCATTCTCTGGGCGCGCCTGCCGCGCCCGCGTCCCCGCGCGCGGTCGCCGCGGATCCTCCCGTGCGCGTGTGGTTCAATTCGAACGGCGACTATGAGTTCGGCAACCGCGCGAAAGTCTACGCCCAAGCCGCGCGGGACGGCAATCTGGTCGTGTTGCGCGCCGACGCCGCAGGGCACGTGCGGGTGCTGTTCCCCATCGATCCCGCGGACGATCAGCGGGTCGGCGCCCGCAAGAAGTACGAGCTGAAGGGGCGCGGAGGCCGCGAAGCGTTCGTCGCCGACGACACGACCGGCCATGGAACGGTGCTCGCCGCGGTCGCGGAGACGCCGTTCCGGTTCGAGCAGTTCGAGAAGAACGGGCACTGGGATTACAGCGCGCTCAGCGATTCGACCGTGCGCGCCGATCCCGAAGCCGGCCTGATGGACCTCGTCCAGCAGATGCAGGGGACGGGGAGCGGAGGCCACTTCGATTACGACGTGGCGACCTACACCGTGTCACCGCCGCCGCGCTACGTCGGGTGGGTGCACCCGTACGGGTGGAACGGTTGGTGGGACTCCTGGTACGGCGGCTACTGGTACGGGCCGCGGGTGGGGCTGAGGTTCGGCGGACCGTTCTTCGGTAGGTGGCACCGCTAGAGCGAGCCGGAGGGAGACTCGAAAAGGGAGAGGGGCGACGCTCCTCTCCTTCGCTCGCTCAGAAATCCGCGCCGCTCGCCTGGCTCGGGCACGCTGCCACCGACCGCCACGTACTCGTACCGCCCAGATGGTCGTCGTTCACAACCCAACTCTCGTTGAAGACGGACGAATAGCAAACGGTGACCGCCACGCGCGCGACCCACTCCCAAAAGTGGGGCGGCAGGGCCAGTCGATCGAGCCCCACGAGCGCCGTTCGTTCGCCGCCGCGGAGGGCATGATCGACCACGGTCGTCGTGCTCATCGCCGCGCGCGCGGAGTCGCCGAGAGCGCGCAGTACATCGTCCCAACTGCGCCGCGGTTTGCCGTCCACGGTAACGACCACCGATTTGATGATCGCAGGGCCGAGCCCGGTATTCTCGACGAATAGCGACGCGCCCTTCGGCGTCACAAACGTCGAGATCTCCACGTGCGGCCAGACCTCGGCGCGGTCGTGGGCGCGTTGGAGCTGGGCCTCGTACAAGCCGACGGCGACCGCGGAAACGCTCACGACAAGAGCGGCCACAGCGATGAACGTCTCGGGCTCGCGGTACCAGGGACGGTCGCCGTTCATATGGGGGGAATGTACGGGGGATCTTTGCCGCTCAGAGAGGCGCCGGTCGGAATCGAACCGACGAATAGAGGTTTTGCAGACCTCTGCCTTACCACTTGGCTACGGCGCCGGGCTATGCAGGGCTTGAACTTAGCACGTCAGGGGCTGCCGGAGAACCCTCGCGCTGTGCCGCAACGGCTACGGCAAAATGTCGAGTGGATGGAAAGGTCAGCGACGAGCAATACCGCCGATGACCCCTCAGTCATCCGAATGATCACGATAACCGCTCTTTTTCATCCAGCTCGGCACTGGCGGCGTCGGCACGCGCGCCGGCCTGGGAGCGACTCGCTGGGCCGGAGTCGAGGCCGGAATCGAGGTAGCGACTTTGGAGCTCGCCGGATAGCTCGCCGGATTCTTGAGAACGCTATCGAGATTGCCGACCTTCATCGGGTGCTGCTGCACCATGGCCGCCAGGGCAGCGGCG
>Ga0209267_1001781_pt1 | contig 14406 bp, 8 predicted proteins | sample GraSoiAngelo_137_FD_185894 | JGI IMG/M metagenome (GOLD analysis project Ga0209267, IMG submission 185894) | Grasslands soil microbial communities from the Angelo Coastal Reserve, California, USA - 14_0929_09_30cm (SPAdes) (version 2) | ecosystem: Environmental > Terrestrial > Soil > Grasslands ... | reverse complement strand
TGGGTGCTGCTGGATTACGTGGATTTCGTGGTCCACGTATTTCATCCGGAATTGCGGGAGTTCTACCAGCTCGAGCGCCTGTGGGGCGATGCACCCGTGCTGGCGGCGGGCGCCCCGGACAGCGGGTCGAAAGGATGATGGTCATGCGACGCATGGTCGGGATCGCGGCGGCGCTCGCGCTGTTCGGCGCAGCGCCGCTTGCCGCGCAGTACTTCGGAAAGAACAAGGTCCAGTACCAGGCCTTCGATTTCAAGATCATCCAGACCGAGCACTTCGAGGTCTATTACTATCCGGCCGAGCGGACGGCGGCCTTGGACGCCGCGCGCATGGCCGAACGGTGGTACGCCCGCCTGTCACGCATCCTGCACCACCAGTTCCAGGGCCGGAAGCCGATCATCTTGTACGCCTCACAGTCGGATTTCCAGCAGACGAACATCACTGACGTGGACGAAGGCCTCCGGGGCAGCACCGATTTCTTCAAGCATCGCATGGTGCTGCCGTTTACGGGATCGTACGCGGAGTTCGAGCACGTGATGGGCCACGAGATGGTGCACCAGTTCCAGTTCGACGTGATCAGCCGCGGCCGCATCGGCGCCGGGGTGCAGACGCTGGTCAACGCCAACCTACCCAAGTGGTTCCTGGAAGGGATGGCGGAGTATCTCTCCATCGGCCCGATCGACCCGCTCACGTCCATGACGCTGCGGGACGCCTCCCTGGAAGGCCACCTGCCCACCATCGAGGAGATGACGTACGACCCGCGGATCTTCCCATACCACTTCGGCCACGCGCTGCTGGCCTATGTCGGGGAGAAGTGGGGCGATGAGGCCATCGGCCAGATTCTCCAGGCGTCCGTGTCGAGCGGCGTCGAGGGCGGCTTCAAGCGGGCGCTCGGCATTACGCTCGACGACCTGTCGAGCGAGTGGCGCGACGCGGTGCAGACGACCTTCCTGCCCCAGCTCGCCGACCACTACCGGGCGCGCCGCATCGCCCAGCCGCTGCTGACCGAGAAGCGGTCCGAGGGCACGTGGCATCTCGCCCCCGCCCTGTCGCCCGACGGACGCGACATCGCGTACTTCAGCGAGAAGAATTCGTTCTTCGTGGACCTCTACCTCGCCGATGCGGAGACCGGTCGGGTCAAGCGGCGGCTCGTCAAGTCCACGCTGAACTCGAACTACGAGAGCCTTCGCTTCATCAACTCCGCGGGCTCGTTTTCGCCCGACGGGCGGTATTTCGCGATCGCCGCGAAGCGCAAGGACCGCGACGATCTCGTGATTCTCGATGTGAAGAAGGACGAGGAGGTCCGCCGCATCCGCGTCCCGCTCAACGGGCTCACGACGCCGTCGTGGTCGCCCGACGGGAAGCAGCTGGTGTTCACAGGGTACGACGGCGGCCTGTCGGACCTGTTCATCGTGAACGCTGACGGCTCGAACCTCCACCGCCTGACGAACGACAAGTACGCCGACCTCGAGCCGTCCTGGTCCCCTGACGGCAAGACCATCGCGTTCACCACCGATCGCAGCTCCGTTACCGACTTCGAGGCACTCAAGTTCGGCAGCCTGCGCATCGCCCTGTTCCACCTCGACAACGGCTCGATCGATATCCTCCGGCACATGGACCAGGGGAAGAACATCAATCCCGCCTGGGCCCCGGACGGGCGGTCGCTGGCGTTCGTGTCCGACCGCAACGGGATCAGCAACATCTACCTGTACGAGTTGTCGGACGGGAATATCTACCAGCTCACCGACGTGTTCACGGGAGTATCCGGAATCAGCGCGCTCTCGCCGTGCCTCTCCTGGGCGCACGAGGCGGATCGCCTCGCGTTCGCCTACTATGAAGACGGCGAATACAACGTGTACGCGGTCGACAATCCCCGTTCTTTGAAGCGGCAGCCGTACCAGGCGCCGGCCACGCCGCTCGTGACGTCGCTCCTCGCCGCCGAGCGCCGCGCGCTCGCCGGGCCGACGGCGGTCGCGGCCGCCGCCGCACTCGTGGACACGGGGCCCCGTGCCGGCAGGTCCGTGTACCGCTCGCCCAAGGGGTTCCGGGCATCCGGCTCCACGCCGCAGACGTCCGATAGCGGCGCGGCGCCGGTCTCGGTCAAGAGCCTCATCGACTCATCGCCCGCGCTACCGGACACGAGCGAGTTCACCTTCAAGCCCTATCGCACCCGGTACAGCCCGGACTACGTGGCGCAGCCGACCATCGGGTACGAGCGGGATAACTTCGGCCGCGGCTTCTTCGGCGGCACTGCGGTCTCGCTGTCGGATATCCTCGGCAACCACACGATGGTGTTCTCGGGCGCGGTGAACGGCCGGCTGAGCGAAGCCCAGGTCCTCGCGCTCTACATCAACCAGGCGCACCGCCTGAACTGGTATTTGGGCGGCTCGCAGCAGCCGCTGTACTACTACCTGCCGGCGGGGGTGCAACAGGTCGCCCCGGACACGTTCATCGTCACGCAGCAGATCGAGCGTTTCGTGATCCGCGATGTGTTCGCGCAGTCGTACTACCCGTTCAGCCGCTTCACGCGGGTGGAGTTCGGCGGCCACTTCTCGAACATCAGTCAGGCGATCCTGCAGCAGGGCAACCTGGTCGCTTATGATCCCGGGTCAGGGCAAAACTTCCTGCTCGGCGTCGGGGATCCCGTCACGGTCAACGGACCGTCCGTCAGCTTTTACGGTCCCACGGTCGCGCTGGCCCACGACAACGCGCTGGGCCATTGGGGGGTGGGACCGTTCGCGGGGTCCCGCTGGCGGATCGAGGTCTCCCCTAACTTCGGCGCTTGGCAATTCACCCAGGGCCTGGTCGACTGGCGGCGCTACTTCTTCGCCCGGCCGTTTACCTTGGCGTTGCGAGGCCTGGTCCTCGGCCGCTCCGGGCGGGACGCCGACCTGTTCCAACAGTTCCTCGGGAGCACCGAGCTGATCCGCGGCTATACCGCCGGGTCGGTTATCAACCACGAATGTATCAGCAGCGCCGCGCAGAACAGCTGCCCCGAGCTCGACCAGCTCATCGGCTCGAGTCTGGCCGTGGTAAACGCCGAGTTGCGTTTCCCCCTGACCCGCAGCCTGGTGCTCGGCTTCCTTCCCGTGGGGCTCCCCCCGATTGAGGGCGCCATCTTCTACGACGCGGGGCTCGCCTGGAACTCGAACTCCAAGGTCCTCTGGAGCCGCACCGCCGCCCAGGAAGCCCAGGCCGGGCTCTACCGCGCCCCGCTGCGCAGTTGGGGCGGCTCGATCCGAGTGAACGCTCTGGGTTTCGTGGTGCTCCGGCTCGACTACACCAAGCCGTTGAGCCGGTCGTACAGAACGCCGTACTGGACGCTGAGCCTCGGCCCAACGTTCTAACTCCGCATCGCTAAACCACTTGTCCTGGCCTCGCCGGTTGCCTATCTTGTCCGGCGAGGCCATTTGCGCACCTGTGGATCGTACCTCCTCCTAGCCAGCCTGGCGCTCTGGGGCTGTCGGTCCCGGGCGCCCGCCGCACCACCGTCGCAACCACCTGCCAAGCAAGCGGTTAGTAAGGCAGCCGGAGGCGCCGCCCGCACCGCCGGGGTCGCCATTCGCATCCCGACCAAGGGCGGAGCGCCCCGGGTGTACCGGCTCCCCAGCATGGTCGAGGTCCCCACCGCAATTCGCGGCAAGCTCCCTCCGGTTACTCGCGTCATTGGACTCGACACCGAAGCAGAGTTCCTCTACGTCACGACCGCCACGAAGGACACGACCGCCAAGAAAAAAAAGGATGCGCGCGCCAAGAAAGACACGACCGCCACGAGTCCGAAGAGCGACGTCTTGGCCCTCGATCTCGGCAGTGCTCGCGTCGACACCGTGGCCTCAGGGATCGAGCAGGCAACGCTCGGTCCCGACGGCACACTCTATACCGTGGACGCGAAGCACCGAGTCGTGTCGGTTGCACGACGAGTGCGGGTTGCGTGGCCCCAGCCCCTGCCGGGCGTGCCGCTGCAGATGTTCGGCGCCGCCGACCAGCGCCTGGTGGTGGCCGACCCGCCGGCACTCGTCACCGCCGCCGCCGATCAACCGCCCACCAGTCGACCCCTGCCGGCCGGGAGTGACGTGGCGGCAACCCGCTGGGGCGACTTGGTGGCCGTCGCCGCCGACTCCGGCGTGGTCCTGATGGACCCGCTCGGTCGCCGCGAGGCCGGCTTCGTCCCGCTGGCCGATCATCCGCGCGCGCTGGTGTTCTCGCCGTCGGGCCATCGCATCTATGTCGCCCGTCGCACGGAGCCGGGCCTGGCGGCGATCGATCGCTACGACCGCGAGGAGATCGACGGCATCGCTCTCCCGTTGCCCGCGGCAACCATCCGACTGGACCCGCTGGGACGCTGGTTGTTGGCCAAGCCGGCCGCCGGCGACTCCGTATTCGTCGTCGACCTTCCGGTGAAACGGCTCGTCGGGACGCTCGCGAGTGCGTGGCGCACCGACCTGCCGGCCGTCGCCCCGGACGGCGCTCTCTTGGTGCGCCAGGGGGACGACGTGGTGGCGTACCGCCCCGACTCGCTCGCAGCGACGGGACGCGTGAAGGGAGGCGGCGCGGACCTGTGGATGCTCACGGAGTGGCGGCCCCGTGGAGCGTATCGCGGCGCGTTCGGAGATGCGGGCGGGCCGGCCGACCAGGGCGCGGCGTCCGACACGGCAGGGCCGGAGGGACCGATGTACGTGCAAGTGTCGACATCGCAAAACGAGGCCTGGTCGTCGGAGATGGCGCAACAGCTCTCCCGCGCGGGACTCGCGGCGCGCGTGCTGCAGCCCAAGAATCCCGACGACGGCTACCGTGTCGTGCTCGGGCCTTACCCCACGCGGGCCCAGGCCGAGGGCATCGGCCGCAAGCTCGGCCGCCCCTTCTGGATCTACCAGCCGACGCCGTGACCGTCCGCCCCCTGCCACGCTCGCGCCTCGACGCGCTGGTGCCGTCGCTGGTCACCGGACAGGCGCTCATCGCGCTGGTGCCGGCGACGGGGGACCTGAAGTGGGCGGCGGGAGCCGCGTGGGACGTGGCCCGCGCCGCAGCGCTCACCGATCGGCGGATCGCGCTCGTCGACCTGTGGCTCGAGCACCCGACACTGCATGAGACGGTCGGTCTCACGCCCACCGAAGGGATCGTGGACGCGTTCGAATACGACGTGTCGCTCACCAAGGCGGCGCACGAGATCGACCGCGTGTTCTTCATCCCCGCGGGCACGGTGACGGCCCACGCGGGCGACCTGTTCGCGAACCCCCGCTGGAAGAAGCTGCACGGCGGCTTCCGGGTGGAGGACGCCCTGCTGCTCCTGTATCTCTCCGCAGGCGCGCTGGCGCGCCTCTCGGCCGTCCCGGACGGATTGATCGTGCTGTCGCCCGACGGCTACGAGCCCGAATCCTCGATCGGTCAGGGCGTCACGGCGGCGATGGAGCGCGGGGTCCCGCTGCTGGGTGTGGTACGCGAGCGCTGGACGCCGGCGGCGGATCAGCGATCGGTCGCGCCTCCGCCCGGACGGATCTCCGCCTCAGTGCGGCGCCCGCCGCATCGGCTGGCCCGCCCGGTGGTAGTGGCCGCGACGTTGTTAGCGGGCGCGGCCGGCGGCTGGGCCCTGCTGGCCCGCGGGGCCGAGCAGCGCCGGGTGCCGGCTCCCGCGGTCGCAGCGCCGGTGCGTGCACGACCGGTCGCCGCCGCGCCGGCCCCTGCTCGCCTCGATTCGCTCGCCTGGACCGTGCAGCTCGCGGCGTACGCGAGACTCGACAAGGCGCTCGCCCTGGCGGATCGTCTCACGGCGGACGGCGTCACGCCCTTCGTGACGCCGGTCGCGCTGGACGATCGCCGGGGGAGCGCGGTGTGGTATCGCGTGCTCGCCGGCGCGTTCCCCACGCGCGACTCCGCCGTCGGCGCCCGCGCCGGAATGTGGAAGCGCGGTCTCGCCGCGCGTGGTCAGGGGGATGTGCTGCGCGCGCCGTATTCCTTTTCGCTGAGCGACCGCGCGCCCAGCGCCAGCCGCCTGCGAGAGCGCGGCATTCCGGCCGTGCCCTGGGGCACGGGTGCACGTCTGCTGGCGGGCGCGTTCGAGACGCCGGAGCAGGCCAGCATCCTCGAAGCACGGCTCAAGCGGGCGGGCGTTCAGGCCAGGCTCGTCACCAGGATGGGAGGGGGCACCACTCCATGAGATTGACCCGGCTCGAGCTGTCGGGCTTCAAGTCGTTCGCGGGCGCGGTCGAGCTGCCGTTCGAAGCGGGCGTGACGGCGATCGTGGGTCCGAACGGCTGCGGCAAGTCCAACATCTCCGATGCCGTCCGCTGGGTCCTGGGGGAGCAGTCTCCGCGCTTGCTGCGCGGCGGCAAAATGGAAGACGTCATTTTCCAGGGCTCGACGGGGCGGCGGCCGGTGAACGTGGCCGAGGTCTCCCTGGTGTTCGACAACTCGGACGGGACGCTGCCGATCGCCTACAAGGAAGTCCTCGTCACGCGCCGGCTGTCCCGCTCGGGACAGAGCGAGTACCTGCTCAATCGCTCCGCGGTGCGGCTGCGTGACATTCAGGACCTGCTGCGTGGGACGGGCCTGGGCGCCGATGCCGCCGTGGTGATGGAGGCGAGGATGATCGAGGCGCTGCTCTCCGAAAGGGCGGAAGAGCGGCGCGCCCTGTTTGAAGAGGCAGCCGGGATCGGGCTGTACCGCGATCGCAAGACCAGCACCGAGCGCCGCCTCGAAGAAACGGCGGCGGATCTCGCCCGGCTCGAAGACCTGGTCAGCGAGGTGCAGACGCAGGTGCGGAGCCTGGCGCGGCAGCGCGGCAAAGCGGAGCGCTACGGCAAGATGATCGAGGAGCGCTTCGGTATCGCGTTGACGCTGGTGCGGCGCGAGCTCGAAGATTTCGATTTGACGCTGGGCGGACTGGGGCAGCGGGCTGAGCAGCTGGCGGCAGCCCTGCCTGGCGAGCGGACCCGACTGGAGCAGGCGGAGCAGGAGCGCGAGGCCGGGGTCCAGGCGCGGCACACGGCCGAGGCGCGTCGCACGGAGGTGGAGCGTCGCCTGGCCGATGCGAAGCTCGAGTCGGGACGGCTGGAGGGTGACCTGGCGCTCGCCGCCGAGCGGCTGCGCAATGCCGGCCAGCGGCGCGCCACTGCGGCGCAGCGGCGGGAGCAGGAAGAAGCACGCGCCCTGCAGGCGGAGCGGGAGCGCGCTGCGGCTGCGGCCGAGTGCGAGGCCGCGGAGCGCGACCTCGCGTCGGTCGGGCAGGAGCTGGCGGGTCGTACCGCCTTCGAGCAAGAGGGGCGCGACCGGCTCTTGGCACAGCGCGCGGCCGTGCGCGAGCTCGAGGAGGACCTGCAGCGACGAGCGGAGGGTTCTCGAGCGCTCGAAGGCGAGCGGGCGGCGCTGGAGCGGGAGCGGGCGGAGCTGGGGCAGCAGCTCGCAGACGCGTCCCAGGAGCGTGCCCGGCGCGCGGAGACCGAATGGGCAGCGACGGCTCAGGTGGGCACGCGGGCGGAGCAGGCGGCGGCGCTGGCCCGCGCGGCGGCGCAGGCGGCGGCCGGCCTGGAGCAGGCGCGGCGGCGCGTGGCCGAGCTCAAGGAGCAAGAGACCCATGGTCGCGCCGCACGGCGCCAAGCCGAGGAGGCCCTCGCGCAGGTGACGGCGCGGCACGACGCCCTCGCCGAGCTGGAGCGGGAGCGCGTGGGGCTTGCCCCCGCGGCCCAGGCGCTGCTCAAGGCACGGGAGCAGTTCGGCGACGCGGTAATCGGGCCTTTGTCCGACTTCGTCCGCACCACCCGGCGCGACGCGGTGCTCGCGGAGCAGCTGCTCGGCGAGTGGCTGCACGCCGTGCTAGTGCGGGACGCCGCCGCCGTCGACACGATCCGCCGCTGGCACGAACAGGCACAGCCGGGGCCGCTGGTGCTCTTGCCGAGCGTGCCGGGACCGCGGCTCGCCGCGGACGGCCATCCCCTCAAGGACGACCTGCGCGTGGACGGCCCCGCGGCCGCGTGGGTACACGCGCTCCTCGCGGGCCACGAAGTCCTCGAGGGCGGGGAGAAAGGGGGGCGCGCGCTGCGACGGGCCAACGGTGCGGTGTTCCTGGCGGGACCCACGGCGGCGGGCGGGGGGCCGCTCGAGCGCCGCGCCGAGCTGGAAGCGCTCGCGCAGGAGGTGCGAGAGGCGGAGGCGCGCCGGGGCGGCGCCGCGACGACGCTGGAGCGCACGCTCGCCGAGCTCGCCGCGGCCGAGGCCGCGTTCGCGGCAGCGGGCGCCGCGGCGGAGCGGGCCCGCCAGCAGGAGCTCGAAGCAGGCGCGTCGAAGGACGACGCCGAGCGTGCCGCCGCCCACGCCCAGCGCGAGGCAACCGAGGCGACCGCGCAGGTCGAGCGGCTGCAGGCCCGCTTGGGGGAGGTGGGAGCCCGGCTCGACGCGCTGCACGCGGACCTCGAGGGGCATGAAGTCGAGCGCGTTCGCCTCGACGAGCGGCTGGGCCGGGAGCGCGCGCAGCTGGTCGACCTCGAGGCGCAGCAGGAGGCAGCGCGGGAGCAGCGAGTCCGGTGGCAGGTGGATGCGGCGCAGGTCGAGGCGCGGCTCGGCGCCGCACGCGAACGGGCCGGGCGCGCCGCGGCGGAGGTCGAGGAAGCGCGCCGTCAGTCCGCGGCGCTCGCCGAAGAGATGGGCGCGCTGGAGCGCGACACGGCGACCCTCACGGCGCAGCGGACCCAGTGGGAGGACCAGCTCAAGGAGCGCCGACTCGCACTCGTGGCCCTGGAGAGTGCCGCCCGAGAGGCCGGGGTCCAGGTCGAGGCGGCGGACGCGCGCGTCGCCCAGACGGAAGCGGCGCTCGAGGACACGCGCAAGGCGCTGGACGCCCGTGGCGCGGAGGAGCACAAACTCGAGCTCGAGCGCACCGAGGTCCTGGGCCGCCGGCGCGGGCTCGTCGCGCGGGTCGAGGCCGAATGGCGGAAGCCCCTCGATCAGCTGCTCGCCGACGCGCCCGAGGTCGCCGGCGACCTCGAGTGGCTGCGCCAGGAGGACGAGCGGTTGCGCGCGGCGATCGACGCGGTCGGACCCGTCAACGCCCTCGCGGTGGACGAGCACGGCGAGGAGGTCAAACGCTTGGAGTTCCTGATGACGCAGCGGGACGACCTGGTGGCCGCGCGTCAGTCGCTCCAGCAGGCAGCGCGTGAGATCGATCAGACCGCCAAGGCGATGTTCCTCGACTCGTTCGGGAAGGTGCGGGAGAACTTCCGCACGGTGTTCCAGACGCTGTTCGGCGGCGGTGAATGCGACGTGCGGCTCGCGAACGAGGACGAGCCGCTCGAGAGCGAGATCGAGATCCACGCGGCACCGCGCGGGAAGCGCACGCAACGGATCCACCTGCTCTCGTCCGGCGAGCGCACGCTGGTCGCCGTGTCGCTCCTGTTCGCGATCTTCCTCACCAAGCCGAGTCCCTTCTGTCTGCTCGACGAGGTGGACGCGCCCCTGGACGACGCCAACGTGGGCCGCTACGTGCGCCTGCTCGCGGAGTTCAAGGACCTGACGCAGTTCATCGTCATCACGCACAACCCGCGCACCATGCAGGCCGCCGACGCCGTGTACGGGGTCACCATGCAGGAGCCCGGCGTTTCGACCATCGTCGGGGTGCGACTCGGTCAGATGGAGCCGGCCTGAGTGGACCTGGTCACCGTCGGCACCGGGACGGTCGCGCCGTCGGCCACCCGGACGTCGGCATGCCATTGGGTGGCTCGGGGGAACCTCAAGATCCTGCTCGACTGCGGCGCGGGGGCGCTGCATCGCCTCGCGCAATTCGGCCTGCCGTGGCATCAGGTGACCCACGTGGTCCTGTCGCACTTCCACCCGGACCATTGGGGCGAGCTCCCGATGCTGGTGTACGCCCTCAAGTACACGACAGTGCCGCCCCGCCAGGAGTCCCTCGTGATCCTGGGCCCGAGGGGCGTGGTGCGGCTCGTGAAACAGCTGGCCGAAGGATACGGGTCGTGGCTGCTCGACCCGGGCTTCCCGATCGGCATCCTGGACGTGCAGAACGGCGAGCCGTTCCCGCTCGACGCCGAGGTGAGCCTCGAGACCTTCCCGGTGCCCCACACCTCCGAGAGCGTGGCCCTGTCCCTGACCGCGCCCGAGGGCCGGCTGGTCTACACCGGTGACACGGGGCCCTCGAGCGAGCTGGCCCGGTGGGCCTCCGGGGCCGACCTGCTGCTCGCGGAGTGCTCCCTCCCCAAGGAGATGGCGATGGACATCCATCTCACCCCGGAGCAGGCGGGCGAGCTGGCCCGGGATGCCAAGGCCCGGCAGCTCGTCTTGACGCACTTCTACCCGCCGGTTGAAACTTCGGACCCGGCGCGTGTGGCCGGGACGCGGTTCACCGGACGGGTGACGGCGGCCCGCGACGGCGACCGGTTCACAATCGGAGGGAAGTAGCGGTGCTGATCGTGATGCGTCACGGCGCGACGGAGGCGGAGGTCCGGCGCGTCATCGCGGTGATCGAGGAGATGGGGTACAAGGCCCGGTCCATGCCGGGGGCGCAGCGCACCGCGGTCGGCCTAGTCGGGAACGACGGACGGGTCGACGCCTCGCGCCTGGAAGGGCTTCCCGGCGTTCAGGACGTCATCCACGTCACCAAGCCGTACAAGCAGGTGAGCCGGGAGTGGAAAGCGGAGAACACCGTCGTGCGCCTTCCCGGCGGCGTGGCCGTGGGCGGCACCGACGTCGTCGCCATCGCGGGCCCGTGCTCGGTCGAGAGTGAGCGACAGATCATCGATGCGGCACGCCTGGTGAAGGAGGCGGGTGCGGTGATTCTGCGCGGCGGCGCCTGGAAGCCCCGCACCTCCCCGTACGCATTCCAGGGCCTCGGCCGCCCGGGGCTCAAGCTGCTCGCCAAGGCACGCGAGGAGACCGGCCTCCTCATCTGCACCGAAGCCATGGATCCCGAAGGTGTTGGATATGTGGCCGAGGTCGCGGACATCATCCAGATCGGCGCCCGCAACATGCAGAACTCCTCGCTGCTCAAGGCGGCAGGGCGGGCGAAGAAAGCCGTGCTCCTGAAGCGCGGGATGGCCGCGACCATCGAGGAGCTGCTCCTCTCCGCGGAATACGTGCTCGCGGAGGGAAACCACGACGTCATCCTGTGCGAGCGCGGCATTCGCGGCTTCGACACCGCCACGCGCAACGTGTTCGACCTCACCGCCATTCCGGTGGTGCACAAGCTGTCACACTTGCCCATCATCGCGGACCCGTCGCACGGCACAGGCCTGCGCGACAAGGTGATCCCCATGGCCCGTGCGGCGGTCGCCGCGGGGGCGGACGGGATCATTGTCGAGGTGCACCCCAACCCCGAGCAGGCCTTGTCGGACGGAGCGCAGACCCTGTTCCCCGACCAGTTCGCGCAGCTGATGCGGGAGATCCGCGTGATCGCCGAGGTGATCGGGCGGCGCGTTGCGGAACCGGCGCCGGTGGGGGCGTGAACCAAGTGCGGAATGCGGAGTGCGGAGTGCGGAATTGATGGGCCAGCGTCGAGCCACGGTCGCGAGCGTTCGTTCTGGAGGTTGGTCCTGCTATTCCGCACTCCGCATTCCGCATTCCGCATTCTTTGCTGTCGGAGTCTTCCTCGCTCTCCAAGCTCCCGACCCCTGGCCGATGCTCGACCGCGCCAGCGCCACCTACCAGACGATCACGAGCCTCTCCGCCGAGTTCGTCCAGATCATTACGAATCCGATGATCGGCACCCCCGACACGACGCGTGGGCGGCTGTACCAGATGCGCCCCAGTCGTTTTGCGATGCGGTTCACCGCCCCCAAAGGTGATCGCATCGTGGCCGACGGTCGCTTCCTCTGGCTCTACACGCCGAGCACCACGCCCGGCCAGGTGATCCGGTCCCGCATCCCCGAGTACGGCACCACCGGTCCGAATCTGATCGGACAGTTCGTGGAGCAGCCGCGCGAGCGCTACACGGCGCAGTATGTCCGGGCCGACTCGCTCCCGGACGCGAGTCCGGTCGACGTGATCAGGCTCGTGCCGAAGGGGCACGAGCAACCCTACAGCGAAGCGAAGATCTGGGTGGGTCGGGAGGACGGGCTGGTGCACCGGGTTGACATCTTCGAAAGCTCAGGCCAGGAGCGCACGGTGATGCTGCGGAACATCAAGCTGAACCGGGGCGTGCCGGGTCGCGAGCTCACGTTTTCGCCCCCGAGCGGAGTACGGGTGGTAGATCAGTAAGGTCCTTCGCTCGCGCGCCTCCGGCGCGCTCGCTCAGGATGACAGCGGCGGGCGGCTGAATAGAAGTAGGAGAAGAGAGAGTGTCGTTCCTTCCTTTCCCTTTCGCGAAGCGAGCGAGCCTGTCATCCTGAGCGCCGCAGGCGCGAAGGATCTGCTCCCAAGCTACGGCGTGCCCCTCCGGATCACCGGGGGCAGATCGGTAGCGAGCGCGGTTGCCACGCCCGCGGCGGTGGCTTCGTTCATTCCCCGCTTCTGGGCGAGCTCGAGCGCCGCCCGCCCCAGCGCGCGGTACAGCACGGCGTCGTCATGGGTCAGGGCTTCGAGATGGCGGCGGATCGTCGCGACGTCGCCTCGTTCCACCGGACCGGTGAGCGCCGCCATCGGCTCCTGACGGCTCAGGTTCTCGAGCGTCCCCTCCACCAGTGGGCGCAGCGCCTGCCACGCCTCCGCGTCCGACAACCCGGCATGCCGGAGCAGGCGTTGGGCCACGGCCTCGACCACGACGAAGTAATTGGAAGCGAATACGGCGCTCGCGTGATAGATCGGCTTGGCCTTGGACGGGATGTGAAACGCCCGCAAGCCGAGATCCTGCGCCAGCGCTTCGGCCGCCTGCACCGCGCGGGGCATCCCTTCGACCGCTGCCCAGGCGCCCTTCAGTCGCTCCGCCGCGTGCTCCGGACTGGAGATGGTCTGAAGCGGGTGGAGCGACCCGAGGGCCGCGCGGGATGCCACAAGGGGGCCGAGCGCCTCCTGGCCTTGGGCGCCCGAGAGATGCAGCACCACCTGATCGCCGCGGATTGCACCGGCGCGGGCCAGCGCCTCCGCCAGGGGTCGGATCGCGTCGTCCCGCACGGCGAGAATGACGACGCCCGCCTGGGCGATCCAGGCGGGCGGCTCGGTTTCAGGACCAACGGTGAGCTTGAGAGGCTTCGGGACCGACTTTTTCCTACGGCCGTGGAGGCGGACGTCGTAGCGCCTCCCCTCCCCCGCGCGCGCGAGCGCGAGCGCCAATCCGACCCCCGCGCGGCCGGGCCCGATGATCCCCACGACGTGGGGCGGCAACTTAGTTCCGCAAGAGCGCCGGCGTCTGTGCCGCGGCCAGGGCGAGGAGATCCTGGGGAGTCTTGGCGCGGCGCGCCAACGCCAGCGCGGCCCGCACCTGGCGGTCTTCCTCACGTTGGCGACGCACTTCCGCCGGCCGCCCGAAGACGTAGCGCGCAATCTCGTAACCCAGATCCTGGGTGATCACGTTGCGGGCGCCCGCGACGACGCTGTCCGGCACGGCGACCCCTCGCGCCCGCAGCCGCCGGATGATCTCGTCCGCCATTTCCGGTGTGACCGTGAAGTCCGGAGTCTTCACCCGGCCGGACGTCTTGACTTCAAGCGCGTAGGCGGTGCGCACGTCCCAATAGCTCGGGATCTTGTTGCCCAAGCTCTTGATGAAGGCGCGCTCCGCCGTCGTGAACGTATCGGGCACAACGAACAGGTCCGGCCGGATACCACCCCCGCCCATGACAACCCGACCATGATCGGTGTGGAACACCAGCGAGGAGTCGACCTTCGTGCTGTCGTGCCCCAGCTCCGCGGCCTCGGCCTGGGCAAGCTGGTCCTCTTCGTTCTTGCTCTTGCGCTGGATGGTCCGGCCGCTCGGCGTGAACCAACGCGCCGTCGTGAGCTTCAGCGCCGTCTCGGGCGTGAGCTGCCACAACGACTGCACCAGTCCCTTCCCGAACGTCGGCGTTCCGACGACCACGGCGCGGTCGTGATCCTGCAGCGCGCCGGTGATGATCTCGGCTGCGCTCGCTGTGCCCCCGTTGGTGAGCACCACCACCGGAAGGTTCGGCCACGGCTGTGGCTTCGCGTCGCGGTACGTTTTGGACGTAGTGGGCGCACGGCCCCGGGTCTCCACGACCTCCTGTCCCGGGTCGAGGAACAGCTCGCTCACGGCAACGCCCTGGTCGAGCAAGCCGCCGGGGTCGCCCCGCAGATCGAGCACCAGCGACTTCATCCCCTTCTGGACCAAGCCGTTCACGGCGTCCGTGACCTCCTGGGCGGATGTCTCGCTCACCGGCGTGAGCAGGACGTAACCGACCCTGTCGTCGAGCATCATCGAGACCTGGACCGAGCGGATGTGGATCGTGGCGCGGGTGAGCTTGAAGGCGAGCGGCCCCTCGACCCCGACCCGGCGCACCTTGAGCTCCACCGCGCTGCCCG
>Ga0209267_1001769_pt1 | contig 14488 bp, 10 predicted proteins | sample GraSoiAngelo_137_FD_185894 | JGI IMG/M metagenome (GOLD analysis project Ga0209267, IMG submission 185894) | Grasslands soil microbial communities from the Angelo Coastal Reserve, California, USA - 14_0929_09_30cm (SPAdes) (version 2) | ecosystem: Environmental > Terrestrial > Soil > Grasslands ... | reverse complement strand
CTGGTGAGCAAAGGCCGATCTGTGCTGCAAGCCACGAAAGGCCAGCAGAAGCGCACTTCAGTACCAGACTTCAGGCGCACCAACGGCTCGCTTCAAGTCGGAGGGCGCAGTGGACTTCACCTCGGCGCTTCACTCATAGCTTTGATTCGCTTCACCTTGGCGGTAACGCGAACTTGTAAAAGGCAGGAGAATTAATTCGTGAAGAGGAAGCTCGGAAGGACGCGGCCGAATTCGGATGAGGCGGGAGCGACCCCACCCTTTGACGCACCGTGCGTCACGGCTTCTGTGGGGTCGCTCCCGCCTCAGTCACGCGCAGCGCGTGACCCATTTAGCCGCGTCCCAGAGCCGGAGTTTCGGAGTTGTAAGACAACGTCCATTACACGCCGTAAGGGAGAAAGTAAGGACAAGGATCAGAGCCCCCTCAATACAACCCAAGACGGTAACCTCCCAGGTTCATGACGAGCAGGCCATCGAAGGCGTCTTGGACCGGCATGCTTAATTCAGTGATGATCCTGGTTTTCCTGACTGTGGCTCCCTTCTGGTGGCTTCGCCAATTTCCCGAAAAAAACAAACTTTCTGATTGAGGTTTTCCCTTTTCGAGGCCTCTTAATAGTAGGGGGTTCGATTGCTTCAAAGAGCCTCGATCGCTGTTTGCAGTGTGGGAAGGTCAACAGCGCACATGTGTCGGACGCCATGGAACTGTGGCCGGTGCCCGAAAGAAAAATGGCAAATCACAAAGATTCTCCATGAGGTTTTCCTGACTGGAGGCCCTCTGAGTATATGGGGGGAGTTCACGTTGATATTCCCCGTAGGCCCGGTGAAGCCGTTTCATACGCAGTCTCGGGGGGAGCGTTTGGAAGTTGCTTCGATGGATGCAGGAGAGTCCAAGATTCCAGGAGTGGTTCCACAAACGACGATCAAAAACGATGGGAGCCCGGGCACGCTCCGGCGTCGGTCGCGATTTTCCTTTTACATTTTTTGTTTCCGAGATCGTCGACGGTCTAGAGCGGGAAGGATCCTAATGAGATTCAAAGGCCTTTTCTCGCGCGGAAAGGTGACGGGTGCGTGAAAGACACACGTAACCATCCCCGTCACCGTTAACGTCACCCAGGGGCGAGGCGAAATTGTTGGGAGCATAGAGGTTGCACATGGCGCCACGCGCAGTTTGGACGCGGGTAATGCACCGAAGTGGTCTGGAGCGACCCCACTTCGTTGCCACGGAAACCGTGGCGGTCGCTCCAGCCCACACGTTTTCCCAGGCGGATGCCGCTGGAGCTCTTGCGCCGGTACGCGCAGCACGGAGTCATAGGGGTAAAGGATGAGGTGCGCCGTCGAACAAAGCAAGGCGCGAGCAGCGAACGAGCCGCATCCGCACAGCGCCCCTCTATCTCGCGGCGTGGAAGGGGTCTCAAGGCTGAGGGCATGAGAAACCTGCTCCAACCCGTGCTCCAGTCCCTGTGGGGTCTGACAAAAGAGGAACTCCCGGAGCTGATTGGAGACCTGGAATCCCTAAAAGCTACCGCGTGGGCGCGTCTGATGGAGCCGGCGGCAGCGCCTGACCAGCATGACGAGCTCCTCGATGTGGAGGTAGCCGCAGAGCGCCTGGGTGTCAGCCGGGACTACTTATACCGCCATCACCCGCAATACGCGTTCACGCGGCGCCAGGGGCGCAAGTTGCTCTTCTCCGCGCTGGGCATCGATCGCCATATCAAACAGAAGTATTGACAACGGATATTTTATGTGTGACAACAAATCAAGACATGAGACGAGGCAGGCCGCGGACATCGGCGTCAAAGCGCCGGTCCAAGCTGTTGCACCACCGACTTACGGTGGAGGAGTACCGCCAAGTGCGGGCAGCTGCGAAGCGGGAGGGCCTGCCGCTGTCGGAGTACGTCAGAAAGAAACTCCTGCAGGACGGTGCGAAATGAGTCGCGGACAAGGCCGAGTGTTCGAGCGCAAGGGCAGTCCCTATTTATGGGTGGCGTATTACAGTCACGGACGCGAAGAGCGCGAGGTTGCGCGCCACGTCCGCACTGGCGAGAAGCTGGAAGCAACAACGGAAAAGAATCGCCACGAAGCCGAACGTTGGCTCAAGCATCGGCTCGGAGAAATTGCGGCCGAGAAGCACGGCGGCCGGCCGTTTGTCGGCCCATCGCAAGAGCGCATCACGGTTGATGAATTGCTGGACGGACTCGAGCGCGACCTTAGGCTGCGCGACAAATGGAGAGCAGCGGTTGCCTCGAGCGCGAAGGCAGTGCGGAAGCGCTTCGGCACTTGGCGTGCCGCTGAGCTCACGTCGGACGCCATCGGAAAGTACATCGAAGGACTGCGCGAGGAAGGCTACCGCAATTCGACGATAAACCGCCGGACGCAACTTCTCGGGCAGGCGTACAAAGTCGCCATGCGCGAGAAAAAGCTATCTACTTCGCCATTCATCACGCACTTGTCAGAGATTGGTAATGAACGCGAAGGTTTTTTTGAAACGACGGACTTTGAAGCCGTGGTATCGCACCTGCCAGAATATCTCCAAGACTTTGCCCGCTTCGGCTTCCTTACCGGCTGGCGCAAAAGCTCCATCAATTCGCTGCGTTGGGCTGACCTCGGTGATGATGTGATCTATCTCAGGGCCGAAAACTCCAAGACGCGCAAAGCGGAAACCATCCCGCTCGAGGGTGAACTGCAGGAGATCATCGAACGGCGCCGCGCGGCCACGGTCATCAAGGAAGAGGGCAAAGAGCCGCGGTTCGCGGAGTTTGTCTTTCATCGCAAGGGAGAGCCGATTGGAGACTTTCGCAAGGCATGGGCCACAGCCTGCAGGGCCGCGAATGTGGATCATCGGCTCTTTCACGATCTTAGGAGAACTTGTGCCCGCAATCTCTTGGCCGCAGGCGTTCCTCAAGCCGTAGCCATGAAGATTACAGGGCATCGCACAGACTCAATCTTCCGCAGATATGCAATCGTCAACGAAGAGCAAAAACGCGAAGCCCTAGCCAAGGCGCAGAAGTACATCGCGGATTCGCCGACCCGCAAGGTTGTGACGATGGGCGGTGGAAAATGAGCCCTGAAATTGTCCGTGAAAATGTCCGTGAACCGGGTACAACACCAGCCGAAGCCAGCCGAAGACTGACCGCCCTTTCCGCTGATTCTTTTGGCTCTTGCAGGCTGGGATTGTTTGGCATTGGGCGCAAAATTTCCTTTACACCCGAAAGGTCGTCCGTTCAAATCGGACAGTGCCCATCATTGTGACGCAATACCCTTCAGTTTAGTTGGCTAAAACGTTGCCGCGGTCGGTAAGGTCGTCAAAAACCCTTGAAATACTTGGATCCGTGACTTTATTCGCCAAAACAGCCAGGGCCATAAATTTCGTTGGTGTAATAATATTACGTCCCCACAGGCCATTCATTCAATAGGCATTTGCGGGGGACAAGGCGATCGAGAGTCTTGTCTCAGCGGGTTTGAAGGAGAATTGGGTACGCCGAGTCAAAAATGCCCCTGCCTCTCAGTGCAGGCCGCCCAGCGAGTCCCTCTTCATCCCATACACCGCCCCCCACGCATCCGTCATGTGACTGCGAATCTCCCACAGCTCGGGATAAAATTTGTGCCGCATTCCCTCTTCCAAAATCTCCACCGGCCGCCCTTTGAGGGAATTGGAACCGAACCCGATCGTTCGATGAATCAACTGCATGTGTTCATACCGGAATTTCTGAAACAACTCATCGAATTCCGCCAGTGCTTCCGCCACGACGTAAGCGTCATCATGGCTATATTCCGAGTCATAGATCTTTTTTACGTTCAGCCCGTGTTTGTCCAAATAATTTTCCTTGAATGAATTCCAAATCGGCTGGTACAACCTCAGCAGCGCACGAAAACCAGGCGACTCCTGCCCGCTTCCATTCCCCAGCCGCTTGCGGATTTCCTGGTACTCCTTGGGTGACATGGTCTCAAGCAGCGCCACCTGCTGTATCATCAGCCGCTGTGCCATGTGCACGCGCCGGAAAAGGGTCACTACTCGATTGGTGTTTTCACGTTGCAAGAATTCATCAATGTCCAGCAGCGTGTAGGCAATCAGTTTCATCCACAACTCTTCGATCTGATGGACTAGTTGAAACTGAAGCTCGTCCCCGTTGCACAAGTCCTCAAACTTCGACTGGCAGCTCAGCAGCGTTTTGGTGTTTAGGTACAATTCGTAGTCCAACGTTCCTTCGCCGCTCATAGCGGCGTAAAACTGTTCACGATTCACGAGGTCCCTCCTCCCCCATTCTGGCACATAAAAAAACGTCGGCGCCACCGCCGGCCCGTGGCTTCCCAAACGGTGCGGCGTGCCATTCGAAGTCGTCCGTGAAAGTGCGCGGGAATCTTCGGCCCGGCGCACGCGCAGGCCCCATCGCATCGACAACGACAATTTCCCCTGTTCCTGCCCCGACCTTCCATGGGAGCTTGGGTGACAGAAGCACGAAGGCCGGGTCGCACCAATTCTTCCACGTCGGCCGTGAGAGCCCGAGAGCAGCCCGGGGCCCCGCTTTCCAATTAGCTTTGAGCATCAACTGAATGGCTTGGGCATCATCAGCGGAAACCCGTGGAAATCCGGCCGCTGACCCACACTCTCGAATTTAGAGAGTTCGTCATCCGGCGAACCTATCGATTCGATTCCTGTGTTCGAAGCACAGCGGGTTTCTTTCCGTAGGCCTGCTCCCAGGAAATCACCGGATTGCGAAGGATCCCGATTTTTTCAATTTCGCACTCCATGACGTCGCCAGGCTTCAGGTACCACGCCTGCGGATCACCGGAGAACGCCGCAACTCCCGAGACCGTGCCCGTCGAAACGACATCACCCGCGCTGTAGCCCATTGGCGAATAGTGCGAGAGGATCTCGGGAATTGTGACGGACATTTTGCTGGAATGAGAATTCTGGCGCGGTTCGCCATTGACGCGCAGTTGCATGGCAAGATTGTGCGCGTCACGAATTTCGTCAGCGGTGACGATCCAAGGACCCAGCGGACAAAAGGTGTCGATGGCTTTGCAGAAACTGAACACCCCGGACTTCATTTCGCGGCGCTGGATGTCGCGCGCGGTGATGTCATTGAAAATCACGTACCCGCCGATATAGTTCGTCGATTCTTCGGGGGTGAAATGCTTGCCGCTTTTCTTCAGCACCACGGCCAGTTCCAGCTCATAGTCGAGCTCTTGCGTCAGATGCTCCGGAAAGATGACGGGGTCTTCATGTCCGATGATGGCGTCCACGTTCTGGAAGAAAACAATCCAGGGCATGACTGGATGAGAAAAGCCAGCCTTGGTGGCTTCCTCGTGATGCTCGCGGAAATTTCCGGCCGTATGAAAGAACTTCTTGGGAATGATCGGCGCTCTGAGCCGAACGGCGGAAAGATTGTAAAATAGTGGCTCACCATGACACCCGGATGCCCTGTCCCCGCTCTTCAAAGCGAAGTCGAGAGCGTTGCTTGCACCGTTGAGGCTGGTGTCACCTCCTTCGAAAAGGGCCCGCATGTTGGGCGGAACTAGGGCGTTGGCCAGGCGATCGAAGGCCTCTTCGTGCTGCTGGTCGCGCAGACGAAGAGCGCAAGCAGAATTGAGATCGATGATTTGACCACTGCCGGCGTAGGCGCCAATGCGTGACGCTCCGGCTAGATTTTCAAATGTGACGAGTCGCATGAAAGCTCCAAAGAGAAGAAGGACCCGACGATTATGCAGGGAAACACGGAGCCGCGCTATTTCTTGAAATGCGGAAGCACCGCTTCTCCGAAGAGTTTGGCCTGGCTGAGACGATCGTCGCCCCAAATTTCCAGCATGATGTGCGTGCAGCCCGCCGCACGATATTCTTCGATCTGCCGAATGCATTCGTCAGGACTACCGGCTATCGCGCAAACTTTTCGCAGAATCTCGTCCGTGACAGCCTTGGCTGCGGCTTTTCGTCCGCCCTTCTCCATGGCATCGGCAACCGGCTGAAGTTCCTCAAACGTCAGCCCGGCGCATTCGAGTAGCACATCCGCCGAGCCCTTGATGTTCTGCACTTTGTTGGCGAGATACATGGCGGCTTGTTCGCGCGCGCCTTCTTTCCCCTTGACCGCATCGCGACCGATGCTGCCGACAATCACGGAACCAAGCGCCAACTGCGAAGCATCTCTGCCTGCCTGGCGCGCTCCCTCTTCCATATTTTTCCGCGAGTAACGTACAAAGGCCGGCGTGGTGATGCTGGCGGTTAGTAAACCATCGCTTATGGATCCGGCGAGCTTCTGAAGCACGGGCCCTGTCCCTGCGACATAAATACGCGGAATCCCGCGAGGCGTGTGTGCATCCACCTTCAAAGCAGGCACGGCGGCGGCAAAAACTCTGCCCTGATATTCGAACGCCTCGCCCTGCAGCACACCCTTGATGATCTGGATGCTCTCGCGCATCACCGTCGCTGGGCCGACTTTCTCGCCCTCACCTTGGCCGATTTCCTTCATGAAAATTTTCGAAGCGCCAAGGCCGAGGAGGAAGCGGTCGCCTGCCAGGTCTTGCATGACGCGCGCTTCCATGGCCACCTGAACAGGATGCCGCGTGTAAGGCGAAATAATGCCCCAGCCAAGTTGCATGCGCCGCGTTTGCGAGGCAATGACCGCGAGAATCGCCGTCGAGGAGCGCGCTTCGAAGCCGTGCTTGCGCCACCAGGGATAGGCTTCTGCAATCCAGAACGCGTCGAAGCCGGCGACTTCGCAAGCCATGGCCATCGAGGCGGTCTCGTGCACTGGTTCCATGCTCAACTGCAACACGCCAATGTTAAATGGGGCGCTCATCCGCGCTGATGTGCTCCTCTAGTCCGGGTCCGGCCAAGAGTGCTCGAGGCCCTTGATCAGTGCCCATAGCGTCTTGTTGAGAGGAGTGGGCACTCCGATCTTGTCTCCCCAGTGGGAGATCGCCCCGTTCATGAAATCCACTTCCGTCTGCCGCTTGGCGAGAACGTCTTGAAGCATGCTGGCACGGTGCTTCCCGGGCGCGTGCGCTCCCTTCTGGACAAGCTGTCGCGGATCACCGTGCAATTCGATGCCGAGCTTACGGGCGACGGCTTCGCCTTCTGCAATCAAGTCATTAAAAAGCTGACCGGTCGGAGCGAATCTCGTGGCAGCACCGTGATGCAACAGCGTCAAGGCGCCAACCGGATTCGTGGACGCATTGAAAATGAGTTTGGTCCATTGCGCCCCACGCGCATCCTTCAGCGGAATGGTATTCATTCCCCCGCGGGTAAGAAGACCGGCGAGTTCTTCGACGCGCGCCATCGGCGTGCCTGTGGGCTCGAATGGTCCGATCCACGTATCGCCTTGTATGTCATAGCCGATATGGCCGGGAGCGATCGAGTGGCCCGCGGGAAAGGTCGTGCCGCGAATAACGTATTTCACACGCTCAGCGATGAGTTCCTCATTGCCAACGCCGTTTTGCACCGAGCACACAGCGCTCTTTTCATCGAAAGCGTGCGCCACTTGGGCGATCGCCGTCTTTGTATGAATGGCTTTCGTGGCAACAATGCCGTACTCACAATGCGGCAACTGCCTTGGGTCGCTGGTCGTGTTGAAGCGTGCCGTCAATTCAGCCGCGCCGGAAATCCGCAGGCCGTTCTTCTGAATGGCCGCGACGTGTTCTTTCCAGACGTCATAGGCCCATACCTCTGCCTCACCCGCTTTCGCCAGATGCGCTGCGAAAAGGCTGCCAACTGCACCACACCCGATGACGCAAATCCTCATTCGACTTCAACTCCTGATCTGGACACGCTTGGTCGATTAGGCGGGCGTGTAGTTCGAATGTGCCAGCAACACCACTTACGACGCGGTGCGATGCCGGGCCTCCTCGCCCGTAAAGAATTTCCAAGGCACATTGGCAAGGCATTCGCCTTCTAACTTTCCGATTCGATAGGTGTCTTGTGTGTAGAGACACACCTTTCCATTCTGGTCCACGACTTGCGGATGCAAAGAAAAAATCATGTTTTCCTGAAGTACGACATCGCTATTCTCGCCAATGGCAGGGTATTCAAGCATGGTGGTGCCGATGCTGTGACCGGATAAGTGTCCGAGCGCAAAACCGTGTTTGGTGAATCTCTGGGCAACCACTCGATGCACATGGCTGGCGAGTTCGCCCGCGCGCATTAGCTTCCGTGCGGCTTCCAATGCTTCCGGGTAAGCGTCTGCCATGGCCTGTGTACGGGGACTGATCTTCCCACGAATGAGTGGCCGGGAAAACTCCACCCAGTAGCAGCCCGCGCCGGTGACTTCCAGCGAATATAGAAGTAAATCATTGGCTGCGACGATGCGATTTCCTGGAATCTTGAAAGCGGCTTCAGCTTCACCGTGGGTGCCGGAGAGGAGAATGTTCATCATCCGTGGACCTGCACCTCGCGCGAAAAAGCGCTCCACAGCAGGGGCCATGATTTCCGCTTCCGTCTTGCCCGGCTGGTAGGCCGCAGCCAGCGCCCAGAAGCCGTCGAGGATGATATCCATGGCATCGCGCACTTCCACCAGTTCCTCTTCGCTCTTTACCGCGCGCACCATGTCGAATGCCGTGTCGAACGGAACCATTTCGAAGGAAGCGTTGGTCAGTTCGCGGTAATCGCGAACCGCCATCACGAAATTCATGCCGTAGACTCCGACGCGCTTCCACCTCTTTTCGGCACCCCGCTCGGCGAGCCAGTGACCGGGGACATCCGGCCACACTTGGTTTTTGACCCATGGTTTGGCTTTGTCGCCGATCCAGCGCGCCTCTTGCGGAAACACCAGCGTGGGCTCGCCTTCCAGGGGAATCAGCACATAGACGTACCGGTGAACGATTTCAAATCCGGAAACATAGAAAACAGCGCCTTCGAAGCCAGCATACTGGTTGCCGCAAACGATGAGAGCGTCAAGGCTTTCACGCAACATGGCGTGGCGGATATTTTTGAATCGCCGCCCGATTTCAGTTTCGCTTGGCAACGTCGTCTCTCCTGGCAGCAGGTCACTGCGCGCCGCAAAGCTCCGCGGCGATCAATGCATAGATCTTGGTTATATCCACCAGCGTCTTAATGTGCACCTTCTCGCCTTCCGCATCGCGCGGCCCGCTGGATGGTCCATAGTTCACCGTTTCAATTCCGTAGCGGCTAAGAACGCTGGCGTCGGAACACCATGTGACGACTTCGCGCTCGGGACGTTGGCCCATCACTCGCTCGTGGCTTGCGTCAATAGCGCGAATCATGGGGTGTTCTTGACTGACGCGCGCGCCAGGGACGGACACGTAAGTTTCGAATTCCAGACCCCAGTCCGGATGCTTTTTTTCGAGATCGAGGAAAACCGCTTGAATGTCTCGCCGTGCCTCGCTCATGGGAATCGTCGGAGGCACGCGCACGTCGAGAAACACATCGGTCTTTTCCGGTGTGCGGCTCGCTCGCCAGGCGTGGCCGCCGCGAATCCCGCCCAGATTAACAACGGCTTTTTTCCCCCCGTGAGCAGCTTTTGTCTCCCACGCGGCGCTCCACTGCATGATCGTCTCCATCAGCTTATGCATGCGGCGGATGGAGTTCATCTCTTCGCGGCCCTCGCAGAATGCGGTGTGTACATAAATGCCGGTGCAGGAAATGCGCACCCACATCGAACCGAAGTGCTCCAGCACGACGTGCATGTCCGTTGGCTCGCCGAGAATGCACATGTCCGGTAACACGCCGTGATTGACGAGGTAGTGGGTGCCGTAGCCGTAGCCGCGATATTCCCTGCCTTGGTACTCGCCCCACTGCGTTTTCTCAATTTCTCCGGCGACCGCCGCGATGATCACGTCGCCCTTTAGCTTCACGCCCGCGCGTTGCAACGCTTTCAGGGCCTGCGTGTAGCAAACCAGTGCCCCCTTCATGTTGTAGATTCCAAGGCCGTAAATCGCGCCATCCTTGACGACCGCGTGCGGTTTGTAACCGATGCCAGTGAGAAATTCCTCTCGGCCTGTGTTCGAGGTGTCCATGTGGCCGTTAAACATCAGGTTTTTCCCGTCGCCCGTGCCGGTCCACCGCCCCACAACATTGGCGCGCCCTTCCTCCACTTCCTGCCAGGTCACGTTCAGACCCACCTGCTGAAACGCGCCACGCATGTATTCCGCCATCTGCAACTCTTCGCCAGTAGGGCTTTGAATGTTGATCACTTCGCAAGCCATCGCGATGATCTCTACTTCCCGGACGGCCGCAAGAATTTTGTCGATCAGCCTGGAATCGAGGCTGGATGTCGGATTTACGTTCGTCGCAGGAGTCGTCAAGTCTTTATCTCGTTTGGCCGGCGGCACGCGCCAGCCTAAAATCATCCGGATACGAGCAAAGTTTCTGATTCCCCGCATCCGTGATCCAAAAATTGTCTTCCAGCCGCAGGCCACCGCCACCCTGCCAGTAGACTCCCGGCTCGATTGCCAAAACCATCCCCTTTCGGATCGTTCCCGTCCCGGCTTGATGCGCATACGGCGCTTCGTGCGCGCGTGCTCCAACTCCGTGGCAAATCGGATGCGACGGTTGACCTGGATAGCCACCCTCCGCAATCCGCGCGCGTGTCAAGCGATCCAGTTCCGGAAAGCTCGCTCCATCTTTCGAATACGAAACGGCTTCATTGAAAACTTGCAGCAAGAGATCGAGCAGGCGGTGATATTCGCGGGTAAGCTCTCCGGGACAAACATTCTTGGTTAAATCGGTCCAATAGCCGTCCGCACAAACCCAAATTTCCAGCAACGTCGGCTCGTGTTCCTGGACGGGGCGGTCTCCCGTGGCCGTAAATGTCGCGATTCCCTTTCCCGACCAGACAAGCGTGAACGCGCGAGCCATTTCCACTTTTCCTTTGTATCCGACGCCCACCCCATGCACGAAGCCTTCGAACATCGCGCCGACTTCGCTTTCTTTCATCCCCGGCCGAATGTGATCGCGCACATGCTCCATGGCGAGTGCGGCCAACTCATTTGCCAGGCCCATGCGCTCAATTTCTTGAGCCGTCTTGATGGCGCGCGCTTCGTTCAGCAGAGGCGTGGCATCGACCACTTCACCGGCGATTTGGCGAAACGAATCGAAGAAGATCTGCGTTGCCGTGGTCGGTTCGCCTACCATGCGGTCGGCCGACTGCGTACCCATATTGAGTTCAATGCCGATCCTTCTCGTCAGGCGGTGCTCGTTCAGGACACGGATGGCCAAATCAAGCGATCGAAATTGTGGTGGTCGTGAATCTTTCTCGTCGTAGCCCTTGAACAAGCGGATGTCTTTCGTCCAGGAATTGCGTTGCGCCTCTGCAAGCTGTGGTTCGAGGGCTATCAATGTAGCGTCACCTTCCCGCGGGAATACCAGAGCGTCATAGCCCTTCATGCACCAATAATTCGACAGATAAACGAGGTTATCGGGAGCGCGGACGACGAGGGCGTCCAGATCCTGCTCCTTCATCAGCGTGCGGACGCGGCTGAGTTTGACGATATCAGTGGGCCACGCCATTTTCCACCACTGCGTGCTTGTTTTCGTTCCGGTAATTCCACGAAGCTTCCTTGCCTTTAATCAACTGGTAGACAGCCGTGTGCAGCGGAGCAGGGATGCCTGAACGCCGCGCTTCGCACGCGATTGCGCCGCTCAAAAAATCAACCTCGGTTGGAAGCTCATGACGAACATCATAGAGCATGGATGGTGGATGGTTGGTCATCGCTCCAATCTTGTTCATTTCCCAGGGATCTTCGTGGAGCTCGACCCCCGCTTCCTTGGCAACTCGTTTGCCCTCGTCGATCAATTTGTGGAGCAAGTGTCCCAAGCTTGAAGGCCGGCTTTCATCGGCAAAATGCGGCGAGTGGGGCAGTCCGGTTAGCGCGGACACTGCGTTGACGGAAGCGTTGAAGATTAGCTTCGACCACTGTGCGGGCCGAGCGTCGTGAAGCGCTTCGGCCTTCAACCCTCCGGCAACGATTAAGTCGGCAGCCTCCTTGACAAAGGAAAAGGGCGTGTGCCGCGGTTCAAACGGGCCCATCCAAGTAGCCGTATCCAACTCGTATTGCACGTGCGTGTCGCTGTGTCGCGTCCCGCTCATGAAAGTTGTGCCGCGAATAATCTGCCCGCGCGTATGCTCGGCGATGATCTCTTCGCTGCCCAGACCATTTTGTGCAGAAAGCACAACCCCCTGATCGAAGTGATGTCCAACCGGCGCAAAGGATTCCTCGACTTGCCTTGCCTTCGTGGCCACGATGGCGAAGTCGCAGTCAGGAACTTCTGCCGCACGCCACGTGGCCTTAAGAGAAACGTGGAACTCATGTTTCCCGCTGACACGCAATCCATCGCGGTTGAGCGCGAGCGCGTGATCTTCTCTCCGCACGAAAGCCCAAACCTCCGCAACGCGCGCGAGGTGCGCCGCATACAATGAGCCGATGGCGCCACATCCGACGATGCAAGTTCGCTTCATGTTCGTGCAGCCTTACGCTCGTTTCTCCATCTTCACCAGATCGCCTGCCTGGTAAATGTCCTTCGCCACCATCGCGCGGTACAACGTGTCCGCGTTGTTAAAAGAATCGCTGACCACAATCCCGCTGGAAAACAGGGCGTCTTGCAGGGCCGCTGAAATTGTGTGAATCGGGGCGGCACCACCTTCGCCCATGCCTTTCGCGCCGTTGTAACTGTGTGGCGATGGCGTCTCCATGTGCGCGTATCTCACGTTCGGTATGTTCACGGCCGTGATCGGAGTGTAATCGCTGAATGTCGCCGTTAGCATATTTCCGACAGCGTCGTAGACACAGCGCTCCATTAATGCCGCCCCGATTCCGTGCGCCGTTGCGCCGTAGACTTGCCCTTCCACAATCGGAGGGTTGATGACTTTTCCGCAATCATCGACGGCCACATACTCCAGGATGTGCGGGATGAAGGTGTCGCGGTCGATCTCGACCACAGCAATGTGAAGCTGTGACGCGTACGTCAGAGTCAGGCTGCCATATTTCTTTTCCTTGTCGGGCACTTTGAAGGGAGCGCGCCAGACGTAACGGCAGTTCAACGTCAGCTCGTAGAGTTCTTCGGGAAGGACCGCCGAATTCACATTGACAACGTTTGCCAACTGCCAGTAATTCACGGAACTGCCCGTATCTTTCGCGCGAATCTGCGGGCCCTGCTGTCCCATTCCAAATTCAAGATTTTCCTCGCCGGTTTTAAGCAAGAAGGCCGCCAGCTGTTTCATCTCGCTCTTCAGTTTTCGAGCCGCTCCGTGCACGGCGGACAAGCCGGAAACCGCAAACTGACTGGCGTACGTGCCCGATGCCCCCGTGTGCACGTTGCGTTCGGTGTCGAAACCGGTACGCACAGTAACCATGTCCGGGTGAATGTTGAGGACGTCGGCGACGACTTGCGCGGCGGTCGTTTCGTGGCCCTGGCCCTGGGGACAGGAACCGACAGCAACGACAACTTCGCCATAGATATCCAGCTTGCAGTTCGCGCCTTGAGAATTCCCGGAAAACGGCGCATGGGGATTAACGATCTGCGACTGTCCAAAATTGTTTGTTCCGGAATCAAGTGTAGTGCCAATCCCAATGCCCAGCCAGCGTCCTTCTGCTCGCGCCATGGCCTGTTTCTTTTTCCAATCCTCCCAGTCAATCCGCTCTTTGGCCACTTGCAGCATTTTGGGATAGTTGCCGGAGTCGTAGACGCAACCGTTTGGCGTTGTGTAAGGAAATTCCTCCGGACGAATGTAATTGCGCAGCCTCATCTCGTCGGGAGGAATGCCTAGTTGGTGCGCGCAAATATCCACAACTCGTTCCAGGAACCACAGGTGCTGCATCCGCGAATAGCCGCGATTCGGGCCAACCGGACACTTGTTCGTTACTGCCTGGCTGAAATCGATGCGCGCATTCCGGAAGCGGTAGACGCCGGGAAAAACCTGCGCCCAGATCACGCAGCCCAGTGGCTCATAGCGCGGATAGGCACCGCAATCATCAATGTGGCGGGAGTCGATTGCCATGATGACTCCGTCTTTGTCCAAAGCGACACGCGTGTCGCGGAATGTCCGCTCGTTGCCGTGTGCGCTCGAGACGTTGTGCTCGGAGCGCGTCTCGATCCACTTCACCGGGCGGCCGCCCGCTTTTTTCGACGCCAGCGCGCAAACCGACATTTGCGGGTAACTGGTGATCTTGATCCCAAAGCTGCCGCCGATGTCGAAAGTCTGAACACGAATCCTGTCGATGGGGGTACCTAGATGCGCTGCGATGAACTGCATCGCAAAGGACGGAAATGAATTGTTGCACCAGTAATAGATATGCTCGTCTTTGGCGTCCCACTGACCAATCACCGCGTTATTTTCGAGCGGCGTGCTGGAAAAGCGGTGAAAATGCATCTTGTCGATACGCACGATGTGAGCCGCTTCGCGAAACGCTTTCTCGATGTCACCGTATTCGAAGATGCCTCGCCAAACACGATTTGTTCCGGCCTCCTCGTGAAGCAGGACGGAGTCTTTCAAGGCTTCTTCGCCGTCAACTACTACCTCCAATGACTCATAATCGACTTGCA
>Ga0209267_1001760_pt1 | contig 14532 bp, 23 predicted proteins | sample GraSoiAngelo_137_FD_185894 | JGI IMG/M metagenome (GOLD analysis project Ga0209267, IMG submission 185894) | Grasslands soil microbial communities from the Angelo Coastal Reserve, California, USA - 14_0929_09_30cm (SPAdes) (version 2) | ecosystem: Environmental > Terrestrial > Soil > Grasslands ... | reverse complement strand
GCTTAGGTTCGATTAGATTAAAGGCGATTCGTAATCGGCAGGCCGCGAGTTCAACTCTCGCCCTCGGCGCCAGAAGTTGTTGGTCCAACCCGTCCGATCCACGAGGCAGAGAATTCAGACGCTTCTCAAAGTGCGCGGTGGAAATGATCACGTTCACTATCTTCGCTACCCTCTGACTGACAGGCATTCGGGACAAGGAAATGCGCCCATTGAGCGAGCTCCTGCCTAACAGGCAGCGGCCCACATTTGCTACCAGCCGCGAGGAAAGCTGACCAAAACAGGAAAAGGAATTTTGGACGCAGCCCATAAGGCTTGGTAAGCTATTCCCAGGCTTACCTATGAAGATTTCCTTGAGTCCGGACGTTAAGCAACTGATCGCTGAAAGGGTCAAAAGTGGCCGCTATCAGTCCGCCGATGAAGCAGTGCGCGAAGGCTTAAAGCTGCTGGGAGGAACGCGAGAAAGAGACGCGTCGTGCGCCTTCAAACGGCGCGCCCAATTTCATGGCAGCTTTTGAGAGCATCGCCAATGATGTTCCCGATGCGGATTGGGGAAAGGTGCCCGTTGATCTGTCGAAGAATCTGGATCACTACCTTTACGGGGGCCAGAAGACAACCTGATGGAGCGGGTGTTTGCTGACACCGGCTATGGGATCGCTCTTCTGAACCCTCGTCGCGACGATCTTCATAACAAGGCCACTGCAGTCGCGCGAGATTACGGTCTGGGCCAGATGACGAGCGAGATGGTTCTCACCGAGTTCCTCAACAGCTTCAGCGATTACGGGCCGTTTGGTTACCCAACACGCCGACCAACGAGACTATCGAAACATTGCTGACGGCTTGCCTGATTAGGCGGGCGGTGTCAATACGTTAGTGAGCGAACCTGTCCACGTAGGTTAGTGTCCGCAACTTGGTTCCGGCTTCGGTGTTTTTGTTCGGTAGAGTTAGATGCCAGCCCCAACGTCCTACTCTAGCTCGGGGAGAGACAAAAATGAGACTGCACATTCTCGTTCGCAAAGGAGTGCTTGGCTTTGCCCTCGCCCTCGCGGGCCTCGTAGTCAGCACCGCAGCAGCACAGGCTCAAGACAAGGAGCCTGCTAAAGACGCTGCGAAGGCGGAGAAGCAGGTGAAGAGGCAGTGCAGGAAGAAGAACACAAAGCAAGCCAATCAGACGCGCAAACCAAAGATTTGCCCACTTTGTGTGCCCGGATTCCCAACAAATGGGGGACCTCGCGATAGCCAAATATTGCCACCAGTGGGCAGCGAATGCTCTTGCCCACCACTTCAAAGAGAAAATCGCTAGCCAGAACCTAATACCACTCATCTTCTCGACGATGAACTGATAACTTCTGGTTAGTCGATTATTACCGGAAACTGACCCACTACCTAGCAGGGTTTGCCTTGCAAGGTCGAGCAAAATGTGATATCCTGTACTAGTACTCGCGAATGTGCGGCGCGGTATGACGGACGTGAGTGCTCCCTAACTCACCTAAAACAAAACACCTGGCGCACAGCGGCTCTTAGGCAGGTCAGGCATTGTGCCCTGGCTCATAAGGAGACCTAAGAGGTTCCGCGTTCTGTAGAATCGCCTTCCAGTCTCGACGCACGGTCGAGCGGGCGGACTCCGATTTAGCTGGAGTCCGTCTAAATGTCTTCCAAGAAAAAAGCAGTCGTTCTATCTCCCGCAGAAGTTCGTATTGACCCCAGTCAGCAAGCCTTCAACACGCGACAGGCAGCGGTGTATCTCGGCCTGACGTGCTGGCAAGTTCGTACCGCAATATGGACAGGGCAACTGGCCGCAAAACGCGTCGGTCGCGACCTTATCATTCGGCGCGCTGATGCAGACGCATACATTGCGGGGCTCCCCAACGTTGAACCGAATTCCGCTCAGTGGTTGGCGAAACGGCAGAAGGCGGCAGCATGACGCCTGAACAGGCGTACGAACGTTTCCGCAAAATCGTCACCCGTGCGGCCCGTCGTGTGGCCGACGAGTCGCAGGGGCTCGAAGTGATTCCGCTCGCAGACCGCGTACAGGAATCGTGGGTTCGGATATTTTCGCGTCTTCGTCAAATCGAAGCGGCGAAACACCCGAAGGCGTATGTGTGGAAATTGGTGCAGAACACCGTCAAGGACATGGCTAAAAAAATCTTCTTCAGAAACAGCGACGGCGAATTGAGCATCCGTGAGCGTGGCGCGAACGACTACAACTTCGGTGCGGGCCAAGACGATATGCGCGAAGGCAGAATGTTGGACCTGTTAGCGGAAGACCGATTTAAACACACGTGGCTTGATGGCTCCGACATGTTTTCGGTCGAAATAAACGATGAGATTCGCGACGAGATTCGAGAAATCGACAAGAAAATCGAGCGGTTGAACAAAGCGCTCGAAAAATTGAGTCATGCAGAGCGGCGCGTCGCGATACTAAGTCTCGGCCTGGACGGCGGGGAGCCCCTTAGCTCTAAAGAAATAGTGTCCCTCATCGCACAACAAAACGACGGCCTGAAGGTCTCGGTCAACGTCGTAGACAAGAAGCGGGCCAGCGGTCAGAAGAAACTTAAAAAATTGTTGGCGGATTTGAAAAACTCAATCGTCTTTACATATAGAGAGAGAAACTCTCGAAAGGACAAAGTGACTTTATGACAGCGAATCAAGCGATTTTATCTACACGCCGGGTGCCAGGGGTGCCTAGCGCAACCGTTGCACCAGCGGCACAGCCATCTAGGGGGTTCCGCCAGATTCTCGGCGAGTTGGAAGACTCGCTCGACAAGGCGTGTCGCGAGCTTGCGACCGTGCCTTGCGACGGCGGGGAAATCGGCAACTACCTGACAGACAGGTGGTCGTCGAACCTTAGGTTTTGGATTGTTGCCCGCGTGCTCTTACTGCGCGCAACACAGAGGACAAAATGAGCGCAGCAGTCTACAACAACAAAGTTTTCCTTGAAGGCGTACGGCGGATGAACCACGTTTTCACAATTGAGAATTACGGACATCTCAACTTGAGCGAGGATGAGCGCTGTCAGGTTTATGACCTGTCACAAGACAAGTTGGAGCTATTTCTCTCGCTGAACGGCAGTCTCGCCGGTTTCAACGCGGAAGCAGCTGTTCGCGGCTGCGTCGAAAACGTCGTCAGTATGCGCACGCCTCAAGCGTTCCCCAAAATCTACGCGCCCGAAGAATGGCGTCTCGAATGAAAAAGCACGCACCCGTGGGCGGGTTACAGTTGCCCGCCGAATGGGGCTCCGATGTCTTCGTCTGGTCGAAAGTGAGTAAGGATTCGATGAAGCGCGGGAGAGTCACGAGGTATCTGCTCGCGGTGCCTTGTCCTGTCTTGCTCGAAGAGGTCTCGAAGGCGACGAAGGTCAGTTGCAAAATTGTGCGCGAGTGCGTGCAGGATTTGAAACGAAACGGCATTCTCGTCGAGAGCACAAATGGACACTGGCTTCTAAGATTGAAGGTTACAAATGATGCACCTAATCTGTGAACACCTGGCGACACCACGAAAGGGCAGTCACGACTATCTGTTGCTGTCCAAGGGTTCGGAGCGAGTCTTGTGCTGCCTTGAGTGTTACACCACGCCGAACGCGAAAACAAAACTCGTGTCGCAGAGGTTTTTCGACGCGCTCGTCACGGAGATGGGCCTAATGCAGAAACGACAGGGGAGTGAATTGAACATGCGAAAGATATAGAAACCGCTGGCAGCCGGAACGCTGAAGAAGGATTTTCAAAACGAGTTCCGATGTGTCTTGCAAACACATCGAGTCTGCGGGCGGCGGCGGGTGCCTGAATCACTCGCCGTCGTGCCGTAGCACACTTATTCAGGAAGGAAAAAGGAAAATGGCATACAGACCGGGAAAAGGTAGCTGGAACAATAAAGGTAGCTGGAAACCTAGCGTTCGTGCACCGCGCGGCGGACAGCCGTGCAAACACGAAAGACACGCGCAGTTTGCCCTGCGCTCGGTTCTCCACCATTATGATTTCATGGCTGCCATGTACGCCCGCGAAAACGGCGGTGAGCGGTTTACCTACATCGGCATGAGCTATCTTCTGAGACACTGCCAAGACATTGAGACGAAGCAACCCTACTCCCGCAGCATGTTGGAGAAGTGCGTATCATTCGCCCGCGAAAACGGCATCATCTTTCCAGCCGAAAGATACGTTAAGCGCGTCGGCGAAAAGAAACAGGGTCACACGGTTATTGAGCATGCAGCGGTGTCGCAGATTGTCGGAAGCCGGTGCGTTTTTTGCGGAGCGAACTCCGCAGCGAACTCCGCATCGGACTCCGCAAAGGACTCCGCAGCGGACTCCGCACAAAACGGGCAGCGAACTCCGCATTTTGATGTTGAGCGGACTCCGCAGGCGAACGAAGTTAAGACACACGAAACACAAGGACTTAGTGAGAGCGGCAACGGAAACTTGCCAAGTGCAAAAACCGCGATTTTGCCATTTTCTAAGTCATTAGTAAGTCATCTGGAAGGCTTAGAAGGATTAGAAAGCTCTGCACTCTGCCACCAACCCCTTACCTCCGGTGACCTGACCGGCAAGGTATGTCCGGGTGTGAAAGTCGGCGACCTAAGCAGGTTGAAACTTGAAGAGCAACTCGACATGCTCACTGACGGAGAGTTCCACACGACGAGTCTTGAAAAGTACCGGGACATCCGCGCACTACAGACCGTCGTTCAGCGGACGATAGCGGAATACGGAAGCACGGTGATACGAAACCGCGCCGACTGTAAGAAGCTGTGCGAGCGGATTAACGATGCCCTGCGCAACTCCGGAGTGCAACCTCCCAGCGGGTGGGTTCCAACGCTGAAGGCCCTGAAGTCTGGCAATGCCCGGCAACACAAGCCGCCAGTGATACCGCCAAGCATCCAAGAACGGGAAGCGGCGAACCCGAGACATTACTTGACCGCCGAAGAGAAGCGCAAAATCGAAGAGAAGGTAAACGAAGAATGTAATCGAGCGGCCATGAGAGCGGCGGGTTTCGCCTTATGACAAGCCAAACCTTGCACACTGGCGAGGGTTCGCAAGAGTGTCGAAGGCTGGCTGTGGGAACCTACAGCGTCGGCGACCAAAGCGGTTGAGCTAGACCCTCGGCGAGCGAATGCAGGAGTGTTTACCGTCTCTTGAACCAGTACCCTAGGATGGTACCAGTGAGACCGAATGCCCACTGCTTGGTGGCGGAATCAAAGCCTGGAATCAGGATTGGGACGAGAGCGGCAACAAGCAACGTCCCGCTCACCCAACACTGCATGGTGCGGCTCGGTTCGCGGCTTTTGTGGCTCTTCATCCACTAATATATACACGCGTGCGAAGAATTTCGCAGGGAAAAAACGCTGTTGTAACCTGCCTGTTTTCACCACGTTACAAAAAACTTTACATTCGTTACCTTCTGGATAACGTTAACCAGAGACTAAAAACGAGTGTTTGCCAGGGCAGAGGGAGAACAAAGCAGTGACACGAACCGAAAGAGCAAAGGTCTTCCTGTTGAACTTCCTGTCAAAGTTCAAACATGGCGCGGAGAACTGGCAAGCGGTCGGCGTGCTAGAAGCAAGATGGTCGCGGGCGGTGCGCGAGCAGGCGATACAGGAGTTGATTGCAGAGCGCAAGGTTGAACGCAGAGGCTACACCCTGCGCAAGACTCCCTAGACTTCCTAGTCTTCCTAAAGTTGCACAACGCGGCGCAATTTTCGGCGGCTCCCCCAGGGGGGTATCAAGAAAATTCGTCGTTTCAAATCCAGAACGCGCGCTGCATTTCTAGGCACACGGTCGGTGTTGGAGGATTTTGGAGGGTGTTGGAGGGTCGGCGGCAAGGTATGCCGGACATTCGGGGCACATACCGAAGTCTTTGACTGAGTTCGCGAATCGAGTTTAATCGGGTAGCGGCGGCGAGCCCGCTGGCGCTCCGGGGCGCATTCGGACGGTTTGGGTCGCACAGGCATAAGTATTCGCTCGACGCGTCCTAGGTGCCCCCACCAGATGCAACAATTGCGCAGATAAGGACAAGAGACGATGCGACGGAAGACAGCGGAACAACTCAGGCAGTCCGGCGCGAGTCGGGCGGACATAGAACGGCGGAAGGTCGAGACAGCGGCACTTGATGTACTCGGCGAGCCCTTGAGACCACAGGGCAAGGCGCGGCAATGGCGCGAGACCTGGAACAAGCAGGCGGCTGAACTGCTCGCGGCGCGCAAGCTGTCCCGGGCGGACGGCTTACTTCTGGCGGCTCTCGTGGATGCCCTGCGAGCGTCGAGAGCAGGCACGGACGCGGAGCGGGAAGCCTCAAGGGTCGAAGCGGCCCGGATTCGGGCGCAGTTTGACAGCCGTGTGCCGTTCGAAGAGAAGAAGCCCGTCGTCGTGGCGGTCGAGAAGCCGTCTGCTCCGTCTCTCTCGGAGTACATCGAGTCCGTGAAGCGTTGCCGTGAGTCGTTCGAATCGCGAATGGTTCCTGGTGAGGTTCTTACGCTCGATGAAGGCGGGAAACTGTACACGTGGCCCGAAGGCGACGCCTTGAGAGTTGCCAGGCGCTACGCTCTCGACATTGTGGAAGGAAGCGTCCTTAGCGGGAAACTTGAGATTGCGGCCTGTCAGCGATTCTTGACGAACCTGGAATCTGGCGGTCGCGAGCGCGGCTTCTTCTTTGACGTACTGGAAGCGCGCTTGATTGTGGACTTCTATCGGCACTTCGCGACGTTTGCTCTGTTGCCGTGGCAAGTCCTTGTGACCTGTGACTTGCTCTGTTGGAAAAAACCGACAGGATACAGGCTTCGCACGAAGCTGTTTCTATCCGTGGGCCGCAAGAACGGCAAAACCGCGTGGGCCGGAGCCACGGCCCTATTTTGCCTGCTCTGCGACCAGGAGAAATTTGCGGAAGTCTACTCTTTCGCAATGACCAAAGACCAAAGCCGCATCTGTTGGAAAGATGCGAAGCGCACCGTCAAAGCGAATGACGATTTGTCGGAATACGTTAAGACACAACAGCATGCGCTCATCGTAGACGACACAGACTCGTCGTTCGTTCCTCTTTCGGCGGATTCAGACACGGCGGATGGTCTTAGGTGTTCGCTTGGAATCGGCGACGAAGTCGAGATGTGGAAGTCTGACGAACTGGTGGACAAAATCATCACGAGTCAGTTGTCAAGAAGGCAGCCTTTGCTCTTTCTGACGGGCACAGCGGGCCAGCGCAAGGACGAAGGTTACTGCTACACGCAGACCGAAATCTTCACGCGGCTTCTTACTGGCGTCACTGAAGACCATGTGGTGTTCGACAGCGTCGCGGTGCATATCTTTCGGCTCGATGAAGGCGACGACATCACAGACGAAGTGTCGTGGCACAAGGCCAACCCTTCGGGTGAAGCAACGCAAGACTGGGAGCAGATTCGGCGGCTCGCGGCGAACATGCGCGTTGACGAAAACTTCAAGTACAAATTTCGTCGCGACGTTTGCAACCTATGGAACGACAGCCTAAACACAGGCGGCACGCTGCCTGCGAACCTGGTCAACGCATGCGTCGGATATTCCGGCATGCCTGGCGACGTTCGGCAACTTCGCGAGTCGTTCTTAGAACAGGCCGCGAGTTACAAGAACGAACCACGGTACAGAGCATGGGGCGGCGCGGACGTTGGCGGCGCGGACGACTTCTTTGCATTCTCGCTCGTGTGGCCTGAGTTCAAGTTTCCGAACCAAGAAGCGAAGACGGTTGTCGCTAACTGGTACTGGATTACCAGCGAGAACTTAGACGGCGCAGCAAGAAACTCGGTCTAGGCTCGACACTGCGAACTTGGATTGACGGACGATGGATAAAACTTGCGGGCGAGAGGTATATCGACCGCTTGATTGTCTACGACGACATCGTCGAACTATGCAAGCGTTTCAAGGTCACGGACATCGGCTTCGACCCGTATCGCGCGGACGATTACGTCAACGCGCTGTACGACGAGCATCAAATCATTTGCACGCTCGTTCCGCAGAAGGAGAGCGTGTTAACTCAGGCGTCGCAGATTTTCCAACGTGGCGTACTTGGCGGCTCCATTTGTTTTCTCGACCCTGTGACGGCATGGATGGCGCGGAATGTGGACTTGACTCCGTCTAAGTTCGGCGGCGTCAAACCGCAGAAGCCAAAATCCGAAGAGGGCGATACAAAAGACTCGCGGATGAAAATAGACGGGGTCTCTTCGTGCGTGAACGCTATTCAGCGCTGGAAAAATCCAGACCCGCAGGAAGAATCATTCCGAAGTCTGCAAGACAGTCTATCGCGGGCAGCGGACGAGCGCGCGACGGGACAGACGCCTACAACAAAAGCCATCTTTCTTACGGATACTCCGTCGTGGCTGAAAGGAATCTAACTTGATACTTCTAAGTGGACGCGGCAACCGTGTTCCGGCATGGGCCGGAGCAAAACAGGCTAAAGAAGCGAGCAGAGAGCAAGACCGTTTTCGTCTCGCGAACGACCCTATCGCGAAACTATATCGTACCGCTCGCTGGCTGAAGTTCCGGGCGGTCATGGTTTCTTGCAACAGCATTTGTCAACGGCTGGTGAAAAACCCGCTGACAGGTGAGACCGAACAATGCCACTCGCCGAGCGTGGTATGTCACCACATCGTTTCTCCGCGTGTACGGCTTGACTTGTTTCTTGAATCGAAGAACGTCATTTGTTTTTGCGCGGTGCATCATCCACCAACAGAAGGCTCGCCGCAAGGTTGGGCCGAAGGCGTGGACTACGTCCCTACAGTTTTGCCGAAATACCACATCGGCTAAAGGAGAGAGAATGGAAGACTTCATTTTACCAAGGTCTTACGACCGAGAGAGAAATCCTGACGCGCTCGGTGTTGCGTGGGGGCGCGACATCGCTGCAATCGCACTCGTGAGCAAGGTTGGCCCGTCTAACTTGTGGCTCTACGTGCAGGAAGGCAGCGGAGTTGTTGCGCACCTACCCTTTGCGAAAGAGAAAGCGTCTTTTTTCGGCTTAGGCTTCGCTATCAAAAAGGCGGCCCGGGCTCTACAGCGTCAGTACGACGACGCTCCTATAGGAGTTTACAGCGAGAGCGACAAGCATCGGCTTCTTGCTGCTTGGAACTGGACACAAAAGCACACGGCTTCTTTCTTCGGTCGCGTTTCCGGCGTGGCTGGAGAAAACCCGAAATCGCTCGCGGCGGTGTGCGCACATTTCTGGAACGCGGACGAAGACGAAGACCAGACGGTCAAACAGGCTGTTCTTAGCGGACTCGTCGCGGCGGGGCTCGTTGATGAGCTAAACCAAGAACGCGAATACCGCGAGCAAGAAAAGCGGGCAGAGGAAGTGAGTCGCCAGTGCGAACTTGACGCAATCAAGAGGGGCGAGCTTATGCGCGTCAGACTGATTGACTCTCACACTTCAATGTCTCCCGTAGTGACGCTGTCCATCATCTCGGCCAAACACCTGATAAGCATAGGCGCGGCGGAACCATGCGACACGAACGCATCGAGATGACGGGTTTGCAAGTCGGTCGGCTGCTCATCACGAGTTTTTCTCACGTTGACAGCGGCGACGCACACTGGACAGCCCTGTGTTCGTGTGGTCGTGTAGCGACCATAAATGGAAAGTATCTTCGGAACTTTCTACGCGGTCGGCGTCCGTTCACATCATCATGCGGCTGCCTTCGTCTTGAAAAGGCAGTTCTTCGGATTAAACAAATCAACGAAAGGAGAAAACAAAATGGAACTTGAAAGCCATGTTGAATCGTTCGGGAAACTCGCAACCGAGCGCTTGCCAGACGGATTGTGGCGTGGACTACACGAGACGGTCATCGGATTGTTGAGTGTGCACCTGCTTGGACGGCTGTGCTTTCGGTTATTCGCACGCATCGCAGAACTTGAAAATCGCCTTGCGAAACTTGAAGAAGTAAAGAAGTAAGTCGCACAACCTGCGACAAGGAGAATCAGAAATGAGTCAGAAATTCACGCCATCTTATCAGGTACTAGATTCACCGCCAGAACCATCGGCGAGCGAGCTAGGCGTACGACAAGACGCACCAGCAAAGCCAGCCGACGTGGGCTCGCATTGGGTTATCGGGTCGCAATCGGCGGTGCATCACTGTCAATGCGGATGTTCGGAAACCTTTGAGCTATCGGTGTTCGGCCCGCTGCCTAAAGCACGGTGCTGCACTACGATGTCGGTTCCGTTTCCGTACCAGCGGGATTCGCGCGTTTTACACTCGGCAGTAGAAACCCGCTAAGCAGTAGAAGTAAAAATCAACCAACAAGGAAAAAGCTATGGAACTTAGATACATCAAAGCAGATTTGCGGGCGCACAGCGAAGGCGACAAGAAATCGCTTCGCGGCGTCGCAATTCGCTACAACGCGCGTTCGGCGGCATACATTGCGCCACGCGTGAGAGAGCGTATCGCTCCTGGTGCCTTCGGTCGCAGTATTCGCAATGCGAGCAGCAGTTCGCTTGACATCCGAATGCTCTATGAGCACAAGGACGAAAACTTACTTGGCAGAACGTCAGCGGGCACTTTGCGGCTAGAAGATACCGCAGATGCCTTGTGCTTCGCGTGCGACTTGCCTAACACGTCTGTCGCGAATGACCTTTACGAACAGGTTCGCGTCGGAAACATTCGCGGGATGAGCTTCGGCATGATTGTTGATGGCGATTCCTTCGATTTTGAAAACGACGAAGACGAAAATGGCAACGCGTTGGAAGACCGTTGCCACGTTCGCACCGTCCACAGCGGACAACTTTTGGAAATCAGTTCGGTTTCTAACCCCGCGTACACCAGCGGTCAAGTGACGGCGAGAAACAGTTTTCAACTCGTCAGTCCCGAACTTCGGGCGGCGGTGCTCTCCATCAAGACCGATAGCACGGCTCGCGCGGCGCGCCGAATGAATGACTTGTTGTTGTCGTAAAGCAGTTGCATCACAAATCAAAGCAGTTGCATCACAAATCAAACCGGAAAAGAGAAACTCCATGAGTACCCGAATCACAGTCATCAATCAGACGTTGCAGGAACTTCGGCACGCCATTGAGCACGCCGAACAACTCGCGTCTAAAGCAAACCTCACTACGCAAGAGGTGAGAATGCACGCGACCTTGCTCGCCAAGATTAGCCTCTTGAAGCAAGGCGTGACTAGCGAAGAACTGCGGCGCGCAGAGATGGAACGCGTTGCGGCACTGGCTGGTGTTGAATCGCCCGAAGCCATTCGCGAAGCCAACCAGACCACGACCGAAACCCGCGACTGGTACGAGTTTATGAAGTACGGTGAGAAGCGCACCGACTATCAAAGCACGAGCCAGTGGGGAAAAGTAAGCGGAGAGTCCTACACAGACTCAACGGGCAGCGGTTCAGGCACGCAGGGCGCGACGCTTTCGCCAGCGACTTTCCAAGAGACACTTTTCGCGTCTATGGCCACTTACGACGGCATCATTGACGCGGAAAACTCCAACCTGTGGGAAAGCACGAACGGCGCGGCTGCGGTAACTCCCGCCGTTGACGACGCAAGCGGCTCTCCCGTTGCGTTCAACAAAGCAACGCGGGTCGGCGAGACCACACAGACGGCGGCGAAACCCGTACCGTTCAAATCGGTAAACTGGTCAAGCACGCCGACGTACAGAAGCGGTATCGTGCTCGTGGCCTACGAAATTGAGCAAGACTCGTTTGAACCGTGGGCGAACATTCTTCAGGGCGTTTTTGCACAGCGTACGGCGTTGACGTATGGCGGCGAATGTCTTACGGGCAGCGGAGTCGCGGCGGTCGGCGGCACGGCCACGGTTCCTAAAGGACTCGTGACCGCTATTCAGAGCGGCTCGAAAATCACGAGCGGCACATCCACGCTTAACATTGACGACGTAATCGCGCTGTACAACAAACTGCCGAAGGCATATCGCGCAGGCGCAAAATTCTATTGCAGCGACAACACAAAGTTGCTGCTAACCCAAATCTTTGAAGCGAACGCAAGAACGATGTGGGACGCCGACGCGGAAAAGATGCTCGGAAAAGACATCGTGGTTTGCAACTCGATGAACGATTGGGCGGCGGGCTCGGATTCTGCAATCGTATTCGCGAATGCGAATTATCTGTTGCAGCGTCGCGTGAAAAACGGTTCTTACGTGCGGCGTTACACGCAACTGCCGACCTTTATTGAATCGGGCTTGTTTGGGTATGAATCATTTGTACGCGCCGATTTCCAGCCGATTTTGTTTGACTCGCATTTTCCGCCAGTCGCGGCGCTCTCGGCCCACAGCTAAACAAAGTTCCCGCGTCTACCATTTGACGCGGCTGGAGTACGGGTCGGTTTTCTTATCCGAGATTCCGACCCGACTCCCATCAAACAGAAAAGGAAAAGCTAAGATGTCAAGTATCAGAACTTAGGCAAAGCGATGACCCGAACACGAAGAGCAGCGGGAGCCGTTTGTGTGCCCATCATCACGCGGGCGGTTCCCCTCTGCTAAAAATTGAGAGGGAAATCAAACCATGAGTCACTACGTTTTAGGAAAGGGCGGCCACATCGAAGTGCGCGGCTATGATGCGCTGTTTGAGCAGGCACCGCAGGCAACGGACGAAGACCAGGACGTGACTTGTGAAGCGTGCGGCTGGACTGGACCGAAGAGCGAGACCGAAGAAACGGGTCAAGTGTCCGCGATGCGGGTCAATGGGTCAGTTTGGCTTTTGTTGACGTTTTTTCGATTCAGGGCTGTCCAACACCATCTTCTGGAAACGCTCGCGGTTCAATACAAAGGGAACTGCCGCCCTAGTCAGCGTATAAGGACAACCTTTCAATACATTGTATCGCGGCGACGGAATGCACAAAATTCTGTTTAGAACCAGGTTGTTAGCTGCACCGTTCGACGGGTCAAAGTACTGAGTTTTATTTCCCGACTCTGAATATCTCTGAAGAACTAAAACCTCATCCATGCTCAATTCTTCTTTTAAGAAATTTGCAACCTTTCGCTTGTATCTCCAATTTCCAATCACAGTCTTGTGAAAATATTGTCCCGCATGGCCGACGAGCAAAAATGAAGATGCTAAAAATCCTAAAGCAAAATATGGCCGGTAGTGCATTGCCCAAGCGTCGAGTCCAAAATATCTGAGATACACAATCGGAACGAAAAGAAGAACAGCACAAACGCATGCCGACATCGACAAATAGAGGGGTGAAAGGTGCCTGAGAACCCACTGTGCGACGGTGTCGTATATCTTTTCAACCAACCTGCTCGCAATAATACCAGATTCTCGACCAGCACTGCGCGGACAACCCCTCTGAGCGGTGCGGCGACAGGGCTCGATTTTTGCTTATGCACTTTCAACAAGTACAAAACAAGGCTTCGCGATTGGCATGGTAGAATCGACAGTCGAAAGGAACTACCTTGCAAAAGCTGTCGGCTGTTTTGGTGCTGCTCGGCGCGATTTCCTTTGCGTATGGTCAGGCTACGCCGAAAGACAAATTCCTACCGATAGTGTTCGACGACTGGTGGAACGTTGATTACGTCAAGAACGGCTGCGAAATGGCTGCAAGAGAGGCAAAGCGCGGCAAAGGTTACGCGAAACCGTGCCCGGTGGACAGCACTCCCGCTGACATAGTCAATGATTTTGAGGACGAACTAGAAGTAATCTTTGCTTCAGAGAGCGCCTGCCACGGATTGTCCTTGCTCCATTTCACTCCTGAAATGGCAAACGCAGCGGTGAAGAATCCCAGCGCGCCAGCAACGGGTACGATGGCAAAGATGGCGGGTGATAGCTACTGGTCTTTGATGCTTGACCTTGACGGGCACAGCCACACACAGGCGGGTCGGGGATGGACTCTTGTCGGCCCGGAGCACCATGCCCTGAATGGGCGCATCACTACGCCACAACGTTTGGTTCAGCAAGTCTGCAAAATAGCAAAGGGCGTCGGCGGAAAAATGGAGAAGTAGCGGGGTGACAGAATGACCGACTACAAATGGGTTCCGGTTTCAGTACGTATGCCGCACGACGGTCAACTCGTGGTACTGAGAATGGAAAGCATACGCAAGGATGTTTCACTATGCAATTGGATGGTACAGAGGGGAAGAGCGCGATTGGGTGATAACAGCGCAGCCAAAAACGGACGCCGGACTAGAAGTTATAGCGTGGGTTGCTCTTCCTGAACCGTAGGCTCTGCATTTCCGGTCACGTTTTTTGAAACAGTGCAAGGCTAGGAGAACAGGGGTAAAGGTCGAATGTCCGGTTAAGCGTAGCGCCACACGGAGCGCGGGAAGAAGAGCCGCACTCGGCACGCGCCGACTGGCCGACCCCAAAAACCCGCTGGCGTGTCGGTACAAGTCGCTAACAGCGCTCGCCGACCGTCGTTTGAGATTAGTGTGACCATTGTCAGTCTCCAAACGCTCGGTCAATTTGCGGCTGAAGTTTCGACGGCTCGGTTCTGCCGAGATAGATCAAATGTGCTGCAGCACATTTGCGCTACTATCTGCAGAAAGTAGATATGTGTAGTTGGTGTCCCAAGTCACGTGTTGTCAACGTGCGCGCGTGGCTGGACTCAGCATAATATCCTCGGTTGATTGGCGGAGCCCGGGTCGGGGTTG
>Ga0209267_1001756_pt1 | contig 14537 bp, 13 predicted proteins | sample GraSoiAngelo_137_FD_185894 | JGI IMG/M metagenome (GOLD analysis project Ga0209267, IMG submission 185894) | Grasslands soil microbial communities from the Angelo Coastal Reserve, California, USA - 14_0929_09_30cm (SPAdes) (version 2) | ecosystem: Environmental > Terrestrial > Soil > Grasslands ... | reverse complement strand
CCTGCCGATTGAACGCAGATCAAGTTTGGCTTTCTGACGCGCTTTTCGTCTTGACGTGACCATCTTTTTTAAGATAAAATATACTTAAACAGATATAGCGAGACCTCTGCGATAGGCTTGTCCGCCGGTTCTGTTCAGGAGAGATTTCATGAAAGCTCCGCGACTCAATTTTGCACATGAGGCGAGCTTCGCCAAGTTACTATGCGACGACTTGCCGGAGGCTGCGCTCGCCGCCCTACAAGAATTGATTGGGCGCCACAAACTCTCTCTCGTCAGAGGTGATCTCACATACCTGGAGCGTGGGTGGTATGTGACACATTCCGGGCTACTAAGGCTTGCTGAACGTCGCCATTGTGCTGGGATTCACGTCCAACCGGTTCTCAAGTTCTCCGGTCCTGCTAATTCACGCTGGGTGTTCAGAGCCATGGTTTTCAAGTCGCGGACCTGCAAAGGATTCGTCGGCTATGGCGATGCCGATCCCGGCAACGTCTCTTCGCTCGTACACGGCGCCGAAATGCGCGTGGCAGAGACTAGGGCTGTCAACCGAGCACTGCGGAAGGCATACGGTATCGGCATCTGCTCGGTCGAGGAGATCGGCTCCGTTGCCGGCCCGACGCAGTCTCAACGGCACGTGAGAAAGCTCCCACCGCAACCTGCAAATGGAAACTACGGCGGTCCCAAAGTCCGCGATCGCCTCTGCCAAATCATTCGCCAGCACCAACTCGATCCCAACCTGGTCAAGTCCTATGCCGTGGACTTCTGCGGCACCAAGACCCTACGCGAAGCCACTCGCGAGCAGGTCGAGAACTTCGTTGCTCATCTGGCAGACTGGGCCGAGAAAGACCGCAACGCTCTGCTCTGCCAGCTCAATAGTTACTTATTCCCAACAAAGGGTGCTGCATGAGGCGCTATTTCGAAAGCCTCCGTCCCGCGGATCGGTCGGCCATCGACTCCGTGCCTGACGGATTATTCCTCGTCCGAGTTGAGCGAGCGCGATACCGCTGGCATGCACAGAAACCCTATTACCTGCTTGGCTTCGCTGTTCTCGAACCCAAGCATTTGGCCGGCTGCTTGATTACCGGCCGCCTCTACTGCACGCCCAGGGCGATGTGGAAATTCAGCTGGTTCCTGCGCGACTTCGGATACGACACCGAGCTGCTGGGTAAAGATGAAATCGATGATCAGGCGCTGGTTGGATTACAGGGTGTGCTGAAAGTGAGCCACACCATCGTGCATGGCATTTCCGTCCTCAATCTCGACGGATTCGCTCCCCTTAGCCGCTGGCAGGAACTCTCCCCCACAGCCGCGGACGATCCTCCCGGATCTGAGGTGGCCTGATGATTTATAGCTACACCCAGATCAGCCAATACCTCACCTGCCCGCGACGCTATCGTCATCGTTATTTGGATGGTTGGCAAGAGAAAGATACTCGGGCCGCCATGCTCTTCGGCCGCGCCTTCGAACGCGCTCTGGCCGCCTACTTCCTGCGCCAAGATGCCGCGGCTGCCCTGTTTCAGGAATGGAAGCTCTGTCAAGATCAGAAGCTCGAGTACTCGCATGGCGATACCTGGGATCGCATGCTCGAACAAGGCATTCAACTGCTCGACCGCTTCTGCCAGGATGACAGGGTTCGCATTCCGAAGCCGCGGGGCAATCTGCAGATCAAATTTACGCGGCAACTGTCGGCAGCGAATGAGTTCGTCGCCTTCATCGATGCCATTGGGCAACTGGATGGCCGACGCTCCCTCATCGAGTGGAAGACCACTGCGAGCCGCTACTCGGAAGCGCCCGATGGATTGCTGGCACTCGATCCGCAGCTGGTTTGCTATTCCTGGATGACAGGAATTTCAGATGTGGCGATGGTGGTTTTTGTGCGCAAGCGGCTGGTGGAAGTGCAATATCTGCGGACCACGATTACCGAGGAGCAGCGCCAGGAATTCGGAGAGCTGGTGAGGGATACCATCCAGCGGATCGAGTCGGCCCAGTTTCTGCCGCACAGCGGCATTCGCTTTCCACAGAACCCCTGCAGCAGTTGTCCCTATATCGGACTCTGCCTCGGACGTCCGGATTTGGCGGAAGGCGCTTTGGTGCGGCGGCCAGGAGCAGAAAATCTTGGTTGGCTTGATGAGCTTAATTACTAAACATCCGCCGCTTGCGCCCAAGCTGAACCGCAAGCGGGCTTGGTTCGTGCTCACCAAGATCGATGAGATCCTGGCTTGGGAGCAGCGCAAAGAGGCGGAGAAAGATACCCGCTTTGTCGAGCTCGGTCGCTATTTGTGCGAAGTACGGGCGGGGCAGTACTGGCGGCTGGAGAACCTGAAATCGTTTGACGAGTTTCTGGAGCGGCGGTTTCCCGAATCGAGAAGAAAAGCCTATTACTTGATGTCGATCCATGAATACCTGCCCCCGCAGGTGAGAAAGGAACTGAAGCAGGTGGGCTGGACGAAAGGGCGGGAACTGGCGAAGTTAGTGCGAGCGCAGGGGCAGGGCTTCGATTGTGCACCCTGGGTGCACAAAGCTCGTGTACTCCCCAAAGAACAGTTCCGGCACGAGGTGGAGAAGGAGCTTACAGGGAAAGAAACCGAACCCTGGGAGATTATCTATTTCAAGCTCTACAAGAGCCAGATCCCGGTGATCGAACAAGCGCTGGAGACAGCGGCTTTGATGTTGGGAAGCGACCGCTCTCGCGGCTACTGTCTGGAAATGATCTGCGCTGACTTCCTAGCCGGAGCCAATCTGGACAGCGGTGATCCCGACGTGCTCCTGCGAGCGCTATCCAATTTTTTCAAGTTCCTGCCAGGAGAGCAAAGACAAGCCTTTGCGCAGTTCGTAACTGAGAAGATTCAGTGAATCGAACTACGCAGAAACAGGCACCGACCCGGCTCGAGCGACAGGATTATCAAGAGCTCCGCGAGCAGGTACTACGGCGGGATGGCTGGCGGTGCCAGTTGTGTGGTTCTATGAGAAACCTCGAAGTCCATCACAGAGAATTTCGCAGCCGCAGCGGCGCGGATGATGAACGCAATCTGATCACGCTATGCTCCGATTGTCACAGTCCAATCCACGGAAAAAGTATGAGATTGACATAAAATGCGATTGCGAAGATCCAGAAAAATCTGGAGAGTGCATGAAGGACATGACTTTGAGGCGAGCAGTCAATTCAAGCCGCCGAACGCGAGCAAACTGAACCCACCAAACTTCACCGGTTCGCCGAACCAGTTTTCTACCGTCTGTGCAGCGGGAGAGATCACCACGATCAAATTCCAGCAGGTCATCCCGATATAGAAAAGGTTCGCGACCCGCAGTCCGCCTCCGCACGCCCAATGTCAAGAGCACGGCTAATTGCGGGCATTTCCACTCGGGGTAAGTTCCCGATGGAAGGGCGACAGAATCTCTCAAGTGAGGGCGGAACTAGCTCGACTCTTCGACGAGCGGATCAAGTTTTTCTCGAAGACGTACTCGACAGCAGCCGAGGGCCATCGAAACTGCGCGAATAACAAGAAAGACAGAAGCGCGTACGGCAGTGATTTGGGGAACTACGCGGATTGCGAGAAGTGGCAGAGGCAGAAACTCGATGGAGTCCGCAGATAGCGCGCTTCGTCAGAATTATGCGATTGTGCGAAGCTAGGCCTCGTTTTTCTAATCGCATTTCTTGCTGCATTTCTTTGCCTGGCCCGGCGGAATCTTTTTGCCCGTCCCAAGGATGTGCTCTAACTGGGTGGCCATGCTCTCAAAGGCGCACCCAACTCGGCAGGCAAAAGTCTGCTGTGCGGCAACCGTCGCAAAAGCAATCAAACTGAGAGCTAGTAGATATTCGACCAGCCCTTGGCCCCGAACGTCTCCTCTGAGTCGGGAAAGACGCGTCTTCAGCACCACTGGCGATGCCGGGTGTGCTGTTCGGGCCGTTTCAGTCATCTATGGAGAAATCTCAACTTTTGGTGTGCAGCCTAAGCCTTCTCCGATTCAAAAGCAATTCAAATTTCACTGTTTTCTCAAATCCAAAATTCCGCTGTGCTCCCAGTGAAGGCAAAGGCCGTCGGTGATGCGACTTATTCCCCTCACTCGACACCGGTCGGCGGGGTACGGCATAGATCAGGGGCTTACTAAGCGATGGCAACCAATGTTCCCGGAGCGTCAAGACGGGCACCTCAATCATGCATGCGGCGGCGCTCCCGCAAACAATGGCCCCACTAATGCCAGTGAGAAAGCCAATAAGGGAAACCGGGAAGAACATGTTGAACAGGCGGGAGAACAGGAAATGCCAGAGGTAGATTGAATAGGAATAGAAGCCGATTCTAGCCAGCAGGTGGGTGGGCACATTCGAACTGCTGCGTACCACCGACCATGCCACGAGGAATGTGAACCCGATCATCAGCAATGAGAGTCCAGCAGTTTGCATGAAGCGTGATTCGGGCTGGAGCACAAAGGCGGGCGCAATACAGACCGCACAGATAATCAGAGCGTAATGCCCCGTCAACCATCGAAAGGCCTTCTTCCTGAAGTGATAGAGGTACCCAAGTGCCACTCCCGCAAACAAGCCATCCATGCGGAGATGGGTTGCCCACGCAAAGGGAGTCTGCGGAATCCAGAAGCGCAAAGCCAAACAGCCGATTGCCAGCAAAGTAAAGAGCCAAGGGATCAAGCGCAAAGCTCTGAGCCGGATCAGCATTAGCAACAACAGAGGCAATAAGAGATAAAAGTGCTCCTCGACTGCCAAAGACCATGTGTGAGCAAGAAAGTTGAAGCCATCGGCACCGAAATAGTTCCGGATGAACAGTGCGGAGACTGCAACCTCATGTTTTGGAAAAGGGTGCTCGCTGGCGCGAGCAATGAATACATAAAACAGCATTGTCGCTAAGATCAGCAGATAGTAGGAAGGCCAGATTTTCAGCCCCCGGCAAAGAATGAAGCGGCGCACATCCAGTTTGCCTGTGTTCTTGTATTCCTGAAACAGCAAGCCAGAAATCAGAAATCCGCTGAGGACAAAGAACAGGTCGACACCGATCCAGCCTGCTTGTCGCCACAGAGGGAAGTAATTAAAGTGCCGTCCCAAAACCAGCAGGATGGCGATGCCGCGCAACACGTCAAGAGATTGATTGCGGGAATTCACGTTTCCGCCTTTCAGCGGGGGGAAGGGAGCCGCACTTCACCGCAAGATACTCCCCTCTCGCAAGTCATTAACTGTTCGGACACAACCCGGCGTTAAGTTTTTTAGTGTCTTCGCAACACGAGCGATAGCACAACCACTACATTCCAGAAGATCACACCGATGTAAAACAGGTTCACCATCCAGAGACGCCTCCGGACTCCCAACATCAGGAGCACAGCAATCAGCTTGCTAAGCACAACACCGCCCACGCGGCCGAAGTGGATGGTGAGGCTCGCGACGAGTGGATTTACTTCAAACCCTCCCGCGCGGAACGCAGCCAAGGTCGTAAGGAGATCCAACACTTGAAGCAGAATGAAAATGGATCTTGTGTTTAGCGTTCTCAAGAATAATTTCCTAACGCATGTCTTGGGGAACTCATGATCGAGACGGGAATATAACGGACTTTCTCGACAGGCGGAATGGGTCGAAAGTTGTAGCAAACTCCTTCGAGTTGACTAACTGTGCCGCGAGCGTAATTCCCAGGAGCCAAAGGTTTGCCGCCGACTTACGCGGGGTGGAAGGTCCATTTCTTAATGCCTGAAGAATTGGCGCGTTCAGTTCCAACCTTGGACTTTCGTTCACGGCTAATTGTTCGAATCGTCCTTCGGAGTTGATGATCGCATAAACCACTACCTCCCGGCTGTCGTATCTCTGCGACAGCTCATTGGAGAGTTTCGGCATTTCCTTGTAAGGAGGAAATGGCGGCATCACAGCTCACGCATAATCCGATCCGATAACTCACAAGCTATTGGCATTCCAGTTCCAATGAAGTCAGTGCTTGTCTGACAGGATGACAGCCGTTTCCTTGGGATAGTAGATGAGAGCGCCGGTGCTCCTGCCATCGGCAGGAATGGAAGTGGCGCTTCGGAACACGTACCCGAGTCGAACCGACGACCCGGGTGCCCGGTTCCGTAGCTTCTCCGCGAGCTCCATCGCGGTTCGCACCGGCCTCCGATCGACAGCGTTAATTACATCGCCAACTCGGAGCCCTGCCTTCTCCGCTACGCCGTCGCGCACCACTCCCGTGACCTCAGCCCCAACGTTCACTCGTGTGGCGGCGACAATTCCTAACGAGGGAAGCGCCACCGAGGCGTCCGAGGTTGGTCGAGGCAGTCCAGTGAACTGCGAATCTTTGGTCACATTGGCACTGGTGACAGTCAAAGAGGTGGAAGCCGCTGGCAGCATCGATAAGTCAATCATCGTGTCTCCCGCCGTATAAACCGAAAATGCGGTGCCGGGTGGAATTGTGCTCTCCTCACCTTTTTCGAATAACCACAACGCCGCTATCGGAGCGCCGAACACCGCAGTGGTTACGACGACTTCGGCGGTCCTTTCGCCTGTTTTTCCTTTCGCCTTTTCCCCGCGGCTGCCGCTGGCGAGAATATGTTCCCCGGTGACGGCCTCCACGTACTTGAGGGTCAGCGCGACCTTGCCACGCCTACCCATGCTGCGCGCTTCTCTGACCCTGCTTATCTGTCCAACTGCAGAAGCGCCCTCCCGAATGACCACATAGCCGTTGACTACGACGTCTGCTAATACTTCCATTTGAACGTCATCACCAACACGGGCTGTTTCACTGGAGATCTCGTTTTTAGTTCGGACCCGAATCGCAGTGTCCCCAGGAATTTTGAAAAATCTTTGGGCAAGGTTTGCTTGCTCTTCAGTGAATGAGAACTGAGCCAAGGTCAGTCCAGCAACGATGACGAGAATGTACTTCATGGCTTTCCTTTCGTCCAAGCTGGAACTCACCAAAGGACTCAGCAATCTGGGTCAGGCGCTTTTTGATGGCTGATCGCGAACAGCCATTTGGGGAAGGGAACGGGAGAAACTCGTGTAATTTATCACCCCTGCATATCGACCTCAAGTCAAAAAAAGGCAGAATCGTGGCGAACCCGAATGTCAGACTACGCAAAGAGCTGCCGGATGCGCTCGCGGGGCATCTGCACCCCGTTGGGGGAGCCTATGGCATACTGTGGCTACGCCAAAGCGATTAAGCAGAGATGCCCAGCCCGCTGGCCGAAATCAGGCCGCCTACCAAATGGTGCGCCGTTCCACGCAAACCGACCCGGAACCAAATCCCCCTAAGGTATCCCGTTCTGAAATCGCCCGCGTCATGGCTGCTATGGGGCAGGATCGGGGGGCAAGCGACGTATGGAAACCATGACCGCAGCCCAGCGCCGGGAAGTGGCTTCTAAAGCGGCAAAGACCCGCTGGGCGAAGCACGGAAAGAAACACTCCTAAGCCCCTATTTTCTCAAGACCGCCTGCAATGAGCATTTCAAGCTTGACCAATCCTAGGAACGCACTATTTTAGACTAGGTCGGCCACAAAAGAGACCCTGCCTTGTAAACAAGTGTATTCAGGCCCTCCGCTCCAAGTTATCACTTTGGAAAAAACGACTTAAAGGCTCCGAGTTGAAACTTCTCTAGCGACGAATTGAAATCTGCATCCAGTTTTCAATAGTTTAGATGGCGGGAGAGCCGCGCGACATCCCGTCAAAGCGGCTTTGGTCCTCCGCTTGCTTATCCAGAGTGCGTTCGGTGTGCCCACCCATCGCGACCACCCCCGGCGCTGGGAATAAGCAGACAAATATTGAGGAGAAAAACGAGCATGAAAACCCTTATTCTGAATTCCCTGAACCATTTGCAGAAAGACGAAACGGGCCAGGGACTCGTGGAATACCTGTTGATCATTGCGCTAGTGGCTTTCGCAGCTACCGCCGGTATGACTACCCTCGCCAGCGGCCTGAACAGCGCGTTCACGAAGATCGGCAGCATTCTGGGCGAATATATTTCGTAGTTGCGAACATACATACTCCCCTTTTGTGAAATCGTTTCAAACGTGCGTGCGGATGCGCTGCGTTGTAGGTTAGCAGGCTGACACTATCTTGAAACACTGTCCCCCCATGGATGCTAGGCCAGCGTGACTTGGAACCGCAACCGCTTTCGTTTCCGATCTGGCATCACGTTTACCGTGCTCAAAAACCCGTTCCACAGCCGTTAGAAAGGCGTTAGGGTACATAGGAGTATTTTGCTGGTGCGGGAGCGAGTCAAGAGCAAAATTCTACTAGAATTCGCCAATACGAAGCTGCTCTGCACCTTCCCACCTAACAAGGCAATTCCACGTCTGAATCCCGCACGTTGAGCAGCATATATCAAAGTAGCCCACTACCGTTGGCCATTTCCCTTGACAGAAGCCGTTTTGAGGATAAACTTATCCCGCTCAGTCGTTACCCCAACCTCTCCCTTTCACGATGGTACGACTGAACGCGGCTCTAGTTGAGCAGTTCGGCGCACCCACTTAGTCTCCCCCCAAATCACGGTGCGCCCCTTTGATACGTGCGCGGCATAGTTTAGCGCGAAGGGAGTGGCCATGATCCGAAAGAATGTATTCACCTCCTTCTGTCTCGCATTTCTGATGTGTTTCTTGAGCTTTTATTTCCTCGCAGGCGCACGTGCGGAAGCCCAGGCGGAGAGCCGTGCCCGTGTGCTGATCTCGCAAAGTATTGACGAAAGCGAACTGGCCACACTCAAAGGCAACTTGCGTCCTGAAGTGAACCCCGAGAATGATAGTGGCCCCGTTACCGACGGGCTACGAATGGAGCACATGCTCTTGCAATTGCAGCGGCCTCCCGAGCTAGAGAAAGAACTTCAGCAGTTCATTGATGAGCTTCACAATCCTGCTTCGCCAGACTTCCACAAGTGGCTCACGGCACAGCAATTTGGCGAGAGATTCGGGTTGGCGCAACAAGATCTGGAAACGATTACACATTGGCTCGAAGCACACGGCTTCACGGTCAACGTTGTCTACCCGAGTGGAATGCTCATTGATTTCTCTGGAACGGCGGCGCAAGTGCGCGCGGCCTTCCACACTGAGATTCACAATCTCAAAGTCAACGGAACGAATCACATCGCAAATATGCGCAACCCGCAAATTCCGGCGGCGCTTGCACCTGCGGTTCTGGGCATCGTTTCTCTGCATGATTTTCGTCCGCATCCGATGCACAAAATGCGAGCTCCGCCGAATTACACCTTTGGGTCCCTCTTCGGAAACAACTATGCGATCGTACCTGCGGATTTGGCGACCATCTACAACTTGAATCCGCTGTTCAGCTCAGGTTTTTCTGGCCAGGGTCAGACAATCGTGGTGATTGAAGATACGAACGTGTATAGCACCGCGGACTGGACGACGTTCCGTTCGACTTTCGGTCTTTCGAACTACCCATCCGGTTCGTTCACACAGGTTCACCCGGCTCCTGCAGGCGGGGCCAACAATTGCCGCAATCCAGGTGTGCTTGCTCCCAATGACGCGGAGGCAATCCTGGATGCAGAATATGCCAGCGCCGTGGCTCCAAGTGCTGCGATCGAGCTTGCATCCTGCGCTGATACCAGTGCCACATTCGGCGGTCTGATTGCGATCCAAAACCTCATCAACGCCAACACCACTCCGCCGGCCGTCATAAGTATCAGCTACGGCGAGTGCGAGGCCATGAACGGGACAACGGCCAATGCCGCTTACAATTCCGCCTATCAGCAGGCAGTGACAGAGGGCGTTTCTGTTTTTGTTGCTGCAGGTGACAGTGGGGCGGCTGGATGCGACAACGGTGCATCGCAAGCAACGCATGGAATCGGCGTCAACGCTTTCGCATCGACTGCGTACGACGTGGCTGTGGGTGGCACGGATTACAGCGACACGTACTCCAATACAAACAGCGCGTACTGGAGCTCTACTGACACGTCCACTTTCGGATCCGCGATATCTTACATTCCGGAAATTCCGTGGAACGACTCCTGCGCCGGTATGTTGCTTGCGAACTACGAAGGGTATTCCACAACCTATGGCCCCAGTGGCTTTTGCAGCAGTTTTCTTGGCGGATACTTTCAGAGCACGGCGTCTGGCGGAGGTGGCCCCAGTGGCTGCACGACTGGAACGCCAGCTGTCAGCGGGGTTGTGAGTGGAACCTGCCAGGGATGGCCCAAGCCTCCGTGGCAATCGGTTCTCGGCAATCCGAGCGACGCGGTGCGCGATACTCCGGACATCTCGTTGTTCGCAGCCGACGGCCTGTGGAACCACTATTATGTGTTTTGCTGGTCGGATACCGCGCATGGCGGAGCATCGTGCACGGGCGCTCCCAGCGGGTGGTCTGGGGGAGGCGGAACATCATTCGCATCGCCCATCATGGCAGGCATCCAGGCTCTCGTAAATCAGAAGACAGGCGAGCGTCAGGGCAACCCTAATCCCGTTTACTACCAGCTCGCCGCCACCGAATATGCCCCGAGTGGCAGCAATTCGTGCAACTCCAGCAACGGTAACGGCGTGGGCACTACGTGTATTTTTTATGACATCACCCAAGGCGATATGGACGTGGGTTGCGCGGGAAACTACGACTGCTATTTGCCGTCGGGGACGGGCGGTGTACTTTCTACCTCCAACGGCTCGTACAGCCCAGCATATGGCACCACGACAGGCTGGGACTTCGCGACAGGAATAGGTAGCGTCAACGCCACCAACCTGGCGAATGACTGGCCAACGCCATCCAACTCAGCAGTACTAAGCATCACCAAAGTGCACACCGGGAATTTCACTCAAGGTCAGCAAAACGCGACCTACACAGTGACAGTCTCGAACAGAACGAATGCGGCGCCGACGAGCGGAACCGTTACGGTGACCGAGACAGCGCCTTCGGGTCTGACTCTCGTATCGATGACGGGAGGGGGTTGGACATGTGCAGCGAACAACTGCATGCGCAGCGACGCATTGAACGGAGGGGGGAGCTATCCGCCAATCACGGTTACGGTGAATGTTGCGGCCAACGCGAGTTCGCCGCAGGTGAACCAGGTAAGCTTATCGGGCAGTGGATCGGGAAGTGCGTCCGCCAGCGACTCTACAACGATTATGCCGCCGCCCGCGGTTGCGACCTTCGTGGGCGCGGATACAACCACCAAAGGTAATTGGCATGGAGTGTATGGAGCTGATGGATATTCTGTGGCCAACGATAGCCAAGTTATCCCGAGCTATGCCTCGTTCGCGGTTCAGAATCAGGCGAACTGGACTTGGGCCGCGAGCTCTACGGATGTGAGAGCGCTGCAAAATGGGACTAACACGGGAAGGATTGCGGCAACTTGGTACAACAGTGCGAGCTTTAGTTTTGATGTCAATTTCAAAGATGGAAATGCACATCAGTTTGCGTTCTACGCTGTGGATTGGGACAGCACAGCGCGAGCGGAAACCATTCAAATCCTGGATGCGAACACCAGCGCGGTGTTGGATACGAGGAGCATTTCCAGCTTCTCCAATGGGATGTACTTGGTGTGGAACATTTCCGGGCACGCAAAGATCAACGTCACTCGGACGTCGGGGAACAATGCCGTGGTCAGCGGCGTGTTCTTTGGAGGTGGTTCGGAGACCGTCACGGTCACCCCACAAACGCTCAATTTGAGTGCGGGCCAACAACAGCAATTCACTGCGATCGTAATCAATGCTTCGAACCAAAGTGTCACCTGGTCGATTGGTACGGTAAATCCGACAAATGCAGCTTCAGGGACCATTTCGCCCACAGGTCTCTACACCGCGCCGACCACCACTGCTCAGGTGACCATTAAGGCCACAAGTGCCGATGGAAGCGCGTTCGGCACTTCGACAGTCAATGTTACGGTGCCCGCGGTTGCGACCTTCGTGGGCGCGGATACAACCACCAAAGGTAATTGGCATGGAGTGTATGGAGCTGATGGATATTCTGTGGCCAACGATAGCCAGAGTATCCCGAGTTATGCCTCGTTTGCCGTTCAGAATCAGTCGAACTGGACTTGGGCGGCGAGCACTACGGATGTAAGAGCGCTTCAAAATGGAGCTAATACGGGAAGGATTGCGGCCACGTGGTACAAGAGTGGAACCTTCACTTTTGACGTCAATTTGAAGGATGGAAATTTACATCAACTTGCGCTCTACGCCGTGGATTGGGACAGCACAGCGCGAGCGGAAACCATTCAAATCCTGGATGCGAACACCAGCGCGGTGTTGGATACGAGGAGCATTTCCAGCTTCTCCAATGGCATGTACTTGGTTTGGAACATTTCCGGGCACGCAAAAATCAACATCACTCGGACGGCGGGAAACAATGCCGTGGTCAGTGGGGTGTTTTTCCGATAGAAGAGTGGCTGATCGCGAACAGCCATTTGGGGAAGGGAAGGCGAGAAACTCGTGTAATCTATCACCCTTCATACCCTGACCTCAGATGAAAGAAGGCGGAATTATCCTTTTGACGAGCCCAATTTCAGACTAGGATTCGAGGAACGATCTGAATTGTAGCAATCTTCCCAAACTACTCCGCCGCCAGCGTAATTCCCAACAGAACTTTCAACGCCACGGGCTTGCCGGCGAGCTGCGCCGGGCGGAAGGTCCATCTTCTTAATGCGTGAAGAATTGGCGCGTTCAGTTCCACGGTTGGACTTTCCTTCACGATCAATTGCTCGAACCTGCCTTCGGTATTGATGACCGCATAAACCACTACCTGCCGACCGTCATATCTCTGCAACAGCTCATCGGAAAGTTTCGGCATTTCCTTGTGGGAGGGGAAGGGCGGCGTTACGCCTTCGATGGGCGCTGCATCGTTGGGCTCACGCAAGGGAGCGTATAGCAGAGTCCATGCGGGAGCGGGATCTTCGAGCGTCTGCCGCATATCGAGATAGACGGTGTAGACCCTCTCATCGGAGAACACGCCGTAGTCGGCCAGCCCACCGCCATTATTTCCCAGCGAGCTGATGGTCATGCCGTACGAGGTCTGCGGAGGCGCAGGAGTGCCGCCCTGAATCTTCGATGCCACGATCCCTGTGCCGTAGTGCCCGCTGCCGCCTTGAATCGTGATACCGGCGAAACCCCCGGAGCCGCGTCCGTTGCCCGAGCCTGTGCCGCTGCCGGCAGTAGCGCCGGATCCGGTGCCAAGGCCTGTTCCGTTTCCTGTACCATGACCTGCATCTGTGCCGGTGCCGCCCTTGCCAGAGCCGGTTTCTGTCCCAAGACCTGCGCCAACGCCGCCTCCGCCCGCGGGCGCGGTACCGCCGCTGCCGTTTCCAGCGCCAATTACGATTTCATCAACTTTGTTGCCACCTGCAGCATTGGCTTGGCTGCCGATTGCCGTTGGGCCGGTGGTTGCGCCTCGCTGCTTCGAGCCAGGTGCGGCTTGCGCCGATGCCGCATTCGCCGCAGGAGAAACGCCGAAGCGCGCACGGGCCTCGGCTGCAGGAACTTGCGGTGGCGGACCGATGGGCGCAGGAGTAGGGCTCAGTGCGATTAGGGTTTGCAAATCCTTGCCGCGGCTTGCGGCTGAAGCCACCTGCTCGGCCCTCGGTGGCTGCACTGCTTTTTCCGCCTTCTTCGCGACTTGCTCTTTTTGCACTTTCAGCGGAGCCGGTTCTTCCGGAGCATTGACTGGCATAGCGAGCTTCGGCGCCTCGCGTGAATCGATTTCCGCCGGATGAAATTCCGGCAGATCGGGCTGCATTGGAGTGACTCTCAGCCTCGCAGCCGGAAGCTTCAGCTTCGGAGGCTCGATCAGTTTTGGCGCATGAGTTATAGAGGACTTGTTCTTCCGTATATCGAGCGGCGCGGGCGCGGCGTTGGCCATCTGCACAATGTTGGGCAGCGGCACGAAATCCCGCAACACTGGTGGAAGCTTCAGCCGTGGCTGAAGAAGCGTCTGCTGGGTATTGTCGGGCCTGGGAGGCTCGGAAAGAATGGGCTGCGGCCCTGGATAGCTGAAACCTTTGCTGGCGCGCGCCGGAGCCGGCGCCGACTTCGGCTTGACCTCGCCCGAGAGGCCACCCTCATGCCCGTTTCCTTCCGACCCGCCACCGAGCACAGGAAGGTAAATGACGTGATCCGTCGGATTCAGCTTCAGGCTCTCCGCGTCTTTTATCGGATGGAAGCGGCTGGCAACGATAGAAAGCAGAACAATCGCAACGATCGCGAGTTCATGCAGGATGAATGAGTAGGCAAGCGGCCATCCCGGACGATGGCCGGCTTTGATTTCCTCAAACGAGAAGCGAAAAAAAACCGGCCGCGACGGGTCCAGGATATGAGCGATTTCGGAGCGAACTTCATCTTCGAGCGAGAGAAGAGGCATTGCTACTTACCGGGGCCCTTTCCGTAACGACTTAAATTCACCGACATCGATTCACCACTTCTCTCGCGCTCAACCTAGATTTTCATTCACCACTTACCGCAACAGCGTTGCCTTTAAAATCCCAGCAGCCTGCGCTGGGTTCAGATCCATCGTGATGCCCGATGTCCCACCTAACGTCAAGTTATCGACAACGATATCCCCAAGAACGTAGGTGCCGGAGCCGGAGTTCCCTTGCATTTTAAAAATATCGCTGAAGTACGCCGGCGTC
>Ga0209267_1001754_pt1 | contig 14545 bp, 6 predicted proteins | sample GraSoiAngelo_137_FD_185894 | JGI IMG/M metagenome (GOLD analysis project Ga0209267, IMG submission 185894) | Grasslands soil microbial communities from the Angelo Coastal Reserve, California, USA - 14_0929_09_30cm (SPAdes) (version 2) | ecosystem: Environmental > Terrestrial > Soil > Grasslands ... | reverse complement strand
CGCTCATGGTTCTTCGCTTGCGGGTACCACGGCCCGACGTGTTACCGGAGAGTCCTCGGAGTGCTCTGATACGCTGCTGGGCGTGTCGCACAATGAGACAGAATCGTTAGTCTTTGACCCCGAGTACGAGGAGTCAATCCTGTGCATCTGCTCCACCCACTGCGCGGCGTACAGCAGACTTGTGCGGTAAGTCTCATCTGGCAACCAATGCAAGGCATTGTAAACAAAAAACAAAGTTAAAGGCTCGCTAATTGTTAATGGCTACAAACAGTAAGAGCCTAAAATAAATTAAATTGGCTCTTGTAATCTGAGCCTTAACGTGGGAAGATCCTCCGCAGACCTGAAAAACAAAAGACCCCTTGGCTCTGCTAAGCCAAAGGGTCTTGGGACGCCGAGGGCGTCACTAGATTCTGTACCTATTATGCTCTCGGTTTCCCTTCGGGTCAAATTCAAAAACTCGAAAGGAAACTAACATGGAAACTTCAATCACGACCACAAACTACAACCGCGTTGCTGGCGAAATTATTGATACTGCCAAAGCTCTCGCCGGCGTCGAAGAATTCCGCAAGGAGGAGAGAGTGAGAGGAAGGAAGCCAAAGGCTAAGGTCGCAACCAAGACCGAGAGACAGGAACTCCTGCGCCAACGGATTCTGTCTCTGAAAGACGATCTGGAGGCAGCGGGTTTCGGACCGTTGCTGAAGGTGCCGGGATCAGTCCAGTATCTGGGAGAACCGATTCAAGACCCGAAGACCAAGGGCTCGATCGCGCACGTTGAAGAGGAGCTCGGGACGTACATTCAGCGTGTTCGAATAACGGAGAACTTCTACCAGCGACAACCCTTCGAGCACTTGGAAGACAAAATCTACCGGCGGCTCATTCGCGACTTCATCGAGGGAGCAGCCATGCCTGAGTCGAAGGTCGCTGCTCTCGGCATGCACGGTGGGCGTTGCACATCTCTTTCGGATCTCGGGATTCGCTACTCTGTCATTGATGGGCTGCAACGTCTCTACTGCTTCTGCATCGCGATCCTAGTCGTTTGGTTTAGGGAGAAGCTCGTGCAGGACCGGTGCATCACGCAGGTAGCTTGGGAGTACATGAAGGAAGTTGTCGAGAAGTTGCCTGATCCGAAGGCCGCTGTAGAGGATTTGCTGAAGCGCAAAACACGCTACGAAATCTTCTGGAACATCGGTTTGGAGGAACTGCTCCACTACATGGTCACATTCAATACCGGACAGCGGAGTATGAGCGTTCAAGTCCAGTTGGAGATCATGCGCAAGCCGTTGCTCGACGCGCTCGAGCACGACGCGAAGATCACCATCTTCAAGGACACGGAGAATGTCCAAGGACGTACGAAGCCCAAGGATCACTTTGCGGCGTCCGACTTGGTGCTGGCAACCCGCGCCTTCATCGAGTACAACCCACAGTTGAAAAAGCCTGATGAAGCGGAGAGTCTCCTGGAGACCAATGCCGGATTCACGGACCTTCAGAGTTCGTTCGATGTAGGGGACGTGACCGACGTGGTTATGACGATGAAGAGAATCGCCGTAGACATTCACCAGAAAGTAATGGAGCGGTATGCTGACAATCCGGCAAACCGTTACATTCTTTCCGGCGGCGGCATTTTCTTAGTGAGTTTTGCAGCAGCGTGCGGCAAGATTCGAAACATGTTAAACACGACGTCTCTTAATGGTGCCCTTGAACGGCTCCTGAAAGAGATGGCGAAACCGGGGGAAGACCCGCTAAATCTCGACGAATATCAGCGTGTCGTCGGGAACATAAAAACCTCTCGTGGCAAAGCAATGCGACGGTTGGTTTACGACACGTTCCTGCGCTTCTTCAACGGAACCACACCGCACCTTGACTGGGCGGATGCGGCCCGTCAAATGAGCGTTTAAGCTTCAAACAACCATTCTTAAGCAGCCCTACGGTGAGTGGGGCTGTTCTTTTTCTCTCAAACGTCTGATCTTCGCCTTAAGCCACCAGCCCATCTTTCTATTTTGGGAAAGCATTATCAATCTTTCGCGTGATCCGCTCGGCTCACTGAGTACGGCAATTAGCCGAATCCGTGCGCGGGCTGCCCTCCGACCCACCAAACAAATCGTCCGCCGTCCGCAGTGAAGGCTCGCCAGGGTCGCAGCCATTATCCCGAGAGCCACGCGCTTGCGGCCCTCGTCCATGCGAGCATGGTAACACCTTTCGCCGTTTATTCGCCAAGTAGAGGTTGGTCATCTTGATGAAGTGGGATAAGAGGATGGCTCAATACTCCTCAGGCAAGAGAATCGTCGTCGCTGACCTATCAGCCTCGTGTGATTATCCACACCTTCACTTCGCTAGACAGCGTGTAAGCCGACAACAAGCGGGTGACTTGCAAAGGTCGCCACGTCTGCCAATGCCGTTTTGTTTAAGGAAAACACGGTCCTTCTTCGCCACACAAGTTACTCGGTTGATTAAGTATCAGATGGTGCTGGTGGGCAAAAGTCCGACCTCCCGCAGAAACTCTCGCCCAGTGAATACCACGAGCTTTCGATTCGCGTGTACTTTCCATCATTTTTCAAATTCACTACTTGCGGAAGGATATTAGTCCCGAAAGACCAAGGCACACCGGCTTCGCCGACAATTTTTTGGGCATTGGTATATAGGTCGCCAGCTGTGGACGCCCCCGAGAGCTGCTTCGGCACGCATTGTGCAGGAGGTGGGTCGGACTATCCCGAATTTATCAGCTGATTACGGGGACGGTGCCTCTGTAATCCGCCGTAAGCTGGCCTGGGATGACCTCAGAGCCGATTTCGTGAAGCACTCATAAAATCTTCCTTTTGCAGGACGGCGAGTATCCAATCCGATGGCCATTAGTGACGACGGGACGCTGAGATAGCTTCCGGATTGCCGACAAACAGGGAGTGATTTTCTGCGGATGGTTCTCCGTCGACCAAAACACGCGTTCGGAAACAACTTTGCAGAGAGGAGGGAACAAAGAGCGCAAACTTCACTCCGGCAGCCTACATTTCAGAGCTTGATAAGGTCAATGGTTGTCGGTGCGGATGGAATTCTTGGTATGTATAAGAAGCATTTTCAATATCTCAGGCTCCAATGCAACATATTCCAGGTAAAGACAAACCACACTACCCCAATCGCTGCCATGCCGATCAGGGTGTCGCCGATCCGGCTCCATAGCCAGCGATCAGATTGTCGCCACGACCGGAACGCGTTCCAAATAGCGACCACGGTGCCCAGCACTCCCACCCCGCCTATTAACTGGATCAGGCGCAACCAAATGTTGTAACGGGGACTGAGCAGGCCAATGTCCTTGAATGCCAAAGTAAAGAAGATGGCGAACCCTGCAAAAAACAGCAGATCTAGCAGGCTCACGATGCGCACCAGAAGCCGCAAGTGCCGCTGTTCGGGAGCAAGATTCAGCTTCTGCCCATAGTGCCACCGGATCAGCGCGGCAATTGGCCAGAGCAGCACTGCCAGCAGAAGTATTACCAACGACCCAATGATCAGTGGTAGATGGAATGCGCTGTTCTCATACCAGTGAGCTTTTTGGAAGACCATGAATGGATAATCGATCACCGCAATAGGATTTCCAGAGCTGTCACGCTTGAACCCGATCCGGTCCTGGCCGTTGACGTCCCGGAACATCAGAGAACCGATCTCGCGAAACTTCTTCGGCTCTCCATTTAAGTCCTTGAAGTCGCCGACGCTGATGGTACCGTCATCATTTACCGACAGCTTTGATTGGTCCGCCACACCAAGCACCTTCAGGATGGTCGTCTCAGAACGACGGCTGACGATGTAATGGCCTGCCAGCGACTGCGCATCCTGGGCGGCAGTGCTTACTTGCGAACCCGCAGGCGCTTTATAAGGAAAATAGCGATCGAGAAACTTGTGCCACACCGCCTCGCGCGCACCGATCTCGCCTTTTCCAGCGCTGTTGTAGGAAATAAAAAAGCCGAGATTCGCATCAGGTATCAGGTGCAGGTCGCTATGGAAATACTGAGTGTCGCCGCCATGTCCGATGATGCGATGCCCATTTCTTTTCTCTTCATAGAAGCCGAGTGCCATGGCATTCATGTCGGGTAAGTTTTCAAATTGACGGGAATGCATGAGCTTCGCCGTCTCCGGCCGCAAAATCTGAGCCCCTTCATAGGTCCCGTCTTGCAAGTGCGCAATCATGAAATGCGCCATGTCGGCGGCGGTGACGGAGGAACTTCCGGCAGGCGGGATGTTGACATATTCGAAAGACTTAGGCGGCTGTGACGCAACGTCGTAGCCGTTCGACATCATGGGCTTCAGATCGTCAAGCAGCGGCTGGCGAAAGGTGGAATGGTTCATGCCCAGCGGCTTGAGAATGTGCTCGTCGATGTAATCGAAGTACGGCTGTCCGGACACGCGTTGCACAATATATCCAGCCAGCCCGGTCCCATAGTTCGAATACGCCGGAGTCGTCCCTGCAGGAAAAATGCGCGCCGGCAGATGTTCCTTCAGATAAGTGTCGAGCGGCGTCAGGTCTTTTGCATCACTAACAAAAAGGGCCTGGACAGTTTCCTCGAATCCCGGCGTATGAGTCATGAGGTTGCGCAGGGTGATTGGCTTCCCATAAGCAGCCGGAATTTTGAAATCGATATACTCGTTCACGTCGCGATCGAGATCCAGCTTGCCCTGCTCCACTTGCTGCATCACTGCCGTCCAAGTAAACAGCTTGGAAATCGATCCGGGGCGGAACAGTGTGTTGTCGGGAGAGACAGCAACTTTCTTCTCCACGTCGGCGTAACCATAGCCTTGCTTGAACAGCACCTTGCCGTCCTTGACGATCATGATTACCGCGCCGGCGATATCCTCGCGCGCCAACTGTAACGGCATCACGCCAGCGAGGAACGCCTCGACGTCAGCCGCGGTGAGTTCATGTGTGGTCGGGATCGGAGGCTGCTCGGCTTCAACCGGAGGCTTCTTCGCTTTGGGAACTAAAGGATTCGGGACTTGCGGCTTCTGAGCCCAGGCCGAAGCCGTCATCATCAGGAGCATAACTGCCAAATATGGAAACCGGTGGACGGGCCCGAATATCCCGCTAGCAGCAGTGCTCGTATTCACGATGAAGTCCTCCTTCGGCGCATTGAAGAGTGCGCGCTTGCAAGCAGCCACCATTCTGTCGTCGAACGTCCCAAACTAAAAGTTCAGCTTTAGCGCGAACTGAATAATTCGCGGCGAAACCGCAGTACTCAGGATCTGTCCAAAAGTAGCTGAATCCTGCTCGTAATCGGGATCGGAAAACTGCGGGGTATTGAAGGCATTGAAAAACTCCGCCCGGAATTCTACATTCGACTGCTCATTCGGCCACGCCGTACGGAATTCCTTGATCAGCGACAGATCCGTGTTGCGCTGATCCGGACCGTGAATAATCCCAGGGCGAGTGTTGCCGAAGGCTGTTGCGACTCCGTCATCACCGATCACCGGTGGCGTGGTAAAGCACGCTGTGTTGATGTAGTTGTTCAACTTGCTAGTGACGGAGCCCGAGGTGTTTGCTTTACTCACGCCGCAACCGGGGGCCAGCTGCCCAAAGTCCTGACCAAACGCCGAGATGCCGAAAACATTCGTGGCATTTGTATTCAGGACGGGCAGCAGATGACCGGATTGGAATACTGTTACGCCCGCGACTTTCCAGCCGCCCAGTGCGGCGCCTAACAACGAGCGGCGCTGCTTGAAGAAGGGCAGATCGTAAACGTAACTGGCAACAAGGCGATGCTCCCGAATAAACAAGTCGGGCCCATAGCGAGCGTGAGCATTATTCTGGTCACCTTCGGAGAAACCGCCGTTGGCGCCGATTGCACTGAAGGGGTCCGTGGTTAGGTCACGAGCGAAGGTGTAGGAAACCAGGAACTGCAGCCCGTGGGTGAAGCGTTTGCTGACACTGGTCTCGAGAGCGTTGTACCAGCTGGAGCCTGCGGATTCGATTTGCAGCAGATTATTGGCAGTCCACCCGAGCAGCGGAGCGCGAAATGCGACATTATCCACGGTATTAGTCGTTTCGCCCCGGATTGGATTGCTCACGCTTGCAAGCCGCGCCTGATTGGGGTCCCGCGTACGAATCATGTGTGTAGCCCGCGTCCCCACGTAGCCGACCTCCCAGACCAAGCCCTGCGTAAGCTCGGTCTGCAGGTTTAGGCTGTACCGCTGAAAGATAGGCGGGCGAAAATTTTGCGCAAATGCGATCGTGCTGAATTGGGTGCTCGGCGAATAAGGAGTGTAAGACGGAAACACCGGCGTTCCGGGAGGAAACGGATTTGCAAAACTGGCAGCTGCGTTATCGAAAGCGATCAACTGGCGCAACATTCCAAATGGTTGGTTCAGGAGCAACTGAAAGAGTGGTTGCCCCGTGACCCGCTGGTGATAGATGCCATATCCGCCGCGTAGCACCAACCGCCGTCCCGGAGGAATTTGCCAGGCAAAACCCACGCGTGGATTCCACGTGTTCTGGCCGTCTCCCCGGATTCCCAGGTTGTTGTCGAGCCGAGTTACTCCGTTGGGCGCCGTTCCCGGAAAGTTATTGGAAACCACGAAGCCCTGCAGAGTCCCGGCCACCGGCGGATTGGTATCGGCACGCGTGACATCAAAAGATGCGTTGCGCCCCAGTTCATCTCCCAAGTCTCCCAGGTGCTCAAACCGAAGTCCCAAATTGAATGTGAGCCGTGACGTCAACTTGAGATCGTCCTGCGTGTAAGTGTTGTAGTCCCAAACGCGCCAATGGCGATCGAACAGGCCCGGAACATCGATAGTCGCCAGCACGTTGCTGAGGCCAGTTCCGTTCGTGGTGCCATCTTGTCCGAGGAGAAAATCCGGGAAGGTGCCAAACACCAGCCCGCCAAGGAAATGGAAGTTGCCGATGTTCAGTTGACCGCGGTTCACCCCGCCGCCAAAGCGCAAGGAATGCCGGCCGTGAGTCCAGACCAGATCGTCCTGGAGAATGTAGGCATTCTGGGCCACCTGGATGGTTTGGCCGTTTCCGCCGAGCGTGAGCGCGCCGCTGATCTGAATCGCAGGAATCGGATTGTCGAAGGCCGGCGCGGTGACGCCGACATCGGAGAAGCGGAAAGCTTCCTCCTGATTAAGGTTTACGAATTGGCGGTTGTACGCAACCTCTGCCTGGTTGAGAAGATTGGGGCTGAACAGGTACGTATGGGCTACCGAAAAATTGCGGAAATGGTCGGCAGCGGTTACCGGAAATCCGGGCGCCGTCGGACCACCAAGGTTGGTTATCGGCAGCGACTTCTTGTCATGACTATTGGCAAAAAAGAACCGCACCGCCACCCTGCTCTTTTCCGAGTGGAGCCAGTCTCCATTGGTCATGAACTGCTCTTCGTTGAAGGTGCACGGAACGCTGAAGGCACTCGTGCCTTGCGTGTCGAATGGCTGGGTCGGGTCGATTCTCTGCGGTGTGGGAATGAGGTAGCTGCCATCGGGCAGTTTGAATTGCAACAATGCGAGCGCTTGTGGAGCGATGTTGGAGCCGTCGGGCAGCACATTCGGACCAATCCCGGGGCCTAATATCTGCTGAATAAACGTGGGCTGGCCTGCGAACAAAGCACCCAGCGCGGCGGGCGAACGATCGTTGGTCAGAGGTGGTGTGGCGAAATTGCTGGAGCAACTGACGTCCACACCGTTGGTCTGCCGAGTTCCCTGGTAGGACGTAAAAAACAGCAGCTTGTTCCTGCGAATCGGTCCGCCCAGCGCGAATCCGAATTGATTTTGCCTCAGCACCTGCCTGGGTTGATTGCTTAGTTTTCGAAAATAGTCATTTGCGTTCAATGCTTCGTTGCGGAAATATTCAAACAGTGTTCCGTGGAATTCGTTGGTGCCGCCCTTGGTGACCACGTTGACGTTCGCACCTGCGTTGCGGCCATACGACGCATCGTACTGGCCTGTCTGTACCTTGAACTCCTGAATCGTATCCGGGTTCGGAACGGCAACGCCTCCGCTGAACGAACCACTTTGCTGCAGGTCATTGATCTGGACGCCATTCATTTGGAAGTTGTTGTCGGTCGAGGTTCCGCCATTGGCGACGAACGGCTCTTCCCCGTTACTGCCTCCTCCGCGCCCGAAACCACCGGCATTAGTGACGTCCGTTGCAACTCCCGGTGAGAGACCGACGATCTGCGTGTAATTGCGCGTCACTAACGGCAGGTTTTCGACCATCTCACTGGTCGTCACGTTTCCCAGGGTGCTGGTCTCCGTCTGTAACTGTTCGGCGGTGGTGTCAACCTGCACTGTCTCGTTGATCGCTCCAACTTGAAGGCGGATGTTCAGCGCTTTTGTCTCGGTCACGTTCACTGCGATATTGGGATAATTCGATACTTTGAATCCCTCTTTCGACGCTTCGAGCCGATATGATCCGGGCGGCAGCAGCGGGACCACATAGCTGCCGTTGTTTGTGGACATCACCACCACGGTTGCGCCAGTGGCTTCATTGGTGGCCGTAATCTTCGTCCCGGTTACGACCGCGCCGCTTTGGTCAGTCACAAGTCCTGAAATTGCACCCGTCCCGGCGCTCTGCGCTCCAGCCCGAGCACTAAACAAGCAAGCGATAATCAATAGCGCGACCGCAACATTCGAGCGGAGATCAGCCACGCTAAGAGGTGTGTTCGTTTCGGTGACTGGGGACATGGTCATCCTCCTTTTGGTTCCTCTGCCCGGACTCTTCCGCACGCGCAGGCGAATACCAGCGCGACCTGGAGTCCTGGTCTTTGCGTCGTAAGGAAGCCAGCGATCGCTTGGGCTGCAGGTGCGCGCACGCGACAATCAGCGCGTCCATCGCCGCCATGGGCGCTACATACGATCCGTGGAAAGATGGGTTCGCTATCGAGGCCAACCAGAAGGAATCGCAGAACCGGGCAATGGGAGTTTTCTCGCTATCTGTGATACCGAAGGTCGGCACACCGTTTTCGCGAGCATGCAGGGCTGCATCGACCGTCGCCTGCAGGCAACGTCCAAAACTGATGGCGATCAGCACATCTTTGGAACCGAGCAGGCTCACCTTCTGGTGCAAGTTGCCGGTCGATCCTATGGGAGCTTCGGCGTCATAGCCGAGCGAGGTGAGTCCATAAGCCAAGAGATAAGAGAGTGCGGCGGCGAAATCAACGCCGACCACCATGATGCGGCGCGCACGGTTCAGGCGCTTAGCCAATTGAATGACATGGTCTGCATCCAGCCTGGAGCGCAAAGTCTGCAGGTTATTGATGTCCATGTCGAGGCTGTGCTCCACGTGATCTGCAATGCTGCGCTTCTCGCGTGCAGCCGATTTCATCAATGTGTACGGGGTGATGCGGCTGACGAAATGCGCCCGCAAATCGGCGACGAAATCGGCATAGCGTTCGTAGCCGAGCGCCTGAATGGTGCGCACGATGGTCGCTTTGTCCACTTCGTAGCGCTTGGCCAGCGCACGTGAGGAGAGAAAGTAATTGTCTTCGGCACTGTCAAGGATGGCGCGAATCAGCTTACTGCGGCTGGAGTTCAAGCTCGGCTCAGCTTGAGTGACGCGGCTCTCCAGCGCCGTCATCCAACTCTTGCGATCGCCCGGGTTGCCGTTCGTCCGCATTTCCGATAAGCGTTCGCGGTCTCGTGAAACCATGATCGTCGGTTCCTGCCTGCCAGCAATGGCGATAACGTTTACACCGCATGGTGCACATTGTCAACAAAAAACACCATATGGTGCATTTTCCCGTTGACAGGAGTTCCCCCGCGTTTTACAAGTGTGATCCGGCGTGCTGCCCTGGGTCTCGGGCTAATCAAGCTGCATGAAAATCGAATCGATCACGTTGCGCGAGATCCGGATGCGCCTGAAGGCGCCGTTTGAGACCAGCTTCGGCGTTACCCAGGATCGCAGAATTGTCCTCGTCGAGGTCATCGCGGACGGAGTCAGCGGTTGGGGCGAAGTCACCACTATAGAAGCTCCTTCCTACAATTCAGAGACTACCGATACGGCCTGGCACATCATTTCAGACTTCATCGCGCCCTTGCTGGTAGGCAAGGACTTGCCCAATGGGACGGATGTGCCCCAACTTCTGGCCGCGATTCGTGGCCATCAGATGGCCAAGGCTGGCATAGAGAACGCGATCTGGGATGCCGAGGCTCAGCAAAAAGGAATCCCCCTTGCCACAATGCTGGGCGGAACCGCCGCGGAGATCGCGTGCGGCGTTTCTCTGGGTATCCGGGAAAGTCCGCTAGCCCTGGTCAAGAAAGTTGAAGAGGAGCTGAGCAGCGGATATCAACGCATCAAGCTGAAAATCAAACCGGGCAAGGACCTGGATTTCGTCGCCGCCGTCCGAAAACAGTTCCCTGCAATTTTGCTTTCGGTGGACGCTAACTCAGCATACAGCCTCCTCGACACTGATCATCTGCGGCGATTTGACCAGTTCGCACTCCTCATGATCGAGCAACCGCTGGAATGGGACGACATTTACTCGCACGCGCAGCTTCAGGCGCGGATTCGCACCGCTATTTGTCTCGACGAATGCATTCAGAACGCGGGGCACGCAAATGCGGCAATCCAGTTGGGGGCATGCCGGATCATCAACATCAAGCTGGGACGTGTCGGCGGACATAGCGCCGCGCGCAACGTGCATGACGTTTGCCGCAAGCACTCAGTGCCGGTATGGTGCGGAGGTATGCTGGAATCCGGAATCGGACGCGCCCACAACATAGCCATGTCAACCTTGCCCGGCTTTGCCCTGCCCGGCGATGTCTCCGCCAGCCAGCGTTATTGGGACCAGGACATCATTGAACCCGAAGTTGAAGTAACACCGCACGGGACAATTCGGGTGCCAACTGCTCCGGGGCTAGGCTATTCGGTAAACCGTGATTTGATCGACCGCCTTAAAGTCAGAAGCAGGAATTGGAAGGCTGAAATTCAGGTCGGCGCTGAGTGATTCGAGACTTGATGCAACCAGCATGAAAATCGAGGTCATGGGGATGGGCAAACATTTCCGCGCAGTCACAGCACAATCGTTGTTCATGGTGTGCCTGGCAGCGAGTTCACTCTTTTCGCAAACGGCTACCAATTTCGAGCAACGTATCCAAACTATTGTCAGCCGCCCGGAATTCGCCCACTCCACCTTTGGGATTGAGTTCTATTCGCTGGATACGGGCAAACCGATCTATCAACTGAATCCCGACAAACTGCTGGTGCCAGGATCCACCACCAAGCTTCTGACTGAGGGCACTCTGCTCGAACTGCTCGGTGCTGACTACCGTTTTCACACTCGTGTGTACCGGACTGGCTCCGTAAAAAAAGGCACTCTCGACGGCGATCTCGTGCTCGTCGCTAGCGGCGATCCTAACCTTTCCGGCCGCATTCAGCCCGATGGCAGCTTAGGTTATGAAAACATGGACCACTCGTATGGCGGGCCTGATAGCCGAGGTCTGGGCGATCCGCTGCTCGTCATTAAACAACTGGCACAGCAGGTCGCGGATAAGGGAATCAAGCGCGTCAAAGGTCGGGTGATCATAGATGCGCGTCTCTTCCCGGAGGGTGAGCGGGAGTTGGGCACGAACGTTGTTCTTTCTCCCATCGTCGTGAATGACAACGTGGTCGACGTTATCGTAGGCCCCGGAGCCACGGAGGGCGCTCCGGTCCAATTGCAGATTTCGCCCAAGACTTCGTACGTGCAGGTGGCGAACGAGGCCAAGACCGGAAAAGCTGATTCGAAGCGGGATCTTAATTACACAGGAGAAAAGGTTAATCCAGACGGGACGCGGACGGCCACGCTCGGCGGCACCTTGCCGCTTGGTAAGGGATCGGAAATGGTGTCTTACCCAGTGCCCGAGCCAACTCAATTCGCGGCGACGGTTTTCACGGAGGCGCTCAGGGAAAAAGGTGTGGACATCAAACTCCTTGTCGTAGGTGGCGCGCCGGATTTCAAGGCGATTGCCGCCAGCTACAAGCCAGAGAATCTGGTCGGGGAGCACATCTCGCCGCCAATCAAGGAAGAAGTAAAGATCACGCTCAAAGTCAGTCAAAACCTACATGCCAGCCTGGGGCCGTTCCTACTGGGCGCATTGGTCGCGCACAAAGACAAGGAAATCGACCAGGCTGGTTTCGATTTGGAGCACGACTTCCTGAAGAAAGCCGGCCTCGACCTGACGAGTGCGTCGCAAACCGATGGAGCCGGCGGCAACGCGTTCTTCACACCAGATTTCGTGACACGCTACCTGGTCTTCATGTCCGGTGAGAGTAATTTCGCAGATTTCCGTCGTGGTCTGCCGATTATGGGACGCGACGGGACCCTCTCCAAAATTCAGATCAACTCACCAGCTGCTGGCCACGTCTATGCCAAGACCGGAACCTACGACGTCTACGATGCGCTGAATAAAAAGCTGCTGGTCACAGGCAAAGGTCTGGCTGGCTACATGGACACCGCCAAAGGAGAGCGGTTGGCGCTGGCGCTGTACGTGAACATGGTCGCTGTGCCCATGGACGATCCTGAAGCAGTCCAGAAGATTGCGGGTGAGGCTTTGGGAAAGATCGCGGCGGCGGCTTATGACGCGCCATCTGCGTCTGAAGCTCCGGTGCAGTCTACTTCTGCTTATGACGTGATAATCAAAAACGGGCGGATCATGGATGGGTCGGGCAATCCGTGGGTCTCGGGCGACATCGCCATTCGCGGTGATCGCATTGCTGCTATCGGCAAGCTGGACGGCGCGCAAGCCAAACGCATCATCGACGCTTCCGGCCTCGTGGTCTCGCCCGGCTTCATTGACATGCTGGGGCAGTCTGAACTGGATCTCCTGATCGACAACCGTTCGTTGAGCAAACTTTCACAGGGGATCACGACAGAAATTACAGGCGAGGGAGCTTCCGTAGCTCCGCAAAACGCTCTCACGCTGGCTCAGCTTCAACCCGGGCTTGACCAGTACCACTTGAAAGTCGATTGGAGCACGCTGGACGAGTATTTCAAGCGGCTGGAGAAAACCGGCACGCCTCTGAACATCGGAACCTATGTTGGCGCGGCACAGGTGCGTGAAGCGGTGCTCGGAGATGCCGATCGGGCGCCCACACCTGAAGAACTCGAGAAAATGAAAGCGCTCACCGCACAAGCTATGCGGGATGGCGCGTTCGGGATCTCGACTGCTCTCATCTATCCTCCGGGTCATTACGCAAAAACCGATGAGCTAATCGAACTGGCAAAAGTCGCCGCGCAACACGGTGGAATTTACGGCACTCACATGCGCAGCGAAGGCCAGAGCGAAGTTGCCGCAATTGAGGAAGCCCTCCGCATCGGGCGTGAAGCTCACTTGCCGGTCGAGATTTTTCATCTGAAAGTGAGCGGCAAATCGCGCTGGGGCTCGATGCCCAAAATTGTAGCGATGATTCAGGCTGCACGCGACAAAGGACAAGACGTTTCTGCCAACATGTACCCCTACGTTGCCGGTGGCACGGCGTTAGCCTCCAGCTTGCCACCGTGGGTTGCAGAGGGAGGCACGAACAAGTTGCTCGCTCGCCTTCAGGACCACACGATACGGACAAAGATTAAGCAAGAAATGGCCGGCGATCATCCCAACTGGGAGAACCTCTACTTTGACAGCGGTGGGCCAAGCGGAGTTCTGGTGTCAGGTATCGTGAATCCTGACTTGAAGAAGTTCGACGGTAAGACCATCGCTCAAATCGCAGCTGCGCAGAAGAAGCCTCCACTCGACGCGTTATTTGACATGGTCCTCGCGGATAAGGCGCAGACCGGAGCACTCTACTTTATTGCTGACGAAAATGATCTGCGTTACGGATTGAAACAGCCGTGGACCAGCTTGTGCCTGGATGCGAGCGAACTGTCGCTTGATGGCCCACTGTTTGAACCCCATTCTCATCCGCGCGCCTTCGGCGCGATGCCGAGATTCGTGGGCCACTACGTTCGCGATGGGCATCTGCTTCCTTTAGAACAAGCCATTCGCAAGATGACTTCTTTGCCGGCGCAACGCGAACGTCTGCGTAATCGAGGACTGCTGAAGGAAAGCTACTTCGCCGATATCACGATTTTTGATCCGGCCAACATTCGGGACAAAGCCACATATGAGGAGCCGACACAGCTGTCAGAGGGTGTGAAATACGTTTTCGTAAATGGCCAACTTGAATTCGAAGGCGACCACTTGACCGGGGCCAAGGCTGGTCGGGTACTCCGTGGACCTGGGTGGAACCTGGAAAACTGAGCCCCGGATCAAGAACACTCCATTGATCGTCGCTCAAATCTCGCGCAGCATGACGCATATCCACATTGCCAGCGTGAACACGACGGGCGGAGAGTTTGAACTGGGCTAGGTCCGCCCGCTGTTTCCGACGGGCTATACCGCACCACTTGGGAACCCTTATAACGTGACCCCAGACGGCCAGCGTTTCATCTTCGCCACACTTTCCAGGAAGTGTTCCCACACCCCTCGTCCCGGTCGCAAACTGGAGCGCACCTGAAGAAGTAGTCACAGCTCTGGTGCTCAACCCCAACGCTCGCACAGGTAAGCAGGTGCCCCTCGCAAGATTGCGATCATGCCTGAGTTACGGACTATTCGGAAA
>Ga0209267_1001751_pt1 | contig 14558 bp, 10 predicted proteins | sample GraSoiAngelo_137_FD_185894 | JGI IMG/M metagenome (GOLD analysis project Ga0209267, IMG submission 185894) | Grasslands soil microbial communities from the Angelo Coastal Reserve, California, USA - 14_0929_09_30cm (SPAdes) (version 2) | ecosystem: Environmental > Terrestrial > Soil > Grasslands ... | reverse complement strand
AAATCCTTCGGCGTTTGGAGGACGCAAATTCCGAGTCTGATCCGATCGATCGACAATCGTTGCTCACCTTTGTGGTAGCCGGTGGCGGCTTTGCCGGCGTGGAAACAGTTGCGGCGTTAAATGACTTCGTGCGGGACGCGCTGCCGTTCTATCCAAACCTGGGTGAAAAAATGTTACGGGTTATACTGGTGCATTCTGGTCCGGTGATTTTACCGGAACTAGGCGAAAGCCTGGGAGGATACACCGAGGAGGTTCTGGCCCGACGCGGCGTGGAAGTTCGCCTTAATACCCGAGTTAAGAGCATGACGGAGAGCGAGGTTTTGTTACCCGATGGTGTCTCAATTCCGTCGCGCACTTTGGTGTGGACTGCTGGAACCGTGCCCAGTCCCATCATCTCTTCGCTCCCCTGCGCAAAGGAACGAGGCCGATTACTGGTAAACCAATTCTTGCGAGTCACCGATTGGCCCAACGTCTGGGCGGTGGGGGACTGTGCATTTGTGCCGGACAGCAGAAATCCAGGCCAATCTCATCCACCAACCGCGCAGCATGCCATACGAGAGGGTAAAGTTGTGGCGCAGAACATCGCGGCTGTAATCTTGGGTCGTCCTTTAAAATCATTTTCATTCAGAACCATTGGGCTGCTGGCTTCGATCGGTCGTCGGATGGGCGTCGCGCGGGTTTTTGGTTTCAATTTCTCGGGCTTCTTCGCGTGGTGGATGTGGCGGACGGTTTACCTCAGCAAATTGCCCGGCTTGGACAAGAAGGTCCGTGTGGCATTTGACTGGACACTGGACCTCCTTTTTCCCAAGGACGTTTGCGCAGTGCACGATCTCGATCAACGCCGCGATTTCCGTTGGCCCGACCACGCTGGGAATGCGTCCGGGAATAATGGCGATCACGAAATAGGATCAGCGCAATTGAATTGGCGTGAATGCCCAGGCGAGATCGATGATTGGGACAATGCTCTCGAACGTTTCCTGTTATGACGAGATCGGCGTAACTTTGCGCCAGCTTTCGCCGAGGACGGCGACGTCGTAAATTGATCGGTCGTTCAACAGCGCGCGCCTGGCGCTCTTGTTCCATTGGGAGTAATTCTCGCATCCTGCGGAACGTGCGCTTTATTTCAACACCATGACCTCGGCGCAAATTCGCCAATCGTTTCTCGATTTCTTTCGCGAGAAAAAGCACACGATCGTGCCGTCGTCGCCGCTGTTGCCGGACGCGCCCAACTTGTTGTTCACCAACGCCGGCATGAACCAGTTCGTGCCAATCTTTTTGGGTCAGCAAAAGCCAGCGTGGAATCCGCCGCGCGTGGCCGACACCCAAAAGTGCATTCGCGCCGGAGGGAAACATAACGATCTCGAAGATGTCGGACTGGACACTTATCACCACACCTTTTTCGAAATGCTCGGTAACTGGAGCTTCGGCGATTATTTCAAAAAGGAAGCGATCGAGTGGGCCTGGGAGCTTTTGGTAAGGCGCTGGGGATTTCCGCGCGAGCGGCTTTACGCCACGGTCTATTGTCCCCACGGCAACGAAAACCGCTGGAGGCGTGAATTAGATGCATGTGTCAACGTCGTTAGAGGTGGACCTGCTCGCGTGCACTGGGAGGACGAGGAGCCAGATGAGTCCGCGATAAATCGTTCGGATCGAGAATCGATTCAGTACTGGGCCAGTGTGTTCATCGAAGCGGACCTTGACCCAACCAGACATATCCTTCCCGGTGGCCGTGCCGATAACTTTTGGATGATGGGCGACACCGGTCCCTGTGGGCCGTGCTCTGAAATACACGTCGACCTTACGCCAGAGGGAGGCGCTCGAGAGCTCGTGAACAAAAACGATCCGTGCTGCATCGAGATTTGGAACCTGGTTTTCATTCAATTCAACGCCAACCCGGACGAAAGTTTCTCGCCGCTGCCGCAACGGCACGTCGATACCGGAATGGGGTTCGAACGCGTGACCGCGATCATTCAGGGAACGAAAAACCTCACCGATTTCTCCGGCACGGTTTCAAATTACAAAACCGACATCTTTCGCCCGATTTTCGACGAAATCGAAAAGCTCAGCGGCAAGAAATACACGAGCACGTTGCCGAAGAGCGGAGTCGCCCACGAAACCGAGCAGGAAAAGATCGACATCGCGTTTCGCGTGGTCGCCGATCACATCCGCGCGCTTAGTTTCGCGATCGCCGATGGAATCATTCCGTCGAATGAAGGTCGCGGATATGTTTTGCGGCGCGTTTTACGGCGCGCGGTTCGTTACGGCCGCGCGCTGGGGTTTCACGAGCCATTCTTCTTTAAACTGGTCGATGTTCTCGCCAAAACCATGAGCGGCGTCTTTCCCGAGGTCCGCGCGAAACAAAAAACAATTCAGGACACAATTCGCCGCGAAGAAGAATCGTTTAACGCGACGCTAGACAATGGCATTCAAATTTTTGAAACCTACCTGCGCGGCATCGTCAGCGCGATAGAGCGATCATCGATCGTCCAGACACAGTTCCTTTGCAAAGAAACGGGTGATCCAGGCTTTCGCGGGCGGTATTCGGCGTGGTTACCGACGACGCGATTTGCTCAGCCTTCGGGCTGGGATGTAATCAGCGGCTACTCTCGGTACGGTGATCAGTATCCTACTAGGTTACGTATGTTGATGGAGAAATTGCATGAGGCGAGTTCGGCGACAGAAGCGAATTCCTTAATCGACGCGATCGCATCGGCTGCGCGTTCAATTGAAGCCGACTTTGCCTTTAAACTCTACGATACTTATGGATTCCCTATTGATCTGACCGAGCTGATGGCGCGCGAGCGCGGGTTGAGTGTCGACGTTGCCGGCTTCGAAGAGTTGATGGCACAGCAGCGGGCGCGAGGACGAGCGGCACAGAAAAAAGAGAAGATCGCCGTTCTCGATCTTGACCCAAAACAACGCACAGAATTTGTGGGATATGTCGAGGATTCAGCCGTCGCGAAGATTCAACACGTAAAACAGGATCTAGACCGCGCCTACGTTGTGCCTTCGCGTTCTCCCTTTTACGCAGAGATGGGCGGTCAGGTTTCCGATACTGGTGCGCTTCAACATCGTGGACGACGATACGACGTCGTTGATACGCAATCGCAGGGCAACCGACAAATACTAGCGTTATCGAGAAGGTTGGAAGTTGAGGATTTTGAAGAAGCCCTCAACGACGACATTGAACTTGAAATCGACATCGCGCGGCGTCGCGTAATCGAAGGACATCACACGGTGACGCATTTGTTGCACTGGGCGTTGCACGAAGTCGTCTCGCGCGATGCGGCACAAAAGGGAAGTTATGTTGGTCCGGATAAGCTCACGTTCGACTTCTCGAGTGCAGCGCTCACGCCGGAGCAAAAGCGCGGTGTGGAAAAATTGGTGAAGGAAAAAATCTCCGAGAACGCCCCGGTGTCGTGGACGGAAATTCCGTACGCTGAGGTCAAGAAGCGCAAAGACATCCAGCAATTCTTTGGAGAGAAATACGGTGATCTCGTTCGCGTCGTGCAAGTCGGCGGCGAGCCGACAAAACTGAATGGTTATTCGATGGAGCTTTGCGGCGGGACGCACGTAAGATCGACAAGCGAGATCGGTGCGTTTCGGATCGTGAGGGAGGAAGCGATTGCGGCGGGGACGCGACGAATCGAAGCCGTTGCCGGCGACGCGGCGCGCGTGTGGGCGCGCGAGGAAGCAGCGCGTCAGCAGGAAAAATTCGAAACCTTATCGCGAAAGAAACCGGACCCCTCGCCGCTCCCGGTTTTTACGGACACAGTGCAGACAGACGAAATGCTCAAGCAAATCGACGCGCGCGCGGCGCATCTGGAAAAGTTCGATGTCGATGTTCGCGACTGGGAAAAAAAACACGCGAAGCAAGCCGAGGCCGATTTGCGCAGCCGCGCCGCGCAAATTGCGAATGAACTGGCGTTAACCAAAGTCAGCCAGAAAATCTGCGTGGTCGGCGTTCCGGATGCCGACGCTAAACTGCTACAAGCTGTGGCCGATGCGCTGAAGCAAAAGTTCGACGGCCCGATCGTCCTCGCTGGCGCGAAGGGCGGCAATGTCGCGCTCGTTGCAGTTGTTCCGAAGCAACTGACTTCGAAATTTCAGGCGAACAAAATCATTCAACAGATCGCACCGATCGTTGGTGGCAAAGGCGGCGGTCGCCCTGAAAGCGCGCAAGGCGGCGGGACCGATCCGGCGAAGATCGACGACCTACTGGCCGAAGCGCGCCGTTTGCTCAGCTAGCCGGCAGCGCGAGCGTGATAAAGAAAGTCGCCGCCAAGGCGAGGAACAGCACGATCATGTAGACGAAGCCGCCTACAAAAAACTTGAGCGTACTCATAAACCAGCCCTGTCGATAAACGCGCCGGATAGACAAGAAAATCTGCACGACAAACAAGATCCAAAGAAGTGCGATGATCCAGCCCCCTAATGTGGGCGGAGCTATCCGGTTGAGTCCCATGGTTGCGAGCACGATCAGCATGACGGCGCTGTAAAAGAATGTGTGGATGTGCAGCGAGTAGATGAGGTGGTCGATGTAAAAAATGTGTCGCCGGATATAGAGTATCTTGAGGACGAAAGCGAAAAGCGGAATACAGCAAAGCATCATGTAAGGCAGATTGCTGAAGAGCGTGGCGATAAAGAGGCCCATTTTTGTTCCGTGTTCGCCCATTTTTTCTTTCGCGCGTGCTTCCAACCAGCGCTCGAACGGAGTTGACGATTTGGTGTCCGCATCGAAAACGAGAAAGGGCCGCTCGTTCACCGGACCATAGGATCGTTTACCCGAGTCAGGAGGCGAAGCCGTTGGCGTGATTGTGGGCGAAGGCTGTTCTTCGGCTGCTGCCGTAGCTGCAGGGCTCGGTTTGGTCAGGTAATCCAGGGCGTCCTGAGCTTTTTTGCGCTCTTCCGCTGAAAGATTCTCTTTGTCGAGTTCCGCTTCAATTTCATCACGCTTCTCTGCGACGGCCGCGGCAATCACTGTCCGATTTTTCTCCGAGATTTTCCCGGGTTCCAAACGAAGTCCCTTTGCTCCGTAATTGACGGCAAAGAAGAACAAGATGCTGGCCAAAAGATAAAGACGAAGCGGATGGAGATAGCGAACACGTTTGCCAGCGAGAAATTCGTTGGTCAGGCGCCATGGCTTGACGATGAGCAAGCCGATGGTGGCGAAAAATTTCGAATCCCAGTTCAGGAACGAATCGAGAACATCGACAATGACATGTCGAAACGAGCGGCGATAATCGATCGCTGCCTGCCCACATTGCGCGCAATGCGGCCCGGTTAACTCGGCACCGCAATTTTGACAATGGGTAAATGGCAGAGGTTGTCGATCTTTGCCTCGCCCAAACCAACGGCGGCGCGCAGTTCTCTCGACTGCGGAAATCGCGGTATCGCCGAGAATGATTTTTGCCGGTTCGTCCGCCATGACGACCGAGATTACGAAATGGCGTGGAGCGCGTCTATCGGAGAAAGAACAAGCCGGCCGTCCCGATGGTGCCGATTGCAATCATCAGAAGATCGTCGTTGATGAAGTAGGGATAAACCATCAACGCAATACCAAGAAGCATTGGCCTCCATAAATTCATTCGCTTTCCGTAGATGAAAGCGACGAAGCCGATCGAGCCAAAGACAAAACCGCCGATCAGATTTGCCGCGCTCAGATTCAGCATGGCCGATAAACGAGCTATTTGCGGGCCAAGATCGATATCGGAAACTTGTGGTTGACCGCCAGTCCTGTGCGGTGACACGATTCTTTAAAGGAAACGATGGCACTTCAACTTTTTCGAAAGAAAAGCCCGGACCACTTAATTGCCGAAGCCGCCGCGCCTGAGCGGCAAATGAAGCGAGCGCTGGGTCCATTCGCTCTCACCTGCATTGGCATCGGCGCGATCATCGGGACTGGAATTTTCGCGCTGGCGGGAACGGCCGCGGCTGGCGAGCAACTGGCGGCCTCGATTTGGAAGACGCCGATACTGAATTTCATCCAATCATGGATGAGCCATGCACCACTTGTCTTTGGCCGGCCCGGCGCCGGTCCGGCGGTGATGCTTTCCTTTGTGGTCGCCGGCGTCGCGTGCGGGTTCGCCGCTCTTTGCTATGCCGAACTCGCATCAATGATTCCGGTCTCGGGTTCTGCTTACACCTACTCTTACGCGACGCTCGGTGAGCTCATCGCCTGGATCATTGGCTGGGACCTCATCCTCGAATACGCCGTCGGCAACATGGCCGTAGCGGTCGGCTGGTCGGGTTATTTCGTCAGGCTATTCGGGAGTCTCTTTGGATTAAGATTTCCGGTCTGGGCAGTGAACGATTATGCAACTGCGAAGACGATTGTCTCGCAAGGCGGTGAATCGTTGTCGAACTATTCCTCGGCCACGATTCCCACAATTGCCGGCTATCCGATCGCTCTCAATCTTCCGGCACTGCTGATTGTCGCTGCCGTGACGGCGCTTTTGATCTACGGAATCCGTGAGAGCGCGCGAACAAACAATACTATCGTCATCACTAAACTCGCGGTGGTCGTTTTCGTGATCTCGTTCGGCGCGTTCATGATTCACCCGACCAATTGGCATCCGTTTGTTCCGACCGGTATCGGCGGAGTCATGAGCGGCGCCGCGATCGTGTTCTTCGCTTTCATCGGCTTCGACGCCGTTTCCACGACCGCCGAGGAAACAAAAAATCCGCAGCGCGACATGCCGATCGGGATCATTGCCAGCCTGATTATTTGTACGGTGCTCTACGTTTTGATGGCGGCCGTCATTACCGGCGTGCGCACGTACACAACTTATTTTGGCGATCCAGCAGCGGTCGCGACCGCGTTCGCTGGTTATCCTTGGGCGCAGGCGCTCATTAGCGCGGGTGCGCTCGCAGGGATCACTTCAGTCCTTCTCGTGTTCCAGCTTGGCCAGCCGCGCATTTTCATGGCGATGGCGCGCGATGGTTTGCTTCCGCAATATTTCGCAAAAATTCATCCGAAGTTTAGGACGCCGCACATTACAACGATCTGGACCGGCATTTTCGTCGGCGGTATTGCTGCCGTAGTTGATATCGGTTCGCTTGCCGACCTGACCAATATCGGGACGCTCTTCGCGTTCATTCTCGTTTGCCTCGGTGTTGTTATCTTGCGACGAACGGACGCGAACCGGCCCCGTCCGTTCCGCGTTCCGATGAGCCCTGTGTTTCCAATTCTCGGCGTGATCTTTTGCTTTCTCCTGATGCTGAGTCTGCCGCTCGAGACCTGGATCCGTTTCTTTGCCTGGCTCGTGATCGGTCTCGCGATTTATTTCCTTTACGGGGTCACTCACAGCAAGCTGCGCGGCGGTGTCGACACCGGAATCACTGAAGACCAGCCACCGCCGCTGATTAAGACGTAAAATCGCCGGCCTCGAGCGCGACGCTACGCCGCTTCCTGGGCGTGGCAGGCTTTGTCGTCTTTCTCCAGCCACTCGAACAATGTCGTCTTGGCCGGGTCGAGTCCGAGCGGTTTTAATTGCTCAACAAACCATTCGCGGCGCTCCGGATCGTTGTACGGATTAGTGGCGGTGACTTCGTCGCCCCAGCGCTTTATTTCATCCGGCGTTTTCTTTTGGCCGCTGCGATTGAGCCAGTCGACCATTTCCTGATCGCTCGCGCCGTTTTCGATTTGCGCTTTGAAATCATCGCCCTTCACGCCCTTAAAACCAAAGAGCATGTTATCGAGCGGACAATCGAAATGGTATTCGCCAATATTGCCGGCAACGAGGGCGCGGCATTTGTCGAGCGTGCGCCCAAGAATTGCGTAACCGCCAACGCGGATGCGTGGACTGCGCGGTGCTTCCTTTATCAGATCTTTCCCTATCACCTTCGTATTCATATTTCACGCTAGCGGCAAAGGAAACTGCTGCAACCGGGCAGTGGCACTCGTTGCCGATTTGGCAGGCGGAGCGCCTGTCCTACAATTGCCTGGTGAAAACAGCTGTCGCGGTGCTTTTCGCTTGGGTCGCAAGCTTGCACGGAGAATCGCCCAGCATTTTGCCGCCACCCGCAGGAAAACTTTATCATGGGTTTTATTGGGGCGGAGTCGGCACCGACACGCACGATCCGACCGAGCACGACGTCACGCCGGCAGATGTGACGCGGTACGAGCAGGCGATCGGCGCAAAAACAGCATGGGTTTATTTTTCTAATAACTGGTTTGAATCGCGAAAATTTCCAATCGAGATGTGCACTTGGATCCGCAATCTCGGCAAGATTCCGTACGTCCGATTGATGTTGCGGTCCGACGTGGATCAACGTCACGGCGAGAAAAGGTTTTCACTCCAGAAAATCATCGCCGGCGAATTCGATGTCGATCTTCGCGCATGGGCGCGCGATGCCAAAGCGTTTGGCTCCCCGATTTTAGTGGAGTGGGGAACCGAACCGAACGGGAATTGGTTTAGTTGGAACGGCAAATGGAATGGCGGCGCGGGCGAAGGTCCGAAGCGTTACATCGCGGCTTACCGGCACATCGTCGATCTTATGCGCGCGGAAAGCGCGAACAATCTGACCTGGATCTGGCACGTGAACTGGCTCGACGAGCCGGAACGGAAATCGAACGCCTTCGAAAATTATTTTCCAGGCGAGAATTATTGCGATTGGGCGGCGCTAAGCGTTTACGGACCGACGACGCCGCTGACGCGCGACGGCACGGAAAGTTTTGAATTCAAAATGCGCGAAGCGTATCCGCGTCTGACGAAGCTCGCGCCGGGAAAACCGGTCATCATCGCCGAATTCGGATGCGATCTGCACAATCGCAATGTCGATGTCGTGCGCTGGACGCGGACATCTCTCGAAGATCTTTTTTCAAATCGCTGGCCGGCGATCGTCGGTTTCTGCTGGTGGAACGAGGGCTGGCAAAACGACGACCATAAAAAACACGACACCGACATGGTCATTTTGCACGATCTCGATCTTACCCGCGTCTTCCACGATGAATTCACCCAGCACGCCGACAAAATTCAGGAGACGCCGGTGATTTCAAAGTAAACCGTTCTGTCATTCCGACCGAAGTGGAGGAATCTCTTACTATTTCTGTTTCATAGGAGCAGCTATTCTGAAATATCTAGAGATGTCTCGACCTCGCTCGACATGACAGATTAGCGGCAGATATTTCGATATGGTCAACATCTCGATCAAATATACCGGCGATCTCCATTGCGACGCGACCCACGGACCTTCGCACGCGAAGGTGGCGACTGACGCGCCGACGGATAATAAAGGCAAAGGCGAAGCATTCTCACCGACAGATCTGGTCGCGACTGCGCTTGGTACCTGTATCAGCACGACCATGGGAATAAAGGCCGAAGAACTTGGCGTGAGTCTGAAAGGCATGACGGTCGACGTGAAAAAGGAAATGTCTAAGGACGCGCCGCGCAGAATCGTTGGGCTTCCTTCAGAAGTTCACATTCCGTTGCCCGGAAATTCACCACACCGTGAGATCCTCGAGCAAACGGCCCTTAATTGTCCGGTGCACAAGAGTCTGCCGGCGGAAATCAATCGTCCGACGAAATTTTTCTGGGAAGGCTGAGCCCTCTTGTCATGTCGAGCGAAGTCGAGACATCTCTTACTGTTTCCGTGCTCAAGAGCTGCTGACGACAGAAATAGTTAGAGATTCCTCGACTCTGCTCGGAATGACACGGAAGAATTACTTTTCTCCCGGATACAACCACTCGACGTAGTCCGCCACGCCGCGTTCGAGCGAGAACTGCGGTTGATAACCGAGCGCGCCACGGACCTTGTCCAAGTCCGCTTCGGTGAAGTTTTGGTAATGCGCGTGCGGGTTTTCGATGTAATCGGGCTGGAATTTTGTGCCGAGACATTTGTTGAGCACATCGACGAGTTCGTTGAACGAGCGTGCCTGACCGGAACCGAGGTTGTAAATTCCACTTTCCTTCGCTTCGAGCGCGAGAATGCTTCCTTCCACGATGTCTTTCACATAAACGAAATCGCGCTTCTGGTCGCCCTGTTTGAAAATGCGCGGCCGCTGGCCCGCCTTCATCTGCTGGGCGAGATGATAAACCATGCTCGCCGGCACGCCTTTGTGAGCTTCACGCGGGCCGTAAACGTTGAAGTAACGCAGCCCAATGATGATCCAGGCTGGGTTCTCCTTCGCCTCACGCATCGCGACGTTATCCATGATCGTCTTGGAAAACGCATAGACGTTCGCCGGCGCAGCGCCGTTTGATTCGACACTGGCCGCGGTAGCCGGACCATAGGTTGACGCCGATGACGCGTAAACGATCCGAGTGTTGCTTGGCCGCGCAAAATTGAGGAGCCGCCGAAAACTTTCGACGTTGTCGTGCACCTGCACGAATTGATCGTGCAAGGTCGTGTCGGTGATCGAGGCCAAATGGAAAATGGCATCGAACTTTTGGTCGCCGAACTGTTCGCGCCAATCGAGCGTCGCCAGATTCTGGGCGACAAAATCGCCGCGGTAACCGCACAAATTCTTGAAATCGCCCGAACGGAAATCATCGATCACCGTCAGGCGCGCTTCCGGAAATTTTTCCTGCAACGCGAGGGCGAGATTGGAGCCGATGAAGCCAGCTCCACCGGTGATAAGAAGATTAGGAGAGGATGCGGACACAAAGACTAGGTGCGAGATAAATAAATCTTGAGCGCGGAAGCGCAAGCGGGTAGTTGTCGATCTAGTTCTTTGCGAGCTTGAAAAAGTGGATCGGCGCGAGAAATCCCGTGCAAACCGGGAGCAGTTGCGCTGCTGTAACTGGATACGACTTCCCAAGGCCAATCCCCGAAAGCATTCGGGGGTGAAGGCGGGAAGAAGGTGCGTCCGGCGGGTGCCGGATGGTAAGCCAGGAGCCAGAATATTCGACCGCTCCACCTCATTCGCCAGCGTGACGCTGGATCCAGATTTAATCGATTTGGGTTCGCCGTATCACTGCAAGCCGATTCGGGATCCGCCAGTCCGGCTCGGACCGCGAAAAAACTTCTTCGCAAAAAGAAGAATGAGAGCTGGGCGATGCGCTCTCCGCGGCAGCGGAGGACAAATAAGTCCGACTCTCGAGTTGGAGAAAACTTGTTATGCGATATCGCCCAGTATGTTTTGTGTTAGTGAGTTTGATGAGCGCGGTATTTTCAGTCCGCGCTCAGGACGCCGTAAGATCGACATCGGCCGATGGCGAGCAGTTGCCGGAGGCCGAACCTGTCGTTGTTTCGGCGACGCGTTTCGACATTCCGCTCGATCAATCGCCTGCCAGCGTAAGCGTGATCGACGCGGAAGAGATCGAGCAAAAGCAGATCGAGCGCGTGAGCGACGCTCTACGTGAAGTTCCGGGATTATCGGTCGTGCAAACTGGCGCGCCCGGGCAACTGACCTCGGTATTTACACGTGGACTGCGCAGTGCGCACACGCAGGTCCTGCTCGACGGGATCCCCGTCAATCAAGGCTTGCAAGGCGCGTTCAACTTCGCCGATCTGACGACCGACAACATCGACAGAATCGAAGTGGTGCGCGGGCCGCAGAGCACGATTTACGGACCGAGCGCCCTTGCCGGCGCGATCCAAATTTTTACCAAGCAAGGACGCGGGACGCCCGGCGTTACGTTTAGCGAGGAAGGCGGAACCTACGACACGTTTCGGGAATCGATCGCGAGTGACGGCAAGATCGACAACTTCGATTATTCGATCGGCGCGAGCCGGCTCGACACCGATAACGCGCGTCCGAACAATCAATATCGCAACACCGCCGCGATCGCGGATCTTGGTTTGTCGCTGACCGAACAACTCCGCGTCGGGAGCCTGTTCACCTATTCACTGAGCGACATCGGTCTTCCGAATACGATCTTTAATCCCAAGCCGCTCGACAATTTTTTGACCGAGCGCTGGCTGATCGGACCGCACGTCGATTGGAAGGCGACTGATTGGTGGGAACACAAATTGATTTTCGACTACGATCACGAGCGCCAACTCAACGATCCGAACCAGGACGGACCATTTGGCGTTGGACCGACCCGCGCGTTATTCAGACGGACGCAGCTCGATTATCAAAACGATTTGCGGCCGGCGTCGTGGCTGACGTTAACAAGCGGATTCTTCTATAGCCATCTCATCGCCGGACAAGAGCGGCCGTTTGTTTCGCAGCTATTTGGACCACAGCCGACTTTTGTAAGCGACGAGACGAAGGAGATTGCTGGATTTTTGCAGGCGACTTTGACGCCGGTCCACAATTTGATCTTTGTCGCCGGTGGACGAATCGATCATTTCAATCAGTTCGGCGATGTTTGGACGTATCGGATCGCAAATAGTTACAAGATCGACAAGACCGACACGACGCTGCATTCGAGCGTAGCAACTGGCTTCAGTCCGCCGAGCAGCCAGGACAAGATCTTTCGCTTTAATCCCGGAACGAGACCGCTCGAGCCGTTGCAGCCGGAAAAGGATTTCGGGTGGGACGTCGGATTCGAGCAACGGCTTTGGGAAAAGCGCGTAACGGTTGGCGCGACTTATTTTCATAACGATTTGTCAAACCTGATTGGATTCAGCGGACTCTTTGAAACGTTGAACCTCGGCGCGGCCGAAACGCAGGGTGTGGAAACGGAATTACGCGCGACGCCCATCACCGATCTCGATTTCCGAGCGAGCTACACTTATTTGGAAGCGGAGAAAACTTCGTCGGCTGACGTTGGCGCGCCGCAAGGGTCGCGGTTGCCGCGGCGACCGCGCAACGAGGTTTACGTTTCGGCATCCTATCTTTGGTGCAAGCTACGAACGACAATCGAGGCGAAGTGGGTCAACGCGCGCGAAGAAATTAACCCAAATTTCTTTGGACCGAATCGCGATATTGAGGACTACAACTTCGTGAACTTCGCCGCCGAGTATGAGATCAGTCCGCACATGTCGATCTTCGGCCGGGTCGATAATCTCACCGGCGAACATTACGCGGAGGTGTTCGGCTTCCCTGCGCTTGGGACCGCGGCCTATGCCGGAATGAAAGTTCGGTTTTGAGCGTCGAAATATTGATGGTCACTTGTCATTCCGAGCGAAGTCGAGGAATGGAGCGAGTGGGACGAGCGACATGAACGGTTGCGCCGCGAGGGAAGCGGCGAGAAAGTCAGGAGACGAACGAGTTCAATCGATCTCCACTAAACCGAAATATTTGAAGATGTCTCGACTCCGCTCGACATGACAAAGAGATGATCCCGCTCACTTACGTGATCATTGGTTTGATTGTTGTAGGAGCTCTCGCCGCAATAATCTTTTTTGCGATCCAACGCCGAAGCACGCCCTCGGAGCTGCTTGCGAATGCGCGAACGGCTGAAGAAGAAATCATTCGGCGTCTCGAAATGCTGGACCGGGGATTGCGTGACGAGTTTTCGCGGAATCGCGAAGAAGGCGCTTCGGCTGCGAAGAGCCAGCGCGAAGAATTAGGCAAATCGCTCGAAGGCGTCCGCGCGATTGTCGATCTTCGCTTGAAAGAATTGCAGCAGGACAACGCCAAGCAGATCGACAAGATGCGGGCGACGGTGGATGAAAAATTGCAGGGCACACTGGAGAAGCGCCTCGGCGAATCGTTCAAACTAGTGAGTGATCGTCTCGAACAAGTGCACAAAGGCCTCGGCGCAATGCAGCAGCTGGCCAGCGACGTTGGCGGCTTGCAGCGCGTCCTGACTAACGTGAAGACGCGCGGTGGCTGGAGTGAATGGCAGCTTGGCGTTTTGCTCGAAGAAATGCTGACGTCCGAGCAATTCGCCAAGAACATGAAAACACGGGACGATACCGATGAGCGCGTCGAGTTCGCGATTCGATTACCGGGTGACGATAACGGCGCGCCGGTCTGGCTGCCGATCGATGCGAAATTTCCGATGGAGCATTACGAGCGTTTGGCTACAGCGCAGGAGAAAGGCGACGCGGTGGCGGTCGACGCCGCCATGAAGACTTTGGAGACACAGCTCAAGCGATGCGCAAAAGATATTTGCGAAAAATATATCAATCCGCCGAAGACGACTGACTTCGCGCTTTTGTTTTTACCAAGCGAAGGACTTTACGCGGAGGCTATTCGCCGCGTTGGCTTGGTGCAAAACGTCCAGCGCGATTGTCGGGTTACTTTTGTCGGACCAACGACGCTGGCGGCGTTGCTGAACAGTCTACAGATGGGATTTCGTACGCTCACGATCCAGAAGCGATCGAGCGAAGTCTGGAGTTTACTCGCCGGAGTGAAAACTGAGTTCGGGAAATTTGGGGACGCATTGTCAGCAGTGAAAGACAAACTCGAGCAGGCCGCTCGGAAAATGGAAGATGTCGATATCCGATCCCGAGCGCTGACGAAAAAACTGCGCGACGTGGAAGAGCTGCCGAGCAACCCGCAGCCGTTGTTGAAGGATTTGTTAGGCGACTCAGACGAAGATTAAAGGACCTCATCCCACTTCGACTTGTCTTTCAACATCAATTCGCGAAGCAATCGAATCGGCGGCATGCCATGATTGAGAAGCTCGTTGTGAAATTTCTGAGCGGAGAAATTCGCGCCCTCTTGTGCTTGGTAATCGTCGCGCAATTTCAGAATCTGCAATTTGCCGAGCGTG
>Ga0209267_1001749_pt1 | contig 14574 bp, 9 predicted proteins | sample GraSoiAngelo_137_FD_185894 | JGI IMG/M metagenome (GOLD analysis project Ga0209267, IMG submission 185894) | Grasslands soil microbial communities from the Angelo Coastal Reserve, California, USA - 14_0929_09_30cm (SPAdes) (version 2) | ecosystem: Environmental > Terrestrial > Soil > Grasslands ... | reverse complement strand
CGATGTCAAGGCTGCGTTGAAGCTCGGCGCCTATGATTTTGTCGGCAAGCCCATCGACTTCGATGAACTACAGGTCACGGTCAAGAACGCGCTGGAGGCGACCCGGCTGCGCACCGAGGTGCAGTCCCTGCGGGGTGAAGTGCGCCGACGACGTGGTTATCACGAGGTGGTCGGTACCTCGCCGAAGATGACCGAACTGATGAGCTTCGTTCGCAAGGTAGCGTCCAGCGAAGCAACGACGATTCTGATCCAGGGCGAAAGCGGCACTGGAAAAGATCTGATCGCCAAGGCGATCCATTACGAGAGCTCCCGGCAAGAGAGGCCATTCGTCGCCATTAACTGCTCGGCGATCCCGGAAACGCTGATGGAAGCCGAGCTCTTCGGGCACGAGAAGGGCGCGTTCACCGATGCCAAGCAGATGAAGAAGGGCCTGTTCGAAGTGGCCGATGGCGGGTCCCTCTTCCTCGACGAAATCGGCGAGCTGTCGCCTCTGCTGCAGGCCAAGCTGCTGCGGGTTCTTGAGGACCAGGTGATTCGCCGGGTAGGCGGGGTCCGCGACATGCAGGTGGATGTGCGCGTCATTGCCGCTTCCAACCGCGACTTGGAGAAGGCGGAGCGCGAGGGCCAGTTCCGGCAAGACCTTTACTATCGCCTGGCGATCATCGCGATTTTCATTCCGCCTCTGCGCGAGCGGAAGGAAGATATTTTGCCACTGGTGGATTTCTTCATTGAGCGCTATAACCGAAAGTTCAAGAAGTCGGTGCGTGGAATTACCGACGAAACGCGGCGCCTGCTGCTCAACCATAATTGGCCGGGCAACGTGCGCGAACTCAAGAACTCGATTGAGCGCGCAATGATCCTGGAGGACGAACCTTTACTGCGTCCCGCTTACTTGCCGTTTTCGGTGGGCGAGTCGGGCGGGCTCACAGCGTTCGAACGGACCTCGCCCGAAGACGGAGGGCAGAAGATAGCCAACGGACGGGTGCTCCCGCGCTTGTACATCCCGGAAGGTGGGACTTCACTGGAAGAAGTGGAACGCTCCATGGTGGAGCTGGCGATGCGACAGGCCAACGGCAACCAGACTCACGCCGCCCGCCTGCTCGACGTCAGCCGCGATGCGCTGCGGTACAAATTAAAGAAATTCGGTCTCATCCACGCCGACGAGGAAGAGACCGAAACCCATTCCGACAGCAACTAGCAGGTGGCCAAAGCCTCGAGCGCCGCTTTGTCGCGAACCAGCAAGGTGGAACCGTTGAGTTCGGCCACGCGCCCTTTCTTGAGTTCCCCCAAGGCGCGCGTCACGGTCTCCCGCGAGGAGCCGATGAGCTGCGCGATTTCCTCGTGAGTCAAGGCCAGCTTGATGCGGATCGTGCCATCCGCGGCTCTTCCATCCGAACACCACTGCAGCAAGAGCCGTGCCAGCTTTTCGGTTACCGAATGACTCAATCCGATGGCGCGGATCGAATCATAAGCCGACTGGCAGTCGCGGCTGAGATGCTGGGCGGCGTGCAAACAGGCGTCGCCATGCTCCTTGAGGAATTTGAGAAACTCCTCACGGGGGATGAAAGCCAATTGGGAGGGCTGCAAGGTCTCCACCGTGAGTTCGTGCGCTTTGCCGCCGATGACGGAGTGCAAACCTAAGATCTCGCCCGGCTCGGCGATCTTCAGGATGAGCGTCTTGCCGTCGCGATTGGTGCTCATCAATTTGGCGCGTCCCTGGCAAACGACATAAACGCCGCGCGCGGCCTGTCCTTCGACAAAGACCAAGGCGCCTTCCGGATACGAGTTCACGTGTTTAATCTCGTCCAAGTCGCGCGTTGACTCTTGGGAGAGAGAGCAAAAGAAGCTGCTGCAGCGCAGCTTGCAACTGACGCAGTTATCAACAATCGGCAAGCCATAGGGCGAATGCGCCTTGCTCTCGATGTCTGCCAAAGGCTGAATATAAGAAAAATTAGTACTGGTGGTTACCAGGTGTGTAGCCATGTTGCCTCCTTGATCCAAAGCTGGCTTGCTTTCATCTGCCCACTGGCAGTGGTAACGGCACGTAGGGAGCCAATCGCCAGAGCCCATTCCCTCCCGCGCGGAATGCTTGTATGTACTGAAAACATGGGCCTTAGAAACACACTCGCCGCATGGGCTGCGCCCGGCGGTGGTCGAGGAAGGTGCCTAGCTGAGTCATTTGACACAGAGGTGTGTGATCTCCATCACTGCGATGTGTGATTTACGTTCTTGAACCTCAAGTCTGAGAATTTATCTCTTAGAAGTTCAAGCGGCAAGTAGGTCGATGACTTGTTGAATAGAAGCGTCGGTTTTTTCATAAGCGGCTTGGAATTTGCTGATGGGAGTGTGGAGTTGTGTGGGTTGGCGGTGGAAGAGGCTATTGGCCAAGGGGCCACAGACGCGCTGGTGGAAGAGGATGAACATGAGGGCGACGCGGATGCCTTTTTCGGTGAGCCGGTAGGCGTAGCGGGAACCGTCGCGCTCTAGCAGGACATGGGCTTTGAGCTTGCGCAGGTCATAACGGAGTTGGGTCAGGGTGTAGTTTTCGGGGGTGAGTTGGAAGGCGGAGAGGATGGCTTCATGGATTGGGCGGGAGCGCCATCCGCCCAGTTGGGTGCCGCAGTGGAGCAGAACTTCCATCAGGCGGAGCATGCGGGTGTCCTGGATCTTAATGCCGGGGATTTTGGTGTTACCCGACGGGATGGGCAGAGCTAAACGCTGGAACAAAGGGAAGTCAACGTGGACGTTCAGAGCTTGGGCCTCGAACTGAGCGAAACGGTCGGTCACGCTAGCCAGAGTCTGACGGACGGTTTCTAAGTTATCCAAGGCCGTGCTGATGGTCTTCACCTGGTGGATGTCGCGAAAGAAGTGGGCGATGTTCTCGGGGCGAGTGAGCAAGGGCAGATGACCCAGAATGACGAGACGGTCGAAACACTGGTATACCAAAGCCAGCAGGCTGCCAAACAGCTTTGCAAATGTCTCCATCGGTCTCTCCCTTTGACTTTGCTTCGACAATAAAATCATCGGACAAAAGACCGATGGAGATCAAAATTTCAAATATCTTTGGGTAGAAGTAGTGAGAGAGAAATTGCCCGATCTGATCTGGCTCGACATGATGTTGCGCCAAGAGTCCGGCCCGGAAGTGCTGAGCTCTCTGAAGAAGGGTGAGGAACAAGTTCTATTCCGCGAGCTAAGCCGTTCGCGGCCCCAAAAGAAAACCGGCCCGCTCCTAACACGCAGGCCGGTTAATAGAGATAAGGGACGCTCTCGACTATTGTTGGCCGATGGTCGTCCGGTTAACGTCGATATTGTCCAGTACCAGGAGTCCGGCATCGGTTTCCGGTCCCGCATCGAGCATGAGCGCGATCGATTTAATGATCGAGCCCGGCACGATGGTGGGAGAGGTCTGGGCGGCGCCGAAGCGGAACCTTGTCCAGCCGCGGACTGGCGCTGGCTGCGAGTTCGCACTTGGGCACCCGCCAACCGTATGAATCACATCATCACTCGTGACGATGATGAAATAGGGGCCCTTGGCTGTGCACAGACTGCCTTGACGGATATCAAAGCCGAGAACGCTCACTGTGATCCCCTGAACGTTCCGGAAAATGAGACCCGCGCGTGCCTTGCTGGATGCTGCTGCGTTGTTGACCAGCACCAGGCCCTGGTTGGCTGGATCACTGCTGCTGCTGTTTGGTACTCCCGCACCAGGCACCCAATTCGCGGACACCGCACCGCTGTTGAGTGGATCGTAGGTGTAAAGCTGAGCGATGATACGCGTTCGTTCACCACCCTCATTATCATCCTCTTCCGCCGACACGGAAAGCGTGACCGGGATACTCAAGCTGCCGACGCCAGAAGCCGACAGCTTGATCTGTCCAGTGTAGGTGCCTCGGGCCAAGCCTTCCGGATAGACCGAGACCGTGACGGATGCGGGTGTCGTTCCGCCCGACGGGCTGACCGACAGCCAGGAGCCGCCGAATGCCGCCGCCGTGAAGCTTAGCGGCGCGCCGCTGCTGCTGACGACCAGTCTCTTGGATTGTCCACTCGACTCCTCTCCGTAAGGCCTGAATGACAAACTGCCGGGCGTTACTTGCAGGGAGCCTACTCCGGCGGCGCCGATGACCATGGTTACAAGTACAGTCTGCGGCGTGTTGCCAGCACCGGTTGCGGCGATGGTCACGGTACCTCGGTAGGTTCCTGAAACCATGCCAGCCGGATTCACCGTAACACTAACATTACTCCCGGTAGTATCGGTGGCTGGTGTTGCGGACAGCCATGAGCCGCCCGAAGTCGCCACCGTGTAAGTCAACGCTGCCCCGCTACTCGTCACCGACAGGTTCTGAGCAGGAGGTGCGGAAGCACCACTCGTGGAACTGAATGACAGCAATCCAGGCGTGATGACCAAGTTGGGGGTGGCCGGAGGAGCCACCGTGACCGTCAGAGTCACGGAAACTCTTTGCGGACTATTCCCCGCACTCGTCGCCGACACGCTTACCGTTCCGTTGTAGGTACCGGCCGCCAAGCCGCTCGGATTCATTGACACGCTCAGCGAACCAGGCGTGGTGCCGCTGGCCGGAGTTGCCGACAACCACGCTGTGGACGTCGACACGTTGTAGTTGAGAGCCGGGCCGCTGCTGCTGACAGAGACATTCTGTGCTGCAGGATTCGCGGAACCGATTTGGAACGCGAAATTCAGACTGCTGGGAGTTGTGGACAGGTTCGGAGAAGGCGGAGGTGCCGCCGTGACGGTCAACGCAACTGCCACCGTCCGCGGGCTATTCCCCGCGCCCGTGGCCGCTACGCTTATCGTTCCGTTGTAGATACCGGCCGCCAAGCCGCTCGGATTCACTGACACGCTCAGCGAACCAGGCGTGCTGCCGCTGGCCGGAGTTGCCGCCAGCCAGGTCGCCGAACTAGTGACTGCGTAGCTCAACGCCGCACCGCTGCTGGCCACTGCCACACTCTGTGCTGCCGGAGTGGCGCCGCCAACTTGGTAGGCGAAGTTGAGACTGCTCGGAGTGAGGGTAAGGTTGGGTGCCGCCAGCCAGGTCGCCGAACTAGTGACTGCGTAGCTCAACGCCGCACCGCTGCTGGCCACTGCCACACTCTGTCCTGCCGGGGTGGCGCCGCCAACTTGGTAAGCGAAGTTGAGACTGCTCGGAGTGAGGGTAAGGTTGGGTGCCGCCGTAACGGTCAACGCAACTGCCACCGTCCGCGGGCTATTCCCCGCGCCCGTGGCCGCTACGCTTATCGTTCCGTTGTAGGTACCGGCCGCCAAGCCGCTCGGATTCACTGACACACTCAGCGAACCAGGCGTGCTGCCGCTGGCCGGAGTTGCCGCCAGCCAGGTCGCCGAACTAGTGACTGCGTAGCTCAACGCCGCACCGCTGCTGGCCACTGCCACACTCTGTCCTGCCGGGGTGGCGCCGCCAACTTGGTAAGCGAAGTTGAGACTGCTCGGAGTGAGGGTAAGGTTGGGTGCCGCCGTAACGGTCAATGAAACAGGAATTGTTAAAGGACTATTCGACGCACCATTTGCCGTAACCGTCACACTGCCGTTGTAACTCCCTGGCGCAAGCCCGGCCGGGTTAACCGCGATGCTTACAGTTCCAGGAGTCGTGCCACTGGTCGGCGAAGCGCTCAGCCATGTCGCCGACGCCGCGACGGTGTAGTTCAGGGCTGTGCCGCACTGGCAAGGGAAACGTTTTGCGCCGCCGGAACCGTCCCATTCTGTATGTAGCTAAAGCTTAGCGTGCTGGGCGTGGCCGACAGGTTCGCCGCTGCTGCTGGAGGCGTCAAGGTGTAATTGGCGGTATAAACAGAGTCGCCTGCTTCGCTTCCGTCCCCGTCGCCTCCCACTGCTGCAACATAAAATGTCACGCTCCCTACACTGGTTGCTGGGGGGCTCCAGTCAACCAAATATGTGGAAACGCCGGAATTCGTTTGGGCCGCATAGAACTTCGTGCTGTTGGTTCCGGTGCCTAGCCGGACCCCGCTGTTGGCGTCCGCTGCCGCGAAGGTGCCAGCGCCGGTTGAGGTGGCACCGGCTTGAACCGCGGTCAATTCATAACCCCTGGCACTGGCAGTGGGCGCGTTAACTGTGATAGTGAGTCGCTTCGTGGTGCCGGGAGTGTAACCTGTACCTCCGGCAAAACCTACGCTTACGTTACCACTGATGGCACCTCCGCTGTGGCAACCGGCGCAGGTGCTTTCGCCGGGGGCGCCTGTTCGAGAGAGAGGTGGATTAGAGCTATAAGACAACAGTATTAGTGGAACTGCAAGAAAGGTGATGAATGCAACTAAGAATCGCTTCACGGATAAACCTCCCGAAACCCAAAAAAAACGGGGCCAGATGTATCGGCGAAGCGACGTTCTTGCGACGAAACAAGGAGCAAGTCTCGCGGTATTAACTAAGCATGCCCTTGGGCGGGAATGAGTGACAATGCTGCCCGTCACTGATCACCGTGACTCGGCTCACCATCATTCAGTGACCGCCGCTTGCCGACATGTCGGCACAGGCAGGGCGCGGACAGCGGGGTGCCTCGACATAAGCGCTAACTTAAGCGAATTCGGTTAATGGTGCCGCGGACTTGTCCATGAGTGGGCGCGGACGGGGACGGGGGATCACAATCTCAATCCCTATCGGTCACGTTCTCGGCGACAATGTGCTCAATATGGCAGGATAGATCCTCGGTTGGCATCGCGAGGGGGCTTGTTCCAAAGCGGCGACGTGCATCGAAATTATCAAGTGTTTCACGTGTGAGAAGGGGATGCCAAGGCTTCAAAGAGCTACTCCGAGTAGAGGAGCCCCGGTGAGCGGTAGGTGTTCTTTGGCTGTGTCCGCCGTTTCCAGCTTCGTGCCCGGATAAGTCCACCATGGCCCGCCGGGGATCTCCCCCCTCACGGATCCCGCCGTGCAGATTTTCTGCAGCGGGTTCTTCAGGCGAGACTCCCCGCGCCCGCCCAGGAGTGTGTGATCCGAGGTCGCAACAGCGGATAGTGGCGTAGGATTTCCGTAAATCGATCCCACGTCAGCGGCCTTCCCCGTGTACGGCGACTCAGCCACTCACGCCAGATACGTCGGACCCTCCGGTAGAACTGCCATAGACTGAGGTAGTTCGTGGGGCGCCCGTAGTACTGGTAGTGACCGCGGAGCTTGGCGTTGAGGGTCTTCTGCTGCTCCGCCACAGGGTCGTGCCGGTGCTGCTTGCACCAGTCGGCGATCGCCTTTAGCCCCCTGCGGAACCTTTTCGCGATCGTCTTCACGTGCAGTGTGAACTTTCCCCTCCGGCTGCGGGCGCAGATATGCTTCAGGCCGAGGAAGTCGAAGGTTTCAGGATGAAGTAGACCCCGACCTGATTCCGGCGCTCCATTCGTCGCAGGTGGGGACGGACGTAGTCTTCTTTGCGGACGCCTTTCTCGGCCCACTCCATGGGGATCTTACGTTTCTTGGCAAAAGCTTCCACCCAACGGTGGTAATCGTCGGTTCGCTGACGCAAGACTTCCTTGCTGATGGTCTTCACCTGGTGGATGTCGCGAAAGAAGTGGAGATGTTCTCGGGGCGGGTGAGCAAGGGCAGATGACCCAGAATGACGAGACGGTCGAAACAGTGGTATACCAAAGCCAGCAGGCTGCCAAACAGCTTTGCAAATGTCTCCATCGGTCTCTCCCTTTGACTTTGCTTTGACAACAAAATCATCGGACAAAAGACCGATGGAGATCAAAATTTCAAATATCTTTGGGTAGGTTTAGGACCTGGGCCGAGTGGGGTCGGCAGACTGGTTCTGGTGGTAGAGATTGCCGCGTTTGAACTCGCAGGAAACGGGGCAAGCTCCGTGTCTACCAATCTGCAAAAATCGACCACGGAGGCACGGAGATTCTTAGCGTGCCTAGTCTAGGTTGTATGGTAGCGATGCGGCTTGCGCGTCTGAACTCGCTGGAGACGGGGCCAGCCCCGTCTCTACCTATACGGCGGACGCTTCACCCCAAAACAGTGTGGATAGTGGTCAGCAGGGCCGCCCGCGTGAACGGCTTTTCCAGGAGGGTAATGCCGGGCTGCAAAACGTCGTGCTCCGCGATCAGCTCACCGGTGTAGCCCGACATGTAGACGAGTTTCACATCGGGGTGTGAGTTGCGGAGGCGCACACTCAATTCCGGACCGCTTATGCCGCGCATGACTACGTCTGTCAGCATCAAGTCAATCGCCGCATGATTCGAGGCAAGGATGTCCAGCGCCGTTTTTCCGTCCCTAGCCTCGAGGACAGTGTAACCATGTTCTTCCAGCATCTGTTTGGTCAAACTTCTCATGAGCTCGTCATCTTCCACCAGCAGGATCGCAGTCCCATGTCGCTTGGGCAGGACCGCTTCCGCCTCGGAGTCGGCCTCGGCCCCAATCTTGTCTTCGGCCGAAGGAAGATACATCTTAAAGGTAGTGCCGCGTCCCGGTTCACTGTAAACCCAGATGTAGCCTCCGCTCTGCCGCACGATGCCGTAAACCGTTGCCAATCCCAGACCAGTACCTTTGCCCAGCTCTTTGGTTGTGAAAAAAGGCTCGAAGATCCGCGAGATGGTAGCCGCATCCATACCGATGCCGGTATCGCTCACCGCCAGCAAGGCATATTTGCCGGCGGCTATAGGAGGATGCTGTGCGCCGAAGGCCTCGTCAAAATCCATAGCCGCCGTTTCCAGAATCAACTTCCCACCGCGCGGCATGGCATCGCGGGCATTCACGGCCAGGTTCAACAAGATCTGGTCAAGTTGCCCCGGGTCGATCTCGACCAGCGCTGAGCTCGATTGTGGATTAATCACAATTTCGACGTCGTCGCCCATCAGGGGACGCAAGAGTTTGCTGGTCTCTTTTAACCGTTCATTCAGGTCCAGCACCTTGGGCTGCACCACCTGCTTGCGGCTGAAGGCCAGCAGTTGCCGGGTCAGCGACGCGCCGCGCTCGGCGGCTGTCTTGATATTTTGGATGTACGGTTCAGCCTTGGGTTCAACCCGGTCGCGCAGCAGTTCACCGCAAGCCGTGATGATTCCCAGAATGTTGTTGAAATCGTGCGCGACGCCGCCGGCCAGGCGTCCGATAGCCTCCATTTTCTGCGCCTGGCGGAGCTGGTCTTCCGCTCTCTTTTGGGCGGTCATGTTGCGGGCAATCGTGGAGGCTCCCACGATCTTGCCAGCCGAATCGCGTATGGGAGAGACGGAAATCGACATCTGCAAATGCCGCCCGTCTTTCGTCACGCGCACCGATTCGTAATGCTCGACGCTCTCGCCGCGCCGAATCTTCTGCATTATGCCAAGAATTTCGTCGGGCTGATCCTTGGGGACCAGCAGAGAGATAGGTTTCCCAACCATCTCGTCGGAGGTGTAGCCATAGATGCGCTCGGCGCCTTTGTTCCAATGGGTGATGAACCCGTCCAGGTCCTTGCCCAGGATTGCGTCTTCGGAGGAATCGACAATTAAGGCCAAGCGGTTCTGGTATTCCCGGAGCTGCTGATCGGTTCTGCGCTCCAATTCCTGGTGCGCCCGGCGCAGTTCTTCTTCAGTCCGTTTGCGGTCGCTGACATCGCGGATCGCACTCAGCACCAGAACTCCGTGCGCGGTCGGTACTGGGCTAAGGCTGATTTCGACGGGGAATTCTGAGCCGTTCTTGCGCCTTCCGTAAAGATCGAGGCCCGCGCCCATGCGGCGGACCTTAGGGTGCGCCGTGTAATTATCGCGATGCCACTGATGCTGATGACGATACCGCTCCGGCACCAGCATCTCGATGTTCTGCCCGATCAGTTCTTCGTGCGAATAACCGAAGAGGTGCTCGGTTTGCGAATTGACCTGAAGGATGATGCCTGCCTGGTCGACGGCTGCGATGGCGTCGGGAACGGCTTCCAGGAAACTGGGGGACACGAGCATGTCCGCCAGCTTCTGCTTTGCGCGAGGCGAAGATTTTGATTCCCGACGTTGGGTGGTTGGTCGAGCCATCCTAGTGCCCTTCGACAACCGCTGCTAGTTACTACTATACGTGGGAAATTGCACGAGCGGAACGGGTAAGGGCGGGTAAATGGCATGCAGCATGACGGAACAAGAAATACGGGGAGCCCGTTTATCCGGACTCCCCCGCTTTGCCGATTGAGGAGGACCAGGCACTTACTCAGTGTGTGGTGCCGGCAAGCGCCGTTTCCGTCGTTTCCAGGTGGAACAGGCGCTGCACCGCCTGTGTCAGTTGCTCCTGCTCCAGCTTTTCAGGAAGCTCTTTGAGTTCACGGGCCAGCGAGCCTGCAATTCGCTGCGTGATCCGGGACGCCACCGCGTCTAATACCTGGTCCTGGTCCTTGGAAAAAGGCCCATGCTCTCGGCGGAAAACTTCCAGTTCTTGCCGGCAAATACCGTCCAGCCGCTGGCGCAGGGCCACAATAGTAGGAACCACACGCTCGGCCAGTAACTTGCTGCGGAAGCCTTTGGCTTCTGCCAGAACGATCTTCTGGGCATCGGCGGCAGCTGCTTCCCGCTCGCCCGCGTTGTGCTTCACGACCTTCTCGAGATCATCGATGTCATACAGAAAAATCCCGTCTACCTCACGCACCGCAGGGTCGATGTCACGCGGCACCGCAATGTCGACCAGGCACAAGGGCCGGCCATTCCGCTGGCGGGCGATGATTTCGGCTTCTTCCCGGCTCAAGATGGTGTGCGGGCAGGAGGTGGAACTGATCACAATGTCGGCTTCCACCAGGTGCCGCCAGCGTTCCTCAAAAGGGATCGCAACCCCGCCCAGCTTACCCGCCAAGTCCGCGGCGTGGGCCAGAGTCCGATTCATAACACACACTGACTTCGCGCCGTGGTTGGCCAGGCAGCGTGCGGACAATTCGCTCATCTTGCCCGCACCCAACAGCAGGACCTTGCGGCCTTCCAGCGAACCAAACAATTGACGGGCGGTTTCAACGGCAGCATAAGGGATCGATATTGCCGCATTTCCGATAGCCGTTTCGTTGCGCACTTTCTTAGAGACGGTCAACCCCTTCTGGAGCACCGCGTCCAGGAACCGGCCGGTGGTCCCAACCTTTTGCGCCAGCTGCCATGCCCCCTTCACTTGGGCAATAATCTGCGGCTCACCGATCACCATCGAGTCCAAGCTAGAAGCCACGCGGAAGATATGGAGCAGAGCAGCTTCGTTCAGCAAGCGGTAGAAATGCTTCCACTCGCACAGCCGGAGATCGTATTCCGCAGTCAGGAAGCGCAGTACCGAGTTGGAGGCCAGAGTCGCATCATTGGCCCAAAGCAGGAATTCGGTCCGGTTGCAGGTGGCCAGCACCACGATCTCGTCGATTCCTTCGGCACGGGACAGTTGCACCAGGGCTTCACACCGGCGATTTTCGCTGATCCAGAAACGTTCTCGAATGGCAACCGGGGCCGTGCGGAAGTTCAGGCCAATGACCATCAAGCTGGGTTCCAAGGCACTCTCCCGGAGAAACTCCGGTGTGACAATCGCACCCTGGTTGCCAAAGAACGTGCCCCTGCGGCGCGCTCGAAGGTTTCTTGTTTTCAGATAGTTGGAAGGGCGAAGCCGTTCTGCTCCGTTTCCCAGATGGCCGCTGATTGCGGGATATCACACTCGCTGCGTGTGTTTTTCCCCGCCAAAGACAACATCCTCTTGCTTCCTGGCCTCCATATAGCTTACTTTGCAGCGACATACAAAACGCGTAGTTGTGGCGGGGCAAGTGCATCTTACTTAATATGGAGGCGCGCCCTTGGCCACCTTCGCGAAATCCTATAGGAGAAGCAAACAGATGAAGAATCTTATCCGGGCCTCAATCGTAGTCCTGACATTCGCAGTGTTATTTGCCACCTCGTCGTTTGCGGCTGACACGGGAGCCGATCTGTACAAGACGAAATGTGCGTCGTGCCACGGAGCAACCGGCGCAGGCGATACCCCCATGGGCACGAAGCTGAAGTTGAAAGATCTGAGCTCGCCTGAGGTGCAGAAGCTGTCGGACGAGGAGCTCGCCACTGTGATGGAGAAGGGCAAAAAGCCCATGCCGGCTTATGAAGGCAAACTCACCAAGGAGCAGATCCAGGAACTGGTGAAGTACATCCGGACTTTGAAGAAATAAGCGGAAGGCCCTTCGCTATTAACTCTGGTTGTTTCGGCCGGCCGGATTTCCGTGTTTTCTCGAAATCGGCCGGCCGAAACTTTGCACCCGGTCTCGATCTTTTGGCTTCGCAAGCGAGCACACCGAGCACAAGCTAGAGCCGAGAGGCTAAAGCCTGGCGCCTACTTTACCTTCTCATACTCAGCTCTGGCTTGCTTAAGCACAGGAACATCTGGATCCGCATCCTTCCACGCAGCAAAGAAATCCTGATAGGCTACGCGGCTGCGCGCGTTATCGCCTTGAAGAGCGTACGCACGCGCCAATCCGAGACGTGCAAGCGGAACCAGCACATCAAGACCGTACCAAGCTTTGAGATCCAGAATCTTCTGAAACTCCTGCGCCGCTTCCGCCCCCTGCTTTGCCTTAAGGTAAGTCCAGCCACGCGTATAGCTCACACCGGAATTCGCGCGACCGTAAACGGCTGCGGTATCCAGCAGGTCAATAGCCTTAGCCGTGTCGCCATGCTGCAACTGGACCAACGTGCGGATCATCGGAACATAAACGAACTGCGTCATCGTGTCGTTGGGACGACGGCGACTAACATCGTCGGCCAGGCTGAGCGCCTTTTTTTCCTCGCCTGATATCGCCAGCGCATAAGCAGCACTGACTTCGACCTGGGGGGAATTCGTCGCCTTCAAAGCCTCGCTTGCCCAGTTCACGGCCTGAGCATGATTGCCGACTACCGCTTCAGAGTCGGCCTGTTGCGCCAGCATAAGAGGGGCCAGTTCCTTCAGGTTGAGACGGACCGCCGCGTCGTTGGCCTTACGAATAAAGCCGCGGGCCTGTTTCAACTGTCCCCGCGCATCGGCCAAGCTGGCTCGATAACCAACCACCATGTACTCGCCATTAGGCGCTGCTGCGGCCTGTTGTAACTCCTTCTCCAGGGTCGCGTCGTCGCCCTGAGCCCAAGCCAAGGTGGCGGACATGGTATGCAGGCTGGGAAAATTCAAATTGTGCTGAAGTGCAGCATTCAAAGTAGACTTGGCTTCGTCCAGCCGGTTCAAACCCATGTACGCGGCCGCCAGGTTCTCGTAGCCAGACCCGCTGGAGGGATCTGTCTCGATCGATAGGCGCGCGTTCTGCACGGCATTCTCGAATTGTCCCAACTGCAGGTAGATGCTGGCCAGGTTATTGTAGGGAATGGAATCTCGCGGATAGGTCTGCTTGTACATCTCCAGCGCGGTAATGCCCTTGTCGAGTTGCCCAGCGTCGGCGTAATAGTGCGACATGATGTACAGCTTTTCGCGTCCGCTGGCCCGATCGCGCAGTTCGAACGCTCTTTGCCGGTTCTGTTCGGATAATTGTGACTGGCCCAGGTTGTTGTACACGGCACCCAATCGCGCATAGGCCATCGCGAAGTTAGGATCCAGTTCCACCGCGCGCTGATAACTGGGCAGGGCTTCCAGTTCCAGACCCGCCGCGTGCGTCATGTCGCCGAGGGTGAAAGCCTTCAGTGCTTCCAGGGAAGAAGTGGTCGCTTCCGAAAGCGGCTTATCGAATTTCTGCACCGACGCCAGCGACTCACCCAGCTTGCCGCGTAGCGCGGACGTGGCTTTGTGCAGCGCGTTCAGAACTTCTTCTTTACTGCCCGACTGAATTTGTTCACGAGCCAGAGAATCGCCGCTGGCGGCATTCATCGCCTCCAGAGTGATTACAAATTGATTCCCCAGATTCGCGATCGAGCCGGTAAGCATCGCCCTGATGCCGTTGCGCTGGCAGATTTCGCGCCCGATTTCACTGGTGACGCGCTCGTCCGGCGCCCGTCCCATGAATTGCAACGTCTGTTGCGCTTTTCGTTCCGGAAAAACATTCAGGTAAGGGGATTGCTCGAGATCGACTGCCAGCGCTTTTTTCAGCGTTCCATCAAAGACCGGATCGGCAGTGGTGTTCACGAAATCGGTGACCAGAATCGTGTCCTTCTCGGTCATGGCGCGTCCCCGGCGCACGGAGACGAACATTGCCAGGGCCAACGCGACCACCAACACTCCGGCAATAGCCACATACTTGCCCAGAGTTGTCGTTCTGGGAACTGGCCTGGTATCAGGAACCGGGACTTCCCCGCTGGAAATCGCGGCCAATTGCGATGACTCACTGTCTCGCTTGAGGCGCTTCAAATCCGCTCGAACTTCGGCGGCACTCTGATAGCGCAGGTCGCGATCTTTCTCCAGCAGCTTGCCGATAATTTCTTCCAGTTTGGGTAGGACTTCGGGGTTTAACCGAACCGGAGACACCGGAGTGCGGTTCAGAATGGCTTCAAAAATGATGGCGGAAGTGTCGCCGCGAAAAGGAAGGTTGCCGGTAGCCATCTCGTACAAGACGGCGCCGAACGAAAACAGATCGGTGCGCGCATCCAGTTCTTTTCCTTTGGCCTGCTCGGGAGACATATACGCGACCGTGCCAACCGTACTGCCCGGATGCGTGAGCATGACGTCAC
>Ga0209267_1001748_pt1 | contig 14578 bp, 17 predicted proteins | sample GraSoiAngelo_137_FD_185894 | JGI IMG/M metagenome (GOLD analysis project Ga0209267, IMG submission 185894) | Grasslands soil microbial communities from the Angelo Coastal Reserve, California, USA - 14_0929_09_30cm (SPAdes) (version 2) | ecosystem: Environmental > Terrestrial > Soil > Grasslands ... | reverse complement strand
TTGACTGGTTCGCCCCGATAATCGCTGACGCGGAAGCCGGGTTTGGAGGCCCACTCAACGCGTTCGAGCTGATGAAGGCAATGATAGAGGCCGGAGCGTCGGGAGTACACTTCGAAGATCAGCTTGCATCAGAGAAGAAATGCGGCCACTTGGGCGGCAAAGTCCTGGTCCCAACTCACCAGTTCATCAGGACCCTTGTAGCCGCCCGGCTTGCAGCTGACGTGATGGGTGTCCCAACCTATCTAGTAGCGCGAACGGATGCGGTTGGAGCGAAGCTTCTCTCCAGCGACGCTGATCCACGAGACCTTCCCTATACGACAGGGGAGCGGACTGCCGAAGGCTATTACAGACTCAAACCGGGACTACAAGCGGCAATCGCGCGTGGCATAAACTACGCGCCATACGCAGACATCATATGGTGTGAGACTGCGACGCCAGACCTCGACGAAGCCAGAAGGTTCGCTGAAGGCATCCACAGAGTCCATCCAGGTAAACTGCTCGCGTACAATTGCTCGCCCTCATTCAACTGGGAGAAACACCTCGATCCCCATGTAATCCGTAGCTTCCAGAAAGACCTGGCCTCGATGGGTTACAAATTCCAGTTTGTCACCCTCGCCGGCTTCCACAGCCTCTCAGTCTCCATGTTTGAACTCGCCAGAGAATACGCGGTTGAGGGAATGTCCGCCTACGTTCGCGTCCAAGGAAAAGAGTTCGAAGCTGAAAGAGAAGGCTATTCAGCAGTAAAACACCAAGCGTTCGTAGGAACAGAATACTTCGACGAGGTTTCGACAGTAATCTCAAGCGGAACATCCTCAACCACGGCAATGGATGGGTCTACGGAGACAGCTCAGTTCAAAGAGCAGACAGCCGTGGTCATGCCTCAAATCCGCCGCTCGGAACCCGATCATGACAAGAGTCAACAGAGTTGAATTAGTTGTCTAAGCCGACGAACGAGCCGAAGTCTAGTACCGACATTAGAGCCTCATGATCCTATCCCCGACCCTCGAGGGCTTCGAAGAGATACTGACGCCTGACGCACTTGCTTTTGTCGGCGATCTGATCCGAGAATTCTCTCCAAGCCTGGGCTCGCTGCTGCAGAAGAGAACCCTCGCTCATGCACGGCTTCGGACAGGAACACTTCCCAATTTTCTCGGCGAGACGAGTGAGATTCGAACCTCCGACTGGAAGGTCGGACCAATCCCCGCCGACCTTCGCCATCGGCGGGTCGAAATCACAGGCCCGGTCGACCGGAAGATGGTGATTAACGCTTTGAATTCGGGAGCGGATGTTTACATGGCGGATTTCGAAGACTCCCACTCGCCAACATGGAAGGGGACCATGCAGGGTCAGGTTAACCTTCGAGACGCAGTCGACCGGACCATCACATACTCGGGTCCGGATGGACGCGAATACAAGCTTGGAGAGAAACTTGCGATCCTATTCGTCCGACCCCGAGGCCTACACCTCACAGAGAAGCATATTCGCCTTGGGTCCAATCCGATTCCGGCCTTCCTCTTCGACTACGGTCTCTTCGTCTACCATAACGCCAAGAAACTAGTTGATCATGGGACGGGGCCGTACATCTATATTCCTAAACTGGAAAGCTATCTGGAAGCCCGCCTCTGGAACAACCTCTTCGACTATACAGAAAAGGCTCTGAACCTTCCCCACACCAGCATCAAATGCAGCATATTGATCGAAACAATTCTCGCCGCCTTCCAAATGGACGAAATCCTTCATTCATTACGTCAGAGGATAACGGCTCTCAACTTTGGACGCTGGGACTACATCTTCAGCCTGATCAAGTTCCTCGGTGAGGACCCGAGATTTGTCGTCCCTGAAAGACCATTACTCCCTATGACCACGCCTTTCCTCAAGTCCTGCTCCGTACTGCTCGCGCAAACCTGCTTCAAACGAAGCGCATACGCCATAGGAGGAATGGCCGCACAGGTGCCCATCAGAGGTGACCCTCGTTCTCAGGAGGCCATCGACAAAGTGCTAGCTGACAAGAAGCGCGAACTATCAGAAGGATACCAAGGAGCATGGGTCGCGCACCCAGGACTGGTGCCTGTGGTCATGAGAGTCTTCAACGACCAACGTGTCGATCCCAACGACGGTGGCGGGAGGGTAGAGGTGCGCCGCGAAGATCTCCTCAAGGTCCCGGAGCCGAAGATAAGCGAGCAAGCTGTCAGGGCGAACATTGCCGTGAGCTTAAGGTATCTAGAGTCTTGGCTGGGCGGGCTCGGATGCGTCGCTATCAATAACCTGATGGAAGATACGGCGACTGTTGAGATTTGTAGAGCGCAGATCTGGCAGTGGATTCATCACTCTGCCAGACTAGTCGAAGGACCTACCATTACGCGTGGATTATTCCGATCAATGCTGAGAGAAGAAAGGGCACGAATAACGGAAGAATTGGGATCGCGAGCCTATCTTACGAGCAACTACAAAGACGCGGAAGCGTTACTTGACAAACTGACGACTAGCATTAACTTCCCCGAGTTCATGACGTTGATGGCATACGATCATCTAGCCTGACAACGGTCCATCCGACTGGTAGAGAACTCGGGACGCCGATTGTCTCTTGCGCTAATCGTTCCTAGTTTTGTCTGCTTTTCGTCCCAGTCTTTTTCTCGATGCTGCGGAGGTTGACCTCTCGAACGAATGCTTCTGTGATGATGTCGAGGGAGTCAATCTTCTCCTGCATCAGAACATCAGTTATCTTCAGTGGATGCTCTGGTATGAGGAGGTTGTCGTTTGAGGCGACGAAGTGCTCCCAGTTGATACCCATGTCGAGTACAGTATCAGCCAAATCCTCATCGGTTACCATAGAGGTCTTCGCCTCGTTAACGAAGCTCTGAAATTCCTCGTCGGGGACTTGTAGGTCGGTTACTGTCCTAATGGGCCTTGGAGTCGTCCCTCCAAGCTCGTGGGCGAGCGTGTATGCGAGAAAGGTGAAGTTTTCGATCTCGGTAAAGTGTTTCATCCGGATTTCTAACGGAGTATCGCCCGGTGGATTGGAGTCTGGAAAGTCTGAGATCTGAGAAACTCCCGTCTGCTGGTCGATGAATCGGAAGACTCTCGACAGTTTTAGCGGGCTTGACTGTCTAATGCTTTCTCTAGAAGATTCTTCTTCGGACCACGAGTCTCTTCCTTTAGTTTCCGCGGCCATGTTTCAATCCAGCTCTTAGTCCTAGGCGGTGTATTCATTTCTGATCTGGAACCCGTGTCTCGGGTCAACGGTACTGCCAGGGCTCTAGTGGGTCCAGAGTTGAGAACTCTGGCGTTTACTCTTGTTTGTGATCGTCGGTAAAGTAACGCATAGAACCAAAAATCTTGGCGGTATCGGCCATCGGTCTTCGCTGGCGCGGTCGGCGGCTTGTGCTCCGCGGTTTCGACGGCGGTTTGGCCATCTCTAGAGTTGGCAATGATGGCATGTCTGGCGCCTTGGCTTGCTTAGACAGGAGACGCCACTCTTTGCTTTCTCTGCGCCCAGTCCCCATTGAACCAAGCAGAGTGAAGGTCCCAAGGGCGAAAACCGACATTGTGACCATAGACAGGAGTGCGTCGGCGAGGATGCTCGTCTGGAGGAGGCTGATCACGTATTGTTGGAAATAAGCGTCATTCAGATATTCTTGGTACATCCAGACTGTAAGCGAGAGGATCGTAGCTGCCTGAGCTAGGATGATGATCTTAAGATAGCCAGGGATCGCTCTGTATGAGTGATTGGATTGCTCAGTTGTAGAGGGTGACATCCGCATAGTTCACTCGCACTTATCGTATGTTGATACTCTTCTGTTCAATCTAAGCAGAACGAAACTCTACTCGAATAATGGAAGTAACTTCTGAGTCTCCATTGGAACTGAGTCTTGAACTCTCAAAGTTACAACATCGAGTTTAAGACCGTTCGCCTTTCTCAATCCCCGTTGAGAATATGTCTCTGACCAAGCAGAGTCTAGTATCGGAAGCCGTAGAGGTTCACAATTCGGCAATGGGCAAGGTGAAGGCGGGAAAGTTCTTTTGCGTCTGTGGACACTGCGACCATCATCTTCAGAGCGACTGTCTCAGCAAAGGTTGCTGGTGTTGCACAGCACAAGTTCAGCTCTCCTAACTCCGACCCATGGCTCAAGCTTCTGTACTCTTCAAGTCGCTGTAAGTTAGCTGAGACTCAAGCTCGAAGACATCATACTATATGCCGAAATTGATAACAACCAGGACCTGCGTCAGCCGGTGAAGCACAACGGTAGCAGTCAGAGGCAGATTGGTGCCCCTACCTTAGCATTTGAGGGAAGAGTCAAGGGATAGCCTGTGCAGCTCACATGGTAGTTTCCTGGTTGCACGAAGATTCGGAAAACTCCAGTCTTCAAATCGCACTGAGTCAAAAAGTCCGACTTACCGAGACTTGGTCGACGTTTCCGTCTGGGCCTCGAACCAGAACGCTGCCTTGAGGATCATGGAAGGCTATGCTACAAGATACAGCGCCGCGATCGTAAGAGATGCTCCTGACGATGCCTGAACGAGGATTGAATATCCGAGAAAGGTCGTAGAGGATCAGGCTTTACGCTATCCAACTACACATTTGCTGGTAGGTAGAAACAGAATATCCGAATGAGCCTAAAACCAAGCCTGCCAGGATGACGGCTGCCAGCTTCCTCAGAGGCGAAGCCAAACGGAATCGAGTAACAACTCTGTTGTGATGCGCCCTTAAGCGTTGGGGATCTAACCTTGCCATATCGGATCATGCAGTGATCGGTCGTAGAATTATCTAGTGATTCTTAGGGTTCGCATGCCCCAGACTCGTTCGACAGTGTAGAGTTTGACTTCGCTGATTATGAGCGGTGTCTTGATCGATTTCATGTTTTGCGGCGTGAATTCCATGTAGAGAGGTATGCCGGGTGTGTTGGTGTAGAGTGCGCGGTCGACCATGTAGAGCCTGTTGAGATCTTGGAGACTGTTGCAGACTGTTGCTTTAATCCGCAGGACCTCCTCACTGATAGTGTCCAGTAAGACCTGGTCTGTATATCCGGAGTCTAAGACTCGCAATTCGCCTATGCCACCTGGGTCAAGCTTCATGTCTCAACCAGCCAGAGCAGATCTAGGAACAGTACTCTACGAGTACCTAGTGCTTCGCCGCTTATAATCCGTATCGCAACCCACGCGTCCCGCGCGTGGAACATCCATCAAACCTCCATGATCTTAAACGATTCCGCGAAAAAGTCAAATGAACAGTGCTGCGACCGAGTAGATAGTTCTTGTCGGGCAATGATCGGTTCGGATACTGGATGGGAATCCTCGGGAGCGTTAGCACTGTGCTATGGCTAGCTCGACGATTTGGCCGAGCCAGGAGGAAGAAAAAAATTCCAAGTCTGAGAAAGCCGAAAACTGATCCTCGTCTTTCCATGCCAGGCTATGAGGTCTACGGCGAAGTGAAGCAGATAATGTACTTGTGGCGCTTGATTCTTGCTAGCCTAATCTCTCTAGTGTTGAGTGCAGGAGCTTGGATCGACGTACCTCAAAACCTATCGGGTCTCGCGTTTTTTGTCGCTTTTACCTTAGCCGCCGCAACGGTCTTCGCATTCTATCTGGGCAATAAACGGATGCCAGTCGCGATAAAGCATGACCAAGAGAATTTGTTGATCACAGGTATCGTGGACTCTGGCGTACTAGTTCCATCAAGAGTCGAATTCGCCAGTCCAACGAGTCTCTACATTGAGCGGCAAGGCCAAAAAGCTAGCCTCAAAGAAGATAGTTCTGTTCTTTGCGTCAGCTGAAGATACCCGCAAAGTAGCCGAGTGGCTCTCAACAAGCGCAGCGCAGGACAAGACGCCACCACTTCCGAGTTAGCTGGGGTTCTTCTCTCTACTCCTTGTGAGTTGTGCTCTCAACCTTCGCTCGATCATATCCGCGTCCGTCGACGAGTCGAAAATCATCCTGATATCTCCGTAATGCCAAAAACCGGTAGCGACGACCAGGATCACCGCGTCAATTCGGTCAATTTTTTTCGGGATTACTTCGAAAATATTCTTCCCAGGATCCACGACGAAACAGATGTCTCTTTCAAACCGGATACGAGATCTCTTGACGTAGGCATATTCCCCTCCTGCTGCAACGACCATTGCCCAGATTCCATCGTCTTCATTCATTCTCCTAGCCAGGACGTCTACTCAGCGAAATGGTTCAAGAAATAGACTTGAGGCAGAGATTCGTAATATTGTTAGAGGCTCATAGTTAGATCCCGATCATCCTTTCTTAGCAGCGACCAAGGCAAATTATCTCTCGCACAGTCCAACAGCCTCACTCTGTCTTTCCAATAGTTATTCCGAGGACGTTGGGCCTCGTTATTTGAAGCAGGGCGAGAGGGTTGCCGCTTGGATCATTGAACCTGTAACATGGTCCTTCAGGAATTTCGAACCGTTCTCCCTCAGGCTTCCAGCCCTTCTGTCGAAGCTCCTTTGACACCGCCTGCAAGTCGTCTACTTGGAAGATCAAGATGCAGCTGGGCGCGGGTCGATGGTCTGCGAGGAGAAGGAGCGGGCCCTCACCGAGTCGAAGAGCGGCGACTCGAGTGCCAAAGCTGGAGATGTCCCAGATCTTCTGAGCTCCCAGGACCTTTGTGTAGTAGTCAACGTCTTTCTGGACATCGGAAGTTCCCATGTAGAGATATCTGAGACGCCCAAACAGTGCATCCCTCTTGTTAGTCATGAATTCTTCAAACAAGGAGTGTACGCGCTGGGTTGAAATGTTTCTCGATCAGAGAGACCTGCGAAACGTATGTTCTCGTACTAGATACGAAGGAAAATGAGAATCATGATTCTCGCGACCACACCGAGAATCGGAGGCAGGACAAGAACGGTTGCGAGTCGGGTAATGACTCCCAGGTCGAAGGGCCAAGTCTGGATCCTGTGAATATCGCTCTCAATCTGGCGGACAATTGAGATTTCACTGGCCAAGGCGTCTTTCTCGTTCGCGTTCTCGGACTGGTCGGAATGGGCCATGCGATCTTTCAGGCGTTGGACAAGATTGGTATAGCGAGGTGTAATCCAGCTGAGCTCCTGACGTCGAGCCTCTTGGAGCCGGCGATGGATGCCAAGTAGGGGAATTAAGAAGAGAATAACCCCAACTAGTATGAGTCCGCCTAGGACGATCAGGTCGCTCGCGCGGAAGCTTCCCAGCCCAACAGTTACCCCACCGGGGACTTCCACGTTTATGGTGATGAGTTGGAGGAACGTTACTATTATCGGGAAGATGGCGTAGACGCTTACCAGCCTCATCGAGACAGTGCCAAACGGCTTCAGGCCGAGGGTCCGATCCTCGGTGAAGGGTTTCAGCTGAAACGGAAGTTTTCCAGCACGATATATCGCCAGCATCGAAGACCCGTACGTCCAGAGGAAGAAGGCAAGGATGAGGAAGAAATATGCGAAGACCGGGACGTGGTTAGAGACGACTCCTTCGAAGCTCAACGGAATAGGCGAGACTAGGTTGATGACTACGAGGAGTATGACCCAGACTATCAAGACCCCTGAGAGTCGATAGGGCGGCCTTCTCAAGCGTAACTCCGTGTTCTCGGGGCTCATCCCCTGTGCATACTCGCTCAATCGGTCTATTCTTCTGGTAATGTATCGCATAGCGTATACGAAGTAGAGCATTACCATAGAGAGGACTAGAGCTTCGTCGAGGATTAGGCTTCCAACCCCTTGCGAAGGAACAAGCACGTATTCTATCGTCGAAAGAATTTTTGTCGGAACGAAACTGACGATGACAGCTCCAAGCCAGAACGGTAGCGTCCTAAGAAACCCGCCAACCGGGAACGTGTTGGGGGCGTGGCCATCGCTCTTCATATTCGTCGAGGGGGTCGAGTCGCTTAGAGAAGAAGCCTTGCCCCTACGAGTGAGACACGATCGGACCCGAGACGAAGACGACAACAAAAGACCTGCCCAAGAATGGGTTCAAAATTCGTTGAAGTTTTGGCGCCGCCGAGAGGGTTCGAACCTCTGGCCGGGCCCGTCCTGTGGGCTCTCTGACCAACGGGTTGCTGCAGTGGCTTTCTTTAACAGCTTCAGCCTCAGTTTTCAGCTGAGCCCGCTGCTCTACCACTGAGCTCGCGCCCCTGATTGAGGGAACGGCGGCCCGCTTCTAGCCGGCGGCAACGGCAATCCGGAAACTCCGTTTATTAAAGGATAAGGCTGAAGTTTTCGCGTATTCAAAAGTACTACTGATACTCACAATGAACAAAATGACGCGGCTCGTCACTTCGCCTAAGCCTGCAAGGGATCTGCATTGGACTGGTTGATGGATTTCCTTCTTGCGGTTGCATCGACGCCTGTCATCCTTGGGTGTTATCTCTGGTATCGCAAAATTGAGGCTGGCAGTCGGAGAGGATAGAGGGCATCTAAGAAATGGCGAGGGCTTAGTGTGAAGAATAGAATTGTCGTAATTGCGGCTTTTCTTCCTGCGGCCTTCTTGCTTTACTCGTTAGTTGGAACACTTTTCGTGAGGGTTGGTCTCGTTACCCTTCCTCTTATGCCGTCTTCACCGGTACAGTTCATCTGGGCAGCCGCGTTTGCGGGAGTTGGCTCCATCTACGTCATCGCAATTTTGTCTCCACGTGTCGCCTCGAAAATGTCAGACTGGTAGCCCAATCGCACTCACTTAAATCGATCAAGATAACCAAAAGCTTCAGAGCTCATTTCGTCGCGATTAGCTATCGGGCCCCAGAAGAATGCAAAGATCTCTCGATTACAGGTGATGCGAGGGTCGTGGCTAGGACTGCAAGTCCCGCGACAGGGTAGAGCTGCAAGCTCACGAGCCCCGAATCTGCACCCGCTTTTGCCAACACCAGTGAGAATTCTCCCCTAGGGACCAGAATACTGCCAACGAGCAACGGGGCTCCGGTCTTCGCGAGACGCGCACCCAAGGAGCCGCCGAGCAACTTTCCGAAAATAGCTGCTCCTAATATGACCGCGAGAGGAAGCCCTACAGATATCGCGCTGGAAACATCAATGAGTGCGCCCATGGAGAGGAAGAAGAATACGATGAAGGCTTCTTTCAGAGGCAGAATCTTCTCCCTCACGTAACGAGAATGCTTGACCGGCAGAAAGAATCCTGTCAATAAAGCGCCGATACCTGGGGAGAAGCCTAGATAGTCGGATAAGACCCCGAAGAGGAACCCGAATGATAGAGCTAGCAGAAATGAGATTTCCCCAACTTCGATCTCATACTGGCTTACTCGATTGATGATTCTCGGACCCAAGTACCTGCTGAAACCAAAGGTAGCAAGGAAGAGGAAGCCGGCCTTTCCAGTTACAATCAAAAATGCCGAGGCTTGGACTTGGCTTCCGCTGGCAAGCTCCGGTGTGAGGAAGAGTAGAAAGACTGCTATTAGATCCTCGACGACCATAACCATCATTATCGTAGCAGCGAGACTTTCGCCGTGCTCATGAGTCCGGTCGGCGACGATCTTCGCTACGATTGCTGTGCTGCTCAAGCCTAGTACCGAACCTAGGAACAGAGAAGTGCCAAGGTTCCATCCTGCAGCGAGACCGGAGAGAACCCCGACAGCGAAGGCTACGAGAAACTCTACCGTGGTGAGTACTATGGCTTTTGATCCGACGGTCTTGAGATGGCGAGGATCTAGCTCGAGACCTATTACGAATAGCAGCAGAATTATTCCAAGGGTACTGAGGAAGTCAATGGCTGTTGTGTCTCGAATTAGGCCGAGACCGAAGGGTCCTACGACCATGCCCGCGACTAGCTGTCCTACGATCATTGGAAGTCGAAGTTTGTAGAAGAGTAGACTGAAGAGGAGGGCTGCTGCGACCGCGACTGCTAGATCGAAGAGAAAAGTCGTGGTCATAAGTCGAGCTTGGATGGAGCCACGCTCTCATCAGCTAAAGCATTTTCTGGCGGACGACAGGGAAATCTTGGGCCCGGGTCATTTGTGTTGATTGCAATTCCAATGCGTATATGCTCCTCGAGGTCGCCCTCGAGAAGCCCGAGATTTGGACCGGGTTCCACAAGATGTACTGACTTATTGCTGAGTTCTCGATGGGCTTAGCCAAGAATGGCCTTCGACATCGTAGGCGCAATCGTGGTTCTGGTCGGAGGGAACCCGATCCTCGTTGTCTTTCTGGTGAGCATCATAGGCAACATGATCCCATTCTTCCCCGTACCGTATCTGCTGTTCGTGATCACCATCGCATCCGGCTTCCCCGGTCTGGGGCTCTTCCAGATAGCGGCCGTATCCGCATTGGGAGCTTCTATAGGAAAATTCGTGAGCTATGGTGTAGGGTACGGGGCCCGACGAGCACTGAGCGGACGCGCCGCAAGATTCGACTCGTTCAGAAAACTCGTGGGCGGCAGCTCCTTCCTCCTCGCACTTGTTTTCGCGGCCTTGCCCTTGCCTGACGATATCGTGTTTGTGCCTCTCGGAATCATCAAGTATAGTCCAGTCAAGACGTTCATCGCGCTCTATTCAGGAAAGTTTGTCCTGACAATACTGATAACCTACGCGGCAAGGAGTTCTCAGGGAGGCCTTGAGGACCTTCTGGGTGGCGGTCTCTACGTCTCCATACTGTCAGCTGTGATCGTGGTCTTAGTCGCCATCCTCTTGATGAGGGTCGACTGGGAGGAAGTTCTTGTTGAAAGCCGACGAGGAATGATCAGGAGACTCTTGAAGGGAATTTTTAGGAGAAATGATAGGTCAAAGAAACTCTGACCTTTCAGGCTAGTTACTAAGCTTCAAAGTGCGGTTATTCATTACTCGTCAGGAGTGCCGCGAGAAGTATTGTTGAAGGGTCTGTTTGAACGAGGAGAATACAGTGATGCGGCGCCGCTGGATAATCAATTCGACCAGGGAGGCGAGCAGGAAGACGATTGAAATTGCGAATCTGGTCTCTACGAATGCCGTTGATACTAACCAAAGGCCGAAGAGCTGCAGCGCGTTCCTAACATCGTACTTCAAATCCATTAGGCAAACGCAAGCATAGAGGGACTGAGCCATGGTCAGTAACACCTCGTCCCTGTGAGCTGTTAGAGAGACTGGTCCGATAGCTCCGATGCTGAGAGCGAAGACTATTGGAATGATTGCAACGAGGGCCGTCAGCTCGTTTACAGCCGATGAGACGAAGTTCAACAGAGCCATGGGCGCAAGCTTGATCTTCCGTGCCCAGTGAAACGCAGTCACTTTCTCAGGAAACTCGGATAGAAATGGGGCGATCCATTGAATGAAGAAGAATCCTGCACCCGCGCCGAACAGGGCTACTGCAATAGTATTGATCGAGTCCACGAAAGGGGTCGAAATGAATACGAAGACCAGGCCGGAGAAGCTGAAGAGACCTAGGATGGCGATGATTCGATGCTTTCTTGTTCTGAGTTCAACTATCGCACGGGGCGACGCGTCAAGCGCCTCCCGGGGGTCCTGCCTCTCGGACGGTAGCCTCGATAACATCCAGAGATAGCCCAGGAAGGCGGCGAGGAGAACGAAGGTGTCGACGACTTCTAGGGAGCCTCTGAGCCAGATCAGGACATAGTACAGGGTTGCTCCAAGCATGAACACAACTTCGATGCTCTGCTCCTTGCGCAGCGCAATTACGTGCAGTCCAGATCGCTTATTCCCACTTCTCGAAAGCATAGCCGTGAAGAGAATCAGAGGCCATCCCAGCCCGGTGAGTAGCCTGTTCGCGCCAGTAAAGTTCGCGGTCACGTTGGGAAGCCAGCCGACAGGATCTTGTCCCGCGTTCCAGGCAATGGCCCCTTCGACGAAGAACTCTGGAAGTGTCTGGACGATTGCTACAACCGCCAATGCAAGACCCTGGCTGATAGAGTACTGTGATGCTTCAGCAGCCCAGGCAATCATCATGGCTGCAGCAATTACGGAGGCGAAAGTGAAGAGGGCGAGAATTAGCGTCAGGGAAGAGAAGGATGTGGATGAGGCTGCGAATATTAGAACAAAAGCTACGCCCACAACGCAAGTGATAGTGAGACCCGCATAGTTTCTGAGGACTCTGCTCACTTGTCGGGTTCTCCCGATTCGAATCCGAACCGGGACGACGCTATTTCTAACTTCAGTAAACTAACGCATTAGAAATCCGACCGTCGGATGTTCTGATTGATTGCGATGCATTATCGAGTGATCATGAAGGAGAATTGTTCATTCGTAGCAGTGACCATTATTATCGTATAGGGATATCCTGACTGGAAGACGAACGCGGTTCCGCTGGCAGTGCAGCTAGGGCACGCTGACGAAATTACGATTATCGCGTTTGTCTGAGTTGTGGCATTGAACATAGGTCCAGACCAGTTTGCTCTAGTGTACTGGTTCCCTGTGTAATCATTCACGTAGTATGACTTCAGTGTTATCGGAGTAGTGCCAATGTTTCTGATGGAGAGGTTCACAGTGTTGTTCGAAGTGAAAGATGCGTATTCCAGGCTAATCGACTCTGTCGCTACCTTCTGAGGAGTCGCAATTGCGCCGAATAGACCCGTCGCGTAGATATAGACCATTACAGATGCGATTACGACAATGGCAACCATTAGAACTGAAGCGATAATGGTGTCAATACCGCGCTCGTTCTTGAGAAATCGCCGGAATCGCAAACCGTGAACCTTCGTGTACTGAACAACGTGTAGAACTGCTCTGTTGAAGCTTGTATCGTTACTGGTGAAGAAAACGCCAAGTTACACTTGCCCCGCGACGCTCAGCAACGCCCTGTAGGAATGGCTATCCTGCTCAGCGTTTGACCTATTTCACTAAACATTAAAACTTCAGATCATAGGGCACCGGTTTGAGGGCCCGTAGCTCAGCCAGGTTTCACATCCAACGGACTGAAAGAGCGGCAGGCTCATAGCCACGGCAAGAGACACCTGACGGTCCCCGGTTCGAATCCGGGCGGGCCCACCAAGAAAACTCAGCGAATCATTCGCCGCTCCATAGAAAAGCTCGCAGATTTCCAGAAGAATGAATCTGGGGACTGAGACTACGTGCTTCTTATTGCCATAAAGCCAAGCCTTGCGAACAGGGTGAAGGATATCGTCACGTTCGGCAGCCCTAGACTTGTGCAGAGCCTAGGTGAAGCTGATCTCGTCGACATGTTCCACATCTGGCTACACCCCACGCTACTCGGGAGCGGCAAGCCATTCTTCCGCCGCGAAAAGCGGCTCAACCTCAAACTGCTCGCAAGTAAGGCGTACAAGAACGGAGTCGTCCGGCTCGATTACCAACCCATCCCTGTTGCGAAGAGGTAGATCGTACCAAGCTTTCGCGACTGGCTGCCTGTGATTTCAGAAATTTTTCAAACAGATCCTATCCGGAGGTTGATACCGTATTCCAAGTAGGCTTTGAGACACATGCTCATGTGAGTCCAGCCTTGGCAGTTCTGGTATGAGCCTTGCAGACCGCCCTCGGTAGGCCTCCACTTCCCTTCTACGATCTTCACGAGCGTCTCGTTCGCGTTGAGAGGCTCGAAGCTAACCTCGACGAGAGTGTCGTATCCAGCGCCGGTGGGCATTGAGCCAGTCTTCGGGTCGTAGGCCCCTTCGCTAGCCTCCCATGAGAATTGGATCAGCTTGTTCCGCACTACCTTTTTCACTTTGACGGGAAAAGGAGGGACATTGTTCCCGCCATCGTTGAACCTCCACATCACGGTTTTTCCTTCGTCTAATGGACCGTCGGCTCCGCCGGTTGTGAAGTACTTGCTGAGCTTCTTCGGGTTGTATACAGCGTCGAATACTTCCGTTACAGGTTTCTGGATTTTCGTCTGAACTGTGAATCTCAGGTCCATCTCCATAGCTTTCTCAGACGCGCCGACATGTTATATCTTTATAACACTTTGTGTATAACACAACGGTCGACTTTGAACTCTCGCGCACGCTTTCCCCAGAGGAGCCGGTAGCATGCCACAGGAAGAGAGGTACGATATGATCTTCAAAGCACTGGGCAACTCTCGAAGACGAGAAATACTAGATTTGCTCAAAGCTGGGAGCAGAACAACCGGCGAGTTGGTAGAGCGCTTCAAGCATTTAGACAGGTGCACCGTGATGCAACACCTACGCGCTCTCGAGAAAGCGGACCTAGTTATCGTGAAGCGAGAGGGGCGTCTTCGGTGGAACTACATCAACCCGCTGCCCATCAAAGAACTATATGATAGATGGATCGGCGGCTACGCGGATAATGCAGTGGATCTGCTTGCGCGCATGAAACGTGAAATCGAAGTTACTAGAAATTGACCTGCAAGCCTTGGCAATTTTTTCAAGCCTCTAAATAGTGGCCCTTGTGCTTTGAGCCAATTTTAGGGAGGTATGAGTCAATTGTCAGAGAGTAGGGAAGATAGGTGGTTGGATCTTGACCTTGCAGCCGCCAACGTAAATCGGGCTGGGACCCTTGTAGGGTCAACAATTGCCGTCTTCACCTTCCTGCTCTTCTTCCTCTACCCACAATTCTCCTCGGGGCGGATCGACCCGACCCTATTCCAGCTCACCCTGACAATCATAATTCTAACTATCCTAACATTCAGCCTGTCAGGACTCTACTACTACCGAGTAGGAGTGCTGAAGCTGAGCAATGCTAAGAAACGTGCAAGCA
>Ga0209267_1001739_pt1 | contig 14605 bp, 20 predicted proteins | sample GraSoiAngelo_137_FD_185894 | JGI IMG/M metagenome (GOLD analysis project Ga0209267, IMG submission 185894) | Grasslands soil microbial communities from the Angelo Coastal Reserve, California, USA - 14_0929_09_30cm (SPAdes) (version 2) | ecosystem: Environmental > Terrestrial > Soil > Grasslands ... | reverse complement strand
ATAAAACAGGAAAACCAGACCGAAGAAAAAGTCACGCCTTCCGACAAAAAGATGTCACCCACAGATTTGGCGCACTTCGCCATGCTTTCGCGCGGCAACTGCTGGCTGAGTGTCGAAAGCATTCCGGAGCCGATTCCCCTCACCGGTGGTGATTGCTTTTTACTGGCTAAGGGGACTTCGATTGTTTTGCGCGACAGCCCGCGAACACGTCCGAGGTGGAGCTTCCGCGAGATCGGGGCCAAGGCCAACGGCAATGTCGCTCTTTGTGGCGGCGGTGGCGCACCGACGACAATCGTCTGTGGATCCTTGAGTTTCGATCGCGCCAGCCTGAGGCCGATCACTCAGTTATTGCCGAACTTCATTTTGATGAAGGCCGATCAGGCACGCACGCTTGCTCTTCACACCACAGTGCAGGCGCTCGCGTCAGAGATGGAAGAACAGGCGCCGGGATCTGAAGTCGTGGCGAGTCGGTTGGCCGAGGTTCTGTTTATCCAGGTACTCCGGGCGCATATCGCGTCGGGACCGGAACGCGACAAAGGATGGCTTCGTGCAATTTTCGATCCTCAAATAGGCGCTGCTCTGAGTGCCATTCATGACAGAGTGAATACACCCTGGACGGTCGAATCCCTGGCCGAAGCGGCGGGCATGTCTCGCTCCGCATTCGCAGCACGTTTCAAAGAGCTACTCGGACAAACGCCGCTGGAATACGTAACCGAGTGGCGGATGCAGAAGGCGATACAGCTACTTGAACGGCGTGACAAAAAGCTCCCAGAAGTCGCTCGATTGGTCGGTTACGAGTCCGACGCCGCATTCAGTAAGGCGTTCAAGCGAGTTGTCAGGGCTAATCCTGGTGAATACCTCAGACATGGTTTAAAGGACCCAAAATCGACCGAAGCAGACCACGATCAGTCCCGCTAAACGCCCAAGCATCCAGGATTTTGTCTCCAGCCTCGCCGACTTCTAAGGACCGGTCCGGGTCAACTTTCTAATAGCCTGGGCGCATCGCTCTTAGTTGAGTTCCTGGGCGAGTCCGATGAGAAGCCCTTCAGGCCCGCGGATGTAGCAGAGCCGATACGAGTCCTGATACCGGACTACGTCGCCCACGAGCTGTGCGCCGCGCTTGCGAAGCCTACCAAGCGTCTCGTCGATATCGTCCACGGCGAACATGACGCGGAGGTAGCCTAGAGCGTTCACCGGGGCGTTGCGGTGATCCGCGACGACAGGTGGCGTGAGGAAGCGGGAGAGCTCGAGACGGCTGTGGCCGTCTGGCGTGCGCATCATCGCAATCTCGACGCGCTGATCGGCAAGTCCGGTGACACGCCCTGCCCATTCTCCTTCGATCGTGGCCCGCCCTTCGAGCTCAAGGCCGAGCTCTCGAAAGAAATCAATTGTCCCTCCGAGGTCATCGACGACGATTCCTACGTTATCCATTCTTTTGAGCGCCATGCACCGAATCTACACAATGTCGCCTAGATGAAACAACGGGCGCTTTGCGGGGCGCGCCGAAACACGAGCGGCGCGGAGTTTGCCAAAACGCCCGAGCAGCCGTTGATCGGCGCGAATCACGGGCGATCCTGAAGTGCATCGTAGGATCAGTACCGACAAACGCGCTTGTATTGACTGATCGGGGCAAGTTCCGGGTGGTCGGCCACCCTTACCTTGAGATTACTTCAGGCTTGCCCGTCATCCGGGAGTGGCTGTGATCGCGTTCTTTGGATTCCGTCTAGTGGGCTGCCAAATGCCATCTCGTTGGTCAGCGAGACGCGAATTGCAGTGCTACGACGCGCCCGACTGTGTGTCGCTGATCATTGACGACGGAAGCCCAGACTACCTCAAGTGACTGGCCGAATCGGTTGAGTGATCACCGGTTGCCCGGGGCAACACCGGCTTCAAGCGGTGAATCTGGTCGAGAAGAGCCCGCGGCGACACCGGACGGCCTAGGAAATCCTGCATCAAGGTGCGAGTGTCACGCTCCGAGCCATAGCGCAGCAGGTGTTCAGAGAGCCAGCCACACCAGCGGGAATCTCCCGTATCGAAAGCGCCCAGGGCTCCTGAGATGTGCGCCCGCATCTCAGCGGTAAGGATGGCCCCGAAACCGTAGTTCACCATGTAGCCGGGAAGGTCTGCCAACTGCACTCGTACCGCCCACCAGGAAAACTCGGGATGCGGCACGATATGCAAATAGCGGCTGGTGATTTCGGTCCAAAGCGCGTTGGGGTCGGTTAGGGGAGCGCGAAACATCCGCAGTTCGAACAGGGACCAGGCCACGTCGAGCACGACAACAGAATATAACGCCCGCAGCGAGAGTTGCTCCGGGGCTTCATGGCCCAGGTAGCGGCGCTGCCAGACGGGCTCATAAGTGCTCCAGGAGGGGACATCGGCGAAAGCCTCGCTGAAAAGGTCGCTCGGCCAGTCCACAAAGGCGGGACGATTACGAATCGCGGTGATGTTCACCGCGTGGCCGTTCTCGTGCACCAGCTCATTCAATACGAACAGGCCGCCGCGCTCGTACGGGGCCGACACGCGCGCGACCGTGGGCCTCCAGGCCCCGTTCACCATGCGTCCGTGGGTGACAAATTCCGTGTAAGCCAATGCCGCCTTTTCCGGCCGGGGGGCGAGATCGTAGAGCGTTCCCATTAGCGCCAGCTCAGCGCCCAGATCGCGGTAGTAGCGCTGGTTGATCGGCTGCAGCGATTCCCGCGGGATGTATATCCCGAGCAAGCGATCGGCCTCCCCTGCTTGGAAACGGAAGTCCCAGGGCTCAACCATGACATCGCCGCTCGATTCGCGCCAGGCATCGAGGATCTGCACCAGCCAGCGTTCGACTTCGGCGGGATCGATGCCGACGTCGCGGGCGGCGTTGTCGATTTCCGAGCCGTTCTTGGCCGCTTCAGCGGCAGCCCCGGCGATCATGCGGCGATAGGGGCTGTCGGGCTCGTTGTTGCCGTTGATGGCCCGCCACAACGGAACAAAAGCAAAGAAAACCGCCTTCCGGCGGCCAGGATCGGAGGTTTCATGCAGCAGGTCGAGGGCGGAAATCCGGTTGATCTTGCCGCCCTCAAAGCTGAGGCTGTTGCCGATTTGGACGAAACAGGCGACGAGGGCAGATTTGAGGTCCGGATATGCAATGTCTTTGCGGGCCGCATCTTGGCATTTGGCCGAGGGGCTGAAAAGAGCTCCGCCGCCGGTGAAGGCCTTCATCTGCTTCCGCATGGCGGCGATGGCCCTGGTGTCCCCGCCGGAGAGTCTTGAGGCGGGCAACCTCTCCAGTTCCTTTGCCAGTTTGGCGCGCTTCTTGCAGTAAAACTTCTCCCAGGCAGCGCGGTCTTTACCCTGGTAGGTGCTTAGCAGGCCGGAATCGATGGTGGCCAGGATGGTGTTAGCGTCACTGACGTCAGCATAAAGATACTCGACCGCCGAGACCTTCTTCGAGCCGGCCAGGAGACCGGCGTCTGCGCCAATAGACTTGGGCGAAAGGAGCAAACTGCAAGCCAGACCGAGGGAGAGCAGGTTTTTCATAGAACTTGTGTCGAGGGATTGTAGCAGTGGACAGTCACTCCAATTGGCTTCACGCGGGCGTGGAAGGACGCACCAATTCCACCGCCAAGGCGGAGCGTCTCGGTCCGGACGAACTCGCAGCTTTTGCGAACCCCGTGGGATACGTCTTGATCACGCGCGCGCGATCATTCGATGCGCTACGCCATGGCTAAAGATGGCGTGTTCTTCCACGCTCGCGGAAGCGGTCGTTCTTGCGCGCTTGGGAGCCAGAGACGTACTCCATCGCGGTCCAGAAGGCATGCTCGCAGCCGCGCCTGCTCAAATGTGATGGGACTGCGAAGCGTTGTCTCGATCGCAAAGCTCTGGCGAGCCCGAATGTGGTACCGTCCTGTGAAATACGCCTCAAGCCCTTCCGACTCACTCGGTGCATCGCAGAAATCCGACTCTCCCTGGATCATGAGCGTGGGAGTAGATAACACACGAACCTCCTGGAGTTTCTGCTGTCGCGAGTCGTGCCGCGAATCCCAAGCTTCGCCTTTGAGCCAACTCCAAGCCGTTGCCCAGGTAAGACGGTGGTCGCCGACGTAGGAACATACCATTCTATTGATACCCACCACCGATGGGGGATTCGATCGGAGCTTCTGGGCGGATCGTCGGCAACCCTCACCTTGGGATTACTTCAGGGTTCGACCTCTTCCGAAGCCACTTATGGACACTCACTTTGTCGTGCACGGTCCAGAGTAGCGTTGGGCGGCGGGATAACCAAGACAAGACTACAAGTTCGCTCCGAAGGCAAGCAGTCGGCCATCGCGATCCTTCACCACAAACTCACGCGAGTGCCAAGGCATATTGGCAAGTCCCCGCGTGAATTCCACGCCTCGAGCTGCATACTCCGCGTAAAGCGCGTCTGCATCTTCGATGAATACATACGCGTCGAACAGTTCGTCCGAATACTTGTTGGGGTTGGCTGTGGGAGGTTCGGCACAGCGGAAGTGAATCGCCTGCTCGTCGCGCGCAACGATGGCGTAAACCGGCGGGTCGTGCCACGTGCCCAAACACTTGAAGCCAAGCTTAGCTTCGTAATAGGCAAGAGTGCCGGGGATGTCCAGAGTGAAGAACTGAGGCGCGATCCGACAAATCATGAGGCAAGCCTCCTATAGATAGAAAAATGCTGGTGGTGCCGACCGCGGGTCGCCGGCTGTTTTCTCCTTCGACTCGCGAGAACGGCGTTCTGGTAACTCATAAAATCTCGGGGCGGATCGTCGGCAGACTGAAAGGAATCAGCGTCTGGCAGGCCCGTAATGCGGGATCTTGCGAATTAGATGATTTACCGACAAGTACGTATTCGGGAAATCATTTGGCCATCGCGTGCGGTCTTAGGCTCCGGACAAAGATCCACACAAGCTCCAGAAGCATGGGCCACACAATAACCATCGTTACGATCCAGCCGCATCTTGAACGAGCAGTGCCGGCCATAGGCGCGTAAAGGACCAGGCAGAGTGCAGCATTGGCGAGATAGGCGGTATTGAGACCGGCAAGCGAAGCGCGAGTCGGCAGGATATCGCGACGTGTCAGAAACAAGAGCGCTCCACTTGCGACCAGGATGCCAAAGGTAGGGCCGAGGATTGAGAGACGTCTCCATTCATTCATACGGGCGAGGTTTCCGAGGCGCAACAAGAATGGCATTGTCACCAATAGCGTCCCGAAAATCGAAAGCGCAACGACGATCCAGATCAGGCGTCGTCCGAATGGAGTGGACAGGCGTCTCGGGAAGAGGGAACGCAGGCAAACCCAAGCCATCGGAAAGCCCAGAAAATACGGTGCTCCGATGAGGGCGTGCCACCAATTACCCTGATTACCTGGAACCTTCAGCCGCACGGCGTCCCACGGGGACGTGTTCAGCGCTATTGGGAGAAACGCGGTGACGGCGGCTGCAACCGAGATCACCAGCGCAACAGCATTGAACCAGATGGACTCCCGCTGTTCTTCCCACGGTGTCTCCAAGTAATTCTCCATCCGCGTCGCGAAAGCTACCTCGCAGCGGTCTAAGCATTATGCGCCTGCTCAATTGTTGAAAACAGGCCTCTCTGACAATGCCGGCGATGTCAGAGACGCCTGATTACGCCATCTGGTCTGACGATTCCGTTTACCAGTTGGGAAGGGTACAGTAATTGCATGACTTCACAGCAAATCCTCGACGCGATACTGCCGTTGAATGAGGCTCAACGTTTGAAGTGGTTGATCAACTTGGGTTGGAGATGACTGTGTCAGCTCGTGCTGGCTATCCACGCGCCACGCTGGTAGATGACAAGCTCTCATACTTGATCGCGTTTAATGAGATACAGCACCAGATTTACAATTTCATGCGGCACTCCCCTGCGGAAGGCAATTGGAAGATCGAAGATTTCTTGGAAGGGCTTCACCAGAAAGCTGTGGCATCTGGCGTCGACGTCAAGGGCTACTTTGGTGCGGCTGTGAAATCATCTTTACGAGGCATGGCGCGGTAGATGGCGTAATCATTACGTGATATGACTAGCGGTCAAAACGCGATATTGATGCCTCTTAACAGAGATTGAATCCGTACCACGTCCCAATTGTGCAATGATTAGACGCTTCATCAAACGCATAACACTGCAGAAAAAATAATGCGCAATGAAAAGGAGAGACCGATGATCCGATCGTTGAAGATTGGCCTGCTTGCGTGCTGCGGGATTCTCTTGGCGGCGTCTCAGTCTCCACAGACCACGGACATGGCCGGTGCCCGGGCGAATGTTTCCAACGAAACGATAGAAGGGCTGGTTCGGGATATTGCCTGCCCAATTCAGAATCTTGATAACCATGCGACGAGTATGGGCGGCAAGTGCGTACAGGATTGCGTGAAGGGTGGCTCGCCGCTCGTTATTCTGACCAAAGATGATCGGCTGTATTTCCCCATCTCTGCCAAGATGCCCGATACGGATCAACGGCAGGTACTCATGCCGTTTGTCGGCAAGTACGTGCGGGCGAGCGGGATTGTGTTTGAGCGAACCGGAACTCATGCAATCGTGATCACGGAAATTAAGGAAATGAAAGAGGTCCGGGTGAAGGATGAGGAATAGGCCGCGGACTACGAATAGTTGATGAAAACCGCCTTTACACTCATTGTGTGGTTGGTGGCCTCTTGGGTACCGGTTCGTCGATCAGCATTTCTGCGGGACAACCCCCGTGTAGCAGTCCTCGATTGCGGTTCCTCTGCAATTTAAGGCTCCAAAAGCATAGGCCGCTTCCATGTGTCTCGAACTCCATCACATTTTCGGTGATCTTCAAGTTGAGTATCGGCAGCTTAATTTCTCTCGCGTCTGGATTGACCAGCACAACCGCATCGCCCAGCCTCTTTTCTAATTCAACGATAACCACTGTGATGGCGGGTTTATCGGTGACCCGACTCGTGCTCGTTTGCCACATGCCAATGAATGGAGACTGCCCGAAGGCACGGGTTGTTGCCACAAAAAGGGCGGGAGCAAAGGAGAGTCTCATCCAGATTCACCCTACGCTGTAATAGACACTCTCGTCGGTGATTTCGGGTCAATTGTCGAAATCGCGGTTACGCTTATTGTGGGGTTCTCGCCTTGATTGCAACAGTCATCCAAGAACTGCTACCCTCGGCACACAATACTCTTGCCTTCCAAGCAAGGATTAAGTCCGCACAGCCATGGCGCACATCGTTCTACTTGGGGATTCGATCTTCGATAACGGCTGCTATACCATGGGCGGCCCAGACGTGATCTCACAAGTTCGTAAGCTGTTACCCGCTGGGTGGCAAGCCTCCCTATTGGCGGTGGATGGTGCCACGACTGAAGACGTTCCTTCCCAGTTGCGGCGTATGCCATCCGATGCTTCGCATCTGGTGCTCAGCGTCGGAGGAAACAATGCGCTGATGAATTCCAATATTCTCCATATGCCTGCCGGTTCTACTTCCCAGGCCATAGGAACATTGGCGGATGCCTCGAAGCAGTTTGAGGAAAGGTATCGAAAAGCGGCTGACGAGTGCAGACGGTTGGGTTTTCCTTTGGCACTTTGTACCATCTACAACGGGTGCTTCCCCGACCTTGATTTCCAGCGAGTGATTTCAACTGCACTCATGGTATTCAACGACGTGATCTTGAGGGTCGGAATCGAGTTCCGTTTGCCGATCATTGATCTTCGATTCGTTTGCTCCTCACCGTCTGATTATGCAAATCCAATTGAACCTTCTTCTGCGGGTGGTGCCAAGATTGCTCGCACAATTGTGAACGTGATATCGGCAGGACACACCAACGGTGCGGACACTCGAGTCGTGATCGCTTGAGTAGGACTGGTTGACGATAAATCAATTACGCTCATCGAGCCGGTGGCCGGTCAATGAGCGCAATGGCCTGAAGTTTGCCGCCATCACAATCGCAGTTTTGGTCACAGTTTCCTTCGTACACGAAATTCTCTCTCGCCTGCCCGCATACGTTCGACTCCACGGTGTCAGGCCCTTCTACATAGCTGAGAGTATCGATAAGGTCGCCGGTGCTTGTCTCTGTTTAATCGCAACCTGGCTGATGGCCCGCACCGGGCCGCGAGGGGTTCTACGGGAGGTTGGTCTTGCTGCGCCGACCCTGCCTGCGTTCGCTTTCGCACTGATTGCTTCTTCTCCAATGTTGCTTGGCTTCGCATTAACTAGGAGCCTGACACCACACCTTCAACTGCGCCCGCTGCTATTTCTGACAGTACTCTCACCTCTCGTCGAAGAGATCGAGTTTCGCGGCTTCGGGGTTCTGCAATTGAAGCACAGGACGGGTTGGTCATTTTGGATCGTGGTCTGGCCTTCTGCCCTGCTGACTGGGTACGGCCATATGGAGCAGGGCGGCACGTTATTGGAAAGCATCGAATTGTTTTTGCTCCTCACTGCGGGCGGTGTGACGTTCGCGTGGTTGGCTCAGAGGTGGCAGAGCCTCTGGGTGCCAGTTTCCCTACACATTTGTATGAACTTGTGGTGGGAGTTGTTTTCCATTTCCAGAAGTGCGATTGGGGGCTGGTTTCCCTTCATGCTGCAGAACAGCACTATTTTGTTTGCGATCGTCCTGACTCTTTACGCCAAGCGAGAAAGAACGGTTGTGGTGAAGGCGCGTTCTTAGCGCGCCCTTCCCTATTCGTCAATTGACGTAACATCGCGTTGACGTAACATCGCGTCAATTACACTCATCTTCGGTGCGCGGCACTATCGCTTCTTCGCTGGCGTTCCTACAACTCTGGCAATCCATGATTGGGGGACGAGGGCCACTAGGATGCACAGGAGACCTGCGGCAATAAGGCCCCAAGAGAACATGGGCTGTCCAGTCCCGTGAGTGACGACCTGAACGCCACTGAGCATTCGCAGCACTCCGACCGAGATAAGTATTAGACCCGCGCTGAAAGACTTCAATCGGCCAAACCGCGTGTTGCGAGGTGTAGTGCCACTATGCATTGATGCCAATCGTAGTCGAAGTGAAATGCGCGAGTGGATCGGCGATGACTTCGATTCCGAAGCCTTCTCGGTTGACGAGGTCAACCGGCTGCTCACTCCCATGCGCCGTCGCGGCAAGGGTACAAGAAACTAGCCACACGAGCACGACTGCGTAGCCACAGCGGCACGACTGCGCAGGCTTACCGAGAGGACACGGTGCACTCACGCCGCCCCGGTTACGTTTTTACCGCGGCCAGAGCCACCCGAAGGTGCCCCCAGTGAGCAGTCCATAGATGAGACCGTCGAAGACATGCTTTGTGGTAACGGTCCACGGCTGGCCTTTCCAAATTGAATCTTGGATCTGCGCCGCTGCGTATCCCAGGAACGCGGTTGCCCCAGCCACGCGGAAGACTTCCAGATACGGAGTGCCGGGGTTCCGGGTGCGGCTCGTGAGATAGGCAACAAAAATGCTGATGAAGATACAGTAGAGGAACCACTGCGTCAGGTTTTTCCCCATTCCCGGTGGACCGCTGGGAATCACTGTTAACAAACCGACTGGTCCACGTTTGAACCTCTCGATCACCGTCGGGGATTTCATCTCTTTATGCGTAGTGTATGGGAAAAAATAGATCTGGCCGGGAGTCACGCCGGCCGCCCGGAGGGCATCGAGCACTCGGTCTTCCTCCGGAAGTTTATGGTAATCAGCCTTGTGGATTGGGAGGATCATGTGCATGATCGAGCTGGCAACGAACACGATCACAGTCGAAAGCAATATCGGAAGCCATAAGGCGGTGAGGGAAACCATCGTGCCTCCTGTGGGCCGGAGTTTGGCGTCGGCCGTGACGTTCAATACTTGCCAGAGCCTACGCTGGCCTGCCGAAGCTAGTCAAACCTGCGGACTCGCCATGGCCCAGCGAGCAACTGCTTTCTAAGGCACATCGAACAGCAGCCTTGACATCCCGGATCGTCTCCAATGGATTTAACGGTCTGCGAGCTTAATCGTCCTGCCGGTTTTTGCCGACTCGCGTGCAGCATCCAGAATGCGGACCACGGTGACGTTCGTATCAAGCGCCGAGAGTCCCGAAGGCTTGATCTCTCCGGAGATGACTGCGATCAGGTACGAGATCGAATCGTTGTGCGGAGTGGTGAGCGCCGGAACAGATTTCTGCAGCTCCTGATTCTCTCCCTTCCGACGCACGCGGAGGTCGTCGCGGGACACCGTGATCGCCTGGCCGGTCTCTCCGTATACTTCCATGTCCTTACGGTCGAACGGCCAATTCCACGATGCTTGCAGGATAGCTTGCGCCTTCGCATAAGTGAGAATGACCGTCGCTTCATCATCAACGAGCGGATAAATATCGGGCTTGAGTCGTTGGGTGACCGCAGTGACCGTGATCGGGGCTTCCCCGCTCATCAGCCACGTCATGAGGTCCGCTCCGTAACAGCCGAAGTCGAACAGGGCCCCCGCACCATTGCGCGACGGATCCGTGAGCCACGAGAGAAATTCGGGAGGGACACCGATCTCCTTCGGCCCCTTGTGGCCATCATGTATGACAACCTTGCGAACCTCGCCGAGAGCACCGTCGTGCACAAGTTGATACACGGCGGTATTGCTGGGGTACCACGTGGTTTCGTAGTTCACCAGCACAGGGATGTGCGCCACATCGGCGGCCCGCTTGATGGCTAGCGCGTCTTCCACACTGACAGCCAGGGGCTTCTCCATCATCACCGGGATGTGATGGCGGGCCGCCGCTTCCACAATGCGGCGATGATCGCGCGTGTCGGTGTACACCAACACCGCCTGCGGCTGCGCCGACGTCAGCATCTGTTCAACATCGCTATACAGCAATTGTGAATCGAGCGTGAACTCGTTCGAATATCTGTGCGCGAGTTGCTGATCCGGCTCGGCGATACCGACGACCTGGACGTCGCTGCGCTTTAGGGCAGACCTGAGAAACCCGGCAACATGGCCGTGCACTAGCCCGACGATGGCGACGCGTAAAGGCTTGCCGGCAGACTGAGGTGAGGATTCCGCAATCGCCATGGCAGGCACTCTGATAGCGACGAACAAGAGCGCAATCCGGCCGATGAATTTGTACACGAGAGTCTCCTGCGATTTCATTCCGAACTGATGGGGAATTGGGCCCGAGCGTGGTACCGCCGTTCCAGAGTACAAGACCTGATTATTCGTGGGAAGGGCTGTGACGCGCGAAGATGGATTATGACCGGCGCACGGGCCCGTGGACGCTGCCCTTCTTGCGGTCGTCCAATCCTTCCGCAAGGGCCCGGTCGACAATGGATTTAGGCGTGAACACAATCTGGCCCTTATCGGCCTGGGCTTCCAGAAGGTCGCCGACCCGGACCCCGACTTGTTCGCGCACCCGCTGCGGGATTACGACCTGGTATTTTTTCTGGATCGTGACGATGGGCATAGGTGAACAGTTCAACTGTCTAACTCTAGCTTGTCAGCTGACGAGGACACAATCAATACGCATGCAGCGGTTTTCAAAAGAGTGGCAGAAAGAGTACAAATCAAACGCGACCGCGCACCTAGCGTTTGCAGGGCTTTGCGGCAAAGCCACAACTGGTCTGGTGCCTGGCCCACTTCCGTGGTAGGATTTTCCTACCTATGGCGACTCACAATCCCATGCTCGAATACCTGACTACGACCAAGATCGGCGAGAAGGGCCAGCTTACTGTTCCCAAGCAGTTCCGCGAGGATCTTGGGTTGGGTAATGGTGCGCCCTTTGCGGTCCTGCGCCTGGGGGATGGTCTCATCCTTCTGCCGGAACAGCAGCGCTTTGAACGACTGTGCCAGCAAGTAAGCTCAAGTTTGACTGCCGCAGGATTGACGCCGGGCGACCTCCTTGCGACACTCCCCGAGGCCCGCAATCGCGTTTACGCGCGCCGCTACGGAAAGAAGACACTAGCCACCGCCTTCCGGCGCCGTTCTCGAAGCTATCGCGGGAAGTGACTGGACAACGCAGAATCCGCCTTTTCCTCGACTCAAACGTCCTAACCGGAGGAATCGTTTCTCCCTGGGGACTCGACAAAGCCACATTGTCCCTTTGCGCCGCGAAGGTCTGTAGGCTGGTTCTGGCCGATGTAGTCCGCGATGAAGTCGAAGAGAACCTACTCCTCCATGCAGAACGTCTGCCGGCCCTCGATGCCGACCAGTTGATTGAGGATTACCGACACCTCATCAAACTCACCAACCCCGAAATCATTCCCTACCCCGACAAGGATCTGGTTCGTTTGAATCGGCATCTGATCCGCCACGCAGCCGATCTTCCGGTCCTCCTGTCAGCCATGGCGAGCACACCAGATTGGTTGCTCACCCACAATACGAAGCACTTCACGCACGCCGTCGCTCAACGGACGTCGCTCCGTATTGCTAGGCCGGCAGAGTTCTTTCGGGCGCTGTCGGCGTTATTCCGGTAGACGTAAAGGCTACGTTACTGGAGAGATTCGCTGATCAGAGGGCACCGGTGTCTAATTTCAATGTGACCCCTTTCCGGAAGCCGAACCTATGACGAGTTTTACATGGGCCTGCGGCCCACCCATCGAAATGAAAATTTAAGTCGAGTCGGCGCGTATCATCCAGCGTGGACGGCAAAGGTCGTTTGCACTCGGGATGAAGTGAGGCCGTAGATGAGTTTGATCTGGAACGTGCGTTTTGGACCAATCTGTGTCGCGCCAGGCGCGGCTGGTGGGACGCAAGGATCGACCGGCCGGCCAGTCCCTTTCATCCAGCACCGCTGGACGGAATGGCGGGGAGGCAGCACCTGCGCTAGGTCAGAAGCTGCGCAGCAAGAAATCTCGGGCGCTCGCCAGCACCTTCTCACGCATCGCAAGATCTGGCAGCAGGCGGGCAATTTCAACTGCCCCGATCATCGTCGAAAAAATGGCAAAAAAGGCGCGCTCTTTGTCCGCGGTTCGCCGCCCAGGCATGAACGGTGTCATTCGGCTCTTGTAGTTCACCAGCTCCGCAACGATCTGAGGCTTCATCCTCTTATCGACCCGCGCCAATTCAGGTCCGAGTGTCGCCAAGGGGCATCCGTGGTCGGGATGTTCGCAGTGTTCCGGGCGCAAATAGGTTCTCACAATCGCCTTCCAGTCCTCCCCGGGCGGCGATTGTTCAGCGGCTTGGACCAACCTATTTTCGATTTCCCGAAAGCCCTCGCTAAGGGATTCCACCAGCAGATCGTCCTTGCTCTTGAAATGCTTGTAAAAGCCTCCGTGAGTCAGGCCTGTGTCCCCCATCACAGCTGCAACCCCCGCCCCGTTTAGCCCGTCAGCGCGAACCCGCCGCGAAGCGTCTTTCACAATCTTTTGATGGATTTCGGCCTTATGGCCGGGCTGATAACGCATGGCTATAGGATGCTGCGAATCATCTCACGATGCAACCCGGTGCACCATGCTGACCGGAATGACGAAAAAGTCGAATCCATAGGATTATGTATATCATCCTATGACAAATGAAAGGAGCTTTTTATGACTCATCCAATTTTGGTCACAGGCGCGGCTGGTGGGACGCAAGGATCGACCGGCCGGCTGGTCGCAAGTCTTTTGCTGGAACAAGGTATTCCAGTTCGCGCTTTAGTTCATAAACTCGACGCCAGGTCTGATGGCCTACGCAGGCAGGGCGCGGAGGTGGTCGAGGGCGACCTCCTAAATCCTGCTTCGGCCCAATCCGCCGTGCGGAATGTCAAGCGCGCATACTTCACCTATCCCGTTGCCGACGGGTTGCTCGAGGCAGCCACAATCTTCGCCGCCGCCGCTCGCGATGCGGGCCTGGAACTGGTGGTGAACAATTCGCAGTTTCAAGGCACGCCTGACGATCCCGCTTTTCGCGATCCACGATACGCTCCCAGCTTCCGCAATTTGCAGCACCGGCTGGCCGATCGCATCTTTGACTGGGCACAGGTCGGAGTTGTTCATCTCCAGGCACCGCCCTACTATGAGAACGTGCGCGCTCTTGTCAGCCGGAGCGTCGCCGAGCGAAGCACTGCCTTCCTGCCGTGGGGAGAGGATACGACCGTCATTCCACTCGTCGGCGCGGAAGATGTCGCACATGTAGCCGCAGCTCTGCTGGCTAATCCTGGTACCCCGTCTCAAGGCGTTTACCCTCTGGTCAGTGAAACTCCAACGGTGAAAGGGCTGATGGAAGCTCTCGGGCGGGCAATCGGGCGGCCAATTCGATACGTGCCAATCACGGACGAGCAATGGGCCAATAGAGTGAAGGAGCGGATCAATCCCCACGCACTCGATCACCTGACACATCTCTGGCAATACTTCCGGAAAGGCAACGAACATTTTCGCGCTACCGATGCCATCCGCGTGGTTACCGGACGAGATCCGCAGACATTGGAGGACTTCTTCCGATCAAATGCTGAATTCATGAACGCGGCGGGTCAATGAGGTCGTTGGACAGTTCAAAGAACACCCACAGTTCCTTGGCTGACACATCTCACCATTGCAAAGAGGAGGGTCAAATGTCGCCGCAAATCATCTTCCAACTGCAGCTCATTCTAGTGCAGTGTCTGCTAAATAACTAAGCACTTATCGCTTCCGCTTTCTGGACTTGGGGCTGGTACAGCCGGGCTGGATCTGCTCCAAAGTCCGCCGACAGCGAGTGAGTTTTTCCTGAATCGATTC
>Ga0209267_1001732_pt1 | contig 14637 bp, 9 predicted proteins | sample GraSoiAngelo_137_FD_185894 | JGI IMG/M metagenome (GOLD analysis project Ga0209267, IMG submission 185894) | Grasslands soil microbial communities from the Angelo Coastal Reserve, California, USA - 14_0929_09_30cm (SPAdes) (version 2) | ecosystem: Environmental > Terrestrial > Soil > Grasslands ... | reverse complement strand
CGTCCGTTATGAAGGTTCGTTATACGTCAAACCTCTTGCCGGTAATTACCGCTCAACCGACTTCACAATCGGTTTCAGTGGGTTATCGAGCAACATTTTCAGTCGCTGCCAGTGGCCCTTCTCCCGATAGCTATCAATGGAAGAGAAATGGCGTAAATATCACCGGCGCTACTGCGTCATCCTACAGGACCGATTCGACGACTCTGTCAGACAATGGGGCGCGATTTCGGGTTCGAGTGAGCAATGCTTATGGCAATACTTTAAGTAATGTAGCCACGCTCTCTGTAACGTCCGATAAGCCACCGGTTGGACAAATACTTACACCCGTTCAAGGTACGACTTATTTCGGCGGCATGGTGGTTAACTATTCGGGCTCTGCTTCTGACTTTGAAGATGGAGATTTGCCGCCCTCAGCATTTACCTGGCAAGTGGACTTCCATCACGACACCCACATTCATCCATTTATTGCAGCAACAACAGGAAGTAAATCGGGTACCTTTACCATTCCAACTCGCGGCGAGACATCTTCCAATGTGTATTATCGTATAATTCTCAAGGTAACGGATTCGGTCGGCTTAACCCGGACCGTCACTCGCGACATCTTACCGCGCAAAGCAGATATGACTTTTGCTACCTATCCAGCAGGCCTGCAAATCACTTTGGATGGCCAAAATCATATAACACCCTTTACAGTGACTGGAGTTGCAGGAATTATAAGAGCAATTGCAGCACCTAGCCCACAAACTTTGAATGGGTTGAGTTACGTTTTTCAATCCTGGTCGGATGGAGGCTCCAGAAGTCACGAGATTAGCACACCTGCTGTAAATACCACATACACGGCTAACTTTACTAGACCTTGATTTGTTTTAAGCGGTTTCCGAGGTTATCACGCTACCGGGCTGTTGTTGCCGGATGGGCGCGTTTTATGTGCGGACCGTCAAGTCGGCCAGTATACTAATTCAGCCAAGATCTATTCACCGCTGTATCTTTTCAAAGGAACGCGGCCAACCATCACATCACGCCGACGACGGTTGCTTGCTTTACTAGCGTGTCATTTTTACATTCCCCGCGGCTACTTATGAATATTTTGTGAAGCTATAGTTTTTTGCTCAGATTTTGCACGATAATTACACGAAATGTATTGACGGCGCCCTCCTAATTTCGGTGAGATTTCAAGTCTGGTGACTTTCTGGAACTCGCCTCTCATTTATCATTCAGCTAAGAGACATTCCTTGTGCCTAGCAGCGCGAAAAGCTCCTTTCGTCGCACTGAGTTGCTTTGTAGTGGCGCACTTGATTACACTCTCGTCTGCGAGCGCCCAGGACCCTGCTACCCTTGGGCAGTTTTCATCGGTGATGGCTTGGCCATACATGGCGGTTCACGCTCATCTCCTCCCCACCGGCGAGGTGATATGGTGGCCCCAGTTCAGCTACGGCGATAACCCGACGAACACGAATACTGCAACTACGCATGCAGGCGCAAACATTTTCTGTTCAGGTCATGCCTTTCTGGCCAATGGACAGCTCTTCGTAGCCGGTGGACACGTAAACAACTTTGTGGGGCTGCCCAACGCCTACACGTATGACCCCTTGAACGATACGTGGACGCGGCTGCCTGATATGAATAACGGTCGATGGTACCCGACGAGCACTACACTGCCGAACGGAGACATGCTCATTATCAGTGGTTGGATCGATACGACGCAGGGTGTCAATGTCGAACCTCAGGTATGGCAGACCGCAACGGTCTCCTGGCGCAACCTAAGCGCAGCGCATCTGGCCCTGAAATTCTATCCGTTTATGCACGTTGCGCCTAACGGCAAAGTTTTCTGTGCCGGGCCGAGCCAAATTACGCGATACCTTGATGTTACTGGCACCGGTGCTTGGACCACGGTAGCGAATAGCAACTACGGGACTCGTAATTGGGGATCAACAGTGATGTACGACGAGGGCAAGGTTCTGATGATGGGAGGAAGCCCGTGCGGTTTTTACGCTACTAATTGCACGACTTATCCAACGGCGACTGCAGAGATCATCGACCTAAAAAGTCCGAATCTCGCTTGGAGCTACACTGGATCGATGGTCATGGGGGGACGCAAACTCCACAACGCTACTTTACTCGCAGACGGTAAAGTCCTGGTAACTGGTGGCATCAGAGGGACCGAGGATCCGAACACTAGGCCGAGCAATCCCGCGTACGAATCCGAAATGTGGGATCCAGCTACCGGTACGTGGACAACGATGGCGAGCCTCAGTAAGACTCGAAGTTATCACTCGATCGCGCTGCTGCTACCAGATGGTCGGGTCTTGTCGGCAGGCGGCACCTTTGGAGGAACCTCCGCAGAAATATATTCGCCTCCATATCTATTCCGTGGGGCGCGTCCAACTATCACGTCGGCGCCGACAAGCATAGGTTATGGGCAGTCATTTTTCGTGCGTACACCGAACGCGACAAGCATTACAAAGGTGACACTGATCGCGCTAGGCTCGGTCACACATGGGTTCAATATGGGCCAGCGCATCTGCCGGCCCCTGTTCTCGCAAGCTATAGGCGGCCTCAACGTGACGGCGCCTTCAAACCCCAACACCACTCCGCCGGGCTACTACATGCTATTCATCCTGAATTCAAATGGCGTTCCTTCAGTGGCAAATATTGTCCAAATTAATGGTACTACACCTAGTCCGACCCCCACACCCACCCCGACGCCTACCCCAACTCCGACGCCAACTCCTACCCCGACGCCAACGCCAACACCGACACGGACAGCCACTCCTGTAGCGCCAAGTAATCTCACCGGCACTGCTGCATCTGCGTCCAGTATTAGCTTATCGTGGACAGATAGTTCGAGTAATGAAACAGGTTTTACGATCCAGCGCTCTACAGATGGGAGGTCGTTTGGCGACGTTGCCACTGTCGGTGCAAACGTTACCACCTTTTCCGATACTGGGCTTGTAACATCTACGACGTACTCCTACAGGGTATCGGCATTCAACTCAGGAGGCAGCTCTGCCTATTCGAATACCGCAACGGTGGCAGTGGTCGTGCCAGCCGCACCGACGGATCTTACCGCCATGGTCAGGAAAAAAGGTCACGTCACGCTCAATTGGAAGGATAATGCTGACAACGAAACCGGTTTCCAAGTTGAACGGTCGACTAACGGAACTGTTTTCACGGTCATCGCAACGACCGCCGTAAACACAACGAAATACAAGGACGCCAAGGCGAAAGCAGGACAAACCTACTACCGAGTAGCCGCCAAAAATAATGTGGGTTTATCCAATTATAGCAACATTGTGACTACTCCATGAATTGTTACGAATTATGAAACCTCGGCCGTTAACGATTAGAGCGTGGCACTATTCTGTTGGCACAGTCATGTTCGTTGCCGCCAGCTTGATTGTTCCATGCAAGGGAGTCGGGCAGACGCGGCAATATGTCGTGACTGAGCTCTCACGTGACGACGCACCGGGGGTACCCTGTAAGCTTAACAACCTTGGGGATATGGCTGGTCGGGCGGGCAGTGGGCTCAAGGGAGAATTAAGAGCTACGGTCTGGAACCGGTCCAATTTCAAGGCGAAACATATCGGCGCTTTGTTGGGTGGTGATTATAGCTCTGCCTCCGATGTTAATGACGTGGGAGAAGTCGTTGGAGTATCCAATACCGGGAGTGCAATAGTTCCCTTCCTGTGGACGGGGAAAGGGGGTCCAAGTAGAATTCCTCTTCTACCTGGTGACAGTTGTGGTCAGGCAATTGCGATAAATAAGAGCGGGCATGTTGTCGGGTATTCGTCCGGTAGCGAGGGCACGAGGGCGTTCTTATGGGGACGTAAACTGGGAGTGCTCGAGTTAGGCATTCTCCCTGGAGGCAGCTATAGTACAGCTCGCGACGTAAACGACGCTAACGAAATTGTGGGTACATCCGGCAGTTCTAATGGTGAGCGGGCCGTGCTCTGGACAAAAGCAGGAGATGTCTGCGATCTAGGAACATTACCCGCTGATTGGGCAAGTGAAGCTGTCGCGATCAACAATAGGGGAGAGGTCGTAGGTTCCTCAAAAGGACCTCGTGGGACACGTGCGTTTATATGGAGCAAAGAAGGCGGAATGCAGGAGCTGGGGATTCTTCCGGGCGGAGACTCGAGCAGAGCCATGGACATAAACGACTCCGGCGAAGTGGTAGGGAGCTCAGCGAGCGGCACAGCCGAGCTGGCGTTTATCTGGACGAAACAAGGGGGTATTGCAGATCTAAATAGTCCAGCGTCAGCTGCTCTCGGTTTTGTATTTATCGAAGCACATGCGATCAATGCCCGCGGTCAAATCATTGTGATGGGCCGAAGCGCCCACGACTCGATGATGAATAGCGCGATGTCCTCTGAACACAATGAGGTTTGCGCGCCTGCGCCTCCGTCGAGCTTTTTGCTTACTCCTGCTAAGACACCCTGAGTCTACACCCATCCACTCAGTTCTTCACGTCGACATACTTCATAAGAGCGGATACGCTCTGAACTCCCTACACGTCTGAACTTCCACTGACCGTGGTAACTCCTATTGAAGGGCACCGACCGGAGCTTTGCCATCGCAATTGACGAGCCATTCGTCACAAGTATCGCGCGCGTGCGTGCGAGTAAAAAAAATTGGGTCTAAGCGATTTAAACGGCAATTGGGGGCTTAGTTCCCCATCTGGGCGCCATGGGCAGGGCCGTCTAAAACTGAATTTTCAATCCACTAAATCCAGCGCGCGGATGTCGGCGACTATCGCCTTAAACTGCTCGAATGTGGGACGTCAGCCGGATAGGTCTGCTGCACTTGCGATACTTGAGCCCGGCGGCCGGGTTTCTCGGCAATGATCCTGTCCTTGACCGCCATTTCGAGCGCGGTGCGGACCACGCTCAAGGCAGCGTTGTAGTAGCTGGGGCTTTGCGACCCATAATGCTGGGAGAGCCACGCGGTCACCTGCGAGGGCGCGATGGTGCGCAACGGAAGAGAATCGCAGCCGAACCACGTCTGCCGTGGTTTTGCCGCTACCGCCCGCTTCTTCTCCAGGGTTGACGCAGCGCCGGTCAGCGTTGCTTTGTAAGCGTCCAACGTTTTGCCTAGACTGGTCTTGCCTTTGGTGGTGTCGGTGCGCTCGAAACCGTTGCGGAAATCCGCCAGTTTGCGGCGCGCCAGCTTGTAGTCGCTCGTGCCGAGCGCGCGCCGATAGAGCTTGCCGGCGAAGCGCACTCGTGCAAAGTAAGGCCCGGTTGGTTGGTAATGGTTGGTAATAGTAGAGAGCTACTCCAAACCGCTTCCAGATAGTGTTTTTCATGTGTCAGGTAGTCTTGGAGTATTACAAAACGGTGACAATCACGAATTCGGGGGTGACGAAAATAGGTTGTAACACTCTGATTCACAACAGTTATTCCAGCGTAGCTCAGTGGTAGAGCGGTCGGCTGTTAACCGATTGGTCGTAGGTTCGAATCCTACCGCTGGAGCCAAGAGGACCCGCTCGCAGTTTCCCTCTTACCTTTGTCTTGTGGCTACGCAGCCTGACGAAACACTCGAGCGAATGTCTTCGACCGAGCTGAGACACCTGTAGCCGTTGCAACAGCATAGGAGGGGCGATGTTTCGAGATAACCGTATTTAGGTCGCTTTCGATAAATCTGCCGGCGAGGCCCGCCGACCCATTGGCTGGATTGGCTGGTGGAATGCCTTAAGTGCATTCTTTTCAATGCTTTAACTTGGATAACCGGCTGCAGCAAAGCCTCAAAAAAAGCCTATCTGGAATGGCAGCCGCGGCATCAGTTATGCTTTTATAGGTATCATGTTTTTCATTATCATCAGCGGTGCTCTCACCCTCAGCTCTGCTGTGACATTGGCATTCATGGCCCTCAGAGGGCCAGAGGCTTACGAAACCAAGCACGGCTTGCAAGTGATTCGCCGAATTTCAAAGAAGCGTTCGACCGGCAGGTTATCCGGTACCTTGGCGCAAGCACGCTAGGCTGCCAGGTTCGAAGCCAAGCCTAGAGATCCAAGGCAGCTTGGGCAAACGCCTGTTTCCTAATGTAACGAGGAAACCGCCGATGCCCGCGGTTGGATCAAAGTTTCCTTGGACACTTCCATTTGCAGGGAACGCCCCAGAAATTCCAATAGCACGCGGACGCGTTCCGAAGGGGGCAGCAACTGAGTAACGAGAACTTCCAGCCCTTGCAACGGCCCATGCGCAATTTGCACCTCCTGGCCGACCTTGATCTCCGGATCGAGCGTGACCAATTCGTCGGCTTCCATCCTTTGCCGCAGGGCGTCAATGATCGTTGAATCAATTGTTGCCAGCCGATCTCCGAACCGGACGAGACCGCGGACACCGGGGGCATGCTCAACGCGGCGTCGTTCAGTGGCGTAATCGAACTGCGCAAAAAAATAGCCCGGAAACATTGCCTCCACGAACCAAACCGCGCCTCTCCTGGTTAATTTGCGCATGCGCAACCGTGGAGCGAAACAGGTAATCTGGAATTGTTTCCGCAGGCCAATAGCGGCGAGGTGCTCGCGCTTGGTCTGGGCTCGCAGGCAAAACCAAAATGGCCGATCGGTTGGAAGAATTTGCAGTTGAGACTTCGACATTCGCGCGCCTGTTTCTTTCAATCCCTACTAGGGAGCGCGAATTTTTCAACTCCAGCTCTGTCCTGGCATTCAGCCAAGCTAGATTCGGCCGCAGTGCCGGCCGCTATGGCAGCTTGTAAACTTCAACCAGACCTATCCCTGTCCCACCGCCATTGCCCGAAAGAATAGCGGTGTAGCGTCCGGCAGCGACTGTTGCAAGGATCGCCGCCTCCAAATCATTCGGCGGCGCCAGTCCGGTTGCCTGAATTGCCACTTGCTGGCTATCTTTCCAATTATTGTTGCCTCGGACAATATTCCCGTTGCTATCCACCAGACGCAATGCGGGGTCAGCCAGAACATTTGGCACATTAAATGGCGGCTGGCCCAGGGTTGGTCCCAGCCCGCGCACCACCACTTGAGTACTGCCGTTACCTCCCGTGGTAATAAAGCCGCCAATCATCACGTTATCACCAGTGCCAACAAAACCTCGAGTTGAGACATTTGTGAGCTCGGCAAAGGCGCCGGTAGTTATATCGTACACTTCCACTAGCCCGATACCGGTAGTCCCATTTTTGCCGGCCAGGATGGCGGTATAATTGCCCGGTTGCACAGCGATGCGGATAGCCGACTCCAGATCGTTGGGCGGCGCAAGCCCCGTGGCCTGAATGCCGGCTTGTTGCGTCTCTTTCCAATTATCGTTAGAGAAAATCCCCTTGGTGGAATCGTGCAAGCTGAGAGTGGGATCGGCCAGAACATTTGGCACATTAAATGGCGGCTGGCCCAGGGTTGGACCCAGGCCGCGCACTACTACTTGTTTCAAGTCCGTTCCGGTAAGGATGAATCCGGCGATGGTAACGCCTTGGCCGGTTTGGACGGAGGCGCGGGTCGAGATGTTTGTTAGCTGGGCTGTGGGTGGCTCGAAGGCTAGGCCACCAACCGCAGGTGGTGACGCAAAAAGGCTCTGAGTTCCCGCGGGTGTAATTTTTACAATATCACATGTGGGGCACTCACCAACGAACAAATTCCCATCGCGATCGAAAACGAGTGATTGAGGAGCATTTAGTCCTGCTTTAAAGGTAGTTTTCGTTCCGTTAGGAGCAAATTTGAATACTGAGCCGGTCCCTGAGTCTGCCTCGTAAAGGTTACCAAAGCCATCAAACGCAAGGCCTTTCGGCAGAAAGAGACCGCTCGGGATAAAGGTGCTCATCGCCCCAGCCGGCGTAAACTTTACGATCGAGCCGCTCCCGGATAGCCCGCTGCCTCTTCGCGTCACGAAAAGATTGCCGTCGCTCGCGAAAGCCAAAGCAACCAAGTCATTTATCCCAGGACCGGCAAAGGTCGTTCGCGCGCCGGACGGAGTATATTTGAAGATTGAGCCGGTAGTCCCATCGATTGCGAAAAGATTACCGGCCGCGTCGAACGCCAGGTCGCCCGGATTGATGCCTGTGGCAAAATCGGTAATTGTGCTCCCGTTGGGCGGGATCTTCGAAATAGCGCTGTGGGCTGGGTTGGAGGCAAATAGATTCCCCTTACTGTCGAAAGCCAGCCAATCAGGTTGAAAAGTCGCTGAATCAGAAACAAAAACCGTCTGAGTTCCCGCGGTATTAAACTTGTAGATCTTTTGATCACTGAGGCCACCATCATATAGGTCGCCAGGCGCAGCTTGAGCCGAATAGCAAGCGGCCGCCGTGAACAGCGAAAACGCGAGCAATGTTTTAAGTAGGGTCTGTTTCATAAAATACGTGAGAACTCCGACGGAACATAAACAAGGATTATTCGGAAATCGAGATTATTTTACTTTAAAGTAGCAAAATCTCTGAAGTAAAATCGTTTGAGCAAGTGGGCGATTACTGTTTGTTATTCTGTACTAAATTCGCAGCGAAACGGCTTCTTGGCTGGCCGAACAAAATATTGGGAAGCTTGGATCGGGAAGAACAAGCGCGCTAGTTGAGGCGAGAATTTAATCCGAAAAGACAAACCCGAGCAGGGTTTTCGGCCCTGCCCGGGTCTTGATATTCGAAAGGTTGTTTAAACTTTCCCGAACTTCGCGCGAAACGCTGCAAGTCCCATCAGGCCTGCGCCGAGCAGAGCCAAGGTCATCCCGCTATCAGGAACGGCTCCGCCTTCGGTATTCGCAGAGAAGGAGAAGGTGTCATGAGGATGGCCACCCGCGTTCTGCGACGTAAATGCCCACACACCCGGCGTGGCATCAAATCCTGCCGGGCCCGTGATGATTCCCGTTCCACTGACCGAGAGAAAGTTCGCGCTGCGCGATACCACCGTTGAAGAAAGAAGATTGAAGGTGAATCCATTCACACTCCATAATCCGTTGGTGATCGTAGAGGGATCGAAGGTGTAGGAAGCCATCACTACAGGGGTGCCAACAGCGAAGCCGGCAAAGGTTCCAGTATTTCCGCCCAACACTAGTACGTCACTGAAGGTAGCGCTACTGGCTGTTGTCAACGAGCTGGTATTGAAGTTGGCGGTGCCCGCGATATTCAACATCCCGGTAATCGGTGTCGCTTGAGCAGAGGAGAGAAGCCCAACGCTGGCCACCGCTGCGACGATTGCTAAGAGAGTTTTAGATAGTTTCATTGTCTGTCCCTTGGTTCCTTTTCTGGGTTCGCTCAAAAACAATAGCATTGCCTATGCCAACGTTCGTGGAGTGATTGCAAGTTGATGATTACTAAGCGCTTGCATTTGAATCTTAATTTTGGCCCATTCGCATATAAGCACTAGAATGTAAATAACTCCGACACGCCGCAATGGACTCGTCATCTAAGTAACTGAAATTGAGCGATCTGTCCATTTCCTTATCGGCATTAAACAATCCGACGTTCTAGGCATGCCTAGGGTCTCTGATCCGCTGCTTTATCCAATTCAACGATAGCGTCTTTCGCCTGCTTCGCGAGGTCGTCTGGAATACCCGCCGCAGCAGCTCGATCGAGGACTTTTCGGGCGTCTGCCTTATGCCCTGATTTAAGATGCGCCATTCCCAACATAAAAAGCGATCTTCCGTCCAGCGTCTTTTTGCCTTCGCTTTCCTGAAACAGTTGCACTGCACGTGCATATTCCTTCCGCTGAAAACACAATGTGCCCAAGGTTTTCGTCAGCGCCGGATCGTCGACCAGAGTGCGACGCGCTTTGCTTGCCAGCTCGTAAGCTTTGCCGGCGTTGGCCGGTTCGTTAGCGTAAATCGAAGCGAGCCGTTTTTGCGCTGGAGCAAAATCAGGCCATTTCTGAAGGATGCTGCGGTAGATCGCGCTGGCTTCTGCGGTATCGCCCTTTTGCAATCGGATGGCCCCTTTTGCCATTAATGCCGGCACGTAATCCGGTTGCGCAGACAACACTTTCGTCACCTCATTCTCAGCGTTACCGGGAATCGCATCGTCCGAATCCAGAGCGGCCATTGATAGGAAAAGTGCTGCTTCCGCCTGCTCAGGAGAGGCTGCCGGGCCATTCGCGACGCGTCGCATCGCTGCCTGCGCCTCGTTGCTTTTACCAGTGCTGTAAGCGGCCCAGGCAAAATCGCGCGTCACTCCCATATCATCAGGCAAGCCACGGCTGCTTTCCTGCAAAAGGCTATAGGCCCACGGGAAATTGCCAGCCTGATAGGCGATATGACCCGCGGTCGCGCTGACGCGTGCGTCCGCGGGAGCCAGTCCGCGCGCTTTCTTGGCATACTCCAGCGCCTTGGCGTTATTTTTCAGAGGCCCGGCATTCAATTGCGCCAACGACAGCGCCGCTTCTAATAATTTCGGATTGGCTTGGAGTGCCTGCTCGTACGCTTGAGCCGCTTTATCCGCCGTGCCTGCCTTTGCGTAAGCCGCGCCCAGTCGCATCAACGTAACCGGATCGTTCGATTTCTCCTTCGCAAATTTCTCCAGATCGATGGCGGATAAGTCCCCGGTTTGCGAAAGGAGTTGCAGCCGACTTTTCGCTTCGTCCTTGCCAGGAAAATCGCCCGGAACTGAAACTGCCTTTTGCAGCGCGGCACGAGCCTCATCCAATCGGCCCATCATGTAGTTTGCCATCCCAAGATGAAACTGGATTTCGCCTCTATCGGGCGATTTGGAGGCACTTTGCTCTAATAGCTCCGCCGCCTCTTGGTATTTACCTTGACGATACAACACCCAACCAAAAGTATCTTGGACGCTCGGCTCGGCCGGAACCAGCTCATGCGCTTTACGCGCGAGTTCAGCGGCTCGATCGAGATTGGAGAGCTTCTCGCTGTAGATGTAGGCCAGGTTATTTAGCGCTGGAACAAGGTTCGGATTCAAAGCCAGGACCTTTTCGTAACTATCGCGCGCTTTGGCAAAATCACCCATTTGCCCATAGATTATTCCGGAGGTTAAAAGCGCGGGGGAATATTGCGGGTTCTTCGCCAGGACTGTTTCCAGTTCCTTCAACGCTTCCGGCAGCTTGTTGGTTTGAACATAGATAGCGACAAGAAGATTGTAGGGAGCGCCCAGGTTCGGATCTAGTTCGATCGCTTTTTTAAGCGCGGTCTCGGCCACGGGAAAATTCTTTTCCATCACATAGCTTCTTGCATGAATGTAATAGGCCGGAGCCGACTGCGGCTCTTTTTGCAGAAGTGCATCCGCCCGTTTATGGACAGGGGAAAATGCCTTGGCCTCAAGGTCAAGATCGGTCAATTGATCCATCGCGACCACATTTTGTGGATTAAGTTCGATCGCCTTTTCAAATGCTTTGCGCGATTCATCGTTCTTCTTTTCTCTCTTTAAAATAACTCCCAGAACCAGGTAGGATTGCGAATCTTCCGGCGTTTTCTTTATTTGCTCGCGAATTAGAGAAGCCGCCTCTTCCGAACGGCCCACTGCCTGATAAGCATCGGCCAGAAGCATTCTTATTTGAGTGACATCCGGCCTAAGCTGTAAAGCCGATTCCAATGGTGCGATGACAGATCGCGGGTCGCCACTCCGGAGGCGCAGTTGGGCCAGAAGGACAATCGCTTCCACGTACTTGGGCGCGATCGTAATCGCTTGCTCCAGTTCGTTCATCGCTTGAGTTGTGTTCCTGCCCTGAAGGTAGGCAAGCGCGAGCTGATACTTAATTAGCGGGTTGTTTGCGAATGCTTTGTCAGCGCGCTCAAGTATTTCGGTTCCCTGTTTGATATCGCCTTTACCTAACAGGGCTTGCGCCTGTATCACTCGCCCTTCGATGTTATCGGGATCCCGACTAAAAACATTTTGAAGCAGCGCTGCTACTTCATCGTACTTCTTCTCCGAGTGCGCGAGCTTCGCCTGAAGAACCCATGCTCCGATGAAATCGCGTGCCTGGTTGGTGAGATCTTGAAGGTAACTTTTTGCTTCTTCCTTGTCACCTGTCTGCATCTTGAATTCAACATAAGCCAATCGCTCTCGCGATCGAACGGGACTGAGGTCTGCCGCGGCTTTAAGTTCTTGCCCTGCTCGCGCGTTATCTTTCTTGTTTAACGATAGCTGGGCTAGTCCGATACGCGCCGGCGCGCATTTCGGATCAAGGGACAGTGCGTGATTGAGTGCCGCTTCGGCTTTGGCTAGGTCTCCCTTGCGAATCGCCAGCGCGGCGTTAGCTACTTCAACGTAAGGGTCGTCATGATGCGGGAATTTCTGCAGCTCCTGTTCTGCCGTCTGGTTTTGTTCCACCGTAAGGGCTGTCTCCGCCAGAAGGGCAAGGGCCGGTCCGTTGTCGGGCGATTGCTTCAAAATCTCGGTCGCTTCCTTGAAGGCCTCATTCGGCTGGCCTACTCGGAGATAGACCTGGGCAAGCTTGTAGCGATTGTCCAAATCCTTAGGAGCGAGCTCACGCGCTTTCAAGAGGAACGCCGCTGCCCGCAAGGGCGCACCTTCGTCCGCCCACATTGCCCCGCAACGAGCGTAGGCAACAGCATTTCCTGAATCAACCCTCAAGACCTGTAAATATTCAATCTTGGCTTGGTCATACTCCCCGGCTTTGAAGTAGCGCTCTGCGCGGGCCAGGTAGCGGGACTTCTTTATCTCAGAGGTGCAACTACAGGTAACCAGAACCACGACCAGTATTGCGGTCAAACGGATGATTTGAATTGGAGATTTATACATTTCTTGTTAACTATTTGAGATTAACGCCTATCGCTTACTCGCGCGAGATCCCGAGCCTTTCCATCAACTCATATAAGGTCGGCCTGCTAATTCCCAGCTCCGCCGCCGCCGAACTAATCCGGCCAAGGTTGCGCTTCAACGCACGCTGGACCATTTCCCGCTCCACGTTTTCGCGCGCTTCTTTCAACGTGGTTGAAGATGAAAAACCTATCCCGGTGGATAGCTCAAGGTCCTTCTCGGTAATTCGTCTGCTATCTGCCATGATCACCGCACGCTTGATCCGGTTTTGCAACTCCCGGACATTTCCTGGCCAGGGATGGCGGTTAATTGCTCGCAAAGCCTCCGGCACAAAAGCGATGTTGGCCTTGCCGTTTTGGGCGGCGTACTTTTGCAAAAATTCCTCCGCCAGCAGCACGGCATCGTCCCCACGCTCTCGCAAAGGCGGCAGACTAATTACAAGCACCGCCAGCCGAAAGTACAGGTCTTCCCGAAACGATCCTTGGTTAATCCCCGCTTTCAGATCGACGTTGGTCGCGGCGATGAGCCGAGCATCGCTCGTCAATTCCTGTCTCCCCCCTACTCGCTGAAAGCGCTGCTCTTGCAAATAGCGAAGCAGTTTCACCTGGATACTGGGCGGCAATTCTCCAATTTCATCGAGAAACAAAGTGCCTCCCTTCGCCGTTTCCACTAACCCTACGCGCTGCATGGTTGCACCGGTGAACGAACCTTTCTCATGGCCGAATAGTTCGCTCTCAAGCAGGTTCTCGGGGATGGCATTGCAATTAATCGGGATAAATGGTCCGTCCTTGCGAGGGCCGCGCCGGTGAATCGCCAATGCGGCCATTTCTTTGCCCGTCCCGCTTTCACCCAGTAAAAGAACCGGCGCCGTTGTGGTTGCGACCTTGCGAATAAAGGAAAAAACGCCCTGCATCTGCGGGCTCGTTCCCAGCATGTCTTCAAAAACACCCGCGCGCTGGCCTTCCCTTGCTTTTCGATACTCCCGCTCAAGGTCAGCCAGATAGATGCAACGCTTCAACAAAAGCTTTAGCTCATCCGGATCTACCGGTTTGCATAAAAAATCGTAGGCGCCGGCCGCAACCGCTTCCAGCGCGTTCTTCTTTTCTCCCTGTCCGGAGATAACGATAACCTTCGCCATCTCATCGACGGCTTTTAGTTCGGCCAGCGTCGCGAGACCTTCGTCCGGATCGGCCGGCCGCGGCGGTAATCCAAGGTCAAGCAAAGTAACGGCCGGCTTTTTCTTCTTGAAGTTCTCAACCGCTCCGGCGCGGTCTTCAGCGGAGATAACCTCGTAGTCAGCGCTCAGCGCCCATTTCATCTGTGTGCGAATCGCTTCGTCATCGTCAACAAGAAGTAAAACCGGATTCATGATTTGCCAGAGGTAAGAGGCAGGAGCACCTGAAAGGTTGTCCCCTTCCCCACGTCGCTCCTTACTCGAATGCTACCGTGGTGCGCTTCGATGATCATTTTACTTTGAAACATCCCGATTCCCAATCCTTTCTTTTTTGTCGTCTTAAACGGCCGGAACAAGGAATCGCGCAGGAACGATGGTGTCATTCCGCAACCATTATCAGAAACGGAAAGTGCCGCCCAACCATCCTGGGCACCGATCTTAACTTCAATTCGTCCGTGTTCGCCTATTGCCTCGCGTGCGTTCAAAAGCAGGTTGGTGACAACACTGCGAAGTTGTTCGCTATCGGCCATGAATTTGGGCAAGGATTCAAATTCTTTGGCAAACTCGATCCCGGGCATTCCATTCACATTTTCAATCGCCTGCTCGACCAGCAGTTTTAAGTCGACTGCAGAAGGCCGAAGCTCAAGCTTGTCTCCAAGCGTCCCCAACCGCTCGATAATCTGATTGATGCGATTGGTCGTCGCACCGATCGAACGGAGTGTGTCCTGGCGAAAGTCCGGGTCATCAAAGTGCACGGGTAAGTTCTGCAGCGTCAGTTTAAGCGTGGA
>Ga0209267_1001727_pt1 | contig 14659 bp, 13 predicted proteins | sample GraSoiAngelo_137_FD_185894 | JGI IMG/M metagenome (GOLD analysis project Ga0209267, IMG submission 185894) | Grasslands soil microbial communities from the Angelo Coastal Reserve, California, USA - 14_0929_09_30cm (SPAdes) (version 2) | ecosystem: Environmental > Terrestrial > Soil > Grasslands ... | reverse complement strand
CCGAAATTATGAAAACATTGCTTACTCTCTGTCTCACCTTCATCGCGTTGAGCGCGTTTGCTCAGCCACCGCAACGGCCTGCCCAACAGCCGCCGCCACCGCCGAACGCACCGCCGGCTGCGGGTGCACCGGCTCAGCCCGGGGCCCCAGCACAGCAACCGCCCGGCGGACCAGCGCAGCCAGGTGCACCGATGCCGGGTGCGCCCGCTCAACAACCACCTGCCGGTGTGCCCCCAGGGGCGCCGGGAACGTCTCCGATCGGTCCGGCGGGAGCAGCTGCTCCGGGCGCAACTATTACGGCGACATTGACTCCAGCAGCAACCGCGGCACCCACTCCGGAAGTGAGCGGTTGGAGTAGCAACTTCATCATCGACAATTTCCGCAAGGGCGGTCCCATCATGTGGCCAATCCTCCTTGTCTCGATCGTCGCTTTGACGGTGGTGATCGAACGAATTTTCTGGTGGGGCGGGCGTTGGTTCCGGCGCGACCCGAAGCGAATTGAAAAAGTCTTTACGGCGATTGAAGTGGGGGATGTCACGGAAGCGTCGCGGCTTTCACGCGATTCACGCGATCCAGTTCTGCGCATGATGTGGAACGGCTTGAACCATCAGCACGCGTCGTTGCAGGGCGCGCTCCAAGTTGCAGCCGGGATCGAGATCAAGCGCGCCGGCCGGTTCCTGGTGGTGATGGACACGTTGGTCACGCTGGCCCCGTTGCTCGGTTTGTTGGGAACGGTCACCGGATTGATCCGCTCCTTCAGATTCTTGGGGAATGAAGAGTTGGCTATTCAGGCTGTCACCGGCGGTATCGCGGAAGCGCTCATCGCCACTGCCTGCGGTCTGGGTATCGCCATCTTCTCGCTGATTCCGTTTAACTTTTTCACCTCGCGCGTGTCTAACTTAGAGTTCGAACTGCAAACCGCGGCCACGAACTTGGAAGTTATGTTGGAAGCCCAGAGTAAGGAACGCCCTGAGGTGACTATCGGTGGTCATACGCCGAGCTCGGCCAAGGGTTCCTCAATCTAGGAGTTGTTATGCGCGTTAGCTCGCCTGTCCCTAAGCACAAAGCGAGGATCGAGATCATCCCGTTGATCGACATCATGTTCTTTCTGCTGGCGAGCTTCATGATGGTGAGCTTGAGCCAGGTGCACATGAAGGGCATCAAGGTGAACCTGCCCACCGGGCAACGCGGCGAAACCCAGTCGAAAAAGGATTACATCAGCGTCTCCGTTGACGCCAATGGCAACCCTTATTTCGACAAGGAAGAGATGAATTACGACACGCTGACGGCAAGACTGAAGAAAGTGCATGATGAGAATCCCGAGGCGAAGGTGTTTGTTCGGGGCGACGCTGACACCGTCCATTTCAACATTATTCGCGTGCTCGACATCTTGAGATCGGTTGGCTTTTACAAAGTCGCCTTCGAAATCAAGAGCGAATCCGCTAGAGGGATTCCCGGACCTCGAGGATAACGGCAATGCCTGGACCGCTTCTCTATCGACCACCTCCCCGCTGGCAATTCTGGGCCGCTTTGGGTGGCGCAATTGCGATCCATCTGGCCTCGGTCGGTATCGCGGCAATCAAACACGAGCCGCCCCCGGTCGATCTGACGAACATTCCAACGGCGACAGTCGAAGCGACTCTGCAACCGGAAGATCAGCCAACGCCGCCACCGGAAGACATTCCGATTCCCGAGCCGCCGCCTATTCCGGAAGTGGCGCCGGAGTTTCACGAAGAAAAACCGCCGCCACCTAAAAACGCGGCCAAGCCGGCCGGTCCAATTAAGGCGCCGCAAGCAGGCGTACCGGGAACGATGTCGATCACCGGTGCAAAGGCGGTGGCAATTTATGCACCGAAACCCGAATATCCATATGAAGCAAAGAGCCGTCATGTTACCGGCAGCGGCGTTGCCGTCTTGAGTGTTGACACGGCCAGCGGCACCGTCACAGACGCAACGATGGCGCAAAGCATCGGCAGTCCGATTCTGGATAACGCTACAACCTCCACATTCCGCCGCTGGCGATTTCAAGCGGGTAAGGTTGCGCCGAAAGTGAAAGTTCCAATCACCTACACTCTGACTGGAGCCTCCTACTAATTTTATGCGTCTTGCTTCGCCCATTCCTCACAAACGCGCTCGGATCGAGATCATTCCGTTGATCGACATCATGTTCTTTCTGCTGGCGAGCTTCATGATGGTGAGCTTGAGCCAGACGCACATGAAAGGTATCAAAGTCGCGTTGCCATCGGCAACCGCGGTACCGCCGAACACGGTGAAGGATTATGTGTCAATCCGGGTTGGAGCCGGCAACGCCGTGAGTTTCGATGGGCAATTAGTGAATGATGACGACGTGTTGCCGCGATTGTTCCGATTGCACGAAGCAAATCCTGGAATCAAAGTTTCAATTAGCGGCGAAGGTATGGCGCGTCATGGCGACGTCATTACCGTGCTCGATAAAGCCCGACGCGCCGGAATTGAGAAAGTAGTCGGGTATCAAATTCGCGCGGCCCAAGGTGGGCCCGCTGCTGCTCCCGTCACTCCCTGGGCGCCGCCTCCTCCTCCCCCGCCGCACTAATCAATCTCGCGGAGCGCGTCTCGCAGGGTCGCGATTGCTTGTCCGCGGTGGCTGATTTTGTTTTTTGATTCAGGCGTCATCTCGGCAAAGGTCTGGTCGAATCCCTTTGGTTCAAAAATCGGATCGTAACCAAAACCACCGCTGCCACGCGGTGGCTCGACAATCTTTCCTTCCACAAGACCTTCAAATACGCCCAGCACCTTTCCGTCTTGCGCCAGCGCGATCACACATCGGAATCGCGCCGATCGTTTTTCGGTCGCGATGTTTTGTGCCCTAAGTTCATGAAGCAATTTACTGATGTTCTCTTTGCTGTTTGCGTTTTCGCCGGCATAGCGCGCAGAAAAAATTCCGGGCACGCCGCCAAGCGCATCGACCTCCAAGCCGGAATCGTCGGCGATGACGAGGTTCGGCAATTTTTTCGACGCGGCGATCGCTTTCAGAGTGGCGTTTTCTTCGAATGTTCGGCCAGTTTCTTCCGGGATCGCGATTTCCAGGAACGAGCTGAGATCGATCACGTCGAATGCTTGTCCGAGTAATTCGTGAAATTCGCGCGTTTTGTTCGGATTGCGGGTAGCCAAGAGCAAATCCATTTTCTTTTCCTGCTTTCCTGCTTTCCTAAGAGATATTCAATGAGCAGCGAGCGCCGCAAACCATATCCGTTCGACCAGATTGAGCCCAAGTGGCAGGCCATCTGGGATGAGCGCCAGATTTTTCACGCACCGAATCCGGGCGAGAAAAACTTCGATGCGGCCAAGCCGAAATTCTACGTGCTCGATATGTTTCCGTATCCGAGCGGCGCCGGTTTGCACGTCGGACATCCGGAAGGCTATACGGCCACCGACATCATCGCGCGTTACAAACGGATGCGCGGGTTCAATGTCCTCCATCCGATGGGCTGGGACGCGTTCGGGTTGCCGGCCGAGCAATACGCGATCAAGAGCGGCCAGCATCCGGCCGTCACCACCCGCGAGAACGTCACCAAATTCAAATCGCAGCTGAAGCGGATCGGTTTCTCCTATGATTGGCACCGTGAAATCAACACCACCGATCCGCGTTACTTCAAATGGACGCAGTGGATCTTTCTCCAGATTTATAATTCGTGGCTCAATCCGAAAACGAACAAGGCCGAGCCGATCAAGACTTATCGCGGCAAGAATCCGGATGAAGTTCGCCTCGCTTACGTTGCCGATGTGCTGGTGAACTGGTGTCCTGAGCTTGGCACCGTTTTGGCGAACGAAGAAGTGGTTGATGGCAAAAGCGAAGTCGGCGGATTTCCAGTCGTCAGGCGGCCGATGCGGCAGTGGATGTTGCGCATTACCGCTTACGCGGAGCGATTGATTGATGAACTTGAAGGCCTCGATTGGCCGCAAGGAATCAAGTTGCTCCAGCGAAATTGGATCGGCCGAAGCGAAGGCGCGGAAGTCGATTTTAAGATCGACGACAAAAAAATCCGGATATTCACCACGCGACCGGACACGCTTTACGGCGCCACCTACATGGTGCTCGCGCCGGAACATTCGCTGGTCGATTTGATCGTGACCGAAGAGCAATGGCCGTCCGTCCGCGATTATCGAGAAAAGACTGCCCGCAAAAGCGATCTTGAACGGACTGAGCTGGCGAAGGAAAAAACCGGCGTTTTTACCGGCGCTTACGCAATCAATCCGGTCAACGACGAGAAAATTCCAATTTGGATCGCCGATTACGTTCTGCTCGGCTATGGCACCGGCGCGATCATGGCCGTGCCGGCGCACGACGAGCGCGACCTTGAGTTCGCCCGCAAATTCAATTTGCCGATTCGCCAGGTTGTTCAGCCGCCGGGAGATGAAGAACCGATCGGTTTCGTCGGCGATGGTGTCGCGATCAATTCCCCGATCATCGACGGCCTCCCGTCCCGCGAAGCGATCCGCAAAATCACCGCTTGGCTGGAAGAACGCGGGCTCGGCAAGCGCGCGATCAACTACAAACTGCGCGACTGGCTTTTCTCACGGCAACGCTATTGGGGCGAGCCGTTCCCGATCGTTTGGGAGGACGGAAAGCATCGCGCGCTTGATGAAAGCGAGCTGCCGGTGGTGCCGCCGCCGTTGGAAGATTACAAACCGACCGGCACCGGGGAGCCGCCACTGGCAAAAGCGAAGGATTGGATTCGTTACTCAAAGAAAGCCGTGCGCGAAACGAACGTGATGCCGCAATGGGCCGGCTCGTGTTGGTATTACCTGCGCTTTTGCGACTCGCACAATGACAAACGGTTCGTCAGCGAGAAGGCCGAGAAATATTGGATGGGCGGCGGCAAACCGGGCGGTGTCGATCTTTACGTGGGCGGAACCGAACATGCCGTGCTGCATCTGCTCTACGCGCGTTTCTGGCATAAAGTGCTCTTCGATCTCGGCTACGTTTCGAAATCGGAGCCATTTCAGCGCTTGGTCAATCAGGGAATCATTCTCGGCGAAGACAATCAGAAAATGTCGAAGTCGCGCGGTAACATTGTCAACCCGGATGATGTGATCGAGCAATACGGCGCGGACGCGTTTCGCTGCTACGAAATGTTCATGGGCCCGCTCGAGCAGATGAAACCGTGGAGCATGCGCGGCGTGGAAGGAATCGCACGGTTCCTTGCCCGTGTCTGGCGGCTGATGATGTCGGAGAATCAGGCGGGCCAATGGGAATTATCGCCCGCTGTGCAAGAGGTCGATCTTACCAACCCGCAGCGGAAAATCCTGCACGCGACGACCAAGAAGGTGACCGACGACATCGAGTCTCTCTCATTTAACACAGCTATCTCGCAGATGATGATTTTCGTGAACGCGTTTACCACCGCCCAAACGATACCGATCTCGGCAATGCAACCTTTTCTGGTCCTGCTTAATCCTTTCGCGCCCCATTTGAGTTCCGAGCTCTGGGAAAAGTTGAAGTTGCCTGGTCAAATCACGGAACAGCCATGGCCGGGTTTCGACGAAAGATTCCTAGTCGAAGACGAAGTCGAAATCGTGATTCAGATGAATGGGAAAGTACGAGACCGAATGAAGATGTCGATCCAGGCGAGCGAAGAGGAAATCAAGAACGCCGCGCTCGCCCTCCCAAAAATTCAGGAGCTCACTTCGGATAAGCAAATTCGTAAAGTCGTCGTGATTCCGAAGAAGCTGGTAAACATCGTCCTATGAAAAAAGCTTGGAAAGAATTCAAAGAGTTCGCGATCAAAGGAAACGCGGTTGATCTTGCGGTCGGCGTGATCATCGGCGCTGCCTTCGGCGGGATCATCAATTCGCTGGTTAAAGACGTCATCATGCCGCCGGTCAGTTTGCTCATGGGTGGCCTCGATTTTTCAAACAAGTTCCTCGTGCTGCGCGCGGCGAAAGACGGCTCAATTGCGTTTAACACGCCGGCGGACGCGGCCAAAGCGGGAGCTGTTACCTGGAACTACGGCAATTTTATCACGTTGATCATCAATTTTCTGATTGTCGCGGGTGCAGTTTTCCTCCTTATCCGGGCCATGAATCGCTTGAAGCAACCCAAACACGCCGAACCGGTGACAAAGGACTGCCCCGCTTGTGCGATGACGATCCCGGTAAAGGCAAGTCGTTGTCCGCATTGCACGACAGAATTCTCCCGACAATCGGCCGTCTAAACTGGCCCGCAGCCTGCTGCCAAAACTGGGGTGAAAGGACGCCCCGGATATTTTCCTTCTGGCAAATAATTACTTGCCCGGCAGAAGTTCGATGGTATCTGAGGCCGCGGTGTTGCAAATGTCTAGAAGCCTTAACCTTACAATAGTTGTTGCTATTGGTTGTGTCCTGGTCGGTTGCGCAGAACAGTCGGTTGTGCAGAAACCGCTGGCTGCGGTCGAAGCCGCGAACTCGCACCTTGGTCGCATGCCCAATGTCCGCACCACCGCTTACACGCGGATCGAAAAAGGCGGACGTCGAAACGCGCTCGGCAAATATTTATCCGGCCGTCACGTTATAAGCGCGGCCTCCGATTGGTCGCGTTTCCCGCTCGGGACTCGCTTTCGAATCTGTAGTACGCGGGAGGAATTTATCATCGACGATTACGGGACGGCGCTTGTCGGCACCAGTACGATCGATCTTTATAAGCCGACGAAGCTGGAGATGAAACGCTGGGGGGTGCGCAACGTCGACATCGACATTCTGCAATGGGGTTCCGAGGAGCAGAGCCTCAAAGTGCTCGGCCCACGCGCAAAACATCAAACCCCTCGACGCATGATCGCCGCGCTCCAGAAAAAGAGCGTCGTTCCTGCTTCGAAGGTGGCCAGCGCTTCTAAGGAAGCTTCGGCTCGGCCCTCGTCCAGTCGCACTTTGGATTGATTAACGGCCCAGGCCGCCGATTTTCCCGAGAATGAAAATTCTCGTTGTCGGCGGCGCCGGTTATATCGGGAGCGTTTGCGCCGAGCTATTGCTCGAACAGGGCCACGGCGTCACGATTTTCGATAACCTGAGCGAAGGTCATCGTCGCGCGCTCGATCCGCGAGCTGAATTCGTCGAAGGCGATTTGGTAGATCGGCAATTGATCGAGAAGATACTGGCGAAGCAACAGCCGGATGCGGTCATGCACTTCGCGGCCAACGCCCTCGTTGGCGAATCGATGCAGAATCCGTCGAAATATTTTCGCAACAACATCGCCAACGGCCTCAATCTGCTCGACGCGGTGATCTCCGCAGGTGTTGAGAAGATCATTTTCTCTTCCACTTGCGCGATCTTCGGTCCGCCCGAGCGCGTGCCGATTGATGAAACGATGACACCCCGGCCGATCAATCCCTACGGCGAATCAAAATTGGCCTTCGAAAAAATTCTCCGCTGGTATGGCGAAATCCACGGATTGAAATTCGTTTCCCTTCGCTACTTCAATGCGGCGGGCGCTTCGGCGAAATTTGGAGAAGACCATCGCGTCGAAACGCATTTGATCCCGAATGTTCTGAAGGTCGCGCTCGGACAGAAACCAACCGTCGAGATTTTCGGGACCGATTATGAGACACCGGATGGGACCTGCATCCGTGATTACATTCACATTGTCGATCTTGCCCGCGCTCACATCCTCGCGCTCAACGCAACTAAGGGTGATTTTTACAATCTCGGCACCGGTGGCGGTGCGAGTGTCCGAGACGTAATCGATTCCTGTCGCAAAATTACCGGACGTAACATCGACATCGTGGAAAAACCACGCCGTCCAGGTGATCCGCCGCGCTTAATCGCGTCTTCGGAAAAAATTAAGAGAGAGCTCGGCTGGCAGCCGCAGTTTCAATCCCTCGACGCCATCATCGAGAGCGCATGGAAATGGCACCAAAAATTTCCGCGCGGCTATGAAGATTAGAAAAAACGCCCGCGAATTTCTTCGCGAGCGCTTTTGAATCCTAATTAACTACTAACCGCTTCGGTTACGGTTTTTGCGTGGTCGTTGTGGTCGTTGTTTCTTTCTCGGTCACGGTAGGCTTGCTCAGCACGATTTTGCGGACAACCATGCGTTCGCCGTCCCGCGTATAATAGACCGTTGCGGGCAGATCTGGACGCACCGCTGACCAGGTGACCGTATGGCCTTCCGGATCAAGAATCGTCGTGTCCTTACTGTAGTAATAACGCACCGGTGCCGCGTCCGTGCTGGTGCGGAACGTGATGTAATCCGTTCCCGGCGTGTAGGTGCTGATTGTTCCTGTGCTGGTGGCGGTACTCGTCTCTGTAGTGGTCGTTCCGGCCGCAGCATCTTTCGTTGTGACTGTGGTCGAGGTTTGAGCCATCGCTGTTACGACGCCCAGACTGCAGGCCACCGCCAATATTTTCGCTAATGTAGTTTGTTTCATAGTTGTCCTCTGCTTTGGTTAACCAAATGCTCGTTGTTGTAGATGGGTTGGACTTCTCGGAGCGGCCGTTTATTCGACCGCAATCTTGTTTCGCGCTCTGCCGCACGATCGGTCTTTGAAAATTATGCAAGCGCTTCCCGGATTTCGTGATTTCCTACCCGACCACTGCGCTGCCCGGAATTACATCTTTGCGCGCTGGCGTGAGGTCGCGCGCCGCTACGGTTTCGTCGAATGGGACGGTCCAGTGCTCGAGCCGACTGATCTTTACCGCAAGAAAAGCGGCGCGGAAATTGTCGATCAACTTTTCAATTTCACCGACAAAGGCGATCGCGAAGTGTCGATGCGGCCAGAGCTGACACCAACGCTGGCGCGCGTCGTCGCCGCGCACGAGCGCGCATTTAAGAAACCGCTCAAGTGGTGCTCCATCGGCCAGTTCTTTCGTTACGAAAAACAACAGCGCGGCCGGTTGCGCGAACATTACCAACTGAACTGCGACATCATCGGCGAAAGCGATTTCGCCGCCGACATCGAACTGATTGCGCTCTGCATCGACATCTTGCGCGCCTTCGAGCTCACGGAAAAAGATTTCGTTGTTCGCATCAGCGACCGGGAGTTCTGGACCGATTTTTTGCGGCAACAAGAACTTCCGACCGAAAAATGGGAAGACGTTTTGCAGACGATCGACAAATCAGGTCGCGAACCGCGCGAGAAAACAGAGGAGAAACTTGGCAAGTTGGCCGAGCCAGTCTTCTCGATCTTCGACAAAGGTGGTCGGAGCGGAAAACTCGACCGGCTCGTGGATGGACTTGGCGCGCGGGGACTCGCCGGCTTTGTCGATGTCGATGTTCGGATTGTGCGCGGTCTGGCTTATTACACCGGCACCGTTTTCGAAGTCTTCGATCGCGCAGGAAAACTGCGAGCGATTGCTGGCGGCGGCCGCTACGACAATTTGATTAATCAGCTTAGCGACGGCGCTGTCTCGATGCCGGCGCTTGGTTTCGCCATGGGCGACGTGGTGCTGGGCGAATTGTTACGTGATCGGGCCGCGGCCCGTGAGAAATTGGAAGCGGTCGTCAAAGAGCAAAACAAGATCGACATCTATGTTGTCATTGCCAAGGAGCAACGACGACCCGACGCGCTCGAGCAAATTCAGGAGCTGCGCGATCGCGGTTACCGCGTCGATTACCCGCTCACAGCCGACAAGGTGCCTAAACAATTCCAAACCGCGGAAAACGTCGGCGCGCGGATCACACTTCTCTACGGCGATGAATGGCCGCAGGTGAAAGTGAAAAATCTTGCCACCCGCGAGGAATCGTTGATCGCCGGCGACGCGCTGCTGGACAGTGTCGCAAAATTCTTCAACCTGTCCGGTTCCGCTTGACCATGTACCGAACGCACAACTGCAATTCACTTCGCAAGAGCGACATCGGCAAGGACGCTACCCTTGCGGGATGGGTCCACGTTTCCCGCGATCATGGCGGCGTCATATTTGTCGACCTGCGCGACCGGGAAGGAATAACCCAAGTGGTCTTTCGACCGGAAGAGAACGCGCCGCTTGCAAAGGAAGCGCACGGTTTGCGGAGCGAAGATGTGATTCAAGTTTCGGGGAAAGTCGCGGCGCGCGTGCCGGGGACCGAAAACTCAAAACTCGCCACTGGCGAGATCGAATTAATTCCAAGTCAGTTGCGAATTCTCAATCGCGCGGACGATTTGCCGTTTCCGATCGATGCCGAGATCCACAACGAAGATCTCCGGCTGACCTATCGTTATTACGATCTGCGCCGGCCGGAGCTCTCGCGCAATCTGCGCGTGCGTCATCGCGCCGCCAAGGCGACGCGCGATTATCTCGATTCGCAGGGCTACATCGAAATCGAAACGCCGATTTTGTCGAAGAGCACGCCGGAAGGCGCGCGTGATTTCTTGGTGCCGAGCCGATTGGTGCCAGGAAAGTTTTACGCACTACCGCAGGCGCCGCAGCAGTACAAACAGTTGCTCCAGGTCGCCGGCGTCGAAAAATATTTTCAAATCGCGAAATGTTTTCGTGACGAAGATCTGCGCGCCGATCGGCAGCCGGAGTTTACACAGATCGACATCGAAGCTTCGTTCGTAACGCCGGACGATATTTTCGCGCTGACCGAAGGAATGCTCGCGGCGATTTTCAAAGCTGCCCGCAACATCGACATCAAAACGCCGTTTGATCGGCTGACGTATCGCGAAGCCGTTGGTCGATTCGGCAGCGACAAACCTGATCGCCGTTTCGGCGTTGAACTCGTGGACGTGAGCGACGATTTCCGTGCAAGCGGTTTCAAAGTTTTTCGCGGTGCGCTCGATGCTGGCGGGGTGGTCAAGGCGATCAACGCGAAAGGTTTTGCAGGAATCACGACCGGACAGATCGAAGAGCTGACGGAAACCGCGAAAGTTTTCGGCGGAAAAGGGCTCGCATTCATCAAGGTCGAGAATGGCGAATGGAAATCGCCGATCGTGAAATTCTTTAACGACGCTGAGAAAGCTGCGCTGAAGTCGAAATTAAAAATCGAGGAAGGCGATTTGATTTTGTTCGGCGCCGATAAATGGGAGATCGCCTGCGAAGTGCTCGGGCGGATCCGGTTACGCGTTGCGGAGACCCAGGACTTGCTTAGCACCTCTGTTAAAGGCCAGTCCGGTCCGCCAGATGGACGGACTCGTCCCGCGGCGAGCTCGGACATCTGGGACTTCCTCTGGGTAACGGATTTTCCGCTGATGCAATGGAGCGCGGAAGAAAATAAATGGAATGCGGTCCATCATCCGTTCACCCGACCCAAATCTGAGGACCTTTCGCTCCTGGACGATAGGAACAAATTTTCCGAGATCCGTGCGGAGGCTTACGACGTTGTTCTCAACGGCGTTGAGATCGGCGGCGGCAGCATGCGAATCCATGAGCCGCAGTTGCAGGAAAAAATGTTCGAGGCGCTCGGCGTCGGCGCGCAAGATCGACAATCAATGTTTGGTCATTTGCTCCGCGCGTTGCGTCTAGGCGCGCCGCCGCACGGCGGGATCGCGCTCGGCCTCGATCGGCTGGTCATGCTTCTTTGCGGCGCGGAATCAATTCGCGATGTGATGGCGTTCCCGAAAAACAACCGCGGGATGGATCTGATGACTCAATCGCCGGCCGACGTCGATCCGCGCCAGCTGCGCGATCTCGCGATCAAGCTGGCGGGTGATGCTCGCGGCCAGTCCGGAAAAGAATCGCCACCGAAAAAGTGACGATTGTTCCGAAGCAAATCCACCAGGGAAATTCCATGGTTGGAAGCCAGGCGGGCTTGACGTAAGCAACCTTGCCGAACAATCGCGCGACCGTATTCAGCAGATCACTTAGGATCGTGACGACGACAAAGCCGATAATCATGGCGATGATGTTGCCGTGATTATTGCCGCGCGTTTTCGTAAGCATGCCGGCGAGGAAAATGCCGAGCACGGAGCCGTAGGTGTAACCATAAATTCCGATCACGATCGGGATGATGCGCACATTCGGGAGCGCGATGATAAAATAAGAAGTGGCCGACGCGACGATGATCATGAGAACGGAAAAACCGACCGTGGCCCAGCGCACGGTGCGCAAACTCTGTTCGCCGGTCGCGCCGGGATTGATGTAAGGCTCATACCAATCGCGGGTGAAACTGGTGGCCAGCGCATTGATCGCGGTGCTAAGCGAGCCCATGGCAGTGGCGAAAATTCCTGCGATCAACAAACCGCGCAGGCCGATTGGCATTTCGTAGAGAATGAAATGGCAAAACATATCGTTCGGCGATTTCGGAAGGTTCGGATCGAAATGTGTCTGGTAATAAACCCAGAGGAGCAGGCCGATGCTCAAAAATGTGAGCGCGATCGGAATGTCAGCGATTCCGGAAAGAATGAGCGAACGCCGGCTGCGCCGAATATCCACAGCCGTCAACATTCGCTGCACCATGTCCTGGTCGGTTCCGTGCGTAGCCATGGTAATGAATGTCGAACCAATGAGCCCGGCAAAAATCGTGTACTCGATTTCGAACATCCCTTTCCATTTGTCCCAACCGCTCTTGGCGGGATCGAGCCCGGTCGTGATGATATCGGACAAATGAAATCCGCCGTGGAGCTCGGCGATTTTGTGCCAGCCTCCGGGAATCGCGCTATAAAGCAGACCGAGCGCAACCAGTGCGCTGCCCATCATGATGGACGCCTGAATGAAATCCGTCCAGACGACTGCCTTGATTCCGCCGATGGTGGTGTAGATGGCAGTCAAAATGACGATCACAACCGTCGCGCCGATGTAAATAAGGAGAGTTTCCGTTTGTCCGGGCCGCGTGCCGCGAATCATTTCGTAAGCGAGCACGAGCGCAATCGCGGCGACGTAAAGCCGTGCGCCCGAAGCGAGCACACGCGTGAACATGAAAACGGCGGAGGCGGCGTTTTTTGATCCGACCCCAAACCGCGCGGTCAGATATTCGTAGATTGAGAAAACTTTGTAATCGTAGTAGGGCTTGATGAAAATGTAGCTGACGAGAATGCGCGCCAGGATCGTGCCGAAGGCCAGCTGGATGTAGGTGTAATTCCGCAGCGCAAAACCTTCGCCGGGCGTTCCAAAAAAAGTGCCGGCGCTCGTTTCGGCGGCGATGATTGAGGCGAGGACTGCCCACCAGGGAATTTGCCGGCGACCGAGAGCGAAGTCTTCCAGGTCACGCTCCTTGCGGCCCATGCGCAGGCCGATGAAAATGATAACGAAGAAATAAAGCAGCAGAACCGCACTATCGATGGCGAGCCGTCCATCCATGTCGATCTTAGGTGACAGAATTTCGGCCCAGCGCAAGATTTCCTGCGTGCAGCTCGCAAAAATTCCCGCGCCGGATTTCGATCTGGCAATGACGCTCGGTTCCGGCCAGCTCTTCCATTGGGAGAAACTCGGCAACGGTTTCATTGGCGCGATCGGAGATCGACCGGTCTATGTCGAGCAACATGGAGATTCGTTATTGACGAGCTGCCAAGATGAAAAACTGATCCGCAATTATTTCGCGCTCGATCATCCGCTGGCCGAAATTTGTGCGTCCTTCCCAGTCGATCCAGTGATGGGCGCGGCGAAAGAATTTTGCCGCGGATTACGAATCGTTCGCCAACCAAAATGGGAATGTCTCGCCACGTTCATTTGCTCATCGATGAAACAAGTCGCCCATATCCGGCAGATCTCCCGAAGCTTGCGCGAGCAGTTTGGCGAGCAACGGAAGATTGATAAGTATGTTGTGCACGTATTTCCCAGGGCCAAGCGGGTTGCACAAAGCTCGGAGAAAGAATTGCGAAAATGTGCGCTTGGTTATCGCGCGAAGAATTTGCTGGCAAGCGCGCGCCTCGTTGCCAGTGGAGACCTCGATCTTGAGAAGCTGGTTGCGCTGACCGATCTCGATCTTCGGGCGCGATTATGCGAGCTGCCCGGCGTAGGCTCGAAGGTTGCTAATTGTGTGATGCTCTTTGCCTACGAGCGGCTGCGCGCGTTCCCGATCGACGTCTGGGTCGAGCGGGTTTTGCGCGAAAAGTATTTTCCGCGGGCGCGAAGATTGAACGCCGCCCGGCTCCAGGCGTTCACAGAGGGATACTTTGGCGACCATGGCGGTTACGCACAGCAATATTTGTTTCATCATGCGAGGAAAACCGCGAGGCGAAGCCGCACAATCGGCTCGACGCAGTCGAAACGGCGTCGTTTGTCACAATCCCGCGTGTAAGATAATGTTTTGGTTCTGAATTCAATGACCACGGCGGAGTTCATCATTGGCCATTCGGCGGACGATGCGGCCGAAAGAAAGAAGGAGGCGCGCAAGATTCTTTGGGCGCTTCTGGCGGCGCTCGGTATTCATTTGCTCATCGGCTATTCGCTCGCGGTTTTTGGAGGGTTACTTTATTCGCCATTTTCGGTGATCGAAGAAGACAAACCGGTCGAGCTGACGTTTGTCGATCTGGCGACGCCTGCGCCTGCCAAAAACAGCACGTTCATCGAGAACGACGAATCGAAGCAAACGGCCGAGCCAAAGGAGAAAACCTTCGAGTCAAACGCAAACTCAATCGCCGCGAGCGAACTTCCTGCGTCCGGCGCCGCGCCGCTGCCAAGCCAAGAAGGGAAAGATCGACCCGGGATTGATTTTAAGACCCGAGATTACGTGCCACCTGTCCAAGGGGTGCAACCGCAGCCGAGCGTAGCGGAGCAATCCGCGACGCCGCAACCGAGCGCGCAACCGACACCCGTTTCGAAATCGGAAGAGTTCGCAATGTTAACTTCGACT
>Ga0209267_1001724_pt1 | contig 14670 bp, 18 predicted proteins | sample GraSoiAngelo_137_FD_185894 | JGI IMG/M metagenome (GOLD analysis project Ga0209267, IMG submission 185894) | Grasslands soil microbial communities from the Angelo Coastal Reserve, California, USA - 14_0929_09_30cm (SPAdes) (version 2) | ecosystem: Environmental > Terrestrial > Soil > Grasslands ... | reverse complement strand
GACAACGATGATCGTGTTCACCTGCTCGGCGAGCTCGCTCGCGGCATGCTGGCGCTTCACGGTGACCGGGCAAACGGTGTTGAAGATCTTCGTCTCCTGGGCGATCTCGGAGATGTGTGAGACAAGCTCCTTGAAAGCCCACGGCGGCTGCGTCGACTGTGACACGACGCCCGCCTTCTTCATCCGCGGAAGCTTCTCCCACTCTTCTTTCGTCTCGACGACGGTCGCCTCCGGCGCGAACCCGAGCAGACCGACGACCTCGGGGTGCTCCCGCGTGCCGAGGATGATCACGCGATAGCCCTCGTCGGCGAGCTGCTTTGTGAACCGCTGCGCGCGGAGCACGAGGGAGCACGTCGCGTCGATGCACTCGAGGCCCTGCGCTTCGATCTTCGCGCGCATCTCGGGCGGGACGCCGTGGGCGCGGATGACGACGATGCCTTCCTTCGCCTCGGCCGGGTCCTTGATGACCGTCACGCCGAGCGAGCCGAGACGCTCGCTGATCTTCGGGTTGTGCACGACCTGCCCGAGGTTGTACACGGGACGCCCCGTTTCGGCGGCCGCCTCGGTCAGCTCGACCGCTTTCTTGACCCCGAAACAGAACCCGTTCTCGCGTGCGAGAAGCACTTCCACGACATCAAGTGTAGAGGTGCCGCCCGAGGGCGAATCGCTGGTCAATCGCCAACGAATTCGAGCTTGAACCGGGCTTCGCGACTGCATCGCACCGCAAGCTCGCGCAGGAAAACAAGAAACCGCGTGTCATCGGCGTTCGGCGGCGTCGCCAGCACGCGGTCGAGCTCCTTCAAAAATTCCGGCATGTCGCCCGACTTCAGGACCGTCGTCCCATACCAGTCGATGGAGTTCGCAAGTCGAAAGGACTCGTCCTCTGGCTTTTGGAGTCGGTGCAGTGCGTTGCCGGGATCCAGGAGTGTTGCGAACACGTGACCTTGGAAGTCACCGAATTTGACCTTGATCGGCACGAGGACATTGTCCCCTCGGTCCGCCGGATGCGTTACCGGTACACACCCCGTTGCTCCGGAGGCATGAGCGCGGCAACGCGACGCATGATCGCGTCGGTGACCGCTTGCGGATCGTCGGCCTTTACCGCGAGGTCCGCGGCGCGAAACGGCTCCCCCACGCGGATGAGGATGTCGCGGCGCCAGAACGCTCCGAGCCGCGCGCGCTTAGTCCCGATGACTGCGAGCGGGATGAGCGGCGCGCCGGAGTGCTCTGCCACGTAGGCGACACCCGGACGCCCGCGGATGAGCTGACCCGATTCGCTGCGATGTCCTTCGGCGAAGAAGCCGAGCGGCTGACCAGCGGCGACGACGTTGAGCGCCATCTGGAGCGCGCCGCGGTCCGCCTCGCCGCGGCGCACCGGGAACGCGCCGATCGCGCGCAACAAGAAGCCGATGACCGGCGTCTCGAAAAGCTCGCGCTTCCCCATGTAGCGGATGGCGTGGCCGAGCGCGAACTCGATCCACGGCGGGTCTTTCCAGTTGATGTGATTCGCGACGAGGATGTAGCCGCCGGTTCGCGGGATGTTCTCCCCGCCCTCGAGACGCCACGGCGCCAGGAATGCCCCGAGAGCGCGGACGATCGGGAACCCGATGCGCCAGAGCCAGAGCCGCTTTTCCGGAAGGACCGGCGTTCCGGCGAACACCGTCACGCGCGCGTGACTTGAAGGACTCGATCGAGGGCCTCGCCCACGGAAAGTCCATCGGTCTCGACGAGGATCGCATCGCTCGCGGCGCGGAGCGGCGCGACGGTGCGCGTGCTATCGAGCTCGTCGCGGCGAAGGATCTCGGTGAGCAAGTCCTGACGAGAGCGTTTCTGGCCACGCGCCGCGAGCTCCTCTTCGCGGCGCCGCGCGCGTTCCGCGGCCGATGCGGTGAGAAAGACTTTGCGCTCGGCCTCGGGCAGCACGACCGTCCCGATGTCGCGGCCCACCATGACAATGCGGCCGCGCTTCGCGATCTCGCGCTGCTGCTCGACCATCGCATCGCGCACCTTGGGAATGCGCGCGACCTGCGAGACGATGCGGTCGACATCCTCGCCGCGGATTGCCCACGTCACGTCCGCGCCGTCGAGCAGCACGGTGTAGGCCCGTCCGTCGCGCACGGTCGGCGGCCCGATCGCGATGCGGACCTGACGCGCGAGCGCGGAGAGCCGCTCGGCGTCGTCGGGATCGATCCCGCGGCGCAGCGCGGCGAGCGCGACCGCGCGATACATCGCGCCCGTGTCGAGGAACAGATAGCCGAGGCGCTCGGCGACGAGCGCGCCGATCGTGCTTTTCCCCGCTCCGGCCGGCCCGTCGATCGCGACGGTTCGCGGTGTGCCCACTTAACTTCCTCCGAGCGCGCGGACCTCGCGCGTCGTGAGCTCGCGCCATGCTCCCGTTCGGAGGCGGCCGAGCTCGAGCGAGCCGAGACGCACGCGGCGAAGACGGAGCACGCGGATCCCGACAGCCGCGCACATCCTGCGCACTTGCCGCTTCCATCCGGTGTTGAGCACCATGCGGACGGTCAAGCCGCGCGGTCCGCCGGCCACCGAAACGCGCACGGCGCGGGCGATCCCTTCCTCGAGCGCGATGCCCCGCCGCAGCGCAGCGACGGAATCGGGCGATACCGGACCGGCGACGCTGACCTCGTACTCGCGTTCGTGGCCGTATCGCGGATGCAGGACCCGCTCGGCCCACGCGCCGTCATTCGTGAGCAGCACCAGGCCCTCGGAGTCCTCGTCGAGCCGGCCGACCGGGTACAGGCGCTCGCGGGCGCCGAGCATCTCGACGACGGTCGGACGCCCCCGCTCATCACGCGCCGTCGACACGATCCCGCGCGGCTTGTTCAGAAGCACGTAGCGATGCGGCGCAGGCGGCGCGACCGCGTGGCCATCGACCTCGATGCGTGCGTCGGGCACGACCCTCGTGCCCATCTCGCGGATCACCTCGCCCTCGACCCGCACGCGGCCTTCTCGCATGAGCTCCTCGGCCGCGCGCCGCGATGCCACGCCGCGATCGGCGAGCACCTTCTGCAACCGGATCAACCCGGGTCGCTCGCCCTCGCCGTCTCCGCTCCCTCGAGGACGAGCGCGCCCTCGGGACTCAGCGCGCGCGGCAGGTCGTCGAGGCTTTGCAGGCCGAAGCATTCGAGGAACTCCCATGTCGTCCCGTACAGGATGGGGCGACCGGGGGTCTCTTTGCGACCCCGCTCTTCGATGAGCCGCCGCGACGCGAGCGTGTAGAAGGTCTGGTCGCAGTTCACGCCGCGGATCGCTTCGACCTCGGCGCGGGTCACCGGTTGCCGGTAGGCGACCACGGAAAGGGTCTCCAGGGAGGCCGGCGAAAGCCGCAGGCGGTCGGCGCCCAGGTAGGCCGCGACCTGCGGAGCGTGTTGAGGAGCCGTCACGATCTGCCACTCATCACCGGAGCGCTGGAGGCGGAGGCCGGTGCCCTCGTAGGCCGCCGCGAGCTCGGCCAGGGCGTTTTCGACCGCGCGCGGCGTTCCGCCGGCGATGCGCCCGAGCTCGCTCCTCGTGACCGGCTTTTCGGCGACGAAGAGGATGGCCTCGATCGCATTCGCTAGATCTGAGCGGATGTGGCTTCCCTCCTCGTGATCACGATGTCCGCGAAGAGCTCGTCCTGAGCCAGATCGATCACCGCGCGGCGGTAGAGGTCGAGGAGCGCGATGAACGTGACGACGGCAAATCCGACCGTGGGCGCTTCGCCGAGGAGCGTAGCGAAGCTCACCCGCTCCTGCGCCGCTACGAGCGCCTCGATCTCGGCCGTGCGTTGCTCCACTGAGTAGCGCTCGGCCGGCGCGACGATCTCCTCCTCGCGCTGCCGTGACGCGAGCGCGAGGACGCGCGACCACGCCGACGCCAAAGCGTCCACCTCGCCGCCTCGCGGCGGCAGCTCTACCGTTCCGCCCTCGCGGTGAAACGCGCGCTCGCCGGCGCGGAGACGCGCGCCGAGCTGACCCGCACGCTCTCGAACGACCGCGTACTCGAGGAGCCGCAGGCGAAGCTCCTCCTCCGATTCGCCCTCGTCTTCGGGGATTGGCTCGAGGCTCGGCAGGAGGCTCCGCGCTTTCAGGAGGACGAGCCGTGACGCGAGGGCGAGGAACGCCGAGACCTCGTCGGCGGGAAGGGCGGCCATGGCCCGCACACGCGCGAGATACGCGTCGGCGAGATCCCCGAGCCGCACGGTGAGGATGTCGAGCTTCTTTTCTTCGACGAGCTCGAGGAGGAGATCCAACGGCCCGTCGAATCCTTCGACGGTCACACGCGGCGCCTGCGATTCCATCACGGCAGGGCCTCCCGGTCCGCGCGCGCGAGAAGCATCTCGTCGTCCGTGACCGGGCGCTGGTGATGTCGCGCGATGAGACGCACCACGCGCTCCGACGCACCGTCGTCGCGTGCCATCTCTGCGCCCCGGCGCGCGTGATCGAGATAGCGCGCGAAGGTCGAATCGCCACGGGCGAGTCGGGTGCGCACGCGCGGTGTTATCCCGAGCAGCACGGCGGCGATGCGATGCCAGAGAAGCGTGTGCGCGGGTTTGGCGGCGTCGTGAAGGATGCCGGCGACGACAAGCTCTTCGTCCGCGCCAAGCTGCCGAAGGATGCGTGCGGTCTCCATCGCATGGCGGTCATCGGCTCCGGGCGAACCCAGGTATCGCGCGGTCTGCTGCATCCGGTGGAGCATCTAGAAGTTCGGCCCCACGAAGAGTCGCGCGAGAAAGAGTGCGGGCTGGAAGACGATCGTCGTGAGGATGCGCGAGCCGAAGAAGAAAAGCAGAAGCAGCAACATCGGACCGTATTGCTGGAACGTCCGCCAGGTGTACTTCTGCTGCGGAGGCAGCAATCCGTACACGACATTCGAGCCGTCGAGCGGCGGGATCGGGATGAGGTTGAAGACCGCCAGGATGCAGTTGTAGAAGACGATCTCCTGCAGAACCGTTCCGTAGGCTCCGTCGAGCAGGTCCGCACCGCCAAAGCGGAGCGGAATGGCGCAGACCGCGGCAAGCACCAGGTTCGCAAACGGCCCGGCGAGCGCGACCGCACTCACTCCAAGCGCCGACCGAAGGCGCGACTCGTTGAACGGCACCGGCTTCCCGTAACCGAATCCGGCAAGGACTATCAGGAGGGTGCCGAACGGGTCGAGGTGGGCCATCGGATTGAGGCTCAGCCGGCCCATGAGGCGCGCGGTGTCGTCGCCGAGGCGCGTCGCCGCATACGCGTGCATGAACTCGTGGACGGTGATGCCGAGGAGGATCGCGACGACGAATCCGACGAACGCGATGGGGTCCTGCGCGGCCCGCTGGATGGGCGCCACGAGCCCGCCGGTGAACCACCCGTAGAGCAGCAGGAGAAGGCCGATGAGGAGGAGCGGGTTGATCCCTCCGGGTCCGGAGCCGCGGACGCCTCGAGCGATCACTCGCGGACGAGTTTAGGCGGTGGCGCTCGGTTTGCTGAGAGAATCAGGTCTGGCGCTCCCGATTGGAGCGTGGGGGCAGGCGATGAGTCAGGCGGTTTGGACCGGCGGCATCAGCTTCGGGCTCGTGAACATCCCCGTGAAGCTCTATCCGGCGACCGAGCCCAAGGACGTTCGTTTTCACCTCTACGACCGGCGCACGGGCAAACGCGTCCGATACGAGCGCGTGACGAAGGACACGGACGCGCCGACATTCGAGCCTGAGCTGTGGTCAGAGCCGCCCGAGGGGGAGGACCGAATCGACACCCCAATCGAGGGCGATTACGAAACGCGCTTGCCCGAACCGAGCGCGGCGGCCCGGCCCGTCGAGCGCGAGGACATCGTGCGGGGCTTCGAGATGCCGACGGGCGACCTCGTGACCGTCACCGACGACGAGCTCGTGTCGATCGCTCCCGAGCGGAGCAGGACGATCGAGATCGAGGAGTTCGTGAGTCTCGCCGACATCGACCCCGTCTTCTACGAGAAGAGCTATCACGTCGCACCCGCACGGGGTATGGGGGCCGAGAAGCCCTACGCGCTGCTCCTTCGGGCGATGCAGGGCGCGGGTATGGTCGGGATCGGACGGTTTGTCCTCCGCACCAAGCCGCACATCGTGGCGATCCGCCCGCTGAGCGACGCGCTCGCGCTAGAGACGCTGTTTTTCGCGGACGAGGTGCGAAGCCCGGCCGAGCTGATCCGCGGACTCGGCGACGTCGCGATCTCCGACCGCGAGGTCAAGACCGCCCGGCAGCTCATCACCGCGATGGCGACGAGCTGGGTCCCCGAAAGGCACGCTGACGAATATCGCGAGGAGCTGCTCGACCTTCTCCGAAGCAAGCCCGCCGCGAAGCCGTCGGAGGAGATTCCGACGGGCAGCGCGAGTCCCGTGGGCGACCTGATGGCGGCACTTCGCGCCAGCGTCGAAGCCGCGAAGCGCAAGGGAGCGAAGAAGACTGCGGGTTCGAAGCGGGCCGGATAGCCGAGCACTCATCGTGTCTCCTTAAGCCATGCGCTCACAAGTGACTCCAGATCTTCCTGTCCGACTTCGGCCGCAAACACGCGGATGATCACAGTGGCCTTTCCCTGACTGAAGCGGGCGGTGCGCTGAGTGCCGGCGGTGCCGATCTGGACCGGCACACCGTCAACTGTCGTGGTCTCGATATGCTCGGTCGTCGGATTCACGCTGATCCCGTCCGACCAAACGCCGATGCCCATTCCGTGCGAGCCAGCACGGCCGTACTGGAGATCGACGGAGCGCCACCCCTCAGTCAGCGTGAGTTCCACCTGCTTGACGTTCCAGCCACCTTCAAGCTGCGGTGATCTGGGAAGCGGGAGTTGCGCGACGCGTGCGCCGTCAAGGGTGACAGTTCGGCTTCCGACCACGGACACGTTGCCGATTCGGAATACCTCGCTGAACAGTCCCGTTGCAAGGGCCGCCCCGGACGCAAAGAGCACAAGACCCAGCGCCGTGACGACCACGAGCGTCCCGCGGGGCGGGCGTGTCGGGGCCGCGGCCGGCGCGCGGCGACGGAGCGGCGGCACGGCGATCTCCGCGACGGCGATGTCAGCGAACTGTTGGAGCTTCGGATCCAGGTCGTGCGACTGTTCCATCGATTCGCCCCCTTAACTTCCGTGTCGCGTGGACGGTGGCGGCCGCAACCGTTCCGACGGCCATTCCGAGCGTCTCAGCTGTCTCACGCTGCGTCAGGCCAAGGATGTAGCGGCAGGTGACTACCTCGCGCTCGCGGCGAGGCAATCGTTTCAGTTCGGAGATGAGTACGACCGCGTTTTCGCCTGGCGCTGGTGTGGTCGACTGGTCACCCAGAGAGTCGAGCCGAAGGAAAAGCCGCGTGCGCCACCGATGCGTGCGCCAGCGCCGGAGCGCTACAACGAAAAGCCATGCGTCAGGTCGGTCGATTGGGTGCGCGCGACCCCGGCGCAACCCTCGCTCGAACGCGTCTTGTAGCGCATCCGCAGCGTCCTCCGGGGACGCTCCAAGCGCCACGAGCGCCCGATACACGCGCGGATAGGCGGTTTCTGCGACTTCTTCCCATTGCTCCTGCGTCATGACTCTGCCATGCGGTGCTCTATTGAGAAGACCCGCGGAGGCGGCAATTCGATTAGCGAGTTCGTGCAACTCGCGAGATCACCTTCCGCCACCGGACCTAGCGGCTGGCGATCCGGCCGAGGATGAGTCGGCGTCGCGGCACGCGGCGGGCGCTCCAGCCGAAAGCCCCACGGATCAATGCGATGGCGTCGGCATCAGCCGGCTTCCCCGAGACGTGAACGTCCGCGTACGGCTGGCCGCGTTCGACGCGATCGCCCACCTTCGCGTGGAGGACGATGCCGGTGCGGTGATCGATGGGGTCGCCCTTTTTCTCGCGACCGGCGCCGAGGCGGACAGACGCGATGCCGATCTGGTCCGCCGTGATCGCCGACACATACGCGGTTCGCGTCGCGCGCAACGTCTCGACCCGCGGCGCGCGCGGCAGCTTCGCGGGATCGTCCACCTGGGAGATATCCCCGCCCTGCGCCGCGACGAGCTCGCGAAACTTGGCGAAGCCGCTTCCGTCGGCGAGCGCGCTATCGATACGCGCGACTGCCGACTTCCGGTCGCGCGCCTTGCGGCCGCGGACGAGCATCTCTGCGCCCGCGGCCCGCGTGAGTTGGACGAGGTCCGCCGGCCCCTGCCCGCGGAGCGTCGCGATGGCCTCCGCGATCTCGAGGCTGTTGCCCACCGCGTTCCCGAGCGGCTGCTCCATGTCGGTCAGCTCGCACGTCACCGCAAGGCCGTGCGCGACGCCGATCGCCACCATCGCGCGCGCGAGCTCGCGCGCCGAGGCGATGTCCTTCATGAACGCACCGCTGCCGACCTTCACGTCGAGCACGACCGCGTTCGCACCGGCGGCGATCTTCTTCGACATCACACTCGAGGCGATGAGCGGGATCGCCGGGACCGTGCCGGTCGTGTCGCGGAGGGCGTAGAGCTTGCCGTCGGCCGGCGCGAGGTCGGCGGTCTGCCCGGTCACCACGATCCCGATCCGCTCGAGCTGCGCCAGGAACTCGGCCGTCGAGAGATCGACGCGGTATCCCCGGATGGACTCGAGCTTATCCAGCGTGCCGCCCGAGAAACCGAGCCCGCGACCGCTCATCTTGGCGACGGGCACGCCGCACGCCGCGACGAGCGGCGCTACGACGAGCGTGGTCTTGTCGCCGACCCCGCCGGTCGAATGCTTGTCGACGACACGACCGAAACGCGCGAGGTCGAGCCGCTCGCCGGACCGCACCATCGACGCGGTCAGCGCGGCGGTCTCCTTCGCGTCCATCCCGCGCCACACCACGGCCATGCAGAACGCCGACATCTGGTAATCGGGAACGTCGCCCTTCGTGTACCCCTGGACGAGAGCGTCGATCTCGTCAGCGGTCAGCTTGCCGCCGTCGCGCTTTCTCTCGATGAGCTCAACGACCCGCATGCGGTCTATTGCTTTCCAATCGTTTTCTCCAGCAGTCGCTCGTGCTTGTCCACGCACGCGACCATGCGAACGAGCGCCTGCGGATTCTCCATCGTGATGGGGTCCGCGGCCTCGTAGTTCCGCATCCGCGAGCCGACCACGCTCACCGTGAGGCGCTTGTCCCCACGCACCAGCAAGAAGTCCCGCGACTCTCCGAAGTTCGTCACGACCGGGTTGTCGCCGCTGAACGCTTCCACACTGGTGATCGCGGTGTGTCCCTGGCCCTCGACGATGACCGGATGCACGTCCGCGAGCCTCGGACCGGCATTGGCCGTTATCGACCCCTGGGCGATCTGCCAGTTCCGGTTGAAGTCGCGGTCCCCGAGCTTGTAAATTCCGACGGTCACGCAATCGAAGTCAAAGTTGGTGAGCTGCCCGTAGCTCGCGGCGCCGAGCCGGATCCCGCCGCCCGTGCCGAACGTGAACACATCGATCACCTGCGCGTTGTCGGTGTGATCGATCGCGTACGCGAATGTCCCGCGTGCCACGACAGCGTCGACCACCCTCTTTGAAAACCCGCTCGCGAAGAAACGCATGTTCGCAGGGTTCACGTGACAGTGCACGATGCGCGGGACGTCGTAGCAGTGGTCGATCCGCACGAACTCGCCCGAGAGCGGATACCCACGACAGTGCTCGATCACCAGCTGCTCGCAGATCACGCTCGGCGAGCAGTTGAAATCCATCGCGATGTACTCGCCGTAGAAGGTGAGCGCCGAAAGGGTCACGCCTTGCGCGCTGTTCGTGCGAGACGCCTGGATCGTCGGAGGGTACGCGATGATCTTCTCCGGATCCGACAGGGTCTGCTTTGGATACCAGAACTGGATCCCGCGGACCTGCGTGGCGTGCTCCACGATCAGGAGGGGCTCCCCCAGGTCGTCGGTCGCGAAGACGCTCCCGACGGGCTGCGCTTTGGACGAGTGCCTGGTCCCCCGCCCCACTGGACCGTGCGCGCCGATCAGGGACGCGTTCATTTTCAAGATCACCCCGCCGGTCAGGCGATACGGCTCCGCGTCAGGCTCGACATAGAGCGCAGCGCCGCGCGGCGATGCCCAATCGATCGCGGTCTGCAGATTCGTCGTGTTGACGTCCGCCACGTTTTCCGGCAGCACGCCAAAGTCGCGGATGCTTTTCATCGCGTTAGATCTTCGCGATCACACCTTTGATCGCATCGGCGAGGCGATTGCCGGCGCGATTCGCGACCTCAAGCACGGCCTCGTGGGTCACGTGCTCGATCTGACCCGGGATGCCCGTCGCCATGTCGGTCACGGTGCTGATCGCGAGGATGTCCATTCCCATGTGGCGCGCGACGAGGACCTCCGGGACCGTGCTCATCCCGACAGCGTCGGCCCCGAACCCGCGCAGCATGCGCAGCTCCGCCGGCGTTTCGAAGTTGGGTCCCGCGACGGCGACGTAGATCCCCTCGCGCAGGTCGCCGTCGACGGAATGCGCGAGCTTGCGCAGACCTTCGGTATACGTGCCGACCATGTCGGGGAAACGCGGGCCGAGGCTGTCGTCGTTGGGACCGCGGAGCGGGTTCACACCCATGAAGTTGATGTGGTCGCTCAGGACCATCAGGTCGCCCGCCTTGAACGCGGGGTTCAGTCCGCCGCAAGCGTTCGTGATGATCATCGTCCGGACACCCCACGCACGGAAGACGCGTACCGGGAACGCGATCTCCGCGATGTCGTAGCCCTCGTAGTAGTGCATTCGCCCGTTCATCACCGCGACGTCCTTACCGGAGACCGTGCCGACGACGAGCTCGCCGGCGTGACCGGGCGCGGTGCTGCGGCGGAAGCCGGGGATATCGGCGTACGAGATCCGCGTCGCGTCCTGGACGTCTTTCGCGAGACCGCCGAGACCGCTGCCGAGAATCACCGCGATCTTCGGTCGGCGCTTGGTCTTCGCCGAGATCGCGGCGACCGCGGCATTCGTATCGAGCGTCATGTTCCAGGCTCCTTGAGGATCTTTTCGCGCAACAGCTCGACGAACGGCCGCGCATGTGCGGTGCGCGCGAATCGCGCGACGGTCGCCGCGCGCCGGACCGTGATGCGGTCACCGGCGCGGAGGTCGTGCTCCTCCTGGCCATCGAGCGACAGCACCGACGGCTCGTCCTGCGCCTCGAGCTCCAGCACCTGGTCGGGGTCGAACACGACCGCGTTGCCGAAGGAAAGGTGGGGCGCGATTGGGACCATCGTGATCGCGCGCGAGCCCGGGAGGATCAGCGGCCCGCCGACCGAGAAGCCGTACGCGGTGCTGCCGGTCGCGGTCGCCACGATGAGCCCGTCCGCCCAGTACACGATGAGCGGCTCGCCATCGACGCGGACCGCGACATTGATCGAGCGCACCTGCTTGCCTCGCGCGACGACGACGTCGTTCAGCGCGAGCGCGCGCACGACCTCCTTCCCCGCACGGACCAGGCGGGCATCGAGAAGCGCACGCTCCTCGATGGTGAAGCGCCCCGCGAGCACGTCGCCCATCGCCTCGTCGAGTTGATCGATCGTCGCCGAAGTAAGGAAGCCGAGCCGGCCCAGGTTGACACCGAGGATCGGGATGTCGAAGGGGGAAAGCACGCGGGCCGCGCGCAGCACGGTCCCGTCGCCGCCGAAGACGAAGGCGATGTCGGCGCGCTCGATCTCTTTCGTGAGCGCGCGGGAGTCCAGCGCGAGCTCCATCGGCTCGTGGCCGGCCCTGCGCAGCTTCTCGCTGACCGTCTTCGCCGCGTCAAGCGACGCGGGCCAATCTGGACGTGAGCCGATCGCAACCTTCATCGGGAGGCCTCACGCGCGGCTGTGGCGAGGGAATCCGCATCCAGCGTCGCGGCGCCTTTGCGCGCATGCACGAAGATCTCGCGGTTGCCCTCGCGGCCGGCGATCGGCGACGGCGTCACGGCGACGACACCAAATCCGCGCGCGGCGAGGTCGTTGGCCACGGCCACTACAGCGCTTGCGCGCGCTTCCGGATCGCGGACGACGCCGCCCCTGCCGACCGCGTCACGGCCCGCTTCGAACTGCGGCTTCACCAGCGCGACGACGTCGCCGCCATCACGGAGCATCGCGAGGGACGGCGGCAAGGCCAGGCGCAGCGAGATGAAGGACACGTCAGCGACGACGATGTCTACCGGTTCTTCGATCGGGACACCCTCGCGTGCGTTCACGCCCTCGTGCACGACGACCCGCGAATCCTGGCGAAGACTCCAATCGAGCTGGCCCTTCCCGACGTCGATCGCGTGAACGCGGGTCGCGCCCCGCTGGAGGAGAACATCGGTGAAACCGCCGGTCGATGAGCCGACATCGATGGCGACCTTTCCCGAGACACCGAGCCCGAGCGCATCGAGCGCGCCCGCCAGCTTGTCGCCGCCGCGCGACACGTACTTCGGGCCGGCATCGACGGCGAGCTCCGCATCCTCCGCCACCGGCGCGGCCGCCCGGTCAGCTCGGCCACCATCGACCCGCACCGCGCCGGCCAGGATGAGGGCCTGCGCGCGCTCGCGGCTGGGCGCGAGCTCACGCTGCACCAGGAGCTGATCAAGCCGAACTCGTTTTGTCAATGCGCGGATTCTCGCGCACATTCGCGATACTGCGCGGCAATGCCCAACTCGTATGTGCGCGCGGCCGGGATCGCGTCGGTCCTCGGCGCGGCTTTCGTCCTGCTCGGGATCGGCATCGCCGGAGTGGTCACGCCGGACTACAGCGCGATCCGCGACGTGATCAGCGGCTCGCAGCTGGGTCCGTATGGATCTCTCGTGACCCTCGGGCTCACCGGCGGGGGGTCATTGACTGTCGTCTTCGCCTCTCTCCTCCAACGGACGCTGCCGCCCGGTAACGTCATAGGACCTGGCCTCCTCGTCGTCCGCGGTTTTGGGACGCTTCTCGCCGCGGCGTTCCTTGCCGACGTCGGCCCGGTCCGGACCGCGGGTGGGTACCTTCACGTCATCGGCTTCGTCGGCGGGTCGCTGGCGTTCGGCATCGGCCTGTTCTTCCTCGCCGGGCGGATGCGCCTCGATGAGGCGTGGCAGACGCTTGCGCCTTACACCGTCGCCACTGCCCTCGCCTCGCTGGCGATCCTCGGGCTCTTCGTCGGCCTGGGACCGCGATACGTTGGCGACACGACCGCGCCGCTTAGCGCGATCGGTGGGCTCATCCAACGCCTGTTGACGCTCACCACGTGGACCTGGCATCTCGTGATCGGCGCGTGGCTCCTTCTTCGGCCCGCCGCCGTGCCGGCGGAGGCGTAGCGTGCCGAAGCGACTGCCACGCGCGCGCACGCTCAAGGGCGAGCCGACGCTCGCCCACTACGACTCCGGCGGCGGCGCGCCCGGTGAGCCGCCGATCGTGCTCCTGCATCAGAGCCTCGCGCGGTCCGAGGACTGGGAGAACATCTTCCCGCGCCTTGCGACCCGCTACCGCGCGATCGCCTACGACGCCCGCGGTCACGGCAAGAGCGGACGAGCGCCGGACTATTCGCTACGCGCATTCGCCGACGACACGTTGCGGATCCTTCGCGAGATCGCCAAGGAACCTTCCGTGCTCATCGGACACTCGCTCGGCGCGCTGGCCGCGCTCGTCGCGGCGGGCGACGCTCCGGAGCTCGTGCGCGGCCTCGTCCTGGAGGATCCCGCGCTCGGTTATCCCAAGCCGTGGATCGCCGCTGAATACGCGCCGCTACGCGAAGGCATCGCCGCCCAGGATCCCGCCGTGCTCCTAAAGGCCGTTAGCAAGCAGCGCCTGCCCTCGCCGGGTCCCCGGGGGGAGCGCACGTACGGTGAGCTCCGCGGCTTTTACGCAGCAGAGCGCGTGGTCACCTACTTCCGCGACGTCGACCCCGCGTTCATCGACGCGCGAGCGGCGGGCGACGAGCCCGCGGCGGTGCTCATCAGCGACGCGATCGCGAAGGTTCGCGCGCCGGTGCTCGTTCTCGCCGGCGAGCCGCGCTTGGGTGGCGCCGTCGACGATCCCTCCGAGTGGAGGCTCAAGAAGCTCCCGGACGTGACGGTGAAGCGTTTCCCGGGATCGGGTCACCTGCTCCACGGATTCCGTCCGGAGCAGTTCATCGAGAACATCGAGCCGTTCCTGAGAAAACTGCGCGAGACTTAGGAACCGCGACTTCCCCGCTAGAGTTGATTGCGGAAGACCGAAATCTCACCATCGATCCCAGACACCACAAGAATGTCGTCGGGAAGTTTTAGCGTCCAAGCCTCGTAGTTCCGACCCCGGTAGACCAGGAGTCCCGCTCCGCCAGACAGAACGAGCTCGAGCTCTCCGGTGACGAGCAATTGCGCTGACTCGACCACTCGTCCGAACAATCTCAGACTCGGGCCCAATGACGCCCGATCGCTCTCCGGATCGAGCTCCCACTCGCCGTCCAGTGTTAGTCGGAATGATCTTTCAATACGCAAGAGCGCGGATTGCTGACCTCGGCTGAACCTAAGTGACAAAGCACGGTCCACCAAGCACTGGGTGACTTCAAAGCCCAACAGGTTGGAGATCTCGGGTACGGCCGCGTGCGTGCTCATTTCATCGGTCCACGACGCCACCCTCTCATGGCGCCCTAATCGCGAGATCGATCCCGCTCGAACGTCCAGTCTTCAAGCATCACGCTCGGGGGCGGTCGAGCCGACCGCACGCAGGATTGTCTCTAGATCGGACCGCAACTTCGCCCGGTCAGCTCGGGCCAGCAATTCAGAGGGCACGAA
>Ga0209267_1001720_pt1 | contig 14702 bp, 11 predicted proteins | sample GraSoiAngelo_137_FD_185894 | JGI IMG/M metagenome (GOLD analysis project Ga0209267, IMG submission 185894) | Grasslands soil microbial communities from the Angelo Coastal Reserve, California, USA - 14_0929_09_30cm (SPAdes) (version 2) | ecosystem: Environmental > Terrestrial > Soil > Grasslands ... | reverse complement strand
GGGATGCTGCCATGCAGGTCCAGCAGGGTATGCATCTTGACCGCCGCTTTGTGCCGGCGAAACCGGGCCCAGGGAAACAGTGACAGACACAGATCGATGGTGGTGGAATCCAAGGCATACAGGTTTTGATCCAACTCCACGCCCAGGGGATCGTCGGCATACAAGGGGCGCGCGATACCGATAAGAACCTGAGCGAAGTCGGCATAGATTCGCCAGTCGCGCAACTCGTTGGCATCGGCGAGAGTCGACCGGGACACCTTACCGCGGAAACCCATGTGATACAGCTTGCTCTGCATGGAGCGTAGGCAAGCTTCGATATCGCGGAGACTCTCCCTGTAAGTCAATTGTGCGAAACCCATGGCGAGAAACTGATCCCAACAGGAGAAGCTCTTCAAGTAATGATCGCCACGATAACGAGCTACGCACTTTTGAAACTCTTTGTGAGGCAGATGCTCGATCAATTGAGAAAAGACAGTTTGGCCAAGGTTCATGGCCCATTGTCGCTCCGCGACGAAATGCCTCAAAAATGGTCATTTTCCATCCAATCAAATTCAAATCGTTCCCGAATCCAATTGCTATAAGCTCTTCATGGACAATAGATTGCCGGTGGGGACCCAACTTTTCCCCGGACACTAGTGATCGTGGGATTGTTCTTAACGAACCCATCGGCGCGCTGGCGCATCTCCAACTTGGTCGTGCCTATGCAATTCAAAGCGATGGCGTCAAAGCCCGCGCCGCGTACCAGGATTTCCTCACACTCTGGAAGGACGCCGATCCCGACGTTCCTATATTGCGTGAAGCGAAGTCGGAATACGCGAAACTGCAGTAGCTCTGTGACCGCCTTGGAAAATGTCGGCTCTAGGCTTGGTCCACCGAACAACCAGCCTCTCTAACCAATCCACTGCAGAATGAAAACGTCGCAGTGTGGCCTGAGCCGATCAACTCGTGGATTGTCGGCAACCCTTACCTGATTGCGTTACGTCAGAGTTGCCCGTGATCCGACCACAATCGCAGATTGCACCGTGCCGAAATCTCCTGCGAATACTTCGCGACTTATGAGGAGTGATTTAGAAAATCGCTACATCTGCATTTGATTGATTCTGTTTACTTCAGCTTGCCAAATTCAGACTCTGCGACGATGAAGATGGGGATGTCAGAGTCCGCGTCCTTCCAGAGCGTGAGGAAATCGTGACACTTGGCGCGGGCCTTCATGGTGGGCGAGCAGTTGCCCTTTCCCGGTAGCACTCTGCATGATTTTCCATGGAAATCCGGTTCGTACCGCTGAGGAGCGCGAGGTCGTCCAGAATATTTCACGCGACGAGCTTTTTCGCTGTTCTGCAGAAGAATCTTCTGATTCGTAGCCTGGACGTCCCAACACGGTATAGCGTGGAGAAAAATGATTTTATTTCTCTGACCCATCAAAAACATTCGCTTGACTCATAGTGACGCGCAAGCTAGAAGCAAACAAGAGGTTGCAGAAGAAGAAAGTTCGAGCCGGAGGGTGCGGACCACGCATCCGGCACGTGCTTGGTGTGGTACGCGCGCAGGATTGTGGGTGTGCGCCGACGCAGCAACAACCTTGTAAGGTGAACCTATAATGCAACGCGAAACGCTTGCTCAGCCAAACGGATACCGGGTTTCCAGGAGAAGGTTTGTAAGGATTGCCTCGGTAGCTTCAGCTGTGGCATTGGCCCGGATCACGACGGAAGCGGACTTGGCCTTTGCGCAGAGACGGATTGCCAGGGACATTCCTGCCGATGCGATTCTGATCAATGCAAACGAAAATCCCCTGGGACCTTGTATCCAGGCCTGCTCAGCGATGTCGGCCCTCGGAGTCAAAGGCGGTCGATACGAATTCGGGCTGACGCAGGAACTTGTGAAGACGTTCGCTGAAATCGAAGGGCTCAAGCCGGAGTATGTGCGCGCATACGCGGGCTCAAGCGAGCCTCTCCACTATGCGGTGCTGGCGTATACATCTCCCGAGAAAAGTCTGGTTATGGGAGATCCGGCGTACGAGGCTCCGATGCGGGCGGCGTCGTATAGCAAAGCAAGGGTTTTTAAGGTTCCTCTGGCCAAGAATTATGCGCATGATGTCAAGGCCATGGTGGGCGCCGACCCGAATGCCGGTTTGCTCTACATCTGCAATCCAAACAATCCCACGGGCACAACAACGACCCGCGAAGAAATTGAATACGCCCTCGTGAACAAGCCGAAAGGCTCGATTCTGCTGATCGATGAGGCTTACATCCATTTTTCGGATGCCAAGCCAGTGCTGGATTTGGCCGATGCCGATAAGGAAGTCGTGGTTCTGCGGACATTTTCGAAAATTTACGGCATGGCTGGATTGCGCTGCGGGTTTGCGATTGCGCGGCCGGACCTGCTTGCCAGGCTCGAACCTTATGGCTGGAACTCCATGCCCGTGACGGCAGTGGTGGCAGCCACGGCCAGCTTAAAGCACAAGGGCCTGGTTCTCGAAAGGCAGAAGATCAATGCGGACATACGAAACGACGTCTTTTCGTGGCTCGCAACAAACAAATATTCCTTTGTTCCTTCGGAAAGCAACTGTTTCATGGTGGATGTGAAACGGCCAGGTAAGCAGTTCATTGAAGCTATGGAAGCCAAGAAAGTGTACATCGGAAGGGTGTGGCCAGCCTGGCCGACACACGTGAGAGTAACAGTAGGCACAGGGCCCGAGATGGAAGTATTCAAGAAGGCGTTTAAGGAAGCGATGGAGACTCCAGCACTGGCGGTACAGGGACCGCCAAAGAGCGCGGAGTCATGGCGAACGGATCGCCCATACGCGAGTCTTTCTTGAGCGGCTTTCAGAACTAGCGCACCGCTACTTCCCGTCAGGCAGGCCGGAGCCGGAGTTAGTCATTCGGCCAACACGGGATGGGTGTGCTCGGACGGAGGAAAAGCGATGAGAGTCAGAATCATGGCAGTTGCGTTGTTGGCGCTTGTTTCGGGAGTGCCGTGCGTTGCGCAGACGTACTACGGCGGTTTGCGCGGCACGGTGACGGATCCGACGGGCCAGGCCATCGCAGGTGGCACAGTGAAGTTGAAGAATGAGGCCACGAACGTGGAACGCTCCGTGGTTACGAATGTCGCCGGCGAATATGTAATCAGTTCGATAGATCCTGGTTCGTATACCGTTACCGTGATAGCCAGCGGTTTCAAGGCATCGGTTCGCACTGGAGTAGTTGTTTCGACGCAGGAGTTTCTGACGCTGGACTTCGGCGTCCAATTGGGATCGACCACTGATGCAATTCAGGTCACTGAGGTACTGCCCATTGTGGAAAGTTCGAATGCCTCGAACGGTCAGGTGATTGATACGCAGAAACTCTCTGACCTGCCGATTCTCGGCCGCAACCCATTTCTTTTCTCGAAGCTGAATAATAACGTCGCTGCTGTCGGCGATCCGCGATTTAACCGCTTCCAGGATCAAAGCGGGTCATCGCAAATCAGCATCGCCGGCGGACCAATCAGAGGGAATAACTACTTCATTGACAATGTTCCGATCACCGACAGCATGAACCGTGCGGTGATCATTCCTTCCATCGAAGCCACGCAGGAAGTGAAGGTCCAGGCTAACACGTACGACGCGGAGATGGGCCGCACCGGCGGAGGCGTCTTCAATACAACTTTGAAGTCCGGAAGCAACGAATTGCACGGTTCGCTCGTAGGCTATACACGGCAGACCGACTGGCTGGCCAACGGGTTCTTCCAGAACGCCGGTGGAACGCCTCGAGCCGAAACTCCTTTTTACAACTATGGTGGATCGATTGGCGGGCCTGTAATCCTCCCGAAACTCTACAGCGGGCGGAACAAGATGTTTTTCTGGGTGACGGAAGAAGGTTATCGCCAGAGCTCCCCGTTCGGGGACATTTATGCAGTTCCCACGGACCTCGAACGAAAAGGAGACTTTTCAAAAAGCATTGGGCCCGACGGCAAGCCCCTTCAGGTTTTCGATCCCGTGACGCATCAACAGTATCCAGGCAACACCATTCCGCAAACGAGCCTGAACCCCATTGGCTTGGCCATCGCTGCGGTTTATCCACATCCAAACACCGCCACGGCGAGTTTCGGCGCGAACAACTACAACGGAACCGATGTGCTCAAGGATCGCGCGGACGAATCCATTTACAAGCTCGACCACCAGTTTTTCCAGTGGTGGTCGGCCAACGTGTCCTATCTTCACTACGCCAGCAGGGAACCCGGGGGCAATCCCCTGCATACCATCGCCGGCACGGGCAACGTCGACTATTTGCTGTTCCGCAAAGTAGACGCGGTCAATTGGAACAATACATTCCTGCCGAGTCCTACGATGGTGGTGACTGTGGGCTACGGTTTCAACCGCTTCCCGAACAACTCTCTGGATAGTTCAGCCGGCTTTGACCAGACCACGCTTGGGTTTCCATCGTCATACGTCAGCCAGCTGCAGAAGAAGTCTTTTCCCGTGGTGAATATGACCAACTTCGCATCGCTGGGAGGTTCGAACTCCGGCCCTTCGGTCTTTTATTCTCGAAGTGTCGTGCTTGGCGTTTCAAAGTATCTCGGCAAACACAATCTGAAGTCCGGCTTTGTTTTTCGGTCGATCAGCGTGGACTTCACGGACTTATCTAACGGCAATGGCTCGTTTAACTTTGCGAACGATTTCGTGTCATCAAATGATCCACTGCTGAATACAAAGAAAGGACCGATGACGGATCTTGTCAATCTGCTGACCGGATATGCTTCGAATGGTTCTTCAGTTACTCAGACAATCCACTTGGCAACCAACGCTCCCTACTACGCTGGCTATTTCCAGGATGACTACCGTCTCACCACCAAACTGACGTTGAACCTGGGGTTGCGCTACGAATGGGAAGCTGGACTGAGCGAGCGAAGCAACCACTACACCGTAGGGTTCGATCAAAACGTCACCAACCCGTTGCAGGCGACCTCGGGCGTTACAACTAAGGGCGGCATCGAATTCGCCGGCCAAAACGCGTATCCGACAACATGTTGTGATTACAGCAGAAAGAAATTTGGCCCGAGGATCGGAGCCGCCTACGCCCTGAATCCTAAGACAACGACACGGCTAGGCTACGGTACGTTCTACGCGCCGAGCGCTTTTACCAGCAGCTCTGCCTTCGCTCCCGGCTATTCCCAGGCCACCACGTATGTCTACTCGAACGATGGCGGGAAAACCCCTGCCGGTAGTCTGAACAATCCTTATCCCGGCGGCGTCCTTGCGCCATCTGGAAATGCCAACGGTTATCTGACGGGAGTTGGAAGCAGCGTTACGACCTGGTATCAAGGCTCGAAGTCTCCCATCGTGCACCAATATTCTTTCGACATTCAGCGCGAACTGCCCGATCAGATCGGAGTTCAGATCGGCTACGTGGGCTCTCGCTCAAGGCATCTTATGCCTGGAAATTCGATGAATACAGCCAACATAAATCAATTGCCCGATCAATATCTCGCTTTGGGACTGGGAACGATCGACCAATTGGCAGCTAAAGTAAGCAACCCTTATTATGGAAACGGCGGAACTGGGGTGATAGGCAGCCAACAGGTAGCCTATAACCAGTTGCTCCGGCCCTTCCCCGAGTTTGCTTCCGTCAACCTTAACAATTACACAGCGCATGCGAAATATGATGCGCTCATCATAAAAGCTCAGAAGCGCTTCAGCCACGGTCTGACCTTCCTCTCCACCTATACGTGGTCCAAGAGTGAAGACACCACCTGGGCCGCTTCTAACTTCCTCAACGCTTCGAAAAGCGCTCCGCAAGATGTTTACAATCTCGATGCCGAATGGAGCCGCTCAGTGGTTGACCTTCCGCACCGATTAATCGCAGCGGTTACGTACGACTCGCCGCTTGGGAAAAACAAATTGCTGCCCATCAACAACTCTGTGTTGAACTTTTTTGTGGGCAACTGGAGCGTCAACGCCATCACGGTTATTCAGACCGGATTCCCGCTGGCGATCTCTCAGAACAGCAACAATAATCGGGCGATCGGCGGGGGCTTACAGCGCCCGAATACAGTCGCCGGCGTTAATCCGTGTTCCGGCGGATCACCGGAAGATCACGCCGGTGCTCTTGCGCTTACAAGCCCTTACCTCAATCCCGCCGCGTTCGCAGCGGCGTCCACATACACTTTCGGCAACGCTCCGCGCACCATCGGCTGCCTCTCGCCCGGCTATGAGAATTGGGACATTTCGGTCTTCAAATCGTTCCCGGTTCGCGAACGCGTCACGTTTCAGTTTCGCGCCGAGGGGCTTAACGCGTTCAATACGCCGCAGTTCCGGGCGCCAAATACCGCAGTCGGCAATTCAAACTTTGGCGCGATCACGCAGCAGGCGAACTTTCCGAGATATCTCCAGCTCGGGGGAAGAATTACGTTCTGATCTCTGCGCAAATTTGAAGATGAGGGAAGTCAAGCTGCAGCGACTTTAGCTTTGAGTTAGGAAAATGACGACGCGACGCGCCTTTTTGATGCAAGTAGGCCAGGTGGGCGGCTTCGGCGCCGCTTACGTGATGATGCAATCCTTGGGTCTGTTGCCCCTTCCCGAGGCGGCGGCCAGTAAGGTCCGTCTTGCGGAAGGTTCCGGCCAGGGAAAGCATGTCGTGATTCTCGGCGCCGGAATTGCCGGCATGGTGGCGGCCTGGGAACTGCAGAAGGTCGGCTACCGCTGCACGATCTTGGAGGCTCGTGATCGCGCCGGCGGACGCAATTGGACGATTCGAAACGGTACCCGCGTCGAAATGACCGACGGCACAACACAAACCTGCAGCTTTGAGGATGGCAACTACTTCAATGCCGGCCCGGCACGGTTGCCGTCACAGCACGTGACGATGCTTGGTTACTGCCGTGAACTCGGTGTGCAGCTGGAAGTGGAGGTCAACAGCTCACGCAGTTCGCTGCTGCAGAACGATACATTCAACGGGGGCAAAGCCGTGCAGCAACGGCAGCTTGTCAATGACACGCGTGGCCATGTCGCCGAGCTTTTGGCCAAGTGCATCAAGCGCAGTGCGCTCGATGAAGAGCTGACCAGCGATGATAAGGAGCGCATGCTGGTGTTCCTTCGCAAGTATGGTGATCTGTCTCCGGATTACTTCTACCAAGGGTCGCCACGGTCGGGCTACAAAGTTATGCCTGGAGCCGGCAACGAGCTCGGCGTGCCGCGTGATCCTCTGGACATGCGTGCGCTGCTGGATGCCAATCTTTGGGACGGCCTGCTTTTCGAAGAGATGTTTGACATGCAGGCCACGATGTTCCAGCCCGTCGGCGGAATGGACCGAATCGCAGCCGCATTCGAAAAGAAGATTTCGAGCTGCATTCGTTTTAACTCGACCGTCGAGCAGATTCGGAAAACATCCAAGGGTGTGCGTATCGGCTATCGGGACCGAAAAACAGCTGCGACGGCCGCCGTTGACGCAGACAGCTGTATCTGCGCAATGCCGCTCTCGATTCTAAAGACTATCGATGCGGATTTTTCTTTGGATTTCAAGCAAGCCATCGACGCCGCGACCTACGATTCCGCGTACAAGATAGCCTGGGAATCTCGCCGATTTTGGGAGCAAGATTACAGGATCTATGGAGGTATCTCTTTCCCGAAACAGATGGTTGGCGTGGTGTGGTATCCGAGCGCAAACCTGTTCGCCGAAAAAGGAATCATCGTGGCAGGGTATTCCATAGAGAACGGAACGGAATTTGCGATGCTTGATCTCCCGGGCAAGCTTGCCGCGTCGCGGCAAGCAGTCGAGCGCCTTCATCCCGGGTGCTCAAGCGAATTAGCCAAACCTGTTTATGTCTCCTGGGGACATATTCCGTACAACTTGGGATCATGGATCAGCCATCGGGGACCAAAGGCCTCCGCGGCCGGTTATGATCGGTTGCTCGAACCGGATGGTCCGATCTGTATGGCCGGAGACCATGTTAGTCATATTGTCGGATGGCAAGAAGGCGCGGCTCTGTCGGCACATCGCGCCGTGTCACAAATCAGCCAGATGTAGATGATCTGAGTATCCATTCCAATGGAAAATAACCGTCAGGGCGAAATCATCGGGTACCTGGGATGAAGGCAGGCTGATCACCAAGCGTTCGACAGCGCGACCAAGACCAAGGACTCCGGGATCGGCAGGCTCTACCGAATCTTGACTCATCGCGGCAGCTTCGGCCTCGGCCCGAACCTCGCGCCTCCGTAGCAAATCGACTGTGCCTACCGAAAATTCGGAGCGCCCAAGGGTCGAAGGTATTCTTCCAGACGAACCGCAACGGTCGATGGGCGTGCGGAGCGTGCTTGAATCTGGTGAACCAAATTCGCTGTGATGTGCACCTGTGCGCGAGCACTCTTCGGACTAGAAAGTCGGAAAGCCAATACCGGCAGGGTTGATTCTGGCTCGTTCAGGCAGCCCGTCGTTCGTAGCGGTGGTGCAGTCCGCCGACGAGGGGTAGCGCTACGACGGATCCCATTTCGGGCGGGTGAATCGCTCGTGGCTGCGGTGCGTCCTTCCCCAACGAAAGATGTGTTCTCCATCGGTGATAGTAATCGAAATAGGAAGTGAGAGTTCGTCGTAGCGAGGTTTCATGGAACACGATCATATGATCGAGGCATTCGCGACGAAGGGAGCCAATCACCCGCTCGATATAGGCGCGCTGCCAAGGCGAGCGCGGTGCAGACAGGACTTCGCAAATGCCCATGTCTCGCACGTGTTCTCGGAAGTCATCGCCAAAGATCGCATCGTGGTCGCGCAGGAGGTAGCGCGGGAGTTGCCCCAACAGTGCCTGCATCGTTCCTTTTGGAGTGTCTACGCTATCAAGCATCGGCGCGTGGCTGTGCCTCAAACGCCGCATTCGCCGTGATGGGTCACGCCTATTCTGGCCGAACACCTTTGAGGCGGCGCGGTATTGGCAGGTACTCCACTGTCGGCTGGTGCCGGACCGGTTGCGGATACAGGCTCATCAAATCCAGAAACTCGGCCGGAATATTGCTCCGGACCGGAAGGCCGAAACTCGTGGCCCCCTCGAAGGTAATGGGATGGTCGTGTGTCCAGGTTCCCTGGGACAGAAGTCGCGTAAGTTCCTCTAATTTCTCCAGCGGAATCTTGTCGGCTAAAAGTTCGCGGACGCTCTCCCGCACCTGGGCGATCGCCTTTTCAGCCTGATCCGCCATGACGTGAAGCTTCTGCGTCCCACAGGATATTTTCCTGTTGGCGCGGGCAATTGAAGCTCGACAGTCCTATGCTGGCCACTGAGGGCAACAGTTGCCGAAATTACGATGGCGAGTGAAGCAACAAACTTGCTACAAGCCACGCTTTTTCCCTACTTTTGCAGCGATAGATGGATTGCCACAAGCTTCCAGGCGCCGTCCCGTTTGTTGTAGACAAAAGTGCCATTCATAACTTGACCGTCAGCCGCGGTCGACTTGAGGCGGGCCATGAGGACGGCGGTATCTCCGTACAGACGCACCATCGGGCTATCAAGATCGAAGACAGGCAGCCGTTGAACTGCTTGCGCAGGATCGTCCGGCACGAGACGCTCTTTCGTGAGCACGTCCCCAGCCGGCGTAGTGATGATGCAGCGCGGGTCCATGATGGCGTTCAATCCGGCACGGTCACCCTTGCTGACGTTCTGCAACCAGCTACGGGTGGCTTGGAGCACCTCGTCTTGGGCAGTCGACTGGATCTGAGCGAAAGCGCTCCCGAGCATTAGGAAACATGCCACAACGGTTCTGCGGATAGTCATACCTGAACCTCCTCGCCTACGCGACGACTACGAAACGAACTGTAGCCCGCCCGAAGTTCGGCTCAATTTCCACCATTGCGTTGTGATCCTATTCTCCGCGTGATGAACTGGACGCATTTCGACAGTGCCGGGCCCAGTCAGCTTTAACTCAAACGCCGCGGGATTCCGGGGATCTCCCTCGTCACCGATACTCAAGACAACATTCGTGCCAGAGACCTGCGCATCTACGATTTTGTCCAACACTTGCTCTTCCTCTACGCGAGTAATCCGGCCCTGGTCGTCTTCCGCCAGGCTGACACTATGCAGACATGTGCCTGTCAACTTTCCTCTATCTTCCTTCATGGTGAGCGTCACAAAGGTCTTTCCCTGAAACTGTGCCGTCCAGGTACCGACAAACGGCTTCAGGTCGGCAGCCTTGTCGTTAGGCTGTGTGACCTGCAGGGCATAGGTAGAAACTGCAATGGCGGTGACAGCCAGAAGAGCTGACGCAACAGCGGCTAAGACAGTTCTCAATCGCTTGCCGGCTGGCTTGGTTTTGTCGAGCAGGGTCATGACGCGCACCTCCAGGGTGTTCGTATCGAACAGGTTCAGGGCATAACTTGATCCAGAAGGAGACGGATTCTCGCAGAGGGACTGGGCAATATTAAGCAGCGAACGGGCATACACTGCGCGGTTAGCGACGCGCGCGGCGGCCATCTCATCGCATACAAGTTCGCGCGTCTGTCCAATCCGGCGCTTAATCATTGTCGCAGCGGGATGAAATGAAATCGGCAGTGAAAGCAGTTCGTAGACCAGGTTCAACCCAAAGTCGTGACGCCGGATATGGGCAAGCTCGTGGCAAATCGCTGACGAAAATTCCGCATCCGTGACGCCGCCGAAGAACTTCTCTGGAAGGATGATGACTGAGTGACGCAAGCCGATCGTTAACGGGCCTGCAGTCTCAGTAGAGCAGAAGATTGGAATGCCGGAGCGGCCGAAAGCCGCAGCGGATCTCTCCACAACCTCAGCCAACCGATCGGGCAGTGGACGGACGTGCGAAGCCGCACGGAATCGCATCGTTCTCCGCCACGCCCAACCCAGGCGGGCCAGACTGTAGATGCAAGATACGGCGAAACCGCTCGTCAGAAGCCAGGCGACGAACGGGACGAAGGAGAGGGGTTGTCGATGGGTCCCTCTGCCGAACCAAGAGAAGATGTGGGTCGAGCCGTTGGAAATCGAACTTGGGATCTCGCCATGAAACTGCTTCGCTGCGGTCGCCGCCGCGCCAAGCCCGCCGACAGCGCTTCCTAAGCTAAGCAACGGCAACAGTGTGCTAAGAAGGAGCGCCGCCACCCATAAGCGATGTGTGTATTCAGACGGGGTCCGGCGCATGAGTCTCGCGCACAAGGCAGCGGCAATCGCCACCGCAGGAACTTGCCACACGGCGTTCACGAGGTAGGTCATAAGCAAGCCGCTAATCTCGTTCACGATCACCCTCCCGTACCGCAGTTAACTGCGTGTCAACAAGTTCACTCAATTCCTGAATCCTTTTTGCATCCAGTTTCCGAGTTTTCACCAGGCTCATAACCAAACCCTCCACAGACCCGCCGAACAGACGATCGATGAGGTCGCTGACCGCCTGGCTTGCCGCCTTTTCGCGGCTTATCACCGGTGCGTAGATGTATGCCTTCCCCCGCAACACGCGTTTCACCCTTCCTTTTCGGTGGAGCACGTTCAACATGGTTTGCACGGTCGTGTACGCCAGCTTTTCACCTGACAACCGCTCTTGAACTGCTTGCACCGGGGCAGGGCCGATGTCCCACAAAACTTTCATGATTTGCAATTCAAGCCGCGTGAGCTGCTGTGGAGGTTTTCGGAGGGGAGCCATCCTTGATCTCCTAAATGATTAGGAGACTAAAATGCGTGAGCACCGTTTGTCAACTAAGAAGTTAGGAGATTCGTCGGATTGGTCCCGAGAAACGCTCTCGCCCGCACTTGACTAGCGGTTCGTCGACAAACCTTACCTTGGGATTACTTCATGTTAGCCCGTCACTCGGGCGCAATATCGAAAGGGGTCAGAGATTGCCTGTGAAGGACATCCTTGCACGTATTGCTGACTGTGCGGCCAAGTTCCTTCTGGCGATCTACTAGGAAAGTCGTTCCTCGGTCGGACGAGAAGCGTTGGTTACATTGGATTAGAAGTGCTAAGGCGGGAAATTCATGCGGCGAAGCAGGTCGTCAAATCGCGGGTCGGGGCGCAAGCCATCGAACTGAGGTTCGGTTTTCAGCGATACCATCCACGCGTCGCGCCCACGGTAGCCAGTTTCCAGCCAACGAAAGGCATCCTCTTTCTTGCCCAGGGCAGCGAAGACCCGGCCGACAAGATACGGCGTCACATATCTGTGCTTTGAAGGTTCCTTCAACTGCTCCAAGATCTTCCGCGCCTCGTTCTCGCACCCAGCGGCCGCATAAGCCTGACCGAGAAAGGCGACGCCAACCGTCGCCTCCTGTGAAAGTTCAAGGCCCTTTCGCATTTCGGCGATCGCTGGCTCGTACATGCGGTTATAGAGATAGGTAAGCCCAAGCCCCCAGTGGCCCTGCGGAGAGTTGGGATCGAGCTCGATTGCCTTCTCGAACTGCTCGCTAGCTTGATCGTGGCGGCGTGCGCGGTTATAGACAACCCCCAAGCCAAAACGGAAAACGCTGGAGTATGGATCCAGTCGAATGGCCCGTTTGAGCTCGGTGCAACCCTCCTCGTAACGTCCCATCATGGCCAGACACCATCCAAAATTATGGTGCGCTATTGCATAGCGCGGGCTCAGCTCAAGGGAGCGTTCAAATGCTCTTTCAGCGGTTAGGAAATCGTAGTCATAGTGTGCGGTGGCGAAGGCTAGCGATGCATGGGCTTCCGCCAAGCCAGGGTCTAGCTCAAGGGCCTGGAGCGCCAGCGCCTTGGCCTTGCCACAACCCTCATTGGGAGGAACAAGACTCCATAGAGCAAGAACCGAGAGGCAATCGGCAAGGCCTGCGTAGGCGGCCGCATAGGCCGGATCTTTGGCGATCGCTTGCTGGAAGTATTGGACAGCTTTGGCGAATCCTTCGCCGCTGCGTCTGTTCCAGAAGTAACGGCCCTTTAAATAGGCTTCGTACGCTTCGGGGTCGACCGGGTGGATCTGCGCGAAGTGTGCCTGCTCCTGTGGTGTTAGTTTGACCTGCACTTCTCGTTCAAGGGCCCGAGCTACGTCCGATTGTAGGGCCAGGACATCGTGCAGATCGCGGTCGTAAGTCTCGGCCCAGAGATGGGTGTCCGTGAGCCCGTGGACCAACTGCGCCGAGATGCGCACTTGATCGCCGGAACGAAGCACGGTTCCTTCCACGATGGCGTCTACTTTTAGCTCTCTGGCAATTTCGGGGAGCGGCCTGTGGACACCCTTGTAGTGCATCGCCGTGGTCCGCGAGACCACGCGCAAAGGGCCGATCTTCGCCAGGCTAGAGATGAGGGCCTCGGTCATGCCGTCGGCAAAATATTCCTGCTCAGGGTCGCCTGAAAGATTCTCCAGCGGGAGAACTGCGAGTGACTCGATGCGTGGTGCGCTGGTTTCAATGCTCCCGACGAAGCGATAGCCTTTCCTGGGCAGTGTTTCGATGTAGCGCGGCGTTTCAGCTGTGTCACCCAGAGCTTCTCGCAATTTCTTGATGGCGTTGTAGAGACCCTGCTCAAAATCGACGAAAGTATCCGCGGGCCAGACCCTTTTCCGTAGTTCTTCCCGCGTGACCACTTTTCCGGGGTGGTCCAATAGCATCTCCAAAATCTGAAACGGCTGTTTTTGCAATCGGACCTTCTGGGCTTGCTTGCACAGCTCTCCCGCCTGCAGGTCCACCTCGAACGCATCGAAGCGTAGCGTCACTCTGGATTGCTGGATCGTGCTCATTGAGGCCAACACCTGCTTGTCTGCAGAGTCTATCACTTCTGCGGAAAAGCGAATGGCCGCCCAGTCTACGGGGCCATTCTTACGCGAAGAAAGAAAACAGACAAAGAACAGACGCCGATTATTGACCGGCTGAGTCGTTCGCGCGAGCCTCCACAGCATCGGCACAGCCGAGTAGAGGATCGAAGGGGACAAAACCATGAACTGCAAAATGAGGAGAACCGGAATTCTTGGCTGGATAGCGATCCTGCCCCTGAGCCTCAGTCTTGGGGCTTTGCGGAGCGCAGCGGTGACCTTGCCGTGCACCCAACCCGTCATCCAAAGCATAGGTTCCCCGGATACAACGATCGTATCGGCCATAGAACAGTCGGACGCGGTCTCATACTGTGACGTGCGCGGCTACGTGACCACCAATAATCCCGGGCCGAACCAGGTCAATTTTGAACTCGGCCTACCAACGGCATGGAACGGCCGGTTCCTCTTCATCGGAAATGGCTCCTTCGCAGGCAGCTTCGACTGGCCAGCGGTCCTTCTCGACGCATTCAACCCCTTCCCCTTTACGACGGAAGTTAGCGCGGGCTTTGCCACAATCATGACGGATACCGGGCACCAAGGCGCGGGGAATCTGCCTTTTCTTGACGGCAGTTGGGCGCTCAACGAGCCGGCCAAGCAGGACGATTGGCTCTTCCGAGCAGTACACGTCAGCGGCGCGACGGGCAAGACGATTGTCCGGGCCTTCTATGGCGCGACCGTTCACTCGTACTTTGCAGGCTGCTCGGACGGCGGTCGCGAGGGTTTGGTGGAAGCCGAACAATATCCGGCCGATTTCGATGGCATTGTTGCCGGTGATCCCTTTCTCGGGGATGCGGTCATCGGGTCTAACTGGAACGAGAAATACCTCACCGCCACACGGGACAACTACATTCCGCCGGACAAACTGGCCCTCGTGGATGCGGCCGTGATGCAGAGCTGCGATGCTACGGACGGAGTGCTGGACGGCCTGATCCAGGACCCGCGTAGGTGCAACTTCGATCCCGTAAGTCTATTGTGCACCCATGGGGA
>Ga0209267_1001712_pt1 | contig 14751 bp, 10 predicted proteins | sample GraSoiAngelo_137_FD_185894 | JGI IMG/M metagenome (GOLD analysis project Ga0209267, IMG submission 185894) | Grasslands soil microbial communities from the Angelo Coastal Reserve, California, USA - 14_0929_09_30cm (SPAdes) (version 2) | ecosystem: Environmental > Terrestrial > Soil > Grasslands ... | reverse complement strand
CGGCTTTTACGTTTCTTGTATCCGAAGAAACCCCGAAAGCTTTCGGGGATGATCTCGGCAACCCGCCACGGCGGGCAAGCTTTGCGGGGCACCAGCTAGCGCACGCGCGAACGCGGGAAATATCCGTGGTCGTTTTCTGAAAAAAGTCAAGGTTTCGAAACTTCGCCTCGCTGTTTCCGTAGAAAGGATTAAGGGGCAAGCGACACTGGTGAGCGCTGCCGCCAAATCGGGTTGACGTGCGAATAAAAGTTCGCTCTTTATGTGATCTTTGTCATTCTCGGCCCGTGAGCGGCAATCTTTATTGCTTGCGCACCCCGGTCACCTTCATAGGGCCGTACGATTATCTTTGAACATGCTGGCGAAGCCAAATAAGACGGTGATTGAAGGAACTGTTCGAGCGATCGTACCAGCAAGCGAGGGTCAGGGACACGAGATCGAAATCGAAGTGTATCGTAATCTCTCGCGTGGGCGAAGTGACGACTTTATCCAGCCCGCAGAGGGGCAGTCCCTAATTCTCTTTGCGGCCCAAACGCCGGATGTGACGATTGGCGATCGCGTTCGTGTGCAAGCGCGATTGCTGGCCGGTCCGTCCGGCGAGCGGACAGTTCTCGAACAACTCGATCCCCTGTCCGACCAGGCTTGATAGGGAGCTAGACCTCTGCCTGCAAGGTCACGATACCTCCACTCATTGCGATATTTGTAAGCACTACGCGTGAAGGAGAGCCCATATTTGCTCGTGTTGATGGCGTAGTGTTGTCGTCAAGGGCCGCGACACATTTATCGCCAGGGAAAAGATCCCCGCCATCGCCTGAATTCTTGAGTAATTCTAGATCCTTTTTTCCATCCGCCTGTAGGAGTGCCACGAGATAGGCGAGTGGATTGTCATTGTTTGATTGCCGCTCGTCGATATGCCAGACGGCAAGGCCTGAACCCGGAAGCGCTGCATCGAGAGCTTTGGCCTGACGATTCTCGAGAAGGAAATATTCCGGCCCGGTTGCGCCTTTTGTCCAAAGTCGGTAGCACTCCGTCTTGTTTACCTCCAGCATATCGAGTTGCAGCAATTTTTTTTCGGTAACCACCCTCGGCTTAATCCAACCGAGTCTCGAGAGACACCAACACGACATTCGCGCGGGACGATTTCCTTCGCCTCCCCAAGACCCACCTGCCATGAGGCACCAATCACCAATTCCATGAGATCGAAACGTCGTGTCGTAGAGATCGGGCAATCCAAGTAGGTGACCGAATTCGTGCGAAAAAACACCGACGCGCCCGTCTTCCGGTTCGGTGCAATAGGCAAACGCTTTGACTCCCTGATTTACGAACGGCTGCGGAAGGGTCCACTTATGCGACCAGATCATGTTCTTTCGCTTCGTGGGATTTGGTTCCGCCTCCGCACCCCCGCCAGCATGGATCAGAAAAATCGCATCTACAAACCCGTCGTTGTCCGCGTCAAAGCGCGCCAGGTTGTCGTTCCGACAAAAAATCGTCAAGGCATCGTTCAGCAGCCCCGGCGTGTTTTGGGGATAATTACTTCCGGTGCCGCTTTCGGTTGCGCTGTAATAGCTGTAAGGCTGGGGCGCCCGCACGTAGCCGATGACTTCCCCGGTTAAGTCCAACGCGCCGTAGGAAAGTTGTCGGTAAAAATTCGTCATCGAATTAGGGTTCGCTTTGTCAAAGAGTAGTCTCTCGAAATCCTTCGGCCGCCGCATTCCGTAGTTGTCGGAAAAATCGACCAGCAGTGCAATGGCGTGGAGTTTCCGTTTTTCCAGTTTCTTCGACTCGACTGAAGCGACCGCCGCTTCTGGAATAACGGGCGCCGAAGCAGGTTCAGCGGTGGAGAGTTCGTAAGGGAAAAGAATTCCGTCATTGAAGCCGGCCCGCCCGACGGGACTAGTCGCGACGATCCCCATGCGCCGCGCGATTTGCAGCTCATGAGTGGAGACAATGTTGTGCTCCTCAAGCTGCTTCGCGATATTTCTTAAGACTTTGGGATGCGCTGTACAGGTTGTCGCGCCGAGAGCGCGCATTTGCGATTCCCCTTGCGTCAAGGTTAGACAGATCCTCCGTGCACCCTACTTAATCCCCGTAATTCACGTATTAAACTCCCATTGGCATGAGGGGTTTCGCACTATTTCCATCGAATCTAGCCCGGTGGTACCGTGCTAATGGTCCAGTCGGTGATCCCAAGTCTTGCATGGCGCCTTCGTCTCATTGGACGGAAACGAGAAAGGCTCGATCCAGCAGGGCAAACTCGCTGATCTGCATTTAACGTTTCTTGTATCCGAAGAAACCGCGTCGGCGGATGATCACGCTCGCGACGTGAATCGTTGAATCGTTAAAGCCTTGAAGCAGTGGAGTCCATGTGCTGGGAGCCGCCGCCGTCTGCTGAGAGTGACCGTTTGAACTTGCAGGATTCTGTTGTCGATCAGGGTTTGGAGGGTTCCGAACTCTCTTTGTACACAAATGGGACGTGGTCGGGCGTGAGGATTGTATCTCGGCTGCTTCCCGCATCGCTCGACCGCTAAGCACTCCGCCCGGTCGTGAACCCAACCCACCGGCCATGTCGCTCGCCCCAGTCGCTCCATTGAAACTCGCTCGTTTCCCTGTCTCGCTCGTCGCCACCTCGCGACTTTACCTTCTATGTCGCTTACCCCAGTCGCTCCATTCGCTGCGTGACTCGTTGAAACGCTAATCGCATTTCAGTACCACCTTTGGCTCGCGTTTGATCCGCCTTCGCTGGGCTTCGGCGCGACAAGTGGTTGAGACTTTGGTCAGCTAAGCGTAGGCGAGTTTTCCACGCGGCTCAGGAATTGGACGGCCAAGTTTGCGTGCAGTCTCGATCCATTCGTCGATGACAACCTCGGCGTTTGCGACAGCCTTTGCGTACGTTTGTCCGTCGGCCATGCAGCCGGGCAGTTCGGGAACTTCGACAACAAAACTGTCGTCGTCCTTGCTCCAGTAAATGATGAGTTCGTAGTGCGCTCTCATTCGATGTCGATCTTATACTTTAAAACCAGTTCGCGCACCTGTTTTACTTGATATGGCTTCGCCTTTCCGTTGCGCGGTTGCACATTGACGATCTCAACAACTCCCTCTTTGTAATAAATCCGATGACTTCCTTTTCCAGAACGCGATTGAAAGCCGGCGCGCTCCAAGATGTAGCAAAGGTCATTGAAAGCGAAATTATTGTCTGATTTTCCGCTGAGAATCTTCGTGGCCAGCTTTTCTGCTTTGCTCATGCAATGCGAATTCTAGCGGTGCATCACCGATGGTGACAAGAGGTTCAAACCCCGAACGCTTTCGGGGTCGATACCGAATCGCGCTTTCCAGCCATTATCGCTCGTGACTCACCGGGGCGCATGAAACGAGGAACTTGCCCTACGGGGCACGGGAATGCATCGTCCCGGCGTGGTGGCGCTGGTGATCGGCGGCTTTGGGTTAGCGGTCCTCGCGATCGTCGTGAGCTCGTTGCGAGAAGCGGCGGCCATGAAGCGCTGGCCGGTGGCGGAAGGCCGGGTGTTGTCGGCGAAGGTGGAGAAGTACCGGGAGAGTGTCAGCCGTGGGATCGGAGGCCCTCGGGACCGGATGACGCTCTATCGGCCGGTGCTGCTTTATGAGTACGAGGTCGCGGGAAAACGCTTCCGCGGCAGCCGGATTGCGCAAAGTCCGGGGCTGGACCGGGGCGTGCCGGAGTTTGCGGAGAAGGTGGTGGAGCGTTATCGGAGCGGGAGCGCGGTCGCGGTGCGCTACAACCCGAGACGGCCGGATGAGTCGGTGCTGGAACCGCGGGTGCCTGGCAGCTGGATATTCGGAGCGGCGATCGGTGTCGCGCTGCTGCTGCTGGCGGCCTACACTTACCATAGAGGGAGATAAGGCGCGGGAGCCTTGGGCTTCCATCGATCAGGGTTCGGAGGGTTCCGAACTCGCTTTGTAAACGAATGGAACGTGGTCGGGCGTGAGGATCCGGGCGATGTCGCGGACCATGACGCTTGCAACGCCTTCAACCGGTTCCTTAGCCTGGTAGTTTATCCACGCAACGATCGTCGTGCCCGTCGCCGGCGAGTAGTAATCCGCAGTGTTGTAACCGGGTAGCGCGCCGGTGTAGCCGTACCAACCTTCGCTGCACGTAATTCCCAGACCAAAGGAAGTGTTGCCCAGAAATGGGATGCAGTTGATGAGATCCTGGTACGTCCCGGGTCCACAGGTCTTGCCGGTGGCGTACAGCTCGATCCAACGCCTGATGTCGTTCATATCTGAAATCATCGCGCCGGCCGATCCCATGAATGCGACAGGAATCGTGTTGCTGATGTCTTCCCAGTCACCTTGCTTGTCGAGATGGTAGCCGTGCACCCACGGGCTCGGCATGGCTTGTGTTTCCGGATAGGATGTCTGCGTCAATCCGAATGGTTCCAACAGTCGTTTGCGGATCTGGTTTCCAACGCTGTCTTTCGTGATCTCTTCGATGATCATCCCGATAAGCAAGTAGTTGGTGTTGCTATAACGATAGCCTTTTCCAGGCGGAAAGTATGGTTTCTGCTGCATCGCCCATGCGACCAGCGTCCGTGGGTTGAAGTCCTTCGGGACTTTCATATTCAACGCCGCGAACTCCGGGGTAGCGTAGGCTTCGAAGAGGCCGCTGCGCATATTGCAGAGCTCGCGCACGGCGATGCCCTCGCCATTCGGTATGGTAACCCCCAGCGGGAAGCGGCTGAGCGGGTCGTCGAGACTGAGTTTTTTTTCTGCTACCAACTGGAGAAGGACGCTAATAACGAACGTCTTCGTATTGCTGCCGATGCGGAAATGATCAGCCGGAGTGAGAGGCAAGTTCTTTTCAAGATCGGCGTCGCCGAAGGCACGGATGAAGCTGCCTCCGTTGGAATCCCAGACGCCGATCAGAGTGGCTGGAACGGGCGTGCGGCCGCCGTAGTGTTTGCGATCTTTTTCGACGGCTGCCACGATCGCGGATTGAACGGATGGATCCACCACCGAGCGCGCCACCTGGGTAGAGTCCGGGCTCGGTACAGGCGGAGGCGGATCGTCCGGTGCGAGGTACGTGCCGATCGATCGGAACAGCCCGTCACTGGAATTATGGTAGCTCCCCTCCGAGTCGAATGCTTCCGGGGCGTAGGTTACGAACACGGCGATGGCGATCTTCTTGGAAGGGAGGTACGCTTCCGTCGCGCTGTAGCCGCCGAGCATCGGGTTCTGCAACAACCACAATCCCGAGCGCACAATGCCAAGGCCGTAGTTGTATACGTTCGTTTGCGTTCCGCAGGAGGGCGCGCAGTTGTCCTGCTTTTTTCCGAACCCGAGCAGGTGTGGGCCGGTCATGGCTTCGTAGCTGGGCTTCGACAACAACGCGCCGCTGCCAACTTTGACTGCGGTCGTGGCCATATCGTCGATGTTCGTCGTCTGGTTCGCGCCGATCGGTGTGCCCCATTGCGAATTCCAGAATGACGATTCTTCGTAGAACGGAATGTTCGCAGGGATTTTGAGCGCGGACCGACGCTCGGAATCGAACGCGTGCAGGACCGGACTTGGGATTTCGGAAGTCTGCGAGGCGGTGGTGTTTTTCAGGCCCATCGGGTCGAGCACTTTTTCTCGCAGGAGTACGTCCAGCGGTTTGTTGCCGATCTTCGAAAGAATCTCGCCGAGGAGCATGAAATTCGTGTGCGAGTAACTCCAGTTGGTTCCCGGATCGAATTGAATGGAGCGAGCGAACGCGTACTTCATTCGCTCGTCGAAGGTCCAGATGTGAAACGGATCTGCGATGAAGGCGGCGAGCCATTTCGGATCGGTTTCGTAGTCGGGATAACCGGAGGTCTGGTTCGCCAGCATTTTCAAGGTGACCTTGTTCGCTTCCGGCAACGTCGGCATCCAGCGATCGATCGTGTCGTCGAGCTTGACCTTGTGCTCGTCCACGAACTCCATGAGCAGCGTGCCCAGGTAAGAGAAGGCGACGGCTCCGTTGCGGAAATGCATGGCCGTAGTCGCCGGCACGCCGGTCATCGACTCACCGAACGCCTGACTGATGATGACCTTATCGCCCTGCGTGACCTTGACGATCACCGCGCGCAGGTGCTCGGTCTTCATGGCTTTCTGAATGATCGTTGTGATGGCTGATGACTGTGTCGGCTGCGACGTTTCCCCGGAGGCCGCACGCGTGTTGAGAGCGACCGCTGCTAGGCCGAGTGAAAGAGCGAGCACTGCTCGCAGACGGCAAATCACAATCATCGCGAGTTTATTTCATTTTTCGCTGTTGCCGCGTGATTCGTTAAATCGTTAAAGCGTTGAATCGGAAAGAGCTGATTTCACGAAGCGAGAAGTGAGCGGACGGAAATGTCTTCGTTCACATCTTCCCAGTGAATTCCAACGCCGCGACCAATGAGTCGCCAATTCGCGCGCTGTTTCGGCGTGGCACGAAGTAGCCGCGCGAACCAGGCCAGTGGCGCGGAGACGCGACGACCGTCAACGAGCGTGACAATCAATTCGTCGTCGGTGCACTTAACATCGACAGCGTCTGCTACAGGCTTACTGGCCAAAGTGCTCATTCCACGCAACGATAAACTTGTCGCGATGTTCTTCAATGATCGAATAAAGTTCGCGCAATTCTGAGCCGCGGAATCCGCGCGCTTCGACCAACTCAATCGAATCGAGCCAGAATTTTGCGTAGCGCTCCGCTTGCTCTACGTGGATGTGGCGCGGTTCGTGACCTTCGCGACTAAAGAAGAAAAAGCGATAGCGCCTTCCACGCGAGTGTCGCCGTGCGCCATGATGCCGGGAGTCGCTGAAAAGTTGAATCGTGGAATCGGAAGAGACGCTTTAACCCTTCTTATATCCGAAGAAACCGCGCCGCCGAATAATCTCGGCGACTGCCGCTGGCACCATCTGGTCCCAGGTTTCGTCGCCGTCGGCGATGCGTTTGAGCACGTCGCGCGAAAAGATCGGCAGATATTTGGGATTATAGTTATCGAGTTGCACGAAACTGCCGCGACCGACCAGATAACCGTAGAGCGGTTGCAGGTCGGGTTTCACCTGGACAGTGTGAATGGTTTCTAATTCGTCGATTGGACTGCGCTGCTTCGGATAGACGTAAACTTTCAAGTCGTTCTTAAACAGGCGCCCGAAGTTCTCAAGAATGCCGCCCGGCAATTCGACATAATATTTTTCGTCGAACAGCTCATACACACTCGGCACACCCATGACGATGGCGACGCGTTCGCGCGTTCGCCAGGAGAGATAAGCGGCGAGCCGATAGTATTCGAAGTAATCGGAGATGAGAACGGTCTTGCCGCAGGCGGCGAGGACATCCGCGCGCGCGAGGAAATCGCGGCGATCAACTTCTTTTCCGCCGGCCAGCAGATTGCGCATGGTCAGTTCCATGAGGGTGAGGATCGGTTTGTCGGTTACGGCTGGGTCTTGTTTAAACTTCGCCAGGGCGCATTCCAACATGTCGATGTTGACGTAAGTGACCGGACGAAAACTGCCGCGCTCCACCAGGACCGCCTTGTTATGCAAGATGTCGGACGGCTGCAGCACCTCGCGGTTTGGACCGAACATGGCTGCACCGCTCAGTCCGATCTCCACGAGCTTGAGCGCCATGACGCGGTTGTCAACGTTCCGAAATTCGATTCCGCTGAACTCGAGCATGTCGATCTCGAGGCGACGTGTGGTGAGGTTGTCGAGCAACGATTCGACAAGTTCTTCCGGCACGTGACTTAGAAAAAAAGCGCCGTAGCAAAGATTCACGCCGACGATGCCGAGCGCTTCCTGTTGCCCCGATGCTTCCTCGTCCAGCATGCGCACATGCATCACGACCTGGCTCGGCTGATCGTTGGCGCGGCTCTGGAACTTGATTCCCATCCAGCCGTGGCACTCGTGAGTGCCGCGATAACTCCGCGCCACCACGGTATCGGCGAAAGCGAAGAACGAAGTGTTATCGCCGCGCTCCGGTCCCAGTCGCTCGATGTCGAGCCCGAATTCGTGGTCGAGCATCGCCTGGAGCCGGTTGCCCGAAACGTATCGGTCAACGTGCCCGTAGATGGCGTCGCTTACTTTCATGTCGTAAGCCGACATGCTCTTTGCGACCGTCCCCGCAGCGCCGCCGACCCGGAAAAACCAGCGCACCACTTCCTGTCCCGCGCCGATCTCGGCAAAGGTGCCGTACCAGCGCGGATCGAGATTAATCCTGAGCGCCTTGGAATGCGTGTCGAGCGGTTCCTCTTTCACGACGTGAGAACAGAACTGTAATACCAGCCATCTTTAATGTCATTCTGATCCCGCAGTCGCGGGAGAAGAATCTCTGATCATTTCTGGACCGATTCCCAACGGAAATAAATCCGAGATGTTTCGCGGAGCCTGTCCTGAACGAAGTCGAAGGGCTCAACATGACAGCGCCACTTAAGAGATTACTAACAAGCTCCTGGTGGATGAACGCGAGAGTTTCTATTCGCGGGGTTCTGCGCGAGAAAACCAAATACCGTGCTCAGGCACTAGAACCATCCCACAAATGCGCTGCGTTATAGTCACGGCGCCTGTGTCGCGTGCTTCGGCGAGCAACATCGCACAGGAAAGCCTCGACACAGCGAGGCGGCTACAACAATCGTCAGCGTTCGCCTGGCTTTTTCTTGCCTTGCGGTTGTCCCTTCGGGGCAGGGCGATTTCCTCCGCCCGTTTGTGGACGCTTCCCTCCCATTTGAGCGTTACGCGCGCCCATTTGGGGACCATGCGCAGCCATCTTGGGTTGGCCCGACCTTGGAGTCATCTGATGAGGCGTGTGACCGGCACCTCCGGCCCCGGTTCCTTTGGTCGTATGCATTTTGGCCTGGTTTCCCCCGGCGGTTCTTTGATTTCCGGTCTTGAGCTTGTTCCCGTTTGCTCCAGCGTGACCTGCTCCCGCTGTCTTACCCGCTCTTGCTCCCTGAAGATTTCGCTCAGTTACGTTCCCGGTTTTATTTTCACCTTTGCCGGCTCCCGCTCCAGTTCCGGGTCCTTTTCCGGCTTGTCCGGCGCCTGCGCCCTGGCGATTAAGTTCGGATGCGTTCCCGATTTTGTTTTCACCTTTGCCTGCGCCCGCTCCAGCTGCTGCGCCGACTCCCTGCTCGCCGCCCTTGCCTTGCCCCACGCCTTCGTTCTTGTTGAATGATTTGATCGCATCGGGGTTTGGTTTCCCCTTGTTCACGGACGCCTGGAGGTTTCGATCTTTGGCTGCCGCTTGCTGCCGCGAAAGCTGCTGTGAAGTTGGCGGCATTTTTTTCGCGTTCGCGGCCGCGGCTTTTTGTTCCGCGGTCGGCTGCGCTTTCACTCCATTCGGACCGTTAAAGCTGGCACGTGTGGCGTTCACCTGCTTGTTCGTCACCGAGCGATCGACATAGGTGTTATGGATCACAGTATTGTTTACGCGGGTCACAGCGGTGTTATAACGGAACGCGTTTCCTTCCCATCGGCCGCCCCAGTAGCCGTTCCCGTTGTAGCCATAGCCGTAGTTAATGCCTCCGTAATAACCGACAGTCGGCCCCCAGTAACCCTGGTTAAACGCGTAAACGCCATTGTTCCAGCCCCACCATGGCGGCGTCCAAAGCACACCGACTGATGGTGGCGCGACCCAGGCGCCTGGGACCCAATAATAATCCCCGGCATCATAACCGTAGCCCCAGTAACCGGGAGTCCAGAGATAGCCTTCGACCGGGCAGGGCGGTTGCTGGTATACCGGGAGGACCGGCGGAGCAAAACCGACCGATATATCTACCTGGGCGTGCGAAGACGCCAACGGCAGCGCGAGAAATCCAGCTAAAATTAAGGAACGCAATTTCATCATAGATAGCCTTTCAATACGTAATTCGGCGCAGGTAATCAATCTGGTTCTAGGTTGAGACGTGTGCGGCGACCAACGCGGTGCACCGCTGATGAATGCGAGATCCTTCGAGTGCGCTCGGATGACAATGCCGGCGGCATAGTCACTTCATTCGGTCGAAGGTCTTTCGGAGAATTTCGACGTCGCTCGCGCCGCCGATCTTTTCACGTGTCGTTTCAATCCACTTTTTCTCGAGCGCGTTTTTCGTTGGACGATCGGACTGGTAAAACACGCCGAAGACGCCGGGGAAAGGGAGCGATGCCAGCTTGTACGCGGCCAATTCGTCCGTCACGTCATGTCGTAAATCGTCTTCGGGTGTGTTGTCCCATTTCTTTTCCTGGATCACTTCGAAGCTTCCGCCTTTCTTTGGGTTGGCTGGATCGAACACGTCCGGGAAAAATTCGACGCATTCGCTCAAGCATTCGATGACGCTGAAGCCCTGGTGATCGAACGCGCGCTCGATCATTTGGATCATGTGATTCACCTGCGCGGCGTGGGTGCGCGCGATGAATGTCGCCCCGCCAGCGATCAGTTTTTTCATCGGATTAACCGGCTGATCGATAGCGCCGATGGGATCGGTCTTGGATTTGAAACCGATGGGCGACGTGGGCGAGGTCTGTTTCTTCGTCAGGCCGTAGACGAAGTTGTCCATGATGAAATAGGTCATGTTGATGTTCTTGCGCGCACCGTGATCAAGATGATTGCCACCGATGGAGAAACCGTCCCCGTCGCCGCCGAAAAGGAACACATGCAGATCGGGCCGGGCAAGACTGATGCCGGACGCGAGTGGGACGGCGCGGCCGTGAATGTAATGCGCGCCATGACCGTTGACGAAATAGGGAAAGCGCGACGAACAACCGATTCCTGCAAGAGTGACGATTTTTTCGTGATCGAGCTGGCGTTTCTCGAGGACTTTGTAAAACGCGGCGAGAACGGCGAAATCGCCGCAGCCGGGACACCATGTCGGGTGATCGGCGGTGATGGCTTTCTTGGTTAATTTTTCCCGTGGCGGCTCAGCGATCGCAGGCGAGGCCGAGCCGGACTGGCGGTTGCCTGCCACTGCAGGTGAGGCGGTTGTCATGTTTGTTTCATTCATAAGATCGACATCATCGTTAACCAGCTCCTTGGGCGATAGATTCGGCGCGGGCAACATCGACATCTTGTTCGCCGTTTCCTGAAACCGGACGGTTCGGTGAATAGCCCCTGACTGAGACAAACTTGCCGGGAAAAACCCCTTGAAGAATTTCTTTTACACGGAAGGTGAGACCGTCGGTTTTGGTGACGCTCTGAATTTTTGGTTCGCAATAGCGCGCGCGCAAAATAGTGGCGAGCTGGCCGTAGCCATAAAGGCCCTGATCGTTCATCTCCACCGTGACGACCCGCTTGAATTTCGCGAAGATTTTCTCGAGTCCGTTCGGTAACGGATGAACGTGGCGCAAATGCAAGGCGCCGATTTTTTCGCCGTGCTCGCGCCCCATCTTCACCGCGTCGTGAATCGGGCCGTAAGTTGATCCCCAGCCGACGAGCAGCGTGTCGCCTTCCTGATCGCCATAAACTTCCGGCACGGGAATTTCTTCGGCGAGTTTGCGCAATTTGTTGCGACGCTTCGCCGTCATGGCCATGTGCAGTTTCGGGCTGCCTGTGGGATGCCCCATCTCGTCGTGTTCGAGTCCGCCGATGAGCGGATATTTCCCGTCAAGGATGCGCGTGCCAGGCGGGATGTGTTGCGTGATACGCTCAAGATCATACGGCTTGAAGCCGCCCTCGCGTGGTGTGAGATCGGGCTTCGGGTCGACCATCAACTTCGAAAGATCGGGCTCGTCGAACGCTTCGATACGCGTGGCGAGGGAGGTGTCGCTCAAAATAAAAACCGGCGTACTGTATTTGCGCGCGATCCGGGCCGCTTCGATCGCGATGTAGAAACAATCTTCCACGCTCGCTGCTGCGAGCACAACGCGCGGGCTGTCGCCGTGACTGCCGAAAATCGCCTGATGCAAATCGCTTTGCTCAACGTTTGTCGGCAATCCCGTGCTCGGGCCGCCGCGTTGAATGTTGCAAACGATGAGCGGAATCTCTGCCATTGACGCCCAACCGATGGCTTCGGCCTTGAGCGAGATGCCCGGTCCCGCGCTGCCGGTGACCGCGAGATATCCTGAATAAGAAAATCCGAGAGCCAGCGACACCGCACCAAGCTCGTCTTCGGCTTGCACGAAAATTCCGTCGTATTTCGGCAACTCGCGCCGGAGGGTTTCCATGATGGACGACCACGGCGTGATTGGATATCCGGCGCCGTAGCGCACACCGGCGGCGATGAGTCCGTATGCGAGGGCCTGATTGCCGTCCATCGTGATCTGCGCGCGTCCACCGGGTTTGGGGATGTGCTCAAATCGATAATGCTTCGTCAGGACGTTTCCGACCGGGTAAGCGTAACCGGCCTGGAACGCCATTAATGCGGTGTTTACGATGCTCTGGTCTTTGCCTGCGAATTTTTCGGTAATCAGTTTTTTGAGTTTATCGGCGTCCAGATTGAAAATTTTCGAGATCAACCCGAGCACAAAAATGTTTTTGCCCTTGTCCTTGGCCGTGCCGCCAAGCGCTTCGACGGTAAGACCTGTTATGGGAACTCCGACATAAACAAAACGTTTGTCGTCGAGGTTCGGCTCGACGTTATCCGAATCGTAAAGCAACACGCCGCCTTCGCGCAGAAAATCGAGGTGGTCCTGATAACTGTGCTGATAAAACGCGACGAGGAAATCGGCTTCATCGCCGGCTGATAACACTTCGCCGGAACCGATGCGCACCTGGAAAATCGATGGTCCGCCCGAGATCGTGGCCGGGATGGTCATGTACGTCATGACGTCGTGGTCGCTGCGCCCAGCCAACCGCGCCAGAAACGCGCCGGCAGTTTGAATTCCGTCCTGCGAATTCCCGGCGAGACGAATTACGGCGTCCTGAATATTTTCAGGCCGCAGATCGGCGCGGTCCGAACCCGGACTGGCACCAGACGCCGGGGTGGCGGTGGAAGTAGGACTGGCGGCAGATCCGCCCTCGGCTTGCTTCACAACGGGAGTTTCATTCACGGGATTATAATTCTAACAGAACTAGAGCAGCATTCCACCGGCAATTGAAGGCGCCCAGGCGCGCCCGGCGGTCGCGCCCTACCACAACTGTTCTGCTCATTTGCGGTCGAAAACAGAGCCCAACGGAGAGGCGAACTCCCGCGAGCCTTTGAATGAGGACGTTACCTCGGGCCGCTCGTTCGGCGTCGCAGAGCTCCGCCCTTCAAGCCGTTGTTTCTTGCATTCGCCGGCCTATTAGATAACGAGACAGATATGGCCGAAGCGGCAACCATCGATGCGGCTCGTCAGGAGGAGTTCGTTGGGAAAGTGGTCGAGCAGATCAGCGGCACAATGACGACACTGCTCGGGGCGGTTGGCGATCGATTGGGATTATTCAAGAATCTGGCGGCGGAAGGGCCGGCGACATCGGCTGAGCTCGCGTCGCGAACCAAACTAAACGAGCGCTATCTGCGCGAATGGCTGGGCGGCATGGCTACGGCGGGTTATCTGAACTACGACGGAATAACAAAACGTTTTAGTCTGCCGGCCGAACATGCGTCAGTGCTCGCGCACGAGAACGGCCCGTTTTTTGTCGGGGGCATGTATCAAATGCTTCCTGCGTTCACTGGAGTATTCGACCAAGTTTTGACTGCGTTTCGCAGTGGCGGTGGCGTTTCGCAATCTCAGTACAACGACATGATGTGGGACGGCCTGGAACGGTTTACCTGCACATGGTTTGAGAATTTGTTGTTGCAACAGTGGATTCCCGCCATGCCTGATGTGAAAGCGCATCTCGAGAGGGGTTGCGATCTGGCAGACGTGGGATGCGGACGCGGGCATGCGCTCATCAAGCTGGCGCAAGCCTTTCCGCCATCGCGCTACGTGGGGTACGACAACTTTGGTCCGACTGTCGTACGCGCGACTGCGAATGCGCGCGAAGCGGGCGTATCAGACCGGGTGCGTTTCGAGGAACGCGATGTCTCGAAAGGGTTGCCGGCGCAGTTTGATGTGATCACGACGTTCGACGTGGTGCATGATGCCGTCGATCCACTTCAGTTGTTACAATCGATTCGTCGCGCGCTTCGCCCAGGCGGCATTTATGTTTGTCTCGACATCAACTGCTCAGAGAAACTCGAGGAGAACGCGAATCCGCTCGGCGCAATGTTTCATGGCGTCAGCGTGTTCTACTGCATGACCACGTCGCTCGCGAACCATGGCGCAGGACTCGGCACGCTCGGTTTTCATGAAGCGAAGGTTCGCGAGCTTTGCGAGAAGGCCGGGTTCAGCAGCGTTCGACGCGTGCCGCTGGAAAATCCTTTTAACAATTTGTACGAAGCAAAACCATGAGGTTGGTTTTCGCGGCTGCAGTTTCTCATGACTTGCACGTCAGGATCTTCGCCCGTGGATCCCAAAAAGCGGCGCGTCCCCAAGCCTACGACCCGAATTTACGTCTGATACTCCGAAAGTTCTTGCGTAAGCATTGTGTGCGTTGAATACAATCTGATGGTGCGTTCTGGAATTACCTTCGGCGTCACAAGCACTTTCGCTTTACTCGTGGTACTGAACGCACTGCTTCGAGCGCCCGAAGGCTACGAAGACGAGAGCGGGTTTCATATTGGTGTGCTAGCGGACGCCGCTCCGCTGTAACCTCTCATTTTCTGTCCGGCGGCTTGCTCCATTCCCGCTCTGCTCGCGATCTAGCCCGCGCCGCTTTAGCAACGGCTCGATGTAAGGATCGCGGCCCACAAAATTCTTAAACAGTCCGAGGGCGTCAGCCGATCCGCCGCGTGACAGTAACATGGCGCGAAAGCGGTCGCCGTTCTCGCGTTTCAATCCGCC